>JAEEGL016317619.1_pt1 | contig 20489 bp, 18 predicted proteins | sample 9134231 | NCBI WGS metagenome assembly JAEEGL01 (sample SAMN16246548, study PRJNA631951) | gut metagenome | biome: gut microbiome; feature: rumen; material: fiber-attached | host: Bos | place: Iran: Karaj | collected 2018-10
AGCGATTCCAACGGCCATATCGTCGACGAAAACGGCGTGAACCTGGGCGTGATCAAGCATATCAAGGAGGTCGAGCGCGGCCGCATCAAGGAATACGCCGCCCGCGTGCCCGGCAGCGTGTACACCGAAGGCTTCCGCGGCATCTGGACCGTGAAGTGCGATATCGCCCTGCCCTGCGCCACCCAGAATGAACTGAACGAAGAAGGCGCCCAGGCCCTGATCGCCAACGGCGTTATCGCCGTGGCAGAAGGCGCCAATATGCCCACCACCTACGAAGCCACCCTGGCCCTGCAGAAGGCCGGCGTGCTGTTCGCTCCCGGCAAGGCCGCCAACGCGGGCGGCGTGGCCACCTCCGCTCTGGAAATGAGCCAGAACAGCCAGCGCCTCTCCTGGACCTTCCAGGAAGTGGACCAGAAGCTCAAGGGCATCATGGAAAACATCTTCGCCAATATCGACGCCGCCGCCAAGGAATACGGCGTGGAAGACAACTATGTGGTCGGCGCGAACATCGCTGGCTTCCTGAAGGTGGCCGACGCCATGCTGGCCCACGGCTGCGTGTGATTGCTCCCCCATATATGCTTATTTGGCCGCTTCCCTGTCGGGAGGCGGCCATTTTTGCGCTTATGCTTTACGTCTTATCCATCCGGTGATACAATAAAGAAAAGTAATTGTTCAGTTGCGGTATTTTCAAGGAAGCTTTAAATCAGAGTTGAGAGTGAAGAGTTGAGAGTTGAGATCAACAAATGTCACAAAAGAATCTGCTTTGATTGACTATATAAATCTCAACTCCCAACTCTCAACTCCCATCTCTCCCACTGATTGAAAGTGTGACTGAATAGTTACAAAGATAAAAAGAGAAAAGGGGCGGGATCATGGGTTTGACCATGCGGGACCTGATGAACATTCAAAACCGGCTGCAGGAAAAATACAAGGGCATCTGGGAAGGGAACAGCCCGGAAACGGCCCAGCATCATCTGCTGTACGCGGTGGAGGAAATCGGTGAAGTAAGCGCCATCATGAAAAAGCGTTCCCCCCAGGCCGTGGTGAGGGACGCGGAACTGCGGGCGCACTTCTGCGAAGAAATGGCCGACGTGTTCATGTACCTGACCGACGTGCTGCTGTGCTGCGGCGTAACGGCGGAAGAATTTGACGCGGCGTACCGGGCCAAAGCGGACCGCAACCTGAAACGGGATTTTCCCAAAGAACACCAGGCTTATCTGCGGGAAGACGGCCAGCCTTCCCCGAATGGTCAGTAGGCCGCAGGCCGGTCTTTCATTCTCTGTACCAGCAGTAGGAAGTCAAGTTGTACCCGTCCAGCACCGTCAGCCAGGAGCCGTCCGGCAGCGTGAACCAGGCGTAATCCGTATTCTGCACATGGGCATGGCTGGGCGCGGCATCGGGCTTTACGCCCAAAATGGATACCTGCACCCCGCCGTCGGTGGTTTTGCAGCGGCCGTATTCTTCCGGGTTGCTGTCGATAAACTGCTGAAACCGTTCCCCGTACTGGGGGTGGGGGCCGCAATGGATCACCAGGGGATAATCCAGGTAAGCGGTCAATTCCGGCGCTTCCTCCCCGGTAAACCCGAAATCCCGCAGGGTGCCGATAAACAGGGCCACATGGCGGTACATGGCGCCCTCGTGCTTGATGACGAACAGATCGCCTGTCCGCAGGGAAGCGCTCAATTGTTCATAGGGCGGCATTTCCTGTCCGGCCCGCTGGGAAAACACATAATGGCCCGTGTGGTCGCCCCATTTCAGCGCTAAATTGGCCAGGGAATCGTGCTCCGGCAGGCCGCATTTGCGGTAAACCCAGCGGGTAAAGCCCACGCAGTCAAAACCGTTGACGTATAACTGACCTTCCACGAAAAACTGAGATGTCTGAAAAGCGACCCGCTTGCTGTACCTGGGCCATTGGCCAAACACGCCGTACTGCTGCGCGCCGCCGAAAAGATAAGGAATGCCCAGGTCAAACAGCGCTTCCACGTTCGCCCCGGTCAGATCGTTGTAGCGCAGGATAAAGATATTGTCCTTCTCCAGCGCGGACAGCGCGTGATCCAGAAAAGGACTTCTTTCCATCTCCGCCCGCGCGGAAAAGCAGCCCCCCAGGCACAGCAGCAGCAAGACAAGCGCACACAGCTTTTTCATTTCCCATTTCCTTTCCCGTTATAAAGCTCTGCCCTGCGAAGCCGCCGCTCCGCAGGGCTGAATCTTTTATTGCATCCTGTACCAGCAGAAAGATGAGGCACTGTCGATATCGCGCAGGGTGAGCGGATAATTGCCGCCGTCGATCAGAAAATAATCGTAATCCACGTTCTGCACGTTGGTATGGAAGGGCGCGTCCTCCGGCTTTACGCCCAAAATGGAAACTTCCACTCCGCCGTTGGTCGTTTTGCAGCGGCCGTACCGCTCAGGATTCTCGTCGATGAAGCGCTGGAACCGCTCGCCGTACACGGGGCTGGGGCCGCAGTGAATCACCAGCGGGTGCTCCAGATACGCAGCCAGTTCAGGCGCTTCTTCCGCCGTAAAGCCATAATCGGCCAGGGTGCCGATATACATCATGATATGGCGGGCGGAATGCTTGGTCACCAGCAGATCGCCGACCTGCAAATGATCCTTTAATTCAGCGTAAGGCGGCATGGGCAGCTGCTCGCTGCTCCAATTGGCTCCGCCGTGATACAGATGGTTTTTCCATAAATCGCGCTTCGTTATCATGTCCTGCAGGCCCGGATGCTCCTTCATGCCGCTTTGCACCCGAATCCACTTGGTAAAGCCGGAGCAGTCGAAACCGTAAATATACAGTTGACCGGTTCTGAAAAAGTGCGTTGTTTCCGCGCACTTTTCCCTGGCGTAAAGCGGATAGTCTTCCATTAATTCGGCGTTGTTGATCAGTTTGCCGGCGTAATTGACCTGACCGCCAAAAAAATAGGGGATGCCTAATTCAAACAGGGATTTCACATCCGAGCCGGTGATTTCGTTGTAGCGGCGCTGAAACACATTATCCTGTTCAATGGCGGAAAAGGCGGCGTCCAGCAGCGGATTCTGTTCCAGCTCCGCCAGCGCGTTCCCCGCCCCGCAGATCATGATCAGCAGAAGCAGCAGAGCGACGATCTTTTTCATGGGTGGTTTCTTCCTTTCTTCTTTCGTCCTGCTTTTCAGCGGACGAAGTGATTATAGCATAGAATGATTTTTCCGTCCATACCCGCCGGTTTTTATTTGTTTTTTCTGTGTTAAGCCTTTATAAAGCCGCCCACATTTTGTTTCTGTCGCTTGTGCGGCGCGGCAGATTATGGTATACTGTGCCGGTGAAGGGGGGAATGGGCCTTGCGGGGAAAGCGCTGGTTCAAGCTGGATAACGCGGCCAAGCTGTATCCCGCGGTTTCCTCTTTCCGCTGGAGCAGCGCTTTCCGCATATCGGCGGAATTGACGGAAACGGTGGACCCGCGGCGATTGCAGCAGGCGGTGGACAACGTGCTGCCCCGTTTTCCTTCTTTGAAGGTGCGCATGCGGTCCGGGCTTTTCTGGTATTACCTGGAGGAGATCCGGGAACCGCTGACTGTAAAGCCCGATATGGGCCATCCCTGCATGCCTTTTCGTTTCCGGCAGGATCATGGGTATCTGCTTCGGGTATTCTATTACCGCAGCCGCATATCGGCCGAATTCTTTCACGCCCTGACCGACGGAACCGGCGGCATGACCTTTATCAAGACCCTGACGGTGGAATACCTGCGGCTGGGCGGGAAAAAGGCCCAGTTCGACCGCGGAGCGCTGCGGCCCCAGGAAAAGCCCGCCGCCGCCGAAACGGAAGACGCTTTCCTGCATATGCCGCTGCCCAGGGTGCGCGCCTCCCGGAAGGAGGAGCCCGCCTACCATTTCCCGGCCACGCCGGAAATCCCCCACACGCTTCACATCATCGCCGCATCCATCCCCTGCGCGCCGCTGCTTGAGCAGGCCAGGAAGCTAAACGTCACGCTGACGGAGTACCTGGTAAGCGCCATGCTGTGGACGGCCTACCTGAGCCAGGAGGCAAAGCGGCCCCTGCACAAAAAACCGGTGCGGGTGTCCGTGCCGGTGAATATGCGGGCGTTTTATCCCGTGCCCACCATGCGCAATTTTTCCACCTTCGTCAATCCCGGCATCGATCCGCGCCTGGGCGCTTACACCTTCGAGGAGATCGCGGCCGAGGTGCGCGCCTATATGCGCTACGCCGTGAATCCCAAGCTGCTCAGCGCCGTGATCGCCACCAACGTGGCGGATGAAAAAAACCTGCTGGTGCGTTTAGTGCCCCGGGTGATCAAGAATTGGGTCATCAGCGGCGTTTTCCGGCAGGCGGGCGACCGGCTTGTGACCTCCACCCTCAGCAACTTAGGCCGCGTGGAACTGCCTTCGGGTACGGACCGGCTGATCCGCCGGTTTGAATTCCAGCTTGGTTCTCCCTCCGCGCCCCTGTGCAACTGCGCCTGCGTGACCACAGGAAATGAGCTCCGCCTGGTTTTTTCCAGCAATATCATGGAAACGACCCTGCCCCGTGAAATGCTGCGGTTTCTGGTGGAGCGGGGCGTGCCGGCGACGGTGGAAAGCAATTGGGAGGATGATTGAAGCATGGCCTATTGTGTACACTGCGGTGTAAAGCTGGCGGACAGCGAAAAGAAATGCCCCCTGTGCCGCACGCCGGTTTACGATCCGGCGGAGCCGGAGCGTCCCGACGCGCCTAAGCCTTATCCGGTGCGCACGCCGGAGCAGGAGCTCAGGCGCAGCAAGCGTTTTCTGCTCATGCTGACCGTGCTGATGCTTTTGGTTCCCGCGGCCCTGTGCCTGGTGATCGATCTGCTGGTTTCAGGCGGCGTCACCTGGAGCGGCTACGCTTCCGGCGCGCTGATGATGCTGTTTGTTTCGGCGGCTGTGCCGCTGGCAGTTACCCGGTATCAGGTCTATTTCGCCATCGCCGCTTCTTTTCTCAGCCTGAACGGGTATCTGTTCCTGGTGGAGCGGCTCAGCGGGTCCGACCGATGGTTTTTCCCCATCGCTCTGCCCGCTCTGGCGCTGGGGGCGGGAATCGTCACCCTGATCGCCATGCTGTGGCGACGGGGCTGGCTGAATGTGCTCACCCTCATCGCGGCGGCATTTGCGGGGGCCGCCCTGGAATGCCTGGCCATCGAATGGCTGATCGCGGCGGCCAGCGGCATATCGGGGGCATTCGTATGGTCTCCCTTCGTGCTGGCTCCCTGCCTGTTTATTTCTTTTTCCCTGTTTTTCATCAATGGCAACCGGTCCGTGCGGGAGGAAGTCCGCCGCCGGGTACATTTTTGAAATAAAACCCATAAACCGGTTTCTGTTTTCCGCATAGGATAAGGAAGAAAGGATGTGCATTATGGAAAAGTATCGCGTTGGCATTATCGGCGCTACCGGCATGGTGGGCCAGCGGTTCATATCGCTTTTGGAAAATCATCCCTGGTTTGAGATCTGCGCCCTGGCCGCCAGCGGCCGCAGCGCCGGCAAAACCTACCGGGAAGCGGTGGATGGCCGCTGGGCATTTCCCTGGCCTGTTCCCGAAAAAGCCGCGGGCATGACGGTGCTGGACGCCGCGAACGTAGAACAGGTGTCCTCCCTGTGCGATTTTGTTTTCTGCGCCACGGCCATGGATAAGAAGGCCACCCGGGAACTGGAAGAAAGCTACGCCAGGGCCGAAACCCCGGTGGTGAGCAACAACAGCGCCTGCCGCCTGGTGCCCGACGTGCCCATGCTGATTCCCGAAATCAATTCGGCCCATACCGCCGTGATCGCCGCCCAGCGCAAACGCCTGGGCACCAAACGCGGCTTTATCGCCGTGAAGCCCAACTGCTCCATTCAGAGCTACGTGCCCGCGCTCACCCCCCTGCTGGACTTTGGCCCCAAGCAGGTGTTCGTGTGCACTTATCAGGCCATTTCCGGCGCGGGCAAGACCTTCGACCGCTGGCCCGAAATTCTGGACAACGTGATCCCTTACATCGGCGGCGAGGAAGAAAAGAGCGAGCAGGAGCCCCGCAAAATCTGGGGCGCGCTGAACGCGGACAAAACAGCCATCGAGCTGGCCCAGCTGCCCGTCATCAGCGCCCAGTGCCTGCGCGTGCCGGTGGCCGACGGCCACATGGCGGCGGTGAGCGTATCCTTCGAGCGCAAGCCTTCTATGGAAGAAATGCTGGACCGCTGGGCACGCTATGAAACCGAAGCCCAGCGCCTGAAGCTGCCCAGCGCGCCCACGCCTTTCATCCGCTACATGGAAGAACCGGACCGGCCGCAGACCCGTCTCGACCGGGATTTCGAGCGGGGCATGGGCATTTCCGTGGGCCGCCTGCGGGAGGACCCGATCTTTGATTATAAATTCGTGTGCCTGTCCCACAACACCCTGCGCGGCGCGGCAGGCGGCGGCGTGCTGTCCGCCGAACTGCTCTGCGCCCAGGGCTATATTCAGCGAAAGGAGTAAACCATGTCCAAAGCGCTGTTCACAGGCTGCGCCACAGCCCTGATCACGCCCTTCAAAAACGGCGAAGTGGATTTCCCCGCCCTGGAAAACCTGATCGAAACGCAGGTCAGCGAAAAAATCGACGCCATCGTGGCCTGCGGCACCACCGGCGAACCATCCACCATGACATCCCGGGAATGGGAAGACACGCTTTCCTTCATCATCCGCCGGGTGAACCGCCGCATCCCCGTGATCGCGGGCACGGGCGGCAACAACACGGCCGACGTGATTGAAAAGGCCCGACGCGCAAAGGAACTGGGGGCCGACGCCCAGCTGTGCGTGACGCCTTATTACAATAAGACCACGCAAAGCGGCCTGATCGCCCACTATACCGCCATCGCCCGGGACGGCGCGCTGCCCGTGATCGTGTACAACGTGCCCTCCCGCACGGGACTGAACATGCAGCCTCAAACCCTGGCGGCGCTGGCCAGGGAACCCGGCGTCATCGCCATGAAGGAAGCATCCGGCAACATGACCCAGATCATGGAAATGATCCGGCTGTGCGGGGACAGCATCGCTTTCTATTCCGGCTCCGATGAAATCACCGCGCCCTTCAGGGCGGTGGGGGGCCTGGGCGCCATCTCCGTTCTTTCCAATATCGCGCCGAAGGCAGCGGGCGATATCTGCCGCCTGCCCATTGCGGAAGCCGCCGCGCTGAACCTGCGCATGCTGCCGCTGATCAACGACCTGTTCCTGGAAGTGAATCCCATCCCCGTGAAGGCGGCGGCAGCGCTGCTGGGCCTGTGCGAAAACGAGGTTCGCCTGCCGCTTACAGCCCTTTCCCCCGCTCATGAACAAACGCTCAGAGAAGAAATGCAGAAGGCAGGTTTGATATGCTGAAGATTCTGTTATCCGGCGCTTGCGGCCGGATGGGCCGTCAGGTAGCGGCCCTGGCCGAGGACGAACAGGCGGTCGTTGCCGCCGGTGTGGACGTAAAAGCCGAAGCCTGGAGCGATTTCCCCGTGTATCCTTCCTTCTCTCTGGTACGGGAGGAGGCGGACGTGATCGTGGATTTTTCCCGGCCCGAAGGGCTTCCCGCGCTGCTGGCCTATGCCGCGGAGCATCATCTGCCCCTGGTGCTGGCCGCTACCGGCTACAATGAAGAGGATCTGGCTGCCATTGCCGAAGCGGCCAAAACCGTTCCCGTTTTCCGCAGCGCCAATATGAGCCTGGGCGTGCATGTTCTTCGCACGCTGGCGCGCCAGGCGGCAAAGCTTTTGCCGGATTTTGATATCGAGATCATCGAAAAGCACCACAATCAGAAGATCGACGCCCCCAGCGGCACCGCCCTCATGCTGTACGACGCCGTGAGCGGCCCCGATACCGTGCCGGTATTCGGCCGCAACGGACGCACCCAGAAGCGGGAAAAAAACGAAATCGGCATTCACGCCATCCGGGGCGGCAGCGTGCCGGGGGATCATGAAGTAGGCTTCTATGGCCCTTCCGAGGTGGTCACGCTCGCCCATTCCGCTCAGGACCGTTCCATCTTCGCCCGCGGCGCGCTGCGCGCCGCCCGTTTCATCGCCGGGCAGACCGCCGGGGAATACGATATGGACGATCTGGCGAAAGCCATGCTGGAAGAATAACCGCCTGCAACCGATATGAAAAGAGAGGCCGCGCGGCCTCTCTTTTCATATCGTGAAAAACAGCGTTTGAAATAAAGCGAATCTCCGGTTATAATAACAGCAGGATGCAATGAGGAGGACGCTTCGGCATGAACATATTTGATATCATCGGCCCGGTGATGATCGGCCCTTCCAGCTCCCACACCGCGGGGGCGGTGCGGCTGGGGCGCGTGGTCAATAAACTGATTGACAACCGACCGCTGCGGAAAGTGGAAATCACCCTTTCCGGCTCTTTTGCCCAAACCTATAAGGGCCACGGCACCGACCGGGCGCTGCTTGCCGGGATCATGGGCTATCACAGCTATTCCCCGGAGATCCGGGACGCCCTTGCCATCGCCCGGGAGCGCGGCATCGCCTACGAATTCATCAAAGAGGATATCAAGGACGCCCACCCCAACACCGCCCGCATCCATTATTTCCTCAAGGACGGCGGCGAAGGCGAAATGCAGGGGGCCAGCGTGGGCGGCGGCAATATTCTGGTGAATCAGATCGACGGCATGAAGGTGGAATTCAACGGGGAGAATACCACCATCCTGGTCATGCACCGGGATAAACCTGGGGTCATTGCCGCCGTGACCCAATTGATGCACTGGGAATACGCCGATCTGAATATTTGCAGCTTTCACCTGTCCCGGCAGCGCAAGGGCGGCGACGCCATCATGACCATCGAAATCGACGGACAGCCGCCGGAAATGCTGATCGGCGCCATTCGCAGCATCGAAAACGTGACAAACGCCATTCTGGTGCGAAGAGTGTAAGAGGGGGCAGAAAACCATGCTGAAATATGAATCCATCGGCGAACTGGCGGCGGAAGCGGAACGGCAGGGCGTAAAAATCAGCGATCTGGTGCTGAACGATCAGGCGGAAGCCCTGGAGCTTTCCCCCCTGGAGCTGTATGAAAAAATGGAAATGGATTTTCATATCATGGCCGATTCCGTAAAGGCGGGCCAGGAAAAGAATCAGAAATCCATGTCCGGCCTGACCGGCGGCGAAGGGTATAAAATGAAAGCCTATACCGAAAACCGGAACGGCGGCCTCTGCGGCGCATTTTTGGGCAGGGCCATCGCCCGCGCGCTGGCGGTGGCCGGGTGCAACGCCTCCATGGGCAAAATCGTGGCGGCTCCCACTGCGGGCAGCTGCGGCATATTGCCCGGCTGTTTAGTGTCTCTGTGGGAGGACCGGGGATTTGATGAAAAAGCCGTGATCATGTCTATGTTCACCGCCGGGGCCGTCGGCATGGTGCTGGCAGGGCGCGCCAGCATCGCGGGCGCGCAGGGGGGCTGTCAGGCGGAATGCGGCAGCGCGGCGGCCATGGCTGCGGCGGCGCTGGTGGAATTGATGGGCGGCACGCCCGCCCAATGCGCCGACGCCTGCGCCATCGCCATCGCCAATCAGTTAGGGCTGGTATGCGACCCCGTAGCCGGGCTGGTGGAGATTCCCTGCATCAAGCGAAATGTGTCCGGCCTGGTGATCGCCTTTTCCAGCGCTGATCTGGCATTGGCCGGCATTGAAGCGAAAATACCCGCGGACGAGTGCATCGACGCCATGCGCCGGGTGGGCGACGCGCTGCCCGATACCCTCAGGGAAACGGCCAGGGGCGGACTTGCCGCCACGCCCACGGGCCTCAGGCTGCAAAAGCAGGTATTCGGCGAACAGCGCGATACCGGCGCCGGCCTCTGACGGGCATCCTTATTCCGGCCCTTTTATGCTACTGTTCCTTCCAAAACCCGCCTTTGTGAAAATTCGGATTGCCCAGCGGCTTGGCCGTCAGCCTGAAAATCACGCAGCCGTCGGGACATACGATGGTTTTGCTGTATTTCCCGTCGCCGCCCACGTTTTCCAAATCGCCGCCGCTGCGAACGGCTTCCATCAGCGGGTACAGCATCATCATGGTTTTGGAGCAGATACCGAAACCATCCTGATTCACCGGGCAGCCATAGGTGCAGGCGTATACATCGCCCACCTCTTCCCCATTCCGGCAGTAACGCTCCGTGTGATCGCCCCGAAGAAAACCGGTGACTTCCACCTGGAATTCGTATTCTTCGTCATACCACTTTTTCATTTGATCTCCTCCTTTTCGGATGTGTCCCTTACATTCTATTCCCATATTCTGGTTTTGTCTATATACGAAAAGCAGAGCGCGCGCAAATGCGCCAAAAAAACACCGGACCGCCGGTCATTTCAGCGGTCCGGTGCCTGTTTATGATGTCATGGCAAATTATTTTTCGATGAAGCCCCTGATAATATCCCCGCCGTAGATGGTTTTGAAATCATCCCGCATGGATATGGTTTCGCAGCCATCATGAGCACAGGTTTCGGCGAAATCCGCTGCAGTGTCAGGATCGCCGTAATCGCGCGCCGTGTCGTCGCACAGCAGCATATACGCCCTTCCTCCATGCTGAATCGCATACTGGGCCATGCCCATATCGCCGGAGCTGTTGCCGAAAACCAGAATGGGCGGTTTGCCGATTTCATCCACAATGGAAAACACTTTGTTCGCTTTCTGGTTTTTCACCGTCAGATTGCCCTCCATCACCACCTGATCTTCCGGCTTGAAGGAATAACTGCGGCCCGCTTTGTCGCCCTGGCCGGTGGCGGTCAGGGAAAAGGTGCTGCCGATCACCCGTTCGGCGGGGATCCATTCGTCCAGCGTGCCTTCGATCAGCTCCCGCACCATGGCGCGTTCCGAACCGCTGCTGATGAAGATTTTGAAATCCCGGGCCGCAAGATAACGCACCATCGCCGTCATGGGCAGGAAAAATCCTTCGCCGTAGAGCATGTTTTCAAAGCCCCAGGCGGGCGTGTTCATGAAATCCCGCACGTAGTCCCTGTACGCTTCCACGGTGAAGCCCTTAAAGGCTTCGGCGGCCATCTGGGCCGTGGAACGCGGCGAATCCGGCTCGGGTTCGCCTTTTATCACCGCTTCCTCCAGCGCCGCCGCGTAAGCCCGCACGTCCTCCTCCGCCGTATACGTTTCATCATGCAGCACCCGGCGCAGGAACAGGCAGTTGTCAAAATAGGTGGGGAACCGCTCCCCGAACAGGGTGCCGTCGAAGTCGAACACCGCAATGCGGTCCTCTATGGGCACATACAGCTCCGACGCTTTGTCGGCAACTGATTCCACATATGCAAGAATGGAGGCCAGGGCTGGGGCGTCCTCCGCCCAGTATTGAAGCAGTTCAGACTCCGCGCCGGTCCTTTCGCCTGTTTCGGCGAAGACAAAGCCGCAGCTGAAAGCGAACAGGACAAAAACGAGAAGAACGGCAGCCGCTTTTTTCATCATTTCAAATTACCTCCCGTCTTTCTGTAAGCAAATCGCATATCAAACGGGTGAAAACCTTCCATTCGCCATGCTCCCGAAAAGCGCTCACGTCCGCCTTGCGATCCGCTTGTTTCCGGGGACGATGGCGCGCTGCGGACAGACCAGCGTGCATAAATGGCACCCCACGCACTGTTTCCCATTGAGCGCCGGGCGGCGGTTTTCGTCCAGCCGGAGCGCTTGGTGTCCCCCATCGGCGCAGGAAATCACACACCGACCGCAGCCGACGCACCGCTCCCGAATGAACTGCGGGAATACTATGGTATCCCGCTCCAGCACGTCGGTGGTGGCGCTCAAAGCGTTCAGGCCCAGCCCGATCGCTTCCTTTACATTGGAAAAGCCTTTTTCAGTCAGATACAGGTTCAGCCCCGACTTCAGGTCATCAATGACGCGGTAGCCGTACTGCATCACGGCTGTCGTTACCTGGATGGAGCCCCCGCCCAGCAGGATGAATTCCAGGGCGTCTTTCCAGGTTTCCACGCCGCCCATGGATGAAAGGTGCATGCCCTTCAGATTCGGGTTCTGGCCGAGTTCGGCGACAAATCGCAGGGCTATGGGCTTGACAGCGCAGCCGCTGTAGCCGCCCACGGCGCTCTGACCATGTACCGCCGGGGCGGAAACATAGGTATGCGGATTCACGCCTACGATGGATTTGATGGTGTTGATGGCAGACAGGCCGTCCGCTCCGCCCCGCCTTGCCGCTTCCGCCGCAGGAGTCATGGCCGCAACGTTGGGGGTCAGCTTGGCCAAAACCGGAATACTGCATTTCTCTTTGGCCGCGCGCGTATAGCGTTCCACCAGCTCCGGCACCTGGCCAATATCGCTTCCCAGGCCGCCCTCCGCCATATTGGGGCAGGAAAAATTCAGTTCCACGGCGTCCGCACCGTTTTCCTGGCACAGCCGCGCCAATTCGCCCCATTCCGCCTCGTTCTGCCCCATGATGGAAGCGAGAATGAACTTGGTCGGGTACTTTTCTTTCAGCCTGCGGAAGATGCTCATGTTTTCCGCCACGCTGTGATCGGATAGCTGTTCGATGTTCTTGAAGCCGATGATGCCGCCGTCGCTGCCGGTAATCGCGGAAAAACGGGGCGAAGCCTCGCGGATATCCAGGGTACAGATGGTTTTGAAGCACGCCCCTGCCCACCCCGCTTCAAAAGCTCTGGCGCACATGTCATAGGTGCTTGCCACCACGGAGGAAGAGAGCAGAAAGGGGTTTTCCAGCGGTATGCCGCAAAGATCGCATTTCAGCCGTTCTTCATTTTCAGGCAGCGGCGTTTCGCATTGGGGTTTTACCTGGTAATACAGCCGGTTCATCAAATCACGGACGGGCACTTCGCCGGGCCGCACGCATGCCCGTTCACAGGGCGCGGAACAGGCGAGGCAGGGATTTTCCTCCGGCAGGCGCAGCGCCGCCGTCTGTTCGTTATGAAACCATATGCTGCGCAGAAGATCAGCCGGATTCAGCTTTTCGCAGGCGCCGCCGCAGGGAGCAGCCAGGCACAGCGCGCAGCGGATCATATCCTGCCTGGAAATAATAACTTCGCTTTGGATCATCGGCAATGACACCTTTTCTGTTTCGATCGCGGAAGAGCATTTGATAAAAAGGCGCCTTTTTCTCTTACCGGGAAAAAGGCGTCGGGGTAAAATCGCTCGCAGAGCGCCCGCCGTAAGAAAATGATTATACCGCGGGCACGAAATCCAATTCGCTCAGGAAATCAATGCACATGTCGATCTGCGCGTCGGTCAGCTTCTTGTTTTCAGCCTTGGGGTTGGGGCTCATGACGAATTCGATGGAATATCCCTTGTATACGGACAGGATATCCACAAAGTCCGTATCGTCGCCTACTTCTTTGGCAATCATCAGCTTGGTGCCGTAGGCGGTATCCCGGTAGGTGATTTCCACGTCGTTCATTTCGGTAAAGGTGTCCTCAAGGCCCTTGAGCGCTTCATCCGTCAGATCGTTCATGCGGTCCACATTGGCAAACAGCTCGTCATAGGCAATGGACAGCTGCAAAATGGGCTTTTCCGTGTTCTCGGAGGTAATGAAAGCGTTGATCTTGGTGCCCAAAGTGTTGATCAGCTGAATGGTATAGCCTTCGGGAAGCTGGCACTGCAGGGAGAATTCACCGTTCACGTTCAGCTTGCCCATCTGGAACTTGGCGTTCGTTTCTTCTGCCTTCACGGGCCCCAGCACGGTCACGTAATTCTTGCTGATATAGCCTGTTTTGCCGCTTTCGGGATCAACGGCCTGATACCACTTCGCGGTTTCGCCGATCGCCCGCAGTTCACGGCCGTCGGGCAGAGAAGAGATGCGGTCCGCCGCCACGCCGGGACCCACGCGGAAGTTCACCCAGCCGGAGGAGCGGGGCGCGCGAACGGCGATGATGAGCTGGGTGTCCAGGGCTTTGGCGCTGGCCAGCTGCCGGTTCAGTTCTTCCAGGTTCGCTTTGCGCTCTTCTTCCTCTTTTTTCTGCTGCTCAGCTTTTTCAGCGGCTCTCGTTCTTACGTCCAAAGGCTGGGTATCGCGCAGATAACGGGTCATGACGTAGCCCACGCCGTTTTCACCCTTGGGATGGCTGATGCACATCCAGTCTGCGTTGATGACCACGGGGCTGAGGGCGGTCACCTCTTCGCCGTATTCCAGCTGGGCGATCACGTTGTCGCCGGTTTTGGGTTCCCGGCGCACGTTCAGCTTGCCGCCGTTTTCGGTATACACGTACATGGTCTTGGGCCAGTCTTCAGAAGTGATGCCCAGCAGATCCTCAAGCGTCTGAGCCTGTACGGCGGGCATCACGGCCAGCAGCATCAGCATGGCCAGCGCGAAAGAAACGATACGCTTCTTCATAGAATTGTTCCTCCTTCACGATGTTCCTTGCGGAAACATTCCGAAACGGCTGCCGCCGTTTCATTTTCAGATATATTATAACACAGTTTATTCAACAATTGCCACTATCAGGCGAAAATATTTTCAGCCGCGATTCAGCGCGTGTTTCCGAACCGTGCCGGAACGGGCAAAAAGCCCGAGCGATATGCGCGCGGTCCTTTTTCGCGCGGGAGGGGGATCGTCACCCGGCGCCGAGGGCCTGTTCCTCCCGGCATTTTTTCCATACGCTTTCAAACCACAGATCCCGTTCCGGCAGGGGCCTGGCCGGTTCACGGCGGCTTCCCTCCGGATACGTCATCAGCACGCCGGAAGGGCTGCCCTGCTCCTCCGCCGCGTACAGCATAGCGGAAAGAACAGCCCGCTGGGTGATCAGAATGTCCTTAAACAGCAAAGCCTGCGGAATATCGTCCGTTTGACTCCCGGCCATGGATAAAGCGGCTTCCGCCCGCTCTTTCAGGCGGCGCATACCCGCCTGATCCCGCCGGAAAGCGGCCGCGCGGGTCATTTCCTTCCGGAAAGGCGCCGGATCGCCATAAGGCAGGAGAATCGGCGCAAAAGCCAAAGGAGCGTCCGAAAGGATGCGCCCGTTTTTCATGATATGGCGGGCGGCCCGCAGGGAACCGGCCTGGGTGGAATTGAGCGCCGAACCGCCGGGACGCTTCCGGCCGAAGGTGCCCGCCGCTTCGCCGCACACGTACAGGCCCGGCACGCAGGTCTGCCAGTTCGTGTCCACGGCGATGCCGCCGTTGTGGTGCTGGGCGCAGACCCGGATCTCCAGCATCTCCTTCGCCAGATCAATGCCGTGTTCCCGGTACAGCTCAATTGCGGGCGCGTTCATGGCCCGCAGGCGTTCAAGGGGCGTATCCTTCAGCGCGCCGCTTTTTTTCAGGTATTCATCCGCCTCGGGTGAAAGGCTTTCCGGCGACCACCCCCGAGGATTGCGCCGGTAATCCAGATAAACCCGCCTGCCCGAATCGGTTTCCCGCTTCACCAGGATATCCACCTGGCTGGAGCCGGGTATTTTAGTTTCATCAAACGGCCATTGATAACCTTTCAGGAAGGTAAAATCCAGCGCCTGCCTCTCGCCCAATGCGTCGGCAAGGAATTCCCGCTCCTCTCCCCGTTCATCCAGGGAAACGTACCTGGGAACGGCCTGCTGATAACTGCCGCTCACGTTCCAGCGGAATTTTACGGATGCCAGGCCATACTGCCAGCAGTCCAGGTTCGCGCCGGCCGCGCCGGCTTCCAGCGCCAGCCCGCTCATGCCGTGCTGGCTTTCCGGGTATACCCGATCCTGATAAATATGGGCGGGGCCCCCGGTGCACAGCACGATATTGGCGCAGCGGATGCGCATCCATTCTTTTTCTTCCGTCAGATATACGTCCAGCGCGGCTGCGCCGTTTTCGTTTTTCACGATGCGCGCCGCCAATGCGCGGTCAAGGATTTCCACCTTCCTGGCCCGAACGGAGGCTTCCAGCGCTTCCGTCATGTATTTGCTGGTGAGCGGCCCGGCGGACGTGGCCCGGCGGCGGGCGTCATGGTCGGTCTGATAGCCCGCGTATTCGCCAAACTCGTTGACGGGAAAGGGCACGCCCAGGGCGCAGAGCTTGAAAAAGCAGGCGGCGGAGGAAGCGGCCTCGCAAAGCGCCGTATCGCCGTTCACGTCGGGATAGGCGAGGGAACGGGCCAGTTCGCCTACGCTGTCGCCCTCGTCGCCCGCCAGGGATAATTTATAATAAGTCTGCTTGTCGCTGCCGGTGTTGCGGGATGTGCCGGCGTTCATATCCTCCGTTACCAGCAGCAAACTTTTTTCCCCCAGGGAAGCCAGGGTGTCAGCCGCGTTCAGCCCCGCGCATCCGGACCCCACGACCACCGTGCGATATGCGGCCTCCCGCATGCGAAATTCCCCCTTTTCCGTTTACAGCCGCCGCAGGGCAAAGCCGCCGTCGGCGTTCAGCACCTGGCCCGCGGAATAATCCAGCAGCCCGCTTGCGCACGCCAGCACCATTTTCGCCACGTCCTCCGGTTTCCCGAAACGCGGCACGGGCAGCAGCCCGTCCTGAATGAGCCGTTCGTATTTTTCGTGCACCGTTTTGGTCATGTCCGTGTCAATGATGCCGGGCCGCACCTCGAACACCGGGATGCCCTCCTGAGAAAGCCTGTCGGCGAATAACCGGGTCACCATGCCGACCCCCGCTTTGCTGACGCAGTATTCGCCCCGGGATGTGCTGGAGGTGTAGGCGCTGATGCTGCCGATGTTGACGATGCGGGGCGCGTAACCGGGTATGCCCGCTTTCTTTTCCCGCAGCATTTCATTGGCCGCGGCCTGGCACATGAACAGCGTGCCTTTGAGATTGACGCCGATCACCCGGTCAAAGCTCTCTTCCGTCATATCCAGCAGGTCCCGGCGTTCCAGCGGAGCGACGCCCGCGTTATTCACCATCAGGTCCAAACGCCCGTATTTTTCAGCCATATACCGGACAGCCGCAATTCTGTCCGCCGTTTGAGAAATATCACAGGGAAAATAATCGCGGCCCCGCGGCAGATCATCGGGGCGGGTTTTCTTTGTTCCGGAATAGACGGCGGTCCAGCCGTTTTCCCACAATAAATCGGCGATCCCCCTTCCGATACCCCGGCTGGAGCCGGTAACGAACGCGGTTTTCACAGGCGGTACACCTCCCTGTCCCGCACCACGCACCCGGCGGGAACGCCGGCGCGGAGCAGCGCGGCGCACCCGCCGCAGGCGACGCAGGCATGCTTCGGGTCGATCTGTTCCCTGTCTTTCAGTTCACGCACAAATCCCGGGTCGGCAAAGGCCAGGCGGCCGAAGCCCGCCATCGCGCAGTGGCCTCCCTCCACCATGCCGGCCGCCAGATTGCCCGCATGCTGGCGCAGATAGGAAAAAGCGCTGCCCAGCACGGGCAGATCAGGCATTGCGTGCTGAATATCGCTCAGCCCCCTCATCATGCGGCTTTCGCCTTCCAGGGGATGTTCGTCCGGCGTATAATTGCCGTGATCATAAGGCCTGTTCACATGGGGATTCTTATAGGGATTGCCCATGGTCACATTGATCAGGGGAATATCGAATTCCGTTTTCAGTTCCCGGATGAGCCGGATGGGCTCCTTCAGATCGGGTTTCAGGCCGTCCTTTTCATGGACGCCGAAGCTGTAGGGATATGGAAAACCGTCGTAAGCGTTCATGCGGCTGGTAAGGAAAAAGCTTTCTGACCGAACCGCGGATTTTGCGGCCCGATAGCAGTTTTTCAGAAACCGGGTGCGGTTTTCATAGCTGCCGCCGTATTCGCCGGGACGGGTGTAGGCGGACAGCAGTTCGCAGGCCAGATACCGATGGCAGCATTTCACGTCCATCCCGTCAAAGCCCGCCACCTGGCAAAGCCGCGCCATGCGGGAATAGGCTTCTTCAAAGCGCTTCAAATCATCGTCGGATACGATGCGCTCTTTGGGCAGAGGCGCATCCTCCAGCGGGGGGCAGTTATAAGCGATCATGGGTTCAGGATAACCGTTTGGCTTGGAATACCGGCCGGAATTGGTGGCCTGCATGACCAGCACGGGAACATAGCCGTTTTCCCGCAGGGAAATTTCCCTGATTTCGTCCGTCAGGCGTTTGAATGCGTCCGCATTCTTTTCCGTCAGGTACAGCTGATGGGCGGACGCCCGGCCCTCGGGCACGGAAGCGACTGCTTCAAACCAGATCAGCCCCGGCCCGCCCTTGGCAAAGCGGTGATACCGCCGGATGGTATACTCCCCCGGCGCGCCGTCCTCCGTGCCGTCCGTGCCTTCCATAGGCTGAAAAGCGATGCGGTTTGCGGCGGAAAAGCTCCCAATGGGCAAGGGCCGGAACAGCATGGATATATGGGAGGAAACCGGCAGAAAAGCCCCGAGCCTTTCCGCTTCCCGCTGCAGCGATTCCAGGGTGGGATAATGAAAAACCGCGTGTTCCATAATCGATCATCCCCTTGAATGTTCATCATTCTCATGATACAATATAATTGCGTTTAAGAATTGTTTTTTCGCCGCATCTTTTTTATCATTTCTATTTTTGGTGCTTTGCCGTGCCTCTTGTAAATTCTTATGAAGGAAGGGAGAAAAAACATGAAAAAAGGATTATTCGCGCTGATTGCCGCGTTCGCGCTGATTGCGTGTTCCTGTGCGGCGGAAACAGATTACACCTGCTCGTCCGTCACGGACGCGCAGGCCTCCGCCGCCGCGTACGCTCGATTTAACGAAGCCGGGCGGCTGTCCGTGGTCATTCCCGGCCTCAAGGAAGGCTTCATACCCCAGGGCATCACCTATCTTCCGCAGCAGGACGCCCTGCTTTTCGCGGGTTACAGCGGTGAAAAAGAAAACAGCGCGCTGCTGGCCGTGAACCGCCAAACGGGGGAACTGATCAAGCAGGTCAGGCTGAACAACAAGGACGGCAGCAAGTACACCGGCCATGCGGGCGGAGTTTGCGCTACGGAAAACGATATCTACGTTTCCAACGACCACAAGCTGTTCCGCATCTCCATGGAGACATACGAAGCGCTTCCCTCCAGCGCCTATTGCGCCTTTGAGGAAGAAATTCCCGTGCCGGTGAATTCCTCCTACTGCTGCTATGACGGCGGCGTGCTGTGGGTTGGCGAGTTTCAGTACGGCGGCGATTATCCCACCGACGCCTCCCATCGGGTCGCTTCCTCGGACGGGCTGCAGCGCGCCTGGACCTGCGGCTACGTTATGAGAGAAGGACAGGATTTCTCCACCCCGGATTATATCCTTTCCATGACCGAACGGATTCAGGGCATCACCATCCTGAACGGCAGGATATATCTCAGCCAGTCCTATGGCAGACGAAATGATTCCGTGCTGTACCGCTATGCCGATGTGCTGTCCAAAGAGCCGGATGGAACTGCGAAAGTAAACGGCGGGGAAGCGCCCCTGTGGATCCTGGACAGCGAATCCCGCGAGGACGCCCTCCTGTGTCCGCCCATGACCGAGTGTCTGTGCACAGTCGGTGAAGAAATCTATGTGTTATTTGAATCCGCCGCGAAAACCTATATGAATCCGTCGAATCCTTCTGTGCACCCCATGGACCGGGTATTCATATTGAACGGTTTCTGAAGCGGCGCGCTTTGATCCGCCCTTTGTTCCATCCCTTTTTTTCTGCCGCCTATTGACGAATCCTGTGTGATCTGGTATTATAAGTACAGAATACAGGCAAATCCCGAGCGCGTTGGAAAAGGATTGCCGATCAATAAAAGGAGGATACCCGGCATGAAGAGATTCTTTGCGTTCCTGCTGTGCGCCGTTATGGCGCTGTCCGTCATTCCTGCGATGGCCGCCACTGAATTCGATGTGAACGAACCCATCACCATCGAATGGTGGCACGCCCATGAAAGCCAGTTCGATGAGCAGATCGAATACATGGTGAATAAATTCAACGCCGAAAACGGCATGGGCATCACCGTGGTGCCCGTATACAAAGGCGCTTACGCCGATATCGACACGGCCTTCCGCGCCGCCGACGCGGCCGACGCCGTGCCCGCGCTGGTATGCTGCAACACCTCCTATCCCGCCGCCTATGGCGCCGCCGGGCTGTGCGAAGTGCTGGATCCCTACATCGACGCCTTTGAGTACGATGTGGAGGACTTCGGCGAAGGCCTGCTGGCCTCCACCAGCTATGATGAAGAACAGATCTGCCTGCCCTATCTGATTTCCACCCAGTGCATGTATTACAACAAGACCGCCGCCGAAGCCGAAGGCATCGAAATGCCCGGGACCATCGACGAAATGGAAGCCTTCCTGGAAAAGGCCACCCTGTTCAACGAGGACGGCACCACCAAGCGGTACGGCACCGTGTTCGGCGGCTGGGATTACTGGTATCATGAAATGCTGTTCAAAAACAACGGCGTGCAGATCGTTACCGACGAAGGCACCACCGACGTAAACAGCGAAAAGAGCATCGAGCTGAACACCAAGATCAAGGAATGGATCGATAAGGGCTACGCCTATTATGCTTACGGCTCCGGCGCTTCCTCCAACATGCGCGACCTGTTCATCGCGGGCGGCGCGTTCAGCGTGTTCCACACTTCTTCCCTGTACACCACCTATGTGAACCGCGTGAACGCCCTGGAAGACGAAGCGGCCCGGTTTGAAGTGGGCATG
>JAEEGL010962909.1_pt1 | contig 20488 bp, 15 predicted proteins | sample 9134231 | NCBI WGS metagenome assembly JAEEGL01 (sample SAMN16246548, study PRJNA631951) | gut metagenome | biome: gut microbiome; feature: rumen; material: fiber-attached | host: Bos | place: Iran: Karaj | collected 2018-10
AAATGACAGGGTGAACTATTACCGTGTCGGTGAGTTTGATCTTGATCAGTTGCCCGAAGACAGTTCTTATTCTCATAGCTGTCTTCCCGGGCAGGTAATGTCAGTTGTATGCTTTGAGATCAGTCCGGAATATCGCGGCAGAGGAATTGCAGCTCAGTTACTTGATCGGGTCTGCGCTGATGCCGAAGAGGATGGCTATGATTATGTGGAAGCATATCCGACAGCAGGCGGACAGGCAGGCCCTGCCTTTACCGGCCCGGTACGTTTGTATGAGAAGAAAGGCTTTTCTGAATTCATGAATGATGGCAAAACAATCATCATGCGCAAACGTTTTGATTAGATTATTGTGATTTTATGGAAACGGAGAAAAATGATGGTCAGAGAAGCAAAGCAAAGTGATCTGGAAGGTGTGCTTGAATTATATCTGAATCTGCATGAGGACAGTATACCTGAAAAAGATGAGCATCTGCAGAAAACATGGAACCGGATTATCGAAGATCCGAATCATCATCTGATTGTTAATGCAATCGATGGGCAGATTGTGTCATCCTGTGTATGTGTGATTATCCCGAATCTGACGAGAAATGTCAGGCCCTATGCCTTTATTGAAAATGTGGTGACGCATAAGGATTACAGGAAAAAAGGATATGCCGGAGAGTGTCTGGAATATGCCAGACAGATCGCGGAAAAAGAGAATTGTTATAAGATGATGCTGCTGACCGGCTCAAAGAAGCCGGAGACTCTTGGATTTTATGAAAAATCCGGATATAACAGCAGCGATAAGACGGCATTTATACAATGGCTGGGAATGGATAAGTAAACCTATGGGCTCATTATTTGCGACAACACTAAATACAAGGGCACTTCCTGTCGGAAGCCTGCGTTATATTCGAAGTGATTATCCGGGAAGACTCACAGAGCATGAAGTGCAGTGGCTTATTCGGAATAATATAACAACGATTGTCGATCTGAGGGAAGAAAAAGAATACATGGCCAAACCGTGCAGGCTCGAAGGAGAGAAAGGCTTTGTCTATTATCATTTGCCGGTAACAGGAGGCGGAGATACGCCCAAGTCACCGGATGCCGTTGCAGGAACGTATCTTGCAATGCTGGATGAAAAGATGGATAAGATCATCCGGACAATAATGGATGCAGAGAGTAACGTGCTTTACTTTTGCGGAGCGGGAAAAGACAGGACAGGCGTGGTTTCGGCAATTATTCTGAAGAAGCTGGGCTATAGTGATCATGCAGTCATAGATGATTACATGGAGACGAAAGATAATCTGATGGGATTTCTATCCTCATATGCGGAAGAGCACCCGGAAGTTGATATAAATACCATAATTCCGAACGAGGAAAATATCAAAAGGGTACTGGAGGTTCTCACATATGGATGAGCAGAGGACAATCATTAAACTGAAGCCGGTGGCAAAGGAAGATATTGAGGAAGTCTGGGAAATGCAGGTGGAAGCATTCACAGAGCTTTTGGAAAAGTATCAGGATTTTGAGACAAGTCCTGCAGCTGAAGATCTGGACAAAGTAATCGCCAGGTATGAGCAGCCATGGACGACGTATTTCTTTATCATGGCAGGTGATAAGAAGGCCGGTGCAGTCCGTGTTGTGGATAAGAAGGATGGCAGCAGAAAACGCATATCACCTGTCTGGGTCATGCCCGAGTACCGGAATAAAGGTTATGCACAGCAGGCAATCCTGGAAGCAGAAAAGATATATGGGCCTGATCATTGGTGCCTGGATACCATATTGCAGGAAAAAGGCAACCTCCATCTGTACGAGAAGCTTGGATATCATCGGACCGGCAGGATCGACAAGATCAATGAAAGAATGGATATCATATTTTATGAAAAAGACTGAAGGAGATTTCTTTCATGGAATACAGAGCCGTTCAGAAGATAGCGAAGGATACAGCTATTACTTTCACCAGGGGAATATAAAAGAATTGTAGAGAGTGAATTCGCAGGGCATGCCTTTGGGTTTGCTTTGGGTTTGCTTTGGTTATGTCAAAAATGTCAGAAGCCGGGGAGCGATATCGGGAAATAGCTTCCTGGACAGATGTGCTGGAAAAAGAAATCAGCGAGGCTCCGCCGGGAATTATACATATCGTAAAATCCGGTACGCGGCTGCAGTTTTATATCCGAAAAGACAAGTCTGACAGAGGCGGCAAATATATTCGCAAATCGGACACGCAGATGATAAGAACGTTTCTGCGGAAATCATATCAGGAGAAAGTGCTGAATTTGCTGAGGAGCGAGCTGAAAAATCTTGGTTTACTTCTGAAGAAATCGAATAACATAACAGAACAGATACGCAGCCTGTATTCGGATTTTCCGATGGAAATCAAACAGTATATTGAACCTGTGGATATGTCAGATGCCGACTATGTTTCAAGGTGGTTGAGCATACCGTTTAAGGGAAAGGAAATTCCGGAGGAAGCCCCGGTATTTCAGACCAGACAAGGGGAGAGAGTTCGTTCCAAATCGGAATTAACGATCGCAAATATGCTGGCAGACAAAGGAATCCCTTACAAATATGAATGCCCGATAACCTTATATAATGGGGCGGTAGTCTATCCGGACTTTACTGTTCTGAACAGCAAAACGAGAAAAGTTTTCTATTGGGAACATCGAGGGATGATGGATGACAGCGACTACGCCAGGCAAGCTGTCTTTAGGATGAAATCCATGTTGAAGAATGGGATCATCCTTGGAAAAAATCTGATCATTACAGAAGAGACATCTGCAAATCCGCTGGGAACAAATGAGATAGAGACCATCATAAACCGCTTTTTCATGTAGCGGGATTACGATAAGGGATGCGTTCATCGGATGCGTTCACCCCAATGGCATATGGAAGAAAAAGAGACACTCCTGCTGACAAAAATGGATACAGTTACATCTGAATTTGTAAAAAAATCGCAGGGAATTCTAAAGGATAATCTTGCAGGAATATATCTGCACGGATCTTCGGTTATGGGATGCTTCAATCCTGATAAAAGCGACCTGGATCTGATAGTGGTGGTTAAGGAATCTCTGACAGATACAGATAAAAAGCTGTATATGGACATGGTGGTGGAATTAAACGGTAAAGGACCGGTGAAAGGAATTGAAATGAGTATTGTGAAACAATGCGTCTGCAAACCTTTTGTTTATCCTACTCCTTTTGAACTTCACTTTTCTGCTGCACACCTTGAATGGTACAGGAACAATCCGGAAGACTATGTTTCCAAAATGAAGGGAGAAGATAAGGATCTTGCAGCGCATTTATCGATCATAAACCATAGAGGCAGATGCCTGTATGGCGCTTCAATCAAAGATACTTTCGCTGATGTACCGGTGCAGGATTACATAGATTCCATTTGGAATGATATAGCTGATGCAGAGGATGAAATAACAGATAACCCGATGTATCTTATTTTGAACCTGGCAAGGGTTCTTGCATATCTCAAAAACGGCCTTGTTCTTTCCAAGAAGGAAGGCGGTGAATGGGCGCTGGGCCACCTTCCGGAAATGTATCACAGCCTGATACAGGATGCTCTCAGAGAGTATGCGGAAGGACTGAATTTATCTTATGATACTGATCCTGCCAAGGATTATGCTGCATATATGGTGGGAGAGATAGCAAGTATCAGGGAAAACATAATATCAACTCGCTGACACTGCTGTGATAACAGTATGATAACTTTAGCTGATACCTTCTCAGGAATTGCCGAACAGTCCGATCCTGCGGAAAACAACTTCGCCTCTTGCGGAGCACACTTTCAGGATGAGATCCGTATCATTGACAGAGGCGCTTTGGACAACACCCTGCAGGGCATTCACGTCAAGCTCGCAGATGCGCCGGTTCCCGACGGTTGTTCCTTCGTATAAGGGAAACAGCAGTCCGTCTTTACTGTCCGGTATACGTATGCCGAGAACAAAGCTTTCGATCCGCTGTCCGAGGCGGATGTCCTCCTCCAGCACGGCATAGCGAAGGTCAGTGAGCGGTCTGCCTGTATGCAGGCGGTATTCCGGCTGACAAAGCGGCGCGCCATCCGCGGCCTTAAGTTCAAACGGTACAGGCGTGCGGAAGGCGTCATCTATTCTTGACCGCAGCTGCCTCAGTCTTGCGGCATCCCGCTCATCAATCCTGCCGCTTTTATCCGGCGGAACGTTCAGGTTCAGGCAGCATCCGCCGCCGACGGAAGTGAGATAAGTCTTAAAAAGTCGTTCCACGGAATGCGGCTCTTCTTCAGGATGCCAGAACCAGCCGGGACGGATGGACATGTCAACCTCCGCCGGTGTAAATGTGAGGCCGTCGGAGTACAGAATCAGGTCTGTCCCGCCCAGATTGTCGGCTGTATTATATAAAAAACTGAGATCCCCTTCCAGTGCGAGCGGGCCGGGACCGGTCTGGACCCGGCTGTATTTGCAGAGCTCGGAGGGCACCACGGCCCATTCCGCACTCCTTGCGCGCCCCGCTTCATTGCCGCACCATCGGACATCCGGGCCGTAATCGTTGAATATGACGGCATTCGGCTGCAGCCGCCTTACAGTTTCTATATATCTTGGAAAATCATATCTCTGCTTTTTGCCGTTCGGGCCTTCCCCGCAGGCATTGTCAAACCAGACACAGAAGATCTCCCCGTAACCGGTCAGGAGTTCCTCCAGCTGATGGCAGAAATAGTCATTATATGCATCTGTCCCGTAGAGCGGTGAGTTCCGGTCCCAGGGAGAAAGATAGAATCCGAACCGGATTCCTCCGCGCCTGCAGGCGTCTGCGGCTTCCCTGACGATATCTTTACTGCAGGGAGAATTCATGACACTGTGCTCCGTATATGCGGACGGCCACAGGCAGAAACCGTCGTGATGCTTTGCCGTCAGGATGATTCCCTTCATGCCTGCTTCTTTGACGACGCGCACCCATTGATCACAGTCAAGGTCCTTCGGATCAAACAGAGCGGGATTCTCGGTCCCGTCTCCCCATTCCCTGTTCGTAAAAGTATTGATCCCGAAATGCATGAAGGCATAGAATCCGGTCTCGTACCAGGCGAGCTGTCTGGCGCTTGGCCGGACGCCGGCTGCTTCTTTAAGGAAATTGCGCATGGCTGTCCCTCCGTTAACCTGCCGGCATTCAGCTCAGCCGGTGCGGTCCGTCTTATGAGCAGCGCTTCAGGAACGCCTGAGGCGCTCCTGAACGTATTGCGGCGCTCCTGAACGTATTGTGGACGCACAAAACGGCAGGTAATATACTGAAATCATCATATCAGAATAATACCTGGAGGAGAACCCATGAGCAGAACAGGAATACTGCAGCTGGTGCCATACCCGGCAAAGGTGATTCCCGCAGAGGGAGTCTGCTGCCTGCCGGCAGAGTTTGCCGACGGTGCGGGCGGCAGGATAAATGATCTGACCGGTATCATGACCGGCATCGTGACCGGTGCCGGAATCTGTGTAACCCGGAAGAAACTGCCGGAAGGGGAGGAGGCTTACCTTCTTCAGATCAGGCCGGAAGGGATCACAATTGAAGGCATGCCGCAGGGAGTTTTCTACGCAGTACAGACATTGCGCCAGCTGATCAGGCAGTTCGGCACCCGGATTCCCTGTATGGAAATCAGCGATCACCCGCGGTTTTCCTATAGAGGATTCATGCTGGATTCCAGCCGTCATTTTCTGCCTGTTGAAGATGTAAAGAAACTTCTGGACGCGGCGGCGGCGATGAAGCTGAACCGCTTTCATTGGCATCTGACAGATGACCAGGGATGGAGGATCGGGATCCGGAAATACCCGGAGCTTGCGGAAAAGGGCGCAAGACGCGGGAAGGCAATGTTTGCGGATATTCCGGAGCCGGAGGAAAGTGCGGGATATTTTACGGAGGAGGATGTCCGGGAGATTGTCTCTTATGCAAAGGAAAGATTTATTGAAGTGATTCCCGAACTCGAGATTCCGGGACATGAGAGTGCCCTTTTGCATGCATATCCTGACTTGAGATGCCTGAATACGGGTGAAGAGTCCAGGGTGCAGATCAACGGGGGAATCTTTAAGGAACTGCTGTGCGCCGGCAATGAAAAGACTTATACGTTTATCGAAGATGTTCTGGATGAATACATGGAGCTGTTCCCATTTCCGTATATCCATCTGGGAGGAGACGAAGCTGTAAAAGCGCACTGGAGGACATGTCCGCGCTGTCAGGCAAAAATGCGTATGATGGGGCTTCCGGACGAGAATGCACTGCAGCAGTGGCTGGTCAGGTATTTTGCCGATTATCTTCGCAGCAGGGGAAGGCACGCCGTGGTGTGGAATGAAGTCCTGCGCGGTGATGCGCTTCCCGCGGATATAGCGGTGCAGATGTGGCACGGTGATGCTGATCTTGGCAGGGAATTCGCCCTTCGCGGAGGAAAGATCATCCAGTCAGATACACAGGCGTATTATCTGGACTATCCTTACTTTATTACGGACCTGAAAAAAACACTGGAGTTTGATCCTGTGCCGGAGTATCTGTGCGGCATGGAGGATGCAGTGATGGGACTGGAGGCACCGCTTTGGACAGAGCGCGTCCGGGATATTGACAGGGCAGCCTTCCAGCTCTTTCCAAGGCTTCCGGCGGCAGCAGAGAGCGCCTGGACCCAAAAGGAGTCGCGCGATCCGGAGAGCTTTCCCGAAAGATATGAAGCGCTTCGGGAGGTCTTAAACAAAATGGGCCTGAAAGGAGCGCAGGAAAAATACTGGTCCATCTCCCCGGAGGACGCTGCAGCCGAAAAAGAGGAGTACGAGAGGATCACGAAGACCCCTCACATGATCCGTTTTGTGGAGGAACAGGAAAACATCCTTAAGGAAGAAATCAGGCATTACGGGCGGTTTTAGTAAAGACTGCACTGTCTCTGGCCGGATCACTGTGTGAATGTTGCCAAATATACCGCGGTTAGGGATTGAAAACAAAATGGTTATTGTATATTATAATCATTAGCGGCACGATTTTTGGCGAAATGTTATGGAATATTACCAGTAGCACATGAACGCCGAATACATTGAGCAGTGCTGAATAAAAAGGAGGATATATGAAGAAAAAGATTATTGCAATGGTTCTTGCCTCGGCAATGGTAATGAGCCTCGCAGCATGCGCCAGCACGGGTGCGGCACCGGCAGCCCCTGCAGGATCAGGAGAAGGCGCAGAGGTATCCGCTGGAGGAGAGGCGGCACCGGCAGCAGGTGATATCCAGGCGATCTGGAAGGCAGCTGCTGATGAGGCAGATGATGCTGTTCCCGGCGAGAATGACGACAGAGCATTCAAGAAATTTGATCACGTAGTAGAGGTTCACTACGGTTATCAGATTGATCCCGTTGACACGACACTTCCCGAGGGCGATTCTGTCGACAATAACCAGTACACAAGGTACCTTCTTGAAAACTTCAACATCAAAATGGTCTGCGACTGGACAGCCGGCAACAACTCCGACTTTGCGCAGAAGGTTTCCCTTGCAATCGCATCCAACTCTCTTCCGGACGCCGTAATTGCGCCGAACAGAAACTATCTGGTACAGGCTGCAAGAGCGGACGAACTGGCAGACCTGAGCACTGTTTTTAACGATTATTCTTCCAAGCAGGTCAAGCAGATCGTTGAGACTACAGGAACACGTGCTTTCGAGAACGGTTCCGTTGACGGAACATTCGTTGCCCTTCCGAACATCACAGTTGACACCGATGGTGTTTACATTTATTTCATCCGTCAGGACTGGCTGGATCAGCTTGGACTTGAGGTTCCCAAGACAGCGGCAGAGCTCGGCGCTGCAGCCAAGGCCTTCAAGGAAGCGGGTCTTTCACCCGACTATGCGATCGCAGGTATTGATGCCGGCGGACGCACCTATTCCAATTTCCTGAATTCTTCCAACAACGGCTATGGCTTTGATGCCCTGTATCAGGCTTTCAACGCGACACCCGGTTACTTCTTAAGAGATGACAGCGGCGAGCTGTACTGGGGCACGACGACCGACGAAATGAAGGCAGCTCTGGAGTGCCTGCATCAGTGGTATGCAGACGGACTGATCAATCCCGAGATCGGTGTTACAACGAACGGCGACAATGCCAACGGTGTCAAGAACGGCACCTGCGGCATCTTCATGGGTCCCTGGTGGTCACTTGGCTACGGCAACGGCGATTCCTTCAGAAATGATCCGAACGCTGACTGGCAGGCATATCCGCTGTATACCGATGACGGCAAGTGGAATATCCACATGAAGGATATCGGTACGACCTATACAATGGTCAACAAGAATGCATCCGATGAGGTTAAGCAGGCAGTCATCATCGCCAACAACGTACTCGTCAGGGATGAGTCCATCTTTGATACATCCGTCGCGATTGGATGGTATCCTCTTCGCAATACCATGGCTGCTGCAGACGAGTGCGAGTATGAGTATGAGAACCTGATGAGCATCCTTGCAGGCGATGCTACTGCTGATGAATATCAGATCGGCGGCGACAAGTTCAACGGCCTTTACAAGAACACCGCAAACGATGCTGCGACACTCCGTGATGTTATCTCCGAGGATTATGATCCCGCGAACATCCTGCATGTCACAGACTGCGATGTCATGACCAACAACGGACAGTTCAACAGATTCTATGCGATCTTCGTCGGCGATCGTCCGTATGCAACCATTGAACCCGACAAGAAGATTTACTCCGAGCTGTACTACACGATTGACGGCATGGAGACCTACTGGACAACGATCTCTGACCTTGAGGATGCTGAGATCCTTAAGTTCATCACCGGTGCAAGAAGCCTGGATGAGTGGGATCAGTTCTGCAATGATTGGCATGTACAGGGCGGCGATCAGGTGCTTGAACTTGTTAATGAGTTCCTGAAATAAGCTGGCGGCGCTTTGGGATGCAGTTTTAATGCAAACTTAAGTCTCCGGATAGAACCTGTCATTAATTGAGGCATTAAAAGAAGGCGTCCTGGCATGATGAATGCCCGGGTGCCTTCTTTGAAGTAACACTGCTTCATATAAGAAATGAAACGGAGGTACGGATTTGGCTAAAAAAGAATCAAGTGCAAAGGGCAGAACCCGCTCTAACGGTATTGCATACTGGATCATGGTGCTGCCCGGCTATATCTGGCTGTTCCTGTTTTCCATCGTACCCATGGTCGGAATCGTGATGGCATTTCAGGATTATAATCCCAGCAGGGGATGGTTTGGTTCCAAATGGGTAGGAATGAAATGGTTCGAGTATCTGCTCGTCATTCCGGACGCGAAACGGGCACTGGGAAATACTCTGATCATCGCTGTCTCCAAGGTCGTTTTGAACATCGTGATACCGCTGGTTTTTGCCCTGCTTCTGAATGAAGTCAAGAACATGAAGTTCAAAAAGACTGTACAGACAATCGTTTATCTTCCTCACTTTATTTCCTGGGTCATTCTGGCCAATATCATTACGAACATGCTTGGCGCTAATGGTATTCTGAATCTGGTCATGAAGACGATCGGCCATGAGCCGGTACTTCTGATGACCATGCCGCAGTATTTCCGCCAGCTTTTGATCGGAACAGACGTCTGGAAGGAGTTCGGATACAACGCCGTCATTTATCTGGCGGCACTGACCGGCATCAGCCCGAATCTCTATGAGGCGGCGGCAATCGACGGAGCCAGCAAATGGCAGTCGGTCTGGCACATCACGATCCCGGGACTGATCCCCACGATCGTTCTGCTGACTACGCTGGCGATGGGCAATGTCCTTAACGCCGGTTTTGACCAGGTCTTCAACATGTACAATCAGCTGGTCATGTCGACCGGTGATATCCTGGATACCTACGTGTACCGCGTCGGTATCACGAACATGCAGTTTTCGCTCGCAACGGCGGCAGGTCTGTTTAAGTCCGTTGTCAGCTTCATCCTGGTCGTTACATCGTATATCCTCGCGAACAAGTTCGCGGATTATAACATTTTCTAAGGGGGTGGCAATATGAATATGATTGAAAGCAACTCCCTGGGAAATAAGATATTCAAAATATTCAATTATTGCCTGCTGGCATTCCTGGCATTCAGCTGTTTCTATCCGCTCTGGTACACCTTCTGCGTGTCCCTCTCCGATAAGCTGGCAGCTGAAGGCGGACTGGTAACATTTTATCCGATCCGTCCCAACATAAATACCTATAAGCTGATCATGGGTGATTCGGCATTCTGGAATTCCTTCCGCATTTCCGTCTTGCGTGTGGTACTGGGCACCGTCTGGTCGATGCTCGCCATGATCATGATGGCATACCCCCTTTCCAAGACCAACAGACAATGGAAGCCGCGCGGCATCCTGATGTGGATACTAGTGTTCTGTATGCTCTTTAACGGCGGCACAATTCCGTGGTTTATCACGGTCAGAAACTACGGTCTGATCGATACTATGGCAGCCCTGATCTTTGCAGGTTCTGTTCCGGTCTTCAATGTATTGCTGCTGATGAATTTCTTCCGGAACCTTCCGAGTGACCTGGAGGAAGCAGCTGCTATTGACGGCGCAGGGCCGTGGCGCATCCTCTGGCAGATCATTGTTCCCTGCTCAAAGCCGATTATCGCAACGGTCATCCTGTTCGTCTCCGTCGGCTATTGGAACGAGTATTTCCAGGGCCTGGTCCTGATGAACAAGGAATCCAATTATCCGCTGCAGACTTACATCCGTCAGATCTCGGTAGCTATCCCGGTCGGTGTCACGCTGACGGCAGAACAGTACCAGCAGCTGGCTCAGAACTCCAACAAAGCGCTGGAGGCCGCCAAGGTCTTCATATCAATGGTACCCATGCTGGTTATCTATCCGTTCCTGCAGAAGTATTTTGTGACAGGTATTACGATCGGTGCAGTCAAGGAATAAGAGTTCAAGGATTGAAAAAGGGGACAGAGACCTCTGTCCCCTTTATATTCGGGAATGAGGAAACGAACCATATATGGAAAAACTAAGCGATCTCACATCGGTCAATAATCTTATTCAAAAAGTCAGGACTCGCCTTGAAGCAGACGGAATGCCGGGTGCTGACATTTTCGAAAACGCATTCCGGGATACACTGGATAAAACAGTCAGGCAAAGAGAGGACGGAACCACCTTTATCATTACCGGAGATATTCCGGCCATGTGGCTTCGCGATTCGAGCTGTCAGATGCGTCCGTATCTGCTGCTGGCAAAGGAGGATGAAAGGATCGCGCAGGTTTTGGAGGGGCTGATCAGGCAGCAGGTCAACTGTATTTTGATCGATCCTTATGCCAACGCGTTCAACGAATCCGCAAACGGAAACTGCTGGGCACATGATATTACCGATATGAAGCCGGAATTGTGGGAGCGCAAATATGAAATCGACTCCCTCTGCTTCCCTGTGCAGCTGGCTTACCTGTACTGGAAAAACAGCGGCAAGACCGCGCATTTTGACGCACGCTTTCTTGAAGCGGCAAAGTCTGTCGTGAAAGTATTCCGCACAGAGCAGGATCACGAACATAATTCACCTTATACATTCATTCGTGAGAATACGTTTTTTACGGATACTCTCTCCAGGAACGGGAAAGGCGCGCTGGTCAATGAAAAGGCAGGTCTTATCTGGTCAGGATTCAGGCCGAGCGATGATTCCTGTGTCTATGGATATCTGATCCCCTCCAACATGTTTGCCTGCGTGATCCTTGGGTATCTGGCACAGATCGCAGAGACGATATACGGTGATCAGGATTTTGCAAAGGAGTGCAGCCGGTTTTCTGCGGAGCTCAGAGAAGCGATCGAAAAAGAGGCCACGCTCTATAACTGGTACCTCAAGAAAGCATACTACAGTTACGAGGTCGACGGCTTCGGGCAGTATCTGATTATGGATGACGCAAATCTGCCCAGTCTTCTTTCCATGCCATATTTTGGCTACTGCAAAAAAGACGATGAGAAATATCTGGCGACAAAGGAAGTCATATTAAGTGATATGAATCCCTACTATTATGAAGGGAAGTGCCTCAGGGGAATCGGCAGCATGCACACACCCGCCCGTTATGTCTGGCATATTTCTCTTGCGATGGAAGGACTGGTTTCGGATTCCCGTGAAAAAAAGGCCGGGATGATCCGTCTTATGACGGACACCAGCGCCGGAACAAAGTGCATGCATGAAGGCGTGAATGCAGACGATCCCGCAAAGTATACAAGAGCCTGGTTTTCCTGGGCGAACATGATGTTCTGTGAGCTCGTTCTGGATTACTGCGGATACAGAGTGAAAGAGTAAAGGATTGGAGAAAACAGATGAAATTTATCAACGGAAACTGGCTTATGGCTGACGGGATCGTTCCCGGCTACGGATGGAATATATTTGATTATGACCTGAACGAGAAGAGCATGACATTCTATCTGGCTGAGCGCCCCGGCATGGACCGGCACACTGCCGTTTCTCTGCCTTATGATACGGAGACGATCTCCTCTCCGATGGAAGGCGTGATCCGGATCAACCTTGTGCATTTCGCCGGGCAGACGGGCAAACAGCCCTGCTTTGAGCTTAATGAACAGGATGTCACACCGTATATCGGCATCGAGAAGGTGCGCAAGGCCGGCGGTGCGCTGGTACCGGGACTCTCTGAAGGTGACAAAAAGTCTCTGGAAGGAAAGGGGACCGAGACGGAAGAATTCGTATTCCGCACCGGAAACCTTGAGCTGCGCGCTGATCATACACAGCCGTTTGAAATACGTTTTTACGGTGACGGAAAGCTTCTGACCAGCACAGGCACCCGCAGCATGGGGCACATGACCGATACAAAAACGGGCAGGACCTATATGACGGACGAGCTGAGGCTGAACGTGGGCGACAATGTCTACGGCACCGGCGAGCGCTTTACAAGCTTTATCAAGAACGGTCAGAGCATCGATATATGGAACGAGGACGGCGGTTCAGGCACCTGGCAGGCTTATAAAAATATCCCGTTCTATATGACTAATTCCGGCTACGGCGTGTTCGTTAATTCTCCGGGGAAGGTCTCTCTGGAGGTGGAATCCCAGAGAAACTTTAAGGTAGGGATATCCGTGCCGGGTGAAGAACTGGAATACCTGATCATATATGGCGGGACACCAAAGGGCGTTATTGAAAAATACACGGCGCTGACAGGAAGGCCTCCGCTGGTTCCCTCCTGGTCAATGGGCCTGTGGCTGTCCACTTCATTTACGACCTCTTATGACGAAGAGACCGTCACGGGTATCATCGAGGAGATGGCACGCCGGGAGATCCCTTTAAGAGTCTTCCACTTTGACTGCTTCTGGATGCGCGAGAACGAGTGGTGCAATTTCAAGTGGGACGAGAGATTTTTCCCGAATCCGAAGGAGATGCTCGAAAGACTTAAAAGCCACGGTATCAGGATCTGCGTATGGATCAATTCCTATATCGGCCAGAAATCTTATCTGTTCGAGGAAGGAAGAAAGAACGGGTATCTTTTAAAGCGTCCGGACGGCACTGTCTGGCAGAATGACGACTGGCAGGCCGGAAAGTCCATCGTGGACTTTACGAACCCTGCCGCCGTAGACTGGTATAAAGGCAAGCTTCGTGAGCTGCTCGAGATGGGCGTCGACTGTTTCAAGACGGATTTCGGCGAGAGGATCCCGCTGGATGTGGAGTACTATGATCACTCCGATCCGGAGAGAATGCACAACTATTACACGTTCTTATACAATAAATACGTTTACGAGGTAATTGAGGAAGTCAAAGGAAAAGACGAAGCAATCGTATTTGCAAGAAGTGCTACAACCGGCGGACAGCAGTTCCCTGTTCACTGGGGCGGAGACTGTTTCTCCAACTATCAGGCGATGGCAGAGACACTGCGCGCCGGCCTTTCCCTGGGCGTTTGCGGATTCGGGTACTGGAGCCATGATATCGGCGGTTTTGAAGCGACCAGTACGGAAGATGTCTACAAGAGGTGGGTGCAGTTCGGTCTGCTTTCCTCTCACTCAAGACTTCACGGAAGCGGTTCCTACCGTGTACCGTGGAACTACGGCGAGGAGGCCTGCCAGGTCCTTAAGAAGTTCGTGAACCTTAAAATGAGCCTAATGCCGTATCTGTACCTGACAGCCGCGCAGGCGAGAGATCATGGATATCCTATGGCAAGGGCCATGTTCCTGGAGTTCCCGGACGACCAGAACTGCCGTACACTGGATCGTCAGTACATGCTGGGTGAGAATCTGCTGGTATCTCCGATCTTCAATGATGAGGGAATCGGCAATTACTACCTGCCGGAAGGAACCTGGACGCACATACTCTCGGGTGAGACCAGGGAAGGCGGCCGCTGGTATACAGAAAAATATGACTATTTCAGCTTGCCCCTGTTTGCCAGAGAGGGCAGTATCCTCCCGATCGGCGCTGATGACACAAAGCCGGATTATGACTATGAGGACGGTGTGACCTTCCGTATTTTCCCGACAAATGAAAAGAAGACTGCCGTGTGCCGCCTTATCCGCGCCGATAAGACAGAAGGTGCCGCGTTTAAGGTGGAATTCGATAACGGCAGGCTGAGCTATGAGTATACACCGGCGCCCGGCAGTGAGCCCAAGCCGTTTAAGATTCAAATCGGAGAGACGATCATCTCCCCCGGGGAACTTACGGGCGAGGTCACAGTATAAAGGAGACAGAAAAGGGTCTTAATATGGACAAAAATACATTTGCGCCCACCCCGCCCATGGGGTGGAACAGTTACGATTATTACTGCACAGAGATCAATGAGGCACAGGTCCGTGAGAATGCTGAGTTCATGGCCCGGTACTTAAAGCCTTACGGATGGGAATATGTCGTAATCGACATCCAGTGGTATGCCCCGGATGCCGGTACGCAGAGCGACAGATACCAGTACATCCCGTTCGGGCATCTGGTGATGGACGAGTATTCCAGGCTTCTGCCGGATCCGGTCAGATTCCCGTCGGCAGCGGATGGGAAAGGATTCAAACCGCTGGCGGACTATATTCATTCCCTCGGTTTGAAATTCGGCATCCATGTGATGCGCGGAATCCCGAGACAGGCAGCCCATGAACATCTGGGTCTGCTCGGCACCGACGTCAGGGCAGACCAGATTGCGGATCCCGCCAGTATCTGTTTCTGGAATCCGGATTTCTACGGCGTTCGCCCGTCTATGCCGGAATCACAGATGTATTATGACTCTGTCTATGCTCTGTATGCAGAGTGGGGAATAGATTTTATCAAGTGTGATGATATCTGCCGTGAGGACGCAGCCTCCGCGCATGCGGAAATCGCGATGATCCACAAGGCAATCGATAAAGCAGGCTATCCTATGGTCCTCAGCCTTTCACCGGGACCTGCCAAAATCACAGAAGCGGAATTCTACGCAGAAAATGCGAACATGTGGAGAATCACGGATGATTTCTGGGACTCGTGGCCGCTTCTTAAGGATATGTTCCGCAGATGTGAGCTGTGGCAGGGAAAGACGTCTCCCGGGTGCTATCCTGACTGTGACATGCTGCCTGTGGGAAAAATCGGCGGATGCTTTGGCAGCAGGGTAGAAAGAGATTCCGGTTTTACAAAAGACGAGCAGATCACGATGATGACGCTCTGGTGCATTTTCGGCGCACCTCTGATGATCGGCGCAAAACTTCCAGGCATGGATGAGTTTACCTTACAGCTTTTGACCAATTCGGATGTCCTGCATATGCAGAGCCATGCCGGGAACGCAAAGCAGCTGGAGCGCACCGAGGAGCACGCCATCTGGACAGCTTATGATCCGGACAATGATCACGGATATATCGCAATGTTCAACTTTGCCGATGAAGAGAGAGCAGTAAACTGCTGGATCTTCCAGGCAGCTATGGACGGGGGCAAAGTGTACGACGGCGGTCCTATCAGGGAATTATGGACAGGGAGTGAAGTGACATTCCGAAGCGGCGGGATGACTGCGCTTGTACCGGCTCACGGGGCGAGACTGTTCCGGTATTAGAACCGCTGCCTAACAGTCTTTAGAGCCCATTTCCTGCGATAGTAGATCAGCTCGAGCACACAGCAGCTTGCCCAGCCGACGGGGTATCCAAACCCCACGAGAACCGGCGTATTGGCGACAAAGCGGGTCACTGTGAAGAGGTAGACCTGCCTGAGCAGGACAAAGCTGAAAAGCATGATCAGCATCGGGCCCTTTGAGTCTCCTCTGCCTCTTAAGGCTCCCGCGAGTACATGGTTTACACAGTTAAATAAAAGGAAAAACACGTTGTAGTGCAGGAACAGGGCGCCGAAGGATATAACGGAAGGATCCTTTGTAAAGAGTCCGACTGCCGGCTCGGCAAAGAAGAACAGACATGCCGCGATGCCTGAGGTGACAAGGACGGACAGCAGGACTGTCTGCCTGGTGCCGCTCGCCGCGCGGCTCTCCTTCCCGGCGCCGATGTTTTGGCTTACAAAGGTTGTTGAAGCCATTGCCATGCTCTGCATCGGAAGCATGATAAACTGATCGAGCTTGTTGTAGCAGCTCCAGCCTGCCATGCAGCTCGAACCGAAGAAATTGACATAAGACTGAACGAAAACATTGGAAAAGGCGGTGATGACAGACTGGATCCCCGCAGGAAGTCCGACACGGAAGATCTGCCGCAGGATATCCCTGTCAAGCCGCAGATCCTTCCACACCAGCCTGTAGATATCCTTCGTCCTGGTCAGCAGGGACAAAGTCAGGATGGCAGAGACAAACTGCGACAGGATTGTCGCCCAGGCGACTCCTGCGATTCCCGCGTGAAAACCCAGTACGAAGAGAAGGTCCAGAATTATATTGAGAATGCTCGTCAGGATCAGGAACATCAGCGGTCTTCTCGTGTCTCCGACAGCGCGCAGGATTCCGCTTCCCATGTTGTAGATAAGAAGGCCGGTGATTCCCATAAAGTAGATGGTGAGATAGGTCACTGCGTCGTTGAATACATCCTCGGGCGTTGACATGAAACGAAGGAGGGGCTTCACGGCGGCCATGCCCGCAAGTGAGAATATAAAGCAGAAGATAAAAGTGGCGGCTATTGTTGTCTCAATGGCAGAGTGCAGCCTTTCCAGCTTTCTTGCGCCGAAGCTTCTGGATATTACGACACCGGCTCCGATGGAAAAACCGTTGAAGAAAAAAACGGCCATATTTGTGATCATGGAGGTGGAACCGACTGCCGCGAGGGCTTCCTTGCCGACGTAATTGCCGACGACGATAGAGTCAACGGTGTTATACAGCATCTGGAAGATATTGCCGAGCATGAGGGGAAGCGAGAACATGATGATCTGCTTCACAATTGACCCCTCGGTCATATCCCTTGTTGAACTGCGCACAATGCGGCCCGCTGCTTTCCCACCGGGATTATTACCGGCTGCGCGATCTGTAGATTGGACTGTTTTTTTGTTCATGCCGCTGTACCTCCGCAGTCTGTCATACAGCCGGTTAAAAAGACTGTATTAAATTATAAGTATACACCCTGAGATGGGTGAATACAGAAGAATGTTGTCAAAAGGAATGAAAATACTTATCATGTTATCAGGCATCTGAAGGCGAAAGCCCGGATATTTCATAATGTACTGCACTCGAAAAGAGTGCACACTTCAGGAGGTTTTCTATGTTGGTTGAAACAAAAGCCAGGATCGGTGTGTTCGCAATTGCGCTTGGCGCGTATCTGCCTCAGTTTCCGTCACTTGTGCCGGAATTTGACGCGCAGTACAAGGATTTCAAGACAAATATTCCGGACAGTGTCGAAATTATTGACGGCGGAATCATCACCACTAAGGAAAAGGCAATGGAGGCCGGGGACAAGTTCCGCGCGGCAGACGTGGATCTTGTAATCCTGCAGCTTCTGACCTATGCGACATCCTACAATATGCTTCCGGCGGTCAGGGATCTGGACGTGCCCGTCGTCCTTGTCAATGTTCAGAAAAAGAAAGCGCCGGATTACGCTAATACGGATACAGCAACCTGGCTCGGTGAATTATATGCCTGCGGCGCGGTCGGAGAGATGGTTGCCGATCTGGAGCGCGCGGGGAAGCGCCATGCTGTCATAACAGGTGTCGTTGAGGGCGGTGATCCGCAGGTTAAGGCTGAGATTGAAGACTGGTGCCGCGCGGCACAGGTGCGCCGCCGTTTCAGGGATACCAACCTCGCGCAGATCGGAAGACCGTATCCCGGAATGATGGACCTGTATATTGACGAGACCAATCTTTATCACAGGATGTTCCTGTACACAAAGCAGTTCGACTGGGAGAAGATGTGGGCAATCGCGGACAACATCACCGATGAGGAAGCGATCCGCGCAAAGGCTCAGGATATCCTGGACACCTTCGATATCGAGGGAGGCGGGACTGTTGAAAAGGTATGGGAGATGGCAAAATATGTCGTCGCCTTCGAACAGTGGGTCAAGGATGAGAAGATTGCCTTTGTCGCTTCTCACTATGACGGATTTGCCCAGGGGAAGGCAGGCGTTCTCGACAGCATGCTGATTCCGGCATTTTCAATGCTGATCAAGCAGGGCATTGCCTGCGCGGTGGAAGGAGACATTAAGGTTTCCATGGCGATGAGCATCCTGAAGACCATTTCGGGTACAGGCCAGCTTTCCGAGATGTATTCCATAGACTTTAACGAAGATATCTGCATTATCGGACACAGCGGCTCCGGCGACGCGGATATCTCTGAGAAAAAGCCCACAATGAAGATTGTCCCTGTTTTCCACGGCAAGACCGGCGGCGGTTATCTTACCCAGTTCTATCCGCATCTCGGACCGGTAACTTATCTTGGAATCACGCAGGACAAGGACGGACATTTCAAGTTCGTCGTCGCGGAAGGAATTAACGAGCCGGGACCGATCTTTACCTTCGGAGATACCAACATGAGAACGCGCTTTACCTGCGGGGCAAGAGAATTCTGCAACCGCTGGAGCGAGGCCGGCCCCACACATCACATGGCGGCTGCGACGGGCAGACACATAGACACTATTCTTAAGGTTGCAAAGATCTTCAACGTACCGGTAGATGTAATTACCCGCTGAGTTCTGACGCAGGTCAGCGGCATATTATAAGACCGGGAAAAAAAGACCGGAGACAGCACAGCTGCTGCCTCCGGTCTTTTGTATGATCTGAAGAATCAGACCGGCAGGAAATCTGCAGGGTTTTACGCTTTGACGGGCTTCTGCTTTCTAAGAGCGCCATAAGCCTCGATGACAAGGATGATTGCCAGAATCGACATAGCCAGGGCGAACACAAGCTGGAACCAGTCACCCCATGCAGCTCCGCCGCCGGCGATCAGCTTGCACTTCTTGAGGATTGTCATGATAAGGCTGGTCTCTGTAGCCAGGAGCATGAAGCACATCGGGAAGTAGAACATTTTGTTGTTCTTTCCGACACTTCCGAGCCAGGAGCAGACAGCGAGCAGGGCGATACCGGCAAGGAGCTGGTTTGCTGCGCCGAACAGACCCCAGATCTGGCTGAGAGACAGGCCGCCGAGGATACATCCGGTGACAACCATTACCAGAGTGCCTACCAGCGGGTGTGTGATGCATTTCCGAAGTCCCGATGCATCCTTCCAGGTAGCCTCGTCCTCTTTAAGGAAGAGCTCGGAGAACATGAAACGGGAAAGCCTGGTCGCGGAGTCCAGAGAGGTCAGCGCGAATACAGATACAGCCAGTGTCAGAAGCGCCGCGATGACGGGGCTGCCATAGAACATGGCAGCGATACCGTTTGCAAACGCAGAGGCAGGAGAGCCGAGATCTGCCGAATATCCTGTGGAAATCATACCTACAGCGATAAGGGAAATAACACCCAGGGCAGATTCGATCAGCATTGAGCCGTAGCCGATTGCCTTTGCGTGGTTTTCCGCATCAAGCTGCTTTGAAGAGGTTCCGGTTGCGATCAGGGAATGGAAACCGGAGCACGCGCCGCACGCAACTGTTATGAACAGGGCGGGGAAGAGCGTCCCGCTTGCATTTGACCAGCCGGTGAAGGCGGGCAGCTGGAATGTAGAGCTGCCGGAGAAGGCCGCATAGATAATTCCGCAAAGCGCGATTGCCATCATGGCGTACAGCAGGTAGCTGGAGAGATAATCACGCGGCTGCAGCATAATCCAGACGGGAAGGAGTGAGGCAACAGCGATATAAACACCGATCAGGACGATCCATGCTGTGCGGCTCATGGCAAAACCGACATTCAGTCCTAAAGCTACGATAGCGATGATACCGACGATACCGATTGCGGTAGCCGGACCTGTCTTCATGCCGAAACGTGTTGTCAGAACACCGTAGCAGACTGCCAGCAGGATGAAGAGCAGGGAGATCATTGCCGTTGCCTGATTGTTGTTCGGGTGAAGGACAAAGCCGAAGGGGACAGTTCCCGATTCGCCCGGCGCCGTAAAGAATGTTCCCGCGACGACATTTACGAAAGAAGCAATAACCAGTATCAGAACAAGCAGGGCAAAGATGATGAAAAGCCTTTTTGCCCGCTCACCGATGGAAGTCCGGATTATCTCGCCGACAGATTTGCCGTCATTGCGGATAGAAGCGAACAGTGAACCGAAATC
>JAEEGL013312538.1_pt1 | contig 20488 bp, 12 predicted proteins | sample 9134231 | NCBI WGS metagenome assembly JAEEGL01 (sample SAMN16246548, study PRJNA631951) | gut metagenome | biome: gut microbiome; feature: rumen; material: fiber-attached | host: Bos | place: Iran: Karaj | collected 2018-10
CACCGTGACATGTGGCTCTGGGACAGCGCCTTCCATGCGATGGCGATGTCCGGGAGCAATCCGGCGCTTGCCCGCGACGCGATCCGCGCCGTCCTGGAGCGCCAGCGCCCGGACGGCTTCATCCCGCACCAGATGCGGCCCAACGGCTGGGCGTCCAATGTCACGCAGCCCCAGGTTCTCGCCTGGGCGACGCTCTTCCTCCACGAACGCGCGCCCGACGCCGATTTCCTCGCCTGGGCCGCCCCGCGCCTCGCGGCGTTCCTCGACTGGACCGTCCGCGAACGAAGCCCGAACAGGGACGGCCTTCTCGCGTGGAAGACCGGGAACCTGGCCTTCTGCCGCTGCGGGGAATCAGGTCTTGACAACTCGCCGCGCTTCGACTTCGACGGGCCCTCCATAGACGCCATCGACTTCTCCTGCTACCTGGCGCACGATGCCGGATGCCTCGCCCGCATCTGGCGCATCCTTGGCCGGAACAGAGAGGCCGCCGAAGCCGAGGCGCTTCGCGACCGCACCGCCGGGCGGATCAATGCGCTCCTGTGGGACGAACGGGACGGGCTCTACTACGACCGCTTTGCGGACGGGCGCCTCACGCGCGTCGCTTCCGTCGCCTCGTTTCTGCCGCTCTGGGCGGGGATTTGCCCGCCAGAGCGCGCCGCACGGCTCGTCGTTGCGCTTACCGATCCGGCGCGCTTTTGGACGGCGCTGCCGGTGCCGTCCATCGCGCGAAACGCTCCGCAATACGACACCGACATGTGGCGCGGCTGCTCGTGGCTCAACCTCGACTATTTCCTCTGGCTCGGCCTTCGGCGCTACGGCTACGCGGCGGAAGCGGCGGAACTGCGCCGCCGCGTCCTCGCCGCCGTGCGGAAATGGTATCTGCGCCACGGGACCGTCTTCGAGTTCTACGACGCCGACGACGCCATATCCCCATTTGAACTCAAGCGCAAGGGGCCGCCCGTTCTCCCGCCCGACTGGCGCAAGCACATGCACTCCATTTCCGACTACCACTGGAGCGCCGCCTTCACCCGCCTCTTCCTCGAGGAAATGCCATGAATACCAAACGTCCGCATGGTTTGACGGTCGAGCGCCGTGTCGATCCCGTCGGGATTGATTCCACGCATCCGCGCCTTTCGTGGCAACTGCCGTCTGGAGGCGCCCAGAATGTCGTTCAGGTCGCCTACCGCATCCGCGTGGCCACCCGCGTGGAGCGGCTCGCCTCGCCGGACTACTGGGATTCCGGCGAGGTGCAAAGCGACCGGTCGCTTGATGTCGAATACGCCGGAAGGCCGCTGGAACCATCCACGGAATACTTCTGGACGGTCGAGACGCTCGACAACCACGGATGGCGGGCCGTCTCGGCGCCAGCCCGCTGGCGCATGGGCCTTCTGCGCCCCGAGAACTGGCTTGCGAAATGGATTACCGTCAACCAAGCAACTCTGGAGGAATACGACCTTCACGGAGCAGGCTGGATGGAGGTCGGCAAAGACGGCGAAACCGTCTTTGCGTTCGACGCGGAGCCGGGCGACATCGACCCGCACGCGGCGGAACTCAACTACACCGGCCGCGCCTGGCGGCCGTCGCTCAACGTCAGCAAGGCCAAGACAGCGATTCTCGCTTGCGCCGCGACTGGCGCATTCGAGATCGAAATTAACGGCAAGCCGCCGATGAAGTTTGCCGCCGGACATGTTCTCAGATTCGTCGATATCGCCGGGCTCCTGAATGAAGCCCGCAACGAAATCCGCGTCCTCGTGAAAGATGGCGGCGCGTTCCTCGCCACGCTCACGCTGCCGGGAGGGCGCGTTCTGGCGACGAAGAGTTCCGGCGCGACCGATGATCGCGCTCTTCCGTTCCGCAGGGGCGAAACGGCGTCCCCGGCCTTCCGCAAGACGTTCCGCACCGAGAAGCCCGTGCGGGACGCGGTGCTGCACATCTCCGGCCTCGGCTTCTACGAGGCATCCATCGACGGTCGGCGCATCGGCGCCAAGGTTCTGGACCCCGCGCCCACGGACTACGACGACCGCGTTCTCTACTCGACCTACGAAATCGGCGACATGCTCTCCATCCCAGGTGAGCACACGATGGACGTCCTTGTCGGGCGCGGCGCATACGACACGCACGCCCAGGATGTCTGGAACATCGACGAGGCACCGTGGCGTGCGACACCTTGCCTCATTGCCCAATTGGAAATCCGCTATGCGGACGGCTCGACAGATCGCGTCGTCACCGACGGCTCGTGGCGGCAAGTCGGCAGTCCCGTCGTGTGGGACGACCTCCGCGAGGGAGAAATCCATGCTCCGGGTCTTGCGCCGCCAATCGATTTCCCCGCCGCCGTGACGGTCGGTCCGTCGGGCCGACTCGAGGCGATGCCGCTTCCGGGCGCGGAGAAGGTCGAGACTTGGAAGCCCGCCTCCTTTGCGCGCCTCACCGATGGCCACTGGCTTGTGGATTTCGGGCAGAATCTCTCCGGCTGGCCGCGCATCGCGATGCGCGGCCTCGCCAAGGGCGACGTGGTGACGGTGCAATGCGGCGAGAAGCTCGGCGACGACGGTGCCGTATTGCTTGACGGCAACGACATGTTCTTCCAAGGCGGACACTCAATTCTGCACATGCCGGGGGGATGGTTCCAGCGCCACCGCTACGTCGCCTCTGGCGCACCGGTGGAGTCGTTCGAGCCTAAGTTTTCCTACGCCGGTTTTCGCTACATCGAAATTGACGGACTACGCGAACCTCTTACTTCAGATGATGCCGAGGCATATCAAGTCAACACGGCGTTCGGGCCAGCCGGTTCCTTCGAGTGCTCCTGCGACCAGGTGAACCGTATCCACTGGCTCTTCGTCCGCGCCTACATGAGCAACTTCGCGGACGGCGTTCCGACGGACTGCCCCCAGCGCGAGAAGAACGGCTGGACTGGCGACGCGCAGCTTGCCGCCGAGATGGGGCAATACTGCTTCGAGAACACGGCTGGCTACGAGAAGTGGTGCCGTGACATCGTGGACGCCCAGCTTCCCGACGGCGGCATCCCTCGCCTCGTCCCCTTCTCCGGATGGGGGGCGGAGGGCGGAGGGCCGGCGTGGGACTGCGCCGTTGCGGTCGTGCCATGGACGCTCTGGCGCTACCGTGGCGACCGGCGCATCCTTGAGGAAACCTACCCCGCGCTCCGGCGCTACGTCGAATGGGGCGAGAAGCGTCTCAACAAAGACGGGCTTGCCGACTACGGTCTGGGCGACTGGTGCGCGCCGATGCCGGCCGACACGTGGTGGCGCTACACGCCGAGAGCACTTACCTCCACGGCATGGTGGCGCGAGGCCGTGCTGATAGCCGCCAAAGAAGCCCGTCTCCTTGGTTGCGACGGCGACACCGCCCGATTCTCGGAACTCGCCGAAAAGGCGCGCGCCGTATTGCGCAATGCCTTTGAGGCCCCGGATGGCACTTGGGCCGGCGGGACGCAGTGCGCGCAGGCGTGCGCCATCGCGACAGGTCTCGTCTCTCCCGGACTCCGCGATGCCGCGGGACGCAAGCTCGCCGAGGCCGTCGAAGCCACCGGCCGACTCGTCAAATGCGGTATCCTCGGCGTCAAGTGGCTATTCCGGGCGTTGAGCGAAACGGGACGCGGCGACCTCGCCATAGACATTCTAAAGCAGACTGCCTATCCGAGCTTCGGAGACTGGCTGGCTCACGGCGCGACGACCGCCTGGGAAAGCTGGAAGGACCCGACCTCGCAGAACCACGTCATGTTCGGCGACGTTTCCGCATGGCTCTTCCAGTATCCCGGCGGCATCCGCCTTGGCGAAAAAAGCGGCTTTGGCGACATCCTCCTAGCCCCGGACACCGCAGGCCTCGACTGGGTGAAGTGTTCGCATGAATGCCCATACGGGACGATCCAGAGCGAATGGAAGGTGGAGGACGGAGTCCTCGACTGGACTGTGGAAGTTCCGCCAAATGCCACCGCCACGGCGGTCTTGCCGCCGGGGTTCACATCCGATGCCATGCCCGATGGAAGCCTCCGCATTGGCTCCGGCGTCAGACGCTTCCACGCCCGAATGCGATAGGTATTGGTTGTTTTCATACTTCCACATTTGCACAATTTCACATTATCGGTTAGTTTTCACGGAAGGCTAGCCAATTACGTTTTCCTTTGACATTCCCAGCGGCTTTTGGCAGAATGGGTTGTATTGATTTCGGGAACGAACCTCAATTTATTAATGATTCTCCGGCACAAGGACAGGGAACTGCTGCGGTTTGACTGGATTGAGCCGCAAGGCGTCCGCATCGTTTCCGTGAACGATGCGGAACGCCGGTTCCTGCCCCTGGAGATGAAGGGATCGGCGTCGGACGAGTCGCTTTGGTCTTGGTTGCGCCGCCGGACTGTCCCGAAGCATCGACACTACATCCAGTCGATGCTTGTCAGGCTCGGGCTTTCCGCCGACGACACCAAGGCGATAATTGAGTTCTGCAAGGGGCTGTCGCTTACGGATGTTTACTGGGTCGTGCCGGAGGACTTCAAAGGCTCATGGCGCGACTTCAACCTCTACGCGAATCCGTTTTCAACAGTGCTCGCGGCAATGGCCTTTACGGGAGGCGCTTCTGCTGGTTCAGGGCCGCGCGGCGGCCTTGCGACATCGCCAGAGTTCACAACAAATGGCATGCTCGCCAAGTGCTGGCGCAGAAAAGGTGATACGGTCTTCCTCTACAAAAGCGGGACCGAAGGCGCGGCGAACCTCGGCTTCGAACCCTATTCAGAGTTCTATGCGGCGCAGGTGGCGAGTGCGATGGGGCTTAGGCATGTCGAATACGGCCTTGCCAAGTTCAAGGGGCGGCTCTGTTCGACCTGCCCGCTTTTCACAAGCGAGCGCGTCGGCTTTGTCCCGGCCGGCGCGCTGCTTTCAAAGGACGAGGCCATAGCCGACCCGCGCTTCCGCGACATCTTCCTTTTCGATGCGATAGTCCTCAACACCGACCGCCATCTTGGCAACCTCGGCTTCCTCGTCGATAACGACAGGAACGAAATCATCGGGGCGGCTCCGATTTTCGACAACGGCAACAGCCTTTTCTCCACGGCACTCTACCGCCCCGGCACCCGCTACGACGACTTCGGCGACCTGGCAAAATACGCCGGTGGAATTTCACCGGCCCTCTATAACGGCTGGCTCTCAATCCCTGGTGGCCTTACTGCGGATATGAAAGAGCGTCTGCGCCGGTTGGATGGATTCCGCTTCACTCGGCATAGCCATTATAATCTACCGGCGCCTCGGCTGCGAAGGATTGAGAAATTCATTCAGGCCCATGTCGCGAAAATACTTGAGCAGGGTGAAGGGGCCAACGGGGCATGAGTAACCGACAACTAATCCAGCCATGAATCTAGACCATTGGGCCACTTTCGGAGAACGCCCATGAAAACAACAATCATCATCGATGCGGAGGATGACCCCAGTGTCGTTGAGGCTTTCATGAAGGTATTCAATGGCTTCCTTGGTGCCGCAACGAACTTCATGGATAGCAAAAACATGGTCAATGTTTGCGGTTCCCCCGCATACTTGTTAGAATGTGTGCGCCCGTTATCTAAATGAGCAAGTATTCCAAATGTAAAAAAGCAGACAGGGGGGGGAGAATCGCCTTCCTGGAAAAGGTGTTCCTCGACCGCCGCGCCAGCGCCTCCGCGCTGCGCGGCGTGGAGCTCTTCAACCTCCGCCTTTTGCGCGACCTCTGCGCCCACGGCATTGGGGTTGACCTTTTCGCGGAGCCTTCCTGGCACGAGACGATCCTTCGTGAAATCCCCGGCGCAAAAACGCTGCGCATCGTCGGGGCGAATGGCTCTGGCTCGTCTTTCCTGGCGGGCTTGGCTGCGGCGTTCCGCGTCAGGAGCCTCGCCAGGCGCGAGGGCCGCTACGACGCGCTCCTCTTGGGGAATGTCGCCAACCGCCTCATCCCAGCGATCTGGCTCCTGAAGTCTGGGCGCGACTTCGCCCGCGCGACCCTCGTCGCCCACCGGGAGCCCTCGCCGCGCTTCCTGCGCTCCATTCGCCGCATGCCCGGGCGGGTCGTCGCGGTGAGCGAACCCGTCGCGGCCGATTTCCGCGACCAGGGGCTTGCCGCCGATGTCGTCGTCGATTACGGCATCATGGACGCCGACCTCTTCCACCCATCCTCAAGAGAGCCTGACGGAAAAGTCCGCTTCTGCGTCCTTGGCGCGCTCGACAATGCCTGGAAGGGGGCCGACACCGCAATCGCCGCCTTCCGTCTTTTGCCCGATGCCCTGCGTGCCCGCTGCGAGCTGCACCTGATGGCCTACCGCTCGCCGCCAGCCTTCCCCGGCGAACCGGGAATCGTCGCCCATCACTGGCGTGGCGCAACTGGAATCCCCGACTTCCTCCGCACGATGGACGTGATGCTCGTTCCCTCACGAGACGAGCATATCATGCGCGAAACCTTCTCGCAGTCTGTCGTCCAGGGGATGCTCACCGGCCTTCCAGTCGTCTATGCGCCCATTCCCGTGCTGGCTGAGAAGTTCGACTGCGGCGGCGGATTTCCTGCGGAAACACCTGAAGCCTATGCTGAGGCGATGGCGCGGCTGGCAGAAGATTCCAACCTGCGTGCTACCCTTGGCGCGAAGGGACGCGAAACCGCGCTGGCCCGCTACGTCTGGGACACCGGGCGTTTCATCGAACGGCATCTCTTTTCAGGAGACGCGCCATGAAGACGCGCGGCGAGGGAATCCCAGGCGGCCGCCTCTGGCTGGGCGGCGAAGGCCCCGATGCGGAGGCGGTGCGGCGCTTCGTCGTCTCCGGCGAGGCCCTGAAACTCCCGCCGGAATGCCGCCTCGGCCACCACACCCGGCACGGCGCGGTTTACGTCGTCGAGATCGCGGGCGTCGGGCGCTGCGTCTTGAAGGAGTTCAGGATTCTCCGCGACCGGGGGCTTTTCAGGCGTCTTGAAAGCGCCTTCAAACTTCTCTTCGTCCACCGGGGCCTTCGCACGATGCGCCTGGCGGGACGCCTTGCGGCGGCCGGCGTCAGGACAATCGAACCGCTGGCCTTCTGGACGGACACGCGCGGCGCGATTCGCAACTTCCTCCTTTATCGCTTCATTGAAGGCGAGGTCTTCGGCGAACATTGGATGGGCGAACTTGCTGCAATCTCGCCCCCGTCAAAGGCCGATGCCGCTCCCGCTCCGGAGGCGCTTGAGGCGTTCTTCGGCAGGGCAGGGGAGATGGTCCGCCGGATGCACGACGCCGGCGTCGTGCACACGGACCTCCACCCCAAGAACTTCATCGCCGCCGACGTTTCGCATCCGGCGGACACGCTGGCGCTGATCGACCTCGATTCGGCGCATCCTTCATCCTCTTCAGGGCGCATCGCCTTCAACGCGAGGATGCGTTCGCTCCGCCGCCTTGCGCAATGCTTCAAGGACGAGGACGCCCCCCTGCTGCGCCTGTTCGTGCGGGCCTACTCGCAGGAAGACCCTGAGACGGAGGCCGCCGTCCTCCGCGCCCTCCGCTTTTGGCGCGGGCGCAAGTGGCACAGCATTTCCGATGTCGTCCTGTCCTGGTTGCGATGCCCTCCGCCTCGCCCCGTGGACAGGCGCGGACGCACTGAGTATGACGTGGTCTTCTCGATTGGCTACGACTGCAAATGCTCCCAGGGCCTCCGTCGCGCCGGGCTCCAGCACTTTTCATATCCCTGCGACTGGCTGACCGGAGCCCCGCTGCGGGAGCGCGCGCGCATTGTCGCCGGAGGTTTCCGCGACTGGTTCCGCCTGGAAGACCTTGAGGACATCGGCACCGCCCGCTTCAACCGCTTCGCCGGCATGAAGCGCATAGCGAAGGACCGCCGCAACGGCCTTGAGTTTCGCCATGACTTCCCAGCCGAGGGTTCCCTCGCCGAAGGCTTCCCCGAAGCCGCCGCCAAATACGAGAGGCGCTCCGAGAGGCTTCTGGACGCCATCGGCAAGGCCGGACGTGCGCTGGCAGTCTTCTGCGACGGCTACGGCTGCCCGCCCGTCAGCCTCGCAGACCTCCGTGAAGCCCGCGATATCCTAGTCGGACGCTTCGGCGAGAAAATCGACGTGCTTGGCATCTTCGATGACGCGCCGGGAACGCCCCACGAGGCCGCAGAGGCCGCCTCTGCCGACGGCCATGTCCGGCGCTGGTCTTTGCCCTGCCTCCGGCGTTCGCCAGACGGCCTCGTTGTCCGCGACCGCATCGTCGCGCGCGCACTTGCGGCGCGTGTGTCCTGCCCAGACCCCCATTCGCCTGCGGAGCGCCGTGCCCGCAGGGAGGCCGACCGCGCAGCCCTCTACGCCAAATACAAGGCGAAGTCATGGCTGGGAATGACCGTCAACCGCCTCCTCTTCCGTCACTACCGCAGCTTGACGCGGCTGCTCCAGAAGAAGGGAATCATCCCCGCGAACAGCGCCAACAACTCCGTCTCCCAATCATGAACATCATTCCACTTTGCCTGCGCAGCGGGAAAAACTCGAAATTCACTTACTTCGCACGGGCCTTTGCGCGGGAACTTGTGCCGTGGTCGATTTACCGAGCCCGCCGCGAAGGTCTGCTGGACTCAATCGCCAGTCGCCCCGACCGCGACGAAATCGAGGCGCGCGCGGCCTACTGCTGTCGGCTCGACCCCGCCGCTCCCGTCATGCTTTCCGATGCCGCCCAGCGTCTGCGCGACCAGCCGCTCCCGAAGAAGAAGCACACCTACTACTTCGACTCCCGCGAGTATCTCCGCTACTTCCCGCGCGACTTGCGCTGGTTCCACGTTCCCGGCGACGTGACAAAGACACCACCTGAACCGGCAATCGTGAAGTCCCGCCCCATTGCGGAGGATCGTGGCGGCGAAAGCGTCAATGCGCGCTCGGTGCTGCTCAATGAGGACAAGGTTCGCCATTTCACCTTCGTCCATGACAAACTCCGCTTCGAGGACAAGATTTCGCGCGCGATCTTCCGTGGCGTGGTCCGCGCCAAGCCCAAGCGGATTGCCCTGTTCGAGAAGTATTTCGGGCGTCCGGGGTATGACCTGGGCGACACCTCTTCGCGCCCCGTGCGTCCCGAATGGCTCGTCGGCAAGATATCGATTGCCGACCATCTGCGCTGCCGCTACATCCTCGCGATAGAGGGGAACGACGTGGCGTCGAACCTCAAGTGGGTGATGTCGTCGAACTCCCTTGCCGTGATGCCGTGCCCCCAATATGAGACATGGTTCCAGGAAGGGCTGCTAGTTCCCGGCGTCCATTTCGTTGAGATTCGCAAGGACTATGAAGACCTGCCGGAAAAAATAGCATGGTATGACGCGCATCCGGAAGAGGCGGAGAAGATCATCGCAGCCGCCCACGCCTGGGTGGCGCGGTTCCAAGATCCCAGCCGCGAACGCCTCATTTCGCTCCGTGTCCTTGACCGCTATTTCCGCGGAACTGGCCAGCAACCCCACTAAACCTCCCAACTTTTCAACCTCCCAACTTTTCAACTTTTCAACTTTCCAACTCCTCATGCATCCTCCCGCCCTAATAGCCCTTGACCTCGACGGCACCCTCCTTGATTCCCAGAAGCGCATTACGCCGCGCACTCTGGCTGCGCTAGAGGCCGCCGCCGCGCGCGGCATCCACATCGTCCCCACGACGGGGCGCTTCTTCGACGGCATGCCGGAGTGCGTCAAGGCGCTGCCGTTCGTCCGCTACGCCGTCACCTGCAATGGAGCAGCTGTCTTCGACCGCGTGGACAATGTCGTCGTCGCCCGGGAGGAACTTGCCCTCGACAAGGCGCTCGCCGCCATCGCAGTATTCGAACGCTTCGATGTCATCTACGACTGCTATCAGGACAACTGGGGCTGGATCACCGCCTCGATGGTCTCCAAGGCTGACGACTACACGCCGAACGCCTTCTACGCGCGTATGATGACGGAGCTGCGCACCCCTGTGCCTGAACTCAAGACATACTTGAAGGAGAAGGGGCGTGACGTGCAGAAAGTGCTGTCCTACGCCCGTGACCCGTCTGTTTACGAGACGATGATCCCAATCCTCAAGGCGGAAGTTCCGCACGTTTTCGTGACGATGTCCAACTCCAAGATGCTGGAGGTGAACGCCGAGAACTGCCACAAGGGGCGGGCGCTGGAGCTTCTGGCGGCGCATCTGGGCTTCGGCATGGACCGCGTGATGGCATTTGGCGACGGCCTCAACGACCTCACGATGGTGCGCGACTCCGGCATGGGCGTGGCTATGGCCAACGCCGTGCCGGAAGTCCTTGCCGCCGCTAAGATCAAAACGCTCTCCAACGACGAGGATGGCGTCGCCGCAGTCATAGAGAAGTTCATTTAAATAGGTTTATCCCCCTGTTTTTCATTACTGGTCGCGTTGCGACCGACGATGATGGGCGATTTCCTGCGCGTCGGCGTGGGGGCGTCCGTCATTTCGCCAGCCGGATTGCCGCTTCGCGGCGCCGGCAAAATGCACGGACGCGACTCCCCCGCTCCAACGCGCCTTCGTCTCGTGACGCACTCCCCGTGCGGGAGCGAAGGCGGCGGAAGGAAGAGGGCTTGCGCCAGGCGGGCGTCGCGAAGCGACGATCCGGCCCGACTGGCGAAGAACGCTTCCGCTGCCTTCGCGCATAAGATCGCCCCCAATCGTCGCGGCGCAAGCCGCAGTAAAAAGTCTCTGTGAGACAGACAATCATGCTAATGCCGCCTCTCCCGCATCAACTCTGGCCAGAACCGACATGGGCATCTCTCATTCAAGTGAAAATGGGGGATAAGCCTGTTTAAACAGGGCTGACGCATCAAAAAGAGGTTTCTGGTTCTGAATGGCCCCGAGGCCGTTTTTTGAGGGCAAAAGGGAGGGACCTGCGTCAGGCCGCCGTTGCGAGGCGGCCGTAGTCGGGAGGTGCGCGCCAGCTGGGGGCGTGGTTTGTGCCGGGGATGGCCTTGTTCATTTGAACGTGCGGGTGCCGCCTTTCCCTGGCGAGACCCGCTTTCGCGCCTCCTTTCCGCATTCCTCCGCTATCTCCCTCATGGATTGGCGTGACATGTCGTCCACGAAGGCGTCCACGGCCTCCATGAACCGCCTGTACCGCTCCGTCGCCTCCTCGTAGGCCGCGACCTCGCGGAGCGGTATGTATTTCTGGAACAGCTTCGTGTCCTTGCGGTACTGCAGGTGGTAGAACTTTCCGCCCTTTGCGCTCCGCGACAGGACGCAGAGCCGCCCCCGCGCCATGCGGGGCATGGCCTCGACAATCCTCAAAAGCGCTTCTTGACTTTTCATGCGGATTATTATATACTATAGTAGTAGTTCTGTCAAGTTTTTTTTATTGGAGGCGGGGATGACGCTGGCCGAGTCGCTGGGGAAGCTGGATGAGCTGGATTTCAGGGTCAGGGGGAGGTGCAGGTACAGGGCGTCCGAGATCGCGCTGGTGACGCTCTGCGCGCTCGTCTCCGGCGGGACGAGCCACTACGACTTCGCGGACTACGGGAGGGAGAAGGCCGACTGGCTGAGGGGCCTCCACAGGCTGGATCCGCGGCTGCCGGACTTCAGGAACGGGACGCCGAGCCACGACGCCTTCCGCTACTTCTGGAAGAATCTACAGCCCGCAATGCTCGACGCCTGCTTCATGGAGTGGATCGACTGGGGGAGCATCCCGGGTGCGGCGGAGGAGGTTCACGTGGACGGCAAGGTTATCCGCAGGGCGAACGCCCCGGACGGCAAGCAGCCCTGCGTGGTGAGCGCCTACTCTTCGCGGGACAGGATAGTCGTGGGCCAGGTGAAGGCTTCGGACAAATCCAACGAGATAACGGCCATACCGAGGCTCCTGAAGAAGCTCCGGCTCGCCGGGGCCGTCGTCACAATCGACGCCGTGGGATGCCAGACGAATATCGTCAAGACCATAGCCGGGAGGGGCGCGGACTACCTCATCGCGCTGAAGGGCAACCAGGGCGGCATGCTGGAGGCGGCCGAGGACATGTTCCGCGACAACGGCGCACTCGGATGGTATCCGCGCCTGAACGGCAAGTTCGACTTCGCCAGGATCGCCGAGAAGGGGCACGGGAGGATAACCGTCTGGGAATGCCTCCACACGAATGACATCGGCGGATGGATAGAGAACAAGGGGAAATGGGCGGGGCTGAAAAGCGTCTGCATGGTGGCGACGAGGACGAAGGACACGAAGACCGGCGAGACAACCGAAAGCACGCGCTACTTCATATCCTCCCTGCCGGCGGACGCCCAGAGGGCGCTTGGAATCTCAAGGAGGCACTGGGACGTGGAGAACCCGCTGCACTGGACGCTGGACATGGTGTTCGACGAGGACCACTCCCGCGCACGGGGAGGCTTCTCCGCAGAGAACCTGGCCATAATGCGGCACTTCTGCTTCGACATGATACGGAGGGACAAGGGCACGGAGGGGGGCATGAGCCGGAGGAAAAAGGCCCTGACCTGGAACGACAGGAAAATGCTCGAGGCAATCCTCGCGGCGTGACGGCGGATGGATCGGTTCCCGAACGAATCGGCAGAAGGCGCCTCAGGCGCAAACCACGCCCTTCGCGGGCGCACGTCTCCCGACTACGGCCGCCTCGCAACGGCCGGCGGACGCCGGCGCCTCCTCTTTGCCCTCAAAAAACGGCCTCGGGGCCATTCAGAACCAGAAACCTCTTTTTGATGCGTCAGCCCTGCCTGTTTAAATAATCTTCTTGACGGCGGGCGTGTGGTTTGGTATTATTTATTTGTGCAGTGCCGTGGCATAGTCGCGGCCTCCTGCCAAATTATTAACCAAACGAACTGAGAAAGGTTCAAAAACAAATGAAGCAATGCATCCTGCCACTGGCGGCGTTCGCCGTGGCCGCGTCCACCGCCGCATTCGCGGCAGATTACTATGTCGCCACCACTGGTGACGACAACAACGACGGCACCTCCGCCGAAGCGCCCTTCGCGACGATAGACAAGGCTATTATCACCGCGACATCTAGCGACGATGTCATCCATGTCGCGACGGGCATCTATGAGACGGCTCTTCCTGATTATGTGACATGGGATGGAACCGAACATTCATCCAGCGACGACAAAGTCGTCACGTGGGGGCCGAAACTTAGGGCCAAGTTAATAGGTACAGGTGATACTCGTGCAGATGTAATCATAAAATCCCACGGTGAATACCGCACCCTCCGCATGGCCGCTGGTTCGTGGCTTGAAAATGTCACCATCGTTGGTGAAGGCACCTGGCAGGCCGACAAGGGCGGCGCCATTGAGATGTCTGGTGGCACCCTCACGAACTGCGTCGTCCGCGACGGCACGGCCAAGGCCAACGGCAATACCGCAGGCGGCAACCTCTACGTGAACAATTCCGCTGCGGTCGTTGATGACTGTGAAATCTACGGTGGCTCCACCCACAAGCGTGGCGGCAATGTCTATCTTGATTACGGCACGGTTCGCAACTGCACCATTTATGGCGGCATCTGTGACGACAACATCGGCGGCAATATCTACCAGTATGGCGGCATCGTCTCCAATTGCGTCATCTATGGTGGCATGGCCATCAACGACGGTGGCAATGTCCGCATGAACGGCGCGGGGCAGATGGTCGATTGCGTTATTTCCAACGGCACCGTCCAGGCCAACGACAAGAAGGGCGCGAACGTCTATATGGACTCGACGGCGAAGATGTCGCGCTGCCGGCTCGTCGGAGGATCGGACACGCATGACAACAACGGCGGCAGCCTCGCGCTTGGTTCCTCAACGGCCATCGCCGAGGACTGCCTTGTCGTGGGGAGCCATTGCGGCGGCGTCCTGATGACCGGCACGGCCTACCTCTACAGCTCCACCATTGTGAGCAACGAGAACTACGGTTGCTGGGCCTGGAACAACAACCAGCATTTCTTCAACAATGTCATTTTCGGGAACGCAAGCGAGTGGAACGGCAACATACCGAACAACGCATCGGCAGAATTCGTCAACAACGCCTCGTCCAGCGGTGCCCGAATCGTTACGGATGGCGATTTCGGCGTGATGACCATTACAGATGAAGACTTCGCCGACTACGCGAATGGCGACTACCGTCCGGCCAGCGGCGGTGCACTCGTTGACGCCGGCGCCGCCGACCCGCGCGGCGCGGCTGCCTCGACGACGGACCTCGATGGCAACCTCCGCACGAGCGGCACCATCGACATTGGCTGCTATGAGTTCCAGAAGCCGGACATGATCGTTCACATCGACGGCGCCACCTACAGCCAGACCTTCGCTCCGGCAACGGTCACATTCACGCACTCGACCGACAATTCGGCCTCGCCTGAGAACATTGTCTTCACCTACGATTTCGGCGACGGCTCCGCCGAGGAATCCACCGACGCCCTCACGATCTCCCACGCCTACTCGGCGCCCGGCATTTACACCGTAAAGATTGCCGCGACGAACGAGTGCGAGGATGAATACGCGGAAATGACATACGATGGTTACGCGCGCGTGGCTTCGTCCACAGTGTATGTGACACCCGGAAACGTTGCAAGCGGCATCTTCCCCTACGACACGCCGGAAAAGGGCTACGGCAACCTCAAGACGGCCGTCCAGGCCTCACTTGATGGATACACGTTGCTTCTCGGCGAGGGCGTCCACTCGACAAGTGACCAGATTTCCTTCAACAAGGCCATCACCATCCGCGGCCTTGGCGCCACGCCCGACGCGGTTGTCGTCAGCAACACAGTCGCCACGCCCGACACCTACTACCACCGCACGATGGAAATGAACAATGCCAACGGGCGTATTGAAAACATCACCATCGCAAACGGCTGCGTGAAGAATCAATTCGGCGGGAACCTCCGCCTCGTGACGGGCATCGTCTCCAACTGTGTCATTCGTGGTGGACTGGCTGTGGCGGACAATGGCAACGCTGGTGGTGCCGCCGTCGAATTGGCCGGTGCCGGAACGCTAACCCACTGCGTCATCTCCAACAATGTCGTCCAGGGATCGTCCAACAGCGGAAGCTACGCGGGTGGCGCGATTGCCGTCCAGTACAACGCGAAGAACGGCCGTGTCTCCAACTGTCTAATCGTTTACAACACCTATAAGACCAGCGGCGACGCAAAGGCCGGCGCAGTAGGTATCAGGTTCTGTGGCAGCAACGACAACACGCAGATCGAGAACAACACCATCGCCGCAAACACAGTCGAGGGGTCGCTAGCAGACGACTCCGCTGGCATCTACTGCACGACGTGGTACGGGCGTCTCCGCAACAATCTTATCGTCGGTAACTATGAAACTGGAAAAGAGAAATACACGACGGTTAAGATGGATACGGAGCATGGCACCTATGTCAACAACCTTACGGATGCCGATGTGTCCCCGACTGCCATCTTCAAAAACTTTGGGAATGGCGACTTCAGGATTAAGGCGGGCAAGGCCTACAATGCCGGAACAATTTCAGGCCTGACACTCCTACCCTCCATAGATCTCGCTGGTAATCCCCGCGTGGCGTTTGACAATATTGACATTGGCTGCTATGAGTGTCAGACCCAGCCGCACACAATGATCATCATGCTCTAAAGACGATGGCTAAATCGTCAAGACAACGCGCCGCCGCAATCATAGCGGCGGCGCTGGTTGCGATGCCGGTTACAAGCCCCGCAGGTGCTGGCGATGGGGGCGGAGATGAACTTTCTCTTGCTCGCGGCAGGGTGGAGGCCGTGAATAGCGGACGGCTCGAGTTCAAGTCCGGGGGGGCGGTTGTCCTGACCAGTTCAAGCGCTGAATATTCGTCCGGCCTCCGTCTGCTGCCGCCGCCTGGAAAGACGTCCTTTGATCTCTCTTCCGGGCGCTATCTCGCGGCCGACATCGAGAGCCTGGCCGACCACCAGCAGCGGATCTGCCTCCAAATCAAGGACGCTTCCGGCGACGCCTACGCAGGCATCGCGCTCGATCCAGGCGAGAAGGCGACGCTGAAACTCCAGCTCCCGCATCGGGCCATCTATTCGTTCCCAAGCGGTGCCAAAGGCGTCAGGACGCTGGACACCTCCACAATCACGAATATCGCGTTTCTCGTGGTATGGCCCTACGAAGGGCAGTTCTCCGGCCTCATCAACTGCCGCATCTCCAACATGCGGCTGATTGGAACCCCGGACTGGGCGCGCGGCGTGGCGCCGGGCGCCTATCTGCCCTTCGTCGATAAGTTCGGGCAGTTCGCTCACGGCAAGTGGAAAAGCAAGGTCTCGTCATACGACGAACTCCGCGCCGACCTCGCCGCAGAGCGCGCCAGCCTTAGGGCCGCGCCCGATTCGTGGGACGAATACGGTGGCTGGCAGAACGGGCCGCAGCTTGAGGCGACGGGACATTTCCGCACGGAAAAGGTGAATGGCAAGTGGTGGTTCGTCACGCCCTCCGGCCACCTTTTCTATTCGCTTGGCATCAACGTGGTCAAGACGGACAGCGACGCGCCAGACGGTCGCCTCCATCCCGATTGGTATGTGAGCGCGGCACAGTCGTCGATGTCGTTCCCGACATGGAACCTCCGCGAGAAGTTCGGCAAGAGGGACTTCAAGGACGACTACTACGATTTCGTCATCCAACGTCTAGACTCCTGGGGAATAAACACCCTCGGAAATTGGACGGACGGGGATCTCACGAAACTCTCGCGCAAGCCATACGCAATCGTCGCCGTTTCCAAGCCCTCTGGCCTGCCATACCTCTCCAGCGGCTTCTACGACACCCTTGACGACACCTTCGCCGCGAAAATGCGCGCCGCAGTGTCGGCCGCCTTCGCCGTGCAGGGGTCTGCGCTGGCCCACGCCGCCACGGACCCGATGTGCATAGGGTTCTTCATCGACAACGAGCTGTCCTTTCCTGACGACTCGGCATACTACGAACCCTACTTCAAGGCCTGCAAGGAGGCGCTGACGAATGCCGCGCCCGGAAAACTCTACCTTGGCTGCCGCTTCAAAAGCCTGCGCAACTCCGCCGCCCTCTGGCAGGCGGCGGCTAAGTGGTGCGACGTGATTTCGGTGAACTCATACGTCAACAGCGTCGCGGTCTTCGGCGAGGGCAACTACGCGGCCCCCAATTTCGATCGCCCGGTGCTGCACTCTGAGTTCCACTTCGGCACGATGCACCGCGGGATGTTCTCGCCGGGGCTCTGTCCGGTTGGCGACCAGTGCGAAAGAGGCAGGAGTTACCGCCGCGTCGTGGAAGGCGCGCTCAGGCACCCGCTCTTCGTTGGCTCGCACTGGTTCCAGTATCGTGACCAGCCCCTTGTCGGGCGCGGCGATGGCGAAAACTACCAGATCGGGTTCGTCGATGTATGCGACAGGCCATACGGCCAACTTGCTGAAGCCGCGAGAACCGTTGGCGAGACGATGTATCAGACTCGAAGTGCCACTCCCTAGCCCCTGTTCCCTGTTCCCTGTTCCCTATTCCCTATGGTCACCCCCCGCTACACACTCAACTCCCCGGCGGTTCCATACGCCGCGCTGAAGCATCCCTTCATCGACCGCTTCGGCCAGTTCGCCCACGCCGACTGGCCGGAGAAGGTCCATGACGAAGGCGACTTCGCCGCAGACCTCGCCGCAGAACGCGCATCGCTTGGCCATGCACCGGCAGCATGGGATACATTCGGCGGCTGGCGCGACGGCCCCGCGCTTGAGGCCACCGGCGCATTCCGCACGGAGAAGGTCAATGGACGCTGGTGGCTTGTCACACCTGAAGGTCACCTCTTCTTTTCCTTCGGCGTGGACACCCTGCGCCACCAGACCGACATAGCCAACGGCCACCGCCACCCTGAATGGTATGAGACGCCCCCGCCCAAAAACGGCGGCATGGCATTCACCCACTGGAACCTCCAGCGCAAGTTCGGCAAGGCCGACTATCTCTCCGACTACTACCGCCTAATTCACGCGAGGCTCGCGTCATGGGGTTTCAACACGATTGGCCGCTGGGGCGCATGGCGCCTCCCCGCCGTCGGCCGCACGCCCTACCTTCTGGAGTTGGAGTCGCCCGCCCGAGCCCCGCGTCTTCCTGGCACGCGCATCTACGATGTTTTCCACCCCGACTTCGAAGAGCGCTTCCGCGAGGGCGTCCTCGCACAGGCGCATCGCGAGCGGGCCGTGGCCGCCGCAGTTGAAGACCCATTCTGCATCGGGCTCTCAATTGACAACGAGCTTGCGTTCGGGACGATGATCCCCGTGATGATGGCGCAGGACTTCCGCGCCTCGCCCGCGAAGAACGCCTTTTTTGAGGGCGTCCACGCCAAATATGGCTCCTTGGCCGCCATCAACGCCGCCTGGGGCACGCGACTTGCCACATGGCCGCAACTGGCCAGCCTGCCTGCGCCGCTTCCCGGCGCGGGCTTCGCCGCCGATGCCGAGGCCTTCCGCCTCGAATGGCTGCGGCGCTACTTCCGCGCCGCGCGCGCCGCCGTCAAGGAGCTTGCCCCCAAGCGCCTTTTCTTCCCGGCGGCCTTCGCGGGAATGGAGCACCCCGCAACCGCATGGGACGCGGCGGCGGAGTTCGCCGACGTCCTCATCGCCGATGTCCATCTACGCGACGCATCAGGACTGCGGCCGCTCTGTACTCCGGCCGCGCCGGAGCGTCCGCTGCTTATTGGCACATTCACCTTCGGGTGCCTGGACCGAGGGATGTTCGCGGCAGGGCCTGTGGCTCTTCCCTCGCAGGAGGCGCGCGCCGAAGCCCTCCGCGCCTTCATGCATGGCGCACTTTCAAACCCACTGGTGGTCGGCGCCCACTGGTTCCAATACCGCGACCAGCCGCTCATTGGCCGCGACGACGGCGAGGCCTTCGCCATTGGCCTCGTCGATGTCTGCGACCGCCCCTACCGCGAAGTGATTGCGGCAGCACGCGAGATTGGGGAAATGCTTTATACGGCAACCCCATAAAGGGATTGCCGCAAGTTGGCGAGGACACGACGAAAAGAAGGGATTGCCGCAAGTTGTAGCAAGGAGGAAGCAATGAAGCAGTTTGTATTTTTGATCGTGATTATCCTGTTGGGGTCCTGGCTGGCCTACCGCCACTTCGGGCAGGGAGGCTCGGCGGGTCAGGAGCAACCGGGAAATCAAGAGAAACTAGAAGACCTAGAGCGTCTAGACAGTCTAGAGCAACTAGAAGACCAGGAGCCTCTAGACAGTCCAGAGCACCTAGGCAGTCCAGAACCCCTTGACTCTACTTTGCCGTCAGCCCCGCCCTTTTCATTTGCCTCATGCACCCTCCGCGCCATCCACGGAGCAACTGTGCTGGAAGATGGCGACAACGCCGTCATCCTGCGAATGCCGAGCGCCGAGTGGTCATGCGGCCTTCGCCTAGATCCGCCAGAAGGCTCCCGCTGCTTTGACTTCTCCAAGGCGCGCTACCTTGCCGTTGATGTCGAGAACCTCGCCACCGACCGTCAGATGCGCCTCACCATGCACATCTCCAGCGGCGGCGCAGATAGCGCCGCAGCCGACCATGCCGCCGCCAATTTCACAAAGAACCTCGCCGCCAACACAGGCATCGGCCTTGACCCAGGCGAGAAGGCCACCATGCGCATTCTCCTTCCGCATCCCGCCTACGCCACGCCGGAGGGCGCCCCGGGGCCGCGCCTAGTCGATACGGAACACATCAACTGTGTCGAATTCCAGTGCCAGTGGCCCTTTGAGGACGAGTTCAAGTGGGTGGTGAACTGCCGCCTCACCAACCTGCGGCTTGAGGGCGAGCCGCTGCCATCGCCTCCGCAGGGATCCGATTTCTTTCCCTTCATCGACCGCTACGGCCAATACCGCCATTCCGACTGGCCAGCCAAGGTGCACTCCGATGACGAACTCCGCTCCGACCTTTCCCGCGAGGAGGCGAAACTCGCCGCGGCGCCGCGTCCGGCGTCGTGGGACAGGTTCGGCGGCTGGCGCGACGGCCCGCGCCTTCGCGCCACCGGCCACTTCCGCACGGCGCGGCATGGCGGCCGCTGGTGGCTGGTGACACCCGAAGGCCATCTCTTCCTCTCGACGGGCATAGACGTCATCCGCGACAACGCCGACGCCTCCGATGGCACCAAGCACCCCGACTGGCACGAGACGCCCGTCCCGCCAAGCCGGATGATGGCCTACCCCGCCTGGAATCTGGCGAAGAAGTTCGGCAAGGATGACTACCTCTCCGACTACTATGCCTTCGTGCAGCGCCGGCTCTCCGCCTGGGGCATCAACACCATCGGCAACTGGAGCGCCCGCGAGCTGCTTGATTCGGCCAAGATGCCTTATGTCGTCAGCGTTCTGGAAAGGGCAAAGGGCGTGAAGCGCCATGCGAAGTTCCACATCTACGATTTTGAGGATCCTGATTTTGAGAAGAACATGCGGGTCGCCATCCGTGCCAAGTTCGCAGAGGACGCGACCCTGCGCCGCGCCGCGCGCGATCCGCTCTGCATCGGCTTCTTCATCGACAACGAACTCCAGTTCCAGAAATGGATCCCAGAAGTCGGCGAAAAGAAGGCCGAGCCATATCTGGACCTCTACTTCCGCCTCTGCAAGGAGGAACTGGAGCGGGC
>JAEEGL010656171.1_pt1 | contig 20486 bp, 18 predicted proteins | sample 9134231 | NCBI WGS metagenome assembly JAEEGL01 (sample SAMN16246548, study PRJNA631951) | gut metagenome | biome: gut microbiome; feature: rumen; material: fiber-attached | host: Bos | place: Iran: Karaj | collected 2018-10
TCACCAGAGGGGAACCCCATTCCGCCCCAAGATCAATCATATAACTTCTGGCGCTGACAATCGGTCCACAGACATCAGGAAGAGCATCGAAAAAAACAGCCAGGAAGCGGGTTTCCGGATTCTTCTTTTCGAGTGGAAACTCATATATTGTATCGGCAAGCAGAAGCGAAGTCTGCGGCCGAACTTCCGGCGCATTCCCGATCACAACCAGGACAGGCCTGTCCGCAGCCGTATCCGTCAGGGGTTCCCCTGTAGTAGGGGAATACTCTCGGGGAAAAGTTATTTCCTGCTTATCCTCTGCTGATCTATCCGGTTCTACCGCATCATCCTTTTCCAAATTTGTTTCATCTCGAAAACGGCCTATAAGAACCGGCTGAGAGCTTGGAACACCATCTGCTTCTCCCGCTCTGATAACAGCCGGTTCCTTTTTCTCCTGTACAGGCATGTTTCTGCATCCATAAGCAGAAGGGATCATAATTAATCCCAGCAAAATCCCGATACAGAAACAGACTTTCCCGAAAGAAAGCCTGTCTGCTTTTCGTTTAGTTTTAATAACATCGATTCTGTTCACCGGATCGTGATCTGTGTGCTGGTAGGATGCACCGCTATCCAGGTATTGCCCGGTTCCAGCGTAACCAGTTCTCCATTGTCCAGCAGATATGTCGTATAATCCTCCAGGGTCGGCCTTGACCAGCTTCCTGTCACATGCTGCCCGTTGATGAAATAATCACATTTGCCGCTCCCAGTCAGTTCGCATGTCCGCCGTCCCTTGTAATCCTGCGGAACCTTTCCGTATTCCGTATGCTGGATGATCAGATTCTGCACGCTCATCTGCTCTTCCTTCACCGTCTTTCCGTCTTCCGACGGTGTCAGTGTCATGAAGGGCAGCCCGTTCTCATATCGCAGAAGGCGGTTGCTTTCCGCATCATACCGGAACTGAATCCAATCCGGTTTTCCTGCATTCAGATAAGGCATTGATACGATTCCAAAAGCCTCTCCCTGATTGTATCGGATTCCCTCCATGAACCCGAACCTCTCGCAGATCTGAGCCGTATGATCCCCATAGAACTTCTGCACCATCCGGTTGACAAGAAAATACAGATTATGCGGACTTTCCCGGTCCTTTGCGCGGAACCGGTACCCGTTCGTCACGCTCATGTCGTTCATGTCGCTCTTTGCCGGATTATAGGTTCCTGTAAACCCATAAAAACGTCTCTCTTCACTTCCCTGCGGATAAATGCTGATCACGTTCCTTGGAATCCGTTTATAGGGTTTATCCAGAGTCACTCCGCCGAGATGCAGATACATGCAGTCCCATTCCTGTGCCAAATCCACAAAATAATACCGCACTGACCGCACTGGTCCTGCAAATGCAGGATATGTATCATTGAACAGAACCTGCAGGCGAGTGATTGCGCTTTCCACCATAAACTCATATATAATGTCTGCCTGCATCAGTCCCGTCTGCGGCTTCGCCCCATCCGAGTTTTCCACTGAAAGAATGACAGGGCGGCTCGGGGTTCCTTCCGGAATCTCTCTCCCGCTTGTCTGCGAACGGTTCTTCGGCTCCGGTGTCGGAGTCGGTTCCGGCGTTGGCTCCGGTGTCGGTTCCGGTGTTGCTTCCACTTCCGGTTCCGCTTCCGCTGTCGGCTCCGGTACAGCCGCAGAAACTGCTTCCTCCGGTTCCTTTGCTTCTCCCGTTCCGCCTTCGACAACTACGCATCCTGCCACAAATGCAAGTACCAGTATCATGCTGAACAGCAGCCATCTGTTTCGTTTCATGCTTTTCCCTCGTTTTGTCTTCTTTTCTTTTTTAATGCCGCTTTCTGCTTCCGGTGATCGGCAATAATCACGCCCGCAATAATGGCGGCAACGATCAGACACAATCCTGCAACCGCCAGGTTTCCCATCAGATGCTGTTCGTTCTCAGCTTCCATTTCCGGTTCCGGCGTCGGAGACGGAACCAGCGTTTCCTGAGGAAGTGCGATTGGCTCCGGAACCGGTGTCGGAGTAACCTCCGGAGTCGGGGTCGGTATGGGGGTCGGAGCAATCCAGGGAGTCACTTTGGGCTCTGGCAAGGGCTTTCCGCTCACCGAAACACCGCCGTCTTCAATGCTGACATAAGCCGGGAACTGATGGTAATCCGCATCTACCTGCGTCGCTACGACATCCGAAAGAGTAATCGCAGAGCCGCTGTCTGACAGAATCTGGAAAGACACCTCAAATAGTTCTCCGTCCCATTCTGCCCCGAAGGCATTCACGCAAGCAGCCCGTATCCGGTTTGGTTCGTCAAGATTCAGCACACAGTATTCGGGAGTAAAAACCAGTCCCGGAGTAAAGGACAGCGGTTTCAGGGATGATCCGTCATAATTGATATTGAATTGTATCGAATCAAGCCGTACGGCATTGGTAGCATTCACCTTAACTGTTACCGTATCACCCACGCTTCCATCAGCCGTCTGGACGGAAATCACAGTTATACTGTTCCCATCCGCTTTCGCCAGGCTCTGGAATTGGCAGAAACTGATGAAAATGGCCAATATAAGGAGAATAAACCGCAGTTTTTTCATTGAAAAATTCTTCTCCCGGATGCTGAATACTGCAAAAAATTCTATCTTATTGATTTAGGAAAGTCAATTTTCCTGCTCCTGGATACTATTCATATTCTGTAAAGATTCTGTAAGGATTCCCGTGACCTTTTCTTCCGGATTTTATATCCCTCCTTCATGCACATCGACATCGCCAGGAGGGACAAGTTGCATCGATTGTTCAGATAGAATAGAATAATTAAGTATATATCATGATGCGATATTATCGTTTTATGCGGAAACTGGCATTATTGTTGTGCGTAACTATAATTATTTCTTTTTTCCCTTCTCTTGCTTTCGCAATCGGGCTTCCTCTTTCTCGCTCTGAAAACACTTCTTTTCCGGAAAACGGGATCTGCACAGCTGCCGATGCAGCAAAAATGGCCCGCGCCATGCAGAGCAGTACCTCCCACGCAAATCACCCGTTTGACATTACGCAAAATGGAGTTATTGACTCAACAGATGTCCTGGTTGCTCTTTGGTCCGCATCTGGTCTGATTCCGGATCTGGTCGGTTTCATTGAACATCTTTCCATGGGGCTCTGTCCGGAAGAAGAATTCTACCGTTTCAGCTATAACGGCATTCATTCCGACGGGAACGGAAACTACCGCAGCCCGAATGTTTCCATATCTATCAGCAATGGGAAAATCAGCGGCAGCACTTACTATCTTGCAGATATTTTCATTCAAAGCATACAGTCTTTCCGGACAGCTTTTTCCGGTTCCCGGTATCGAAGCAGCAGCCGTTCCCCCATTCAGATCGCTTCTGAAAACCAAGCCATCCTTGCCATCAACGGGGATTTTTATTCCGTACAGAAACAGGGACCGGTAATACGCAACGGAATCACTTATTATGACTACATCAGCCGTATATACGATACTGCTGTCCTGACCGAAGACGGAAGGCTTCTGACATTTGCAAGACGTGAAATTAACCAAGATCTCCTATCCGATCTTTCTATCTGGCAAACCTGGATTTTTGGTCCAAGGCTGCTGGACTCAAATGGAAACAGCATGAAAAGCTTCAACAGCGAAGTCACCGCTGCCAATCCCAGAACTGCCATCGGATACTATTCTCCAGGCCATTATTGTTTCCTTGTCGTAGATGGGAGGCAGTCCCATTATTCAGACGGAATGACCATGTTGCAGCTCTCTTCTCTATGTTCCACGCTTGGTCTAACTGCAGCTTACAATCTGGATGGAGGAAAATCCTCCCAGATGATTTCAGAAAACGGATTTGTAAATCATCCGATTGACGGCGGCAGAAAGGTCAGCGATATCGTTTACATCTGTGAACCGGAACCTGATTTCTAATTTTTTTCAGTCTCTCTCCCTGTTCAGATATGCTCTGCAGGGTTTGATCAGCAGAAGCCTAACCTCCCGTACTACAGAAAGGACCCCCTCATTTATGCAAGATCCAAGATTGTTTCAGCTTGCCGAAATGCTTGTCTCTGATGCGGTCTGCATTCAGCCGGGCGAAAGGGTTGAAATAAACGGTGCGCTCCCCGCAAAGCCCCTGATGAAAGCTCTGATTCGGACAATCCATGCAAAAGGAGCAGCAGCCTATCCAAAGCTGACAGACGATGAACTGGACCGTCTGTTTTTCGGTTTCATCGATCCGGAACATCCGGAAAAATCCGAAGCCTCTCTTGCCGCTCAGGCCGAATGGGAAACGGAATACTGGAAACGCATGGATGCACATATCGATATTGGGGTGGATGAAAATGATTCCGAGCTTTCAGCTGTTGATTCGAGAGCCATGCAGCTGTTCAAAGCATCCCAGCTCAGCCTGCGAAAGCTTCGAATTGATGAAAGAAGATGGGTATATCTTCATTGGCCCACCATGGCGGATGCCCAGAAGGCAGGTATGTGCTATGACGATTTCTTTGAGTTTTTCCTTCAGGCGGCACTAATTGATTATCAGGAAATGGGGCGCAGCATGAAACCGCTTGTCTCTCTTATGGAGCAAACGGATCAGGTGCACATTCTGGGACCCGGCACTGATCTTTCCTTCTCAATCCGCGGGATTCCTGTTGTCCCATGTGACGGTCATCTGAATATTCCCGACGGGGAAGTATACACGGCTCCTGTACGTGACAGTATAAATGGTGTCATTCAATACAATACTGCGGCCATACGGTATGGGAAAAGGTATTCAAATCCACGCCTTGTATTCCGAAACGGGCACATAGAAAGTGCATCTTGTGATGGCGACAGCCGTTCATTTAATGAACTGCTGGATGCCGATGAAGGTTCCCGCTATATCGGAGAATTCGCTTTGGGGGTCAACAATGCCATTACACACCCAATCGGCAATACGCTGTATGATGAAAAAATCGGAGGCTCCTTCCATCTTACTCCAGGATGTGCCTATCAAAATGCCTATAACGGCAACACATCACAGCTGCACCTGGATATCGTCTGCATCCAGACAGAGCAGTATGGTGGCGGCGAAATATGGTTTGACGGAAACCTGATCCGCAAGAATGGTCTGTTCGTCCCTGACTCTTTGAAAGGACTGAATCCATGAAAAAACAGCTTTGGAAGAACTGGGGGCTGGATTTCGGTGCACTCCTTCTCGGGACTGTGGCAAACGCTGTCGGCCTTGTTGTCTTTACGATTCCCAATAATATCGCCCCTGGAGGTGTCAGCGGACTTGCTACAGCATTTGCACATATATCTCCGCTGTCAGTCGGCCTTTGGACCTTCATTCTTAACATCCCGATCGTAATTCTCACCTGGTACCGTCTCGGATTCCCTCCGATTGCAAAATCAGTTCTCGGCGCCGTGCTTCTTTCCGCCTTTATTGATCTATTTTCTCCGCTTTTGGCACCTTATACAGGGAATCCACTCCTCGCCGCGCTGGCAGGCGGAATACTCTTCGGAATAGGAACATGCATCCTTTTTCTCCGCGGAGCTTCAACAGGGGGAACGGATCTCGTCAGTCTTCTTCTTTCCAGGATCTTCCCGAATATGTCCCTTGGCCTCCTTCTTCTATCTGCGGATGTATTTGTCGTTGTAATCGCCATGATTGTTTTCCATAACCTGGAAGTTGCATTGTATTCTATCGTAACGATTTTTGTCTCTAGCAAAACGATTGATTCTTTGATGCAAGGTATCGATCATGCAAAAGTGATCCATGTTGTATCCGAATTCCCAGAAAAAATCCGCGCCTATATTGCAGATGAAAAGGAAATGGGGGTGACACTCCTTCCCGGAACCGGCGGTTACACGCGGAAGGGAAAAACCGTTCTTCTTGTTGTTGTGCGTCGGAATGAGTTGGCCCAGATGATTAAGGCGATTCAGTCAATTGACCAAAGGGCATTCCTTTTTGTTACGGACGCGGTTGAAGTACATGGAGAGGGATTTAAAGAAGATGCCACTTCTGACTAAACCTGTCCTTTTATCTTCAGTTATGATATATTCTCTTCTGAGCGAGGTGATGGACTCATGCGATTTGCACTAATTGGAGGAACCAATATTGAAACTCCGCCTGTTCCTTTCCGGGAGAAGGCAATCAGTACACCATATGGAGACGTTGTATATCTAAACGCAGTATTGGAGAGCGGAAAAGAAGTTGTCTTCCTGCCCAGGGATGGCGTTCTTGGGCCGGTTGATCCTTCCGAAGTCAATTATCGCGCCAACATCTTCGCGCTGGATCAGCTCGGAATATCACATGTCATCGGCATCACATCCGTCGGTGCATGTGATTACTCTTATAAGGTTGGTTCCCTCTGTCTGGTAAATGATTTTCTGGATTTTACCAAAAGCCGGCCTATGTCGTTTGAACGTGAACACAGAAAATCGCTTCATACCGGAATGGAAGATGTTTTTAATCCCAACCTTTGTGATTTGCTGGAGAAAAAAATCATCCAAAACGGTATTCCCTATTCCGGTCGAGCCGTCTATGCCTGCAGTGAAGGTCCACGGTTCGAAACCGCTGCCGAAATTCGCGCACTCAGAATGCTGGGAGCACAAGTAACCGGTATGACAATTGTTCCGGAAGCACCGCTTTGCCATGAACTTGGCATGAACTATGCTGCAATTGGGATTCTTGCAAACTACTGCACCGGAATGACGGTGGAACTGCATGATTCTGACATCGCATCTGTTATGGCATCCATTCGCCAAAAAGTGTTTGATTTCTGCTTTGAACTAATCGAAGAAATGGATCCATCTTCTAATTCATGAAGAGCTTGATAGCAAACAAATATAACTCGATACAGAGAGTCTTTTTATCAGCCATGATTCTCTGTATTTGTTTATTTTGCATCTTTCTTGTGTTCGGAAATTTAGGAAACCAGTCGGATGTTGTTCTCTATTCGGGAAAACTGTTTCAGGAAGATAATCTGAATACTGAAAAATATGCCGCCTTTCTTAATCCGTATGGTTTTTCTCCTGACGGAATGCATGTTCCATTTCCACACGCAAATTATCTTCCCTTAGCATACGGTTTATATCATCTGCTGTTTATTCTCAGCGGACGGGATGTTTCTTCTTCATTAGCCATGGCTGTTTCGGTCGGATGGATGACTCTTTCCGCTCTGCTTCTCTTTTTGATCCTACGGAAACTCTTTTCATCTGATAAACTCGGCCTTCTGCCCGCTTTCATCTGTCTGCTTTCAGCCCCGTCTATCTTTGCTTTTGAACGCGGAAACCTGATCTATTTCACTGTAGTTCTGATCGCATTTTTCCTGTTGCATTACCGGAGTGAAAACTGTTTTCTTAAAGAATGTGCTTTCCTTTCTCTTGCGGTCGCTGCTGCATGGAAAGTATTTCCTGCCTTATTTGGTGTGCTTCTTCTCTCTGAACGGAGATGGAAGGAAGCAGCTCGCCTTGTTGTATATGGAGTTCTTTTCACATTCCTGCCGTTTCTTTTTATAAAAGGAGGCTTCAGGAATATCCCGCTTCTGCTGGAAAACGTTCAAGCCCACACCGCTTTTTATTCCAGATTAATCTATCCCCGCTTCGGTTTCCGCCTGTTTTCTTCCCTGTTCTATAATCTTCACTGGAATCAACCCTTCCTCGAGAATAATCTCTGGAAAGTAGCGGAAAAAATGGAAGCAGTTTTCCCCCATATTGATCTTGTTCTGTCGTTGGGCTGTCTTTCCTGCCTGTTTGCTGATCTGCCCGGTTGGAAAAAAACAGTTGCCATCGCAACTGTCCTTGTAAACTATCCTGTTAACAGCGGTTTGTATACCGCTTTGTATTACGTTCCCTGTTTAATGCTTTTCCTTAAAGAGGCTGCAGAATCCAAATATAACCTGTTTCTGATCATCCTCTTTCTCCTGATTCTCAGCCCCCTGCAGATTGCTTTTCCCTACCAGGCACTTGGGGTTTTAGCTTCTGATCTGTTTAATCTTACCAACATATATCAAAACCTGGCTTCCTATCTGATTTTTCTGATCTGTGCCGGAGCTGGTTTTTCCTACTGGGGGAAAAAAATAGCTGTTTCTGTCTTCTCCCGTTCCTGATGCGAAATGCAAAAACTTTTACAGTCTTCCCGCAGGCCGGTTTCCTTTTCCATTTGCAAGATTATCCATCCGCTCCCGCGTCTTAAAGAACTGATCAAAGCTCCCTAACAGCATCAAGGGAGTCTGCAAAAGAGCGAAAAAAACTCCGCACAGGAGATAAACAATCACCCTGCGTTTTTTGATATTAATCCCCTTTCGAAGGATCATATAATCAATGAAGCAGAGTCCCTGCATCGTAAGAGGAAGCCCTATTATAATATCGACTGTATTGGAAAATGCAGCGGCATAATCCCATTGGGTCATTTCCAGAATGAATCCCCCTATCAGAAATGCACAGATTCCTCCAGTAAGGTTTCTGGGAATTCTCCATTCCGAAAAAACCCGAATCGGACAAATTCCGCAGTCCTGCTTTCTGCAAAGCAGTCGGAAAAATAGTACATTAAAAAACCCAATTGCCTCTGCTGCAGCACACATACAGGGAATCAGCATTACACTTACAGCATTTTCAAGAATGGAAAAATAGCTTTCCAGAATGTTCTTCGGAATAGGGCCCTCACCGATTGCTGTAATTCCAGTTCGTAAAGCTTCAATATACTGCTGCATATATATTTCGGCATCTGCATAAGCCCCCCGCCCCCCTAGTATCCCGGGAAGGCAAATTGAGCAGTACAGAAAAAGCAGAGCAAACCCGGACGCAATTATGACAGTCCAGAAATTTCCAATTTTCTTCGTTTTTTCCCCAATATAAATTGATAATGAAGTAAAGAGCAGAATTGCACTGATACAGCAGCCGATAAACACTCCATAAAAATACCCGGTTGCCATAGCAGCAATGCCCGTCAGAATGATTGCCACAGCGGGCCTTTTGCTTTTAAGGATCGTATATGCCCATAATCCTGGCAGCAACAGCATCACAAGGGGGAAAAGCAGCATCACTATGCTCCCGGAAACTGATAATACAATCAGTGCAGCAACAGAAACCTCCCTGTTTCCTTTGTTGCTGGTCATTTCATTCTGCATTAATTGCTTAACTCCCAATTCATCACAATATGTTTCTTTAGAAGGACTCGGAAGAGGCTCTCATCGATCCGTTCCAGGGGGAGAAGTCCCCTTTCAACAGCATCGGAAACCGCGGTCAAAATCTCATTCTGATATTCCGTGTTTGGTCCGCAGAGAATCATATCACCGCCGGCCAGGAAAAACTGAACTGCCGCTTCCCCGATTGTTCTCCCTTTTGTTAATGCCTTCATTCTGAAATCGTCACTGATAATAATCCCTTCAAATCCCATCGCGCCACGAAGCATGGATGTCATGATCTTCTCTGATAGTGACGCAGGAAATTCGGAATCTATTTCAGGATACAGAATATGTGCCATCAGGATGAAGTCTACTCCTGCATCAATCGCGGCTTTGAAAGGCACCAGGTCATATTCTGCAAGTTCATTTAGTGTCTTTCCGATCACTGGCAGTGTATCATGAGAATCGCTGTCTGTCCCTCCGTGTCCTGGAAAGTGTTTTGCTGCAGACAGGCATGCCCCCTCCTGAAGCCCGCGAATAGCCGCAGTCCCGATGGAAGCAACGGTATTCGGATCGGAAGAAATAATCCTCGTTTTCAATACAGTCTGATCGGGATCAGTTGAAACATCCAGTACCGGAGCGAGGTCAACATTAATGCCACAATCCCGGAGCTGAATCGCAATTTTCAAAAACTGCTTTTCAGCGGCATCCGGATCCCCGTTGTTTCCTAGTGCTGCAGCAGATTTTGGCCACTCTTCCCATCGGAATCGAATTACCTTGCCGCCCTCAATATCAATTGCGATCAGCGCGGGTATTTTTGCTCCATCCTGCAAATTCCCTGTCAGGATACGGCATGTTTCAAATCCTCCGGTTGCATCCTTCCTGTCAATATTAGGACCCAGAAGAAGAAAATTCCCGATTTGATATTCTTGAATAATCCTTTGGTACTTAGCATCCGGTTCCAGTGTCCCGGAAAAACCAAACATCATCAGCTGCCCTATTTTCTCCTGAATCGGAAGGTCAGCAATATATCGTTCCAGCCTGCTTTCAAAGCTTTCAGGAGTATGAGTCGGACTTGGCGTAATGAATGGGGCAGGGGTTGCCGTCCATGCAGCAGGCTCAGTTCCAGCCCCGCTCGATGATACGTCCGATGCAGACATATCAGGTGTTGCGTTAATCGCTGCCGCCGATATCATATCAAAGAGGGGCTCTGGTTCCTTTGTTTTTTCAACGAAATACCGTCGGAAACATATCATTCCAAGTAGAATACTGGCTGCTCCGATTAACGTCAAAAAAAAGTATTTCAGAGATTCCTTCAGCACCTGTTTTCAGATCCCGCTCTTTCTCCCCTGGGGAATTTACTCTTCTGTCTTTGATTCAGAAGCAGATTCTGGCCTGCCTTCCTGCTTCTGGGAACTGCGCCTCCGGCGGCGATGTTTCGGACTTTTTTTGATTTCTTTTATCTCTTTGCTGTTTTCTTCTTTTTTCTGTCCGTTGTCTTTTCTGCTGGTTTGAGACCGATCCCCTACTTCCTGCGGATCCTTTTCCTCTTTTTTGCGCTCCGGACGTTTTCTGCGTCTGCTACGGGATTTATCTCCTTCCGGCTTTTCCTTTTCCTTTTCCGCCTTTTCTTCAGGTTTCTCTGTCCTTGCAGGTTGAGTTTCTGTCACCTGAACTGGATTCTCCCCGGGCTCTCCCAGTTCTGAATAGTGGTATTCTCGAACATCGAATGACCCGTCTGACAGCGTAATCCGGACTTTGGTTTTTTCTGTGATTGCATTGTTTTCAATTGCTGTCCCCAACCCATCGGGTGTCATGACCTCCCGATTGACCTTGGGCATTTTCTTTTTCATATCGTCGTATGCATTCTGTTCATACTGAAGACAGCACATCAGTCTTCCGCAAAGCCCGGAAATCTTCGTTGGGGAAAGAGAAAGATTCTGTTCCTTCGCCATTTTGATTGACACCGGGCGAAAGTCACTCAGAAATGATTTGCAGCAAATCGCTCTGCCGCATGGGCCGAGTCCCCCCAGCATTTTTGCTTCATCCCGAACGCCAATCTGGCGCAGTTCAATCCTCGTGCGAAACTGTCCTGCCAGGTCCTTCACAAGTTCCCGGAAATCCACCCGCTCATCTGCAGTAAAATAAAAAACAACTTTGCTGCCATTAAAAGAGTACTCCACATCAACCAGTTTCATGTCAAGTCCATGCTGTTCGATTTTTTTCTGGCAGATAGCAAATGCTTCTTTTTCGCGTCCGCTATTCTCCTTGCGCATTGACTGATCCTGATCAGATGCCACCCGTATAATGGGCTTAAGCGGGGCAACAATAGCCGTCTCCTCTACTTCCGTGATGCCCTGTACAACTTCTCCATACTCCTGTCCTTTTGCGGTTTCGACAATCACGCCATCTCCCGCCTGAACATCAAAATCCAGCGGATCAAAATAGTATATCCTCATTCCGGTTCTAAACCGGACTCCAATTACTTTGGTCATACTGTCTCCCTTTTGCATAATTCAGCAACAACGGCATCCAAAACCATCGCCGGATTAGCGCCGCCTGCAAGTTTTTCCTGTGCCTTCAATAATATTTCAATGATACTCTGAATCCCTTTTGAAGGCAAGCTGACGGATATTCTCTGAATCAGTCTCATAGCATCAGAATTCAGCACCGCCAGATTCCTCTTTGTTCCGTCAGCCTGCATTATATTCATGCATAGGGCGTCTCTTAATATGCACTGCCATATATTGATCAGATCCTGTGCTTTTCCAAGGTCAGGTTTCTTTTTCTTCTTACGCTTCTCCTCTGTCCCATTATCCGCTACTTCTGTTTCCTGGGTATCTTCTATGCCGCCCGATCCCCCGCTGACCGTGATGATTGAGCGTATTTCTGAAAAGGGTGCAGCCTGAAAAATGACCTCCTCAAGTATCTGGAGCGCATGCTCCCGGAATTCCAAATATTCCGGATCTGCATACCGCAGCGCATCTCCATAGATCCCATCTGATATCTTTGCGCAGAGTTCTGCAGTTTCTGCAGGTTTCCCGCTGCGCATCAGTTCTTCTTTGACCAGTTTCGGTTCATCTCCTCCGATCCGGACAATCATGCACCTTGAACGTATTGTCTGAAGAATACCTGTTTCGTTTCCTGTCAGAATCAGCAGGGTGCAATCCGGTGGTTCTTCAATCACTTTCAGGAGGGTATTCTGGACCAGAACAGTCATCCTGTGTGCATTCTGGATCAAAATACAGCGGTTCTTTCCTTGCACACCTGACATAGTAAGAGACCCGGCAAGTTCCCGCGCCTGTTCAACGTTAAGAGTTGTGCCATCCGCCTCCTGATAATCAGGGCATGCGTACAGGTTTTTCCGGTTCCCCTTGCCGAGGCAGAATTCCGATGCGACCGTCTTGGCAAGAAGATATGCACCTGCAGAATCCAGTCCTGCGAGCAGCAGCGCATGCGGAGGCCGGTTTCCATGAATGCTATTTAAAAGCCTGTTTTGAATTCGTTCTCTCATTTTACAGTTGAAACCATTCCTTCGTAGACGCCAAACAAAGTTGCGCCCCTGCTCTCCATCTGATGCAAAAATCGGATTATTTCCACAGAAATCTCTTCCCCAGGATAAAGAATCGGAGTTCCCGGAGGATATAATCCTATTGGCCTGGCTGCAATCTTTCCAGCCGCATCCATCAGCCGTTTTCTTTCAGAAGGGGCAAAAAAAGCTTCCCGGACAGACATTGCCTTAGTTGGAACCGGAGGATGTGAGTCGGTTGCAAATTCTGTCTGGCTTCCTTCCGGAAGGTTCCGGCAAGCCCAGGCCAGGCGGTCAAACCATTTCGGATCATCCGCCGGGCTTGTAATGCAAACAATTCTCCGTTCATCGACCATTTCCGGATAGATTCCGTTCTGTTCCAGATATTCACCTGCCATATACCCTGTCAATCCGGAGCCTGTAACGTCCAGCAGCAATCTGCTTTTGTCCCGTTCAAAGAAAACGTCATGGGAAGCGGGCTCTATACCTCTGATCCCATTACCATAAGAGCACAGTGATTTTTCCAGCTTGATCATGGAACGAACATGCGAAGTCCAATCGCGTCTTTCTGCCATATAGACTGACCAGTCCAGAGATGCCATAATCGGATAACTAGGACTGCTGGTCTCCAATGCCCCCAGCATGCCGGCAATCCGCTCCGGATCAATCCTGCATTTCCCAAGGTGCAGGCTTGCTCCCGGAGTCAGGGCATCCATTGTTTTATGCTGGGAATGCGTCCAAATATCCGCATGTCCTGATAAACCTTCCGGCAATGATTCCGAAAACGGGAAATGCGCGCCATGCGCACAGTCGACCAGCAGCAGGACATTCCGTTCCCTGCAGATTTCTCCTATTCGGCGGATATCAGCGCATAACCCGTAATAATTTGGAGATGTAAGGAAAAATGCTGTTGCATGGCTCTGATCCAGCACCTCAGCAATTTGTTCCGGGGAGGGCATCTTTGTCATGCCTAGTTGGCTGCTATATGGAGGAAACAGATACTCCGTTTCAATCCCCGAAAGTGCCAAAGCATGGACTGCAGCTTTATGAGCGTCTCTGGAAAGCAATAGTTTTTCTGACGGATCCAGAGACAGGATCATCGCCTGTACTGCAGTAGTCGATCCGGTTACAACAAAAAAGGACCTCTCTGCGCCATATGCCTCTGCCATTCTTTCCTGGGCAATCCGGATTGCTCCGGATGGAGCATGAAGATTATCTGAAAAAGTCAGCTCTGTTATATCCCATTGGGCAATATCTGCCTGAAATACAGAAAAAAAGCCATGGCCTTTATGACCAGGCATATGAAACCGGGCCGGGCTGCTCTCCGCATAGTCACCAAGAATCTGCGAAATGGTTCGGCCTTTCATTTCTTTGCCGTTTTCCATGTTTCCAATAGTTTTTCTTCCAGAAAGGAAGTCGGGCTGATCAGCACTTCATACTTTTTCCCAGCATTTTGAACGATCAGAGAAAGATAACGATCCCTCCCGTATGAAGCCAGTCTCCGGACCCCTCGCTGTCCCCATTCCCCTTCAGTAATGGATAGAATATCTGATAAATGAAGCAATTCAGCATTTCGAATCTTTTTTCCAACCACTTGGTCGATACTTATCATTCGGTCTGTCAGAATATAGCGATATTCAACCAGGTAGCGGCGATACACAAAAACGGCGGCGGCAAACAGAATTACATATAGCCCCAGCTGTATGTATAGCCGCGGAGCATTAAACCGTTTCAGCATATAATTCCCAAAGGTAATAATGCCGAAAACCAGAATAAGCAGAATAAGATAAAACGCGACATCATTTTTAAGAAAGTGCCGTTTCGATGCACTGTTTTCTGACCATATCAAATGTTCTTCCATGACTTCATTATAAAAAAATCAGTTTCAGATCGTCAATAAAAGCGTAGAAATGTGATGTTTTCAAGAGAATATTAAAGAAATAGCGAGATATTTTGAAATAATTTGTAGCAATCTTTCTTGCGATTCATTTGTCTGATCCTGTAATATTATTGAGCGTTAATGATCCTCCTTAGCTCAGTCGGTAGAGCATGCGGCTGTTAACCGCAGTGTCGTTGGTTCGAGTCCAACAGGGGGAGCCACAGAAAAAGCACGGTAATCCGGGCTTTTTCTTGTTTTGGAATGATATATTTCCAGTGATTCCGATGTATCGGGCATGCTTTGCACATTCCTTCTCCAAATGCCGACTCCGTGAATTCTTTCTTCATGTTTTCCAATGTGGCTGCATGCTTTTCCACTTATGCATAGCCGGGAAGATTGTTTCATCATTCTGATACTGCCTTATGGTATGTTTCCACCTTATATTTGAAATAACCCCTGCCGGAAATTCTTCATGATATAGAAACACCCCCAACCAGTTCCCCTTATTCCAGGGGATCTATGATCGGGGGTGTTCATCCTTTCAGCTTAGCCTCTTTCGGATTCCTTCTCTTCTGAATTGGCATTCTGAAGCGCTTGGTTGGTAAGGATTCTCAGCTCCTCGTTGCTCATCGCAGTGACTCTGCCATTTTCATACAAAAGATCTACTGCATCCTTAACCTTTTGCACGATCGGATCCTTCTTGTCCATTTGAATTCCCATATGGTTTGTGATCCAAAATGCAATTCCGGCAAGCCCGCTGTGAGCATCAACCATTACATCTGACGCACGGTTCAGAATTGCCTTTGTGTCAAAAATTGAATAGATCCTTTCATCCTTCAAAAGTCCGTCCGCATGAATCCCCGCTCTGGTAATGTTAAAAGCTTCCCCGACAAACGGAGTCATTGGAGGAATATGATAACCAAGTTCCTTTTCATAATACTCAGCGATTTCAGTAATAACATCCAGCTTCATTCCGTCTGTTCTTCCCCTAAGCGAACAATACTCCATAACCATTGCTTCAAGGGGACAGTTCCCTGTCCTTTCTCCAATGCCAAGCAGAGAACAGTTTACTGCACTGGCTCCATACAGCCAGGCAGTTGAAGCATTTGATACCGCTTTATAGAAATCATTATGTCCATGCCATTCGAGCAAAGAGCTTGGAACATGGGCATATTGCCTGAGGCCATAGATAATGCCCGGAACACTTCGGGGAAGGGATACGCCAGGGAACGGGACGCCAAGCCCCATGGTATCGCAGCAGCGGATTTTAATCGGAATCCCTGCCTCGTCAGAAAGCCGGGTCAGTTCTGTTGCAAACGGAATAACAAAACCATAATAATCAGCCCGTGTTAAATCCTCAAAGTGGCATCTTGGCTGAATTCCTTTATCCAAAGCCATTTTTACCACCTTCAGATACTGTTCAATTGCCTTGGTCCTTGTCAGATTCATTTTTTTAAAAATATGATAATCAGAGCAGGAGACCAGTATCCCTGTCTCTTTTACACCAAGGTCATGAACCAGATTAAAGTCCTTTTCCGTTGCACGGATCCATGTTGTAATCTCCGGATACTTGTATCCGCGGGACTGACACATTTCTAACGCTTTCAGATCCTGATCGCTGTATACAAAGAATTCACTCTGCCGAATCAGCCCCCGGGGCCCTCCGAGCTTATGAAGCAAATCAAAAAGGTGCAGGATCTGCGCACTTGTATAAGGTTCTCTGGATTGCTGCCCATCCCGGAATGTAGTATCCGTTATCCAGATTTCTTCCGGCATCCGCATAGGAACCAAGCGATGGTTAAATGAAATCTTGGGTATTTCATCATATTGGAACAGTTCAGGGAAAAGCTCCGCTTCCGGAACATCCTGTACAGTATATTCATAGTAGTTTTCTCTGAGAAGATTGGTATGATGATCGAATACTATTTTTTCCTCGTGCTCCATGGCCCTCTCCTTTTTGTATGCATGTATACAATCTGGCTAACAAGATTATAAGCCTCACCTATAAAAAGGCAAGCATTTTCTTCTGTCCAGATGCAATTTGCTGTTTATTGTGGCTCTTTCTTCTGGGATTTCCGATAAAGAACGAATTTCCGTCCAATGCATTGAATTACTTCTGACTTTGTCGCATCTGCAATTTGTTCGGAAGCTTCCTTTGCCGTTATCCCGGCAGTCTGCAAGACGGAAAGCTTGATCAGCTCTCTTTTTTCAAGCGCCTCATCGACAGATCGGATCAAATTCTCTCCGATGTCCCCTTTCCCAATTTGAAAAATTGGCTGAAGTGAATTGGCTTCTTTTCTTTTTTCAGCTCGCTGAGCGCCTGTCATTTTCTGATACACCCCTTCAAACTAAAACTGTTATTCAACAAAATCTAATTCCCATTCGCCCATCCGGATTGTATCTCCCTCATGAGCTCCCATTTCACGAAGTTCCTGAATCATTCCAGACCGGATCAGCATCTGCTGGAAACGGCGCATGGATTCTTCATCGTTCGGATCAGTCGTATCCAAAATCCGATCCACTTCCCCGCCTGTTAACACGTAAACACCGTTTTCCAAAGAAATCGAGAACCCTTTTTCATATTGCGGTTCGATCGCCAGTTCCTCTTCTTCATAGCGCATCACTGGTGGCAGAGTGTCCAGCATTCTGCATACCTCATCCAGAAGAACATCTATCCCCTTAATGGTTGCAGCAGAAACTGGATAAATTGGAACTTCCGGGAACTGTTTCCGGAATCTGTCCAAGTTTTCAGCAGCGTCCGGTAAATCCATTTTATTTGCCGCAACAATTTGGGGAATCCTGGTCAGTTTTTCAGAAAACCTTTCCAGTTCCAGGTTGATCTTCTCATAATCATCCAAAGGATCCCTGCCCTCACTGCCGGAGATATCCAGGACATGGATCAGCATCCTTGTCCGCTCAATATGACGCAGAAAGTCATGCCCTAATCCGGCACCTTCTGCAGCCCCTTCAATCAGCCCCGGAATATCAGCAATTGCAAAGGAACGGCCATGACGGGAAGCAATTCCCAGGTTCGGGGACAGCGTCGTAAAATGATAAGCGGCAATTTTCGGTTTTGCTGCTGTTACAATCGAAAGAATTGTACTTTTTCCAACGCTGGGTAAGCCGATCAATCCGACGTCCGCAATGGTTTTCAGCTCCAGTTCTACTTCCCGCTCAGCGGTCTTTTCTCCCGGTTGTGCAAACCTTGGAGCCTGCCGGGTAGGCGTTGCAAATCTGGCATTCCCTTTTCCTCCCCGTCCTCCATGAAGGACAGTTTTAATTTTCCCGGCTGTATCCATATCTGCAAGAAGCATTCCGGTCTGAATATCCCGGACGACAGTCCCAACCGGAACGTGGACAACCAGATCCTCACCATCATGGCCAGTCATCAGTTCTGCTTTCCCGTTTTCCCCATTCTGGGCGCGGAAATGCCTCTGATAGCGAAAGTCCAGGAGTGTGCTCATCCTTTCATCCGCATAAAAGGATAGATCCCCTCCCTTTCCGCCGTCTCCGCCGGAAGGTCCCCCTCTAGCAACATATTTCTCCCGATGAAAGGCAGCGCATCCATCTCCGCCGTTTCCGGATTTAATGATGATTTTGGCTGTATCAATAAACGGCATTCCTGTGATTATTCCCTTCCGGAATGTGAATAACAGTCACATTCCTCCCTCACGCAGCAAACTTCACATTTGGGTTTTTGCGCAGAACAGATCTGGCGTCCATGATAAATCAGCCAATGATGGGCTTTCCCCCAATCTTCTTCCGGTATTGCTTTCATCAGCTGTTCTTCTGTCTTTCGTACGTCTGAAGCATCTGCCAATCCTATCCGGTTGCTGACCCGGAATACATGCGTATCCACAGCTATTGCAGGAATATCAAAAGCATTGGAAACAACCACGTTTGCTGTTTTCCTGCCAACACCCGGCAGTTTTGTAAGCACGTCTCTGTTTTGAGGAACCTCCCCGCCATATTCTGAAAGCAGAATTTTAGACATGGCGATAATGTTCTTCCCTTTTGTATGATAGAATCCACAGCTCCTGATATAAGAATTCAGCTCATCTTCCGACATTTTCGCTATCTGGGCTGGAGTGTTGGCAACCGGGAACAGCGCAGCTGTACATTTGTTTACCTGCTTGTCCGTACACTGGGCAGAAAGCATGGTGGCGACCAAAAGCTCATACGGACTGGAAAAATGAAGCGCAGGCTTCGCATCTGGATATGCTGCGCGGAGTTTTTTCAAAACAGTCTTTTGCTTGTCCTGATCTAATAGCATTTCTTTATGTTCCTTTTGTTTTCACTGTTCAGATGCCAGTTCATCCTTCATCAAAATCCTGGATTCAGCATAATCCTTCTCTTTGCACTCAATCCGTAGCAGCTGATCCAGATCCTCCTCAGAGTAAACGTGTCCTCCCATCTGACGGATCTTTTTACAGGTCACGCCTTCCCCCCTGATCAATATCCCAGAGAATGATCCATCATATATATGCCTGCTCCCGCAGGATGGGCTTCTTTCCTTCAGGACCGCACAGGAGCAGTGTTCCTGCTGGAAAACCTTCCATGCCTTCTCTGCACCATTCTGAAATGATTCCGTAACATCTTTTCCGTCTTTTGTAATAACATATCCATTCCGTATTTCGGACGGTTCCCTCGGAGTCGGAAGCCCGCCCGCGATTTCCGGGCAGAACGGAATCAGTTCATGTTTCGCCCCGAGCAGAATCACCCTCTCATCCGGTTTGGATTTCCCATCATACCGGCATGCCGTGCCAAAAAGGCATTCAGAAACAAGGATTTTCATTGATCACTTGATGTGGTCTTTCCCGCCCATATACATCCTGAGAGGTTGCGGAATGCGTATTGATCCGTCTGGTTCCAGGTTGTTTTCAAGGAATGCAATCAGCATTCTAGGCGGGGCTACAACTGTATTGTTCAGAGTGTGAGCAAAATAATTGCCATTTGCCTTGCTCCGAATACGTATTCCCAGCCGACGGGCCTGGGCATCCCCAAGATTAGAGCAGCTGCCCACTTCAAAATACTTTTTCTGTCTTGGGCTCCAGGCCTCAACATCCATGCTTTTGACCTTCAAATCCGCAAGATCACCGCTGCAGCACTCCAGGGTTCGGACAGGAATGTCCATGGTGCGGAAGAAATCTACAGTATTCTGCAATAGTTTAAAGAACCAGTCCATGCTGTCTTCGGGTTTGCAAACCACAATCATTTCCTGTTTTTCAAACTGATGGATCCGGTAAACGCCACGCTCCTCGATTCCATGTGCACCTACCTCTTTCCGGAAACAGGGTGAATAGCTTGTCAGGGTCTTGGGAAGCTCTTCCTCATTCAGAATCGTATCGATAAACTTTCCAATCATGCTGTGTTCAGATGTGCCGATCAGATAAAGGTCCTCTCCCTCTATCTTGTACATCATGTTCTCCATCTCTGAAAAACTCATGACGCCGTCAACTACACTGGATCGAATCATGAAAGGCGGGACATAATATGTAAAGCCTCTGTCAATCATGAAATCCCTCGCATAGGAAAGGATAGCACTGTGCAGCCTTGCAATATCCCCGGAAAGGTAATAGAAACCATTTCCGCTCGTTCTTCTGGCTGCATCCAGATCGATTCCGTTCAGGCGCTCCATGATATCCACATGATACGGGATTTCATAGTCCGGAACGAACGGCTCGCCGAAGCGTTCCACTTCAACATTTTCACTGTCATCTTTCCCGATCGGAACACTGTCATCAATCAGGTTCGGAATGACCAGCATCCTTTTCCTGATCTCGGCGGAAAGCTCTTCTTCACGCTGAGACAGCTTTTCCATCTCATCCGCCATTGCGGTTACCTTCTTTTTTGCTTCCTCGGCTTCTTCCCGTTTTCCCTGTCCCATAAGGGCCCCGATTGACTTGCTGATTACGTTTCTCTGATTACGCAGCTCATCAGCACGGGTCTTATCTTTCCGGTATTCCTCATCCAGCGCAACCACTTCATCTACAAGAACCA
>JAEEGL016369647.1_pt1 | contig 20486 bp, 13 predicted proteins | sample 9134231 | NCBI WGS metagenome assembly JAEEGL01 (sample SAMN16246548, study PRJNA631951) | gut metagenome | biome: gut microbiome; feature: rumen; material: fiber-attached | host: Bos | place: Iran: Karaj | collected 2018-10
ATGGTAAGTGGCTCGGTACAGACATCGGCAGAAAGATTGAGTTCAGAACCGTCGTCTAACGTACAGCTCGTGAAGGTGCCACCAGCAACAATCCAGGCATCAATCTCTCTTACGTGATCCGAAACCATGACGTTGCCATCAGCAATAATGATAACCTGGGCAGCAACCTCGCTGTCATAAACGTGGTTTCTCTCGAGTACAATGTCGGTTTCGATAAGTATATTACTGCCGCTGATAATGATTGGCTTTGCGGAGGTGAAGCTACTTGGGTCATTCAAGCCGTTAGCTATAAATGTTCCTGTATTAATCCTGTCTACGCCATTTATTCGGCATCTCTCTGAATCGCATATGTCTTCTGAATCCTTCTCGATAGATAGATAGTAGCCTTTCATTTTGCTAAGAATAGAATCAGTGGTGTCAGTGATTGGGATGGAAGCTTCACCGAGACTGGTAGCTAGTGGATTGTTTTTACATTGTTCGTTAGAGATAGTTAAGGCGTCAAGCTTACACATTGGGTCTTCGGAGCTGTTGTTCGAAACGGTTACGCCGTTGGCGATTGAAGCGCTAGAGGCAAAGCCGGTGATGGTCCCCGTGGCGGAGACGATGAAGTCGCTCCAAGAGCCATATTGTTTGTTTTTACGTTTAGTAGTTGAGCCAGAGATGTATCCATTGCTCCTGACATCCCCACCAAGAACCTGAACCGTTGGTCGTTTAGTGACATTATTGCAAGCAGATTTGGAGATAAACCAGTCGGTACTGCTAGAGCTATACTTGGCGATGGCGAGAGCAACACAATATTTAGCGCCGGTTTCTACTTGGGGGACGGTGATGGAAGTCTTGTAGTCGATAGTATATTTACCATTGTCTTGACCGCTTACTGGGTAGACATTAGTGTCGCTTTTATGTGGAGTAATCTCGCTTTGACCATTCTCTAGGATTTTACAGTTTGCAGCCCCTCTGTCGCGGAAGAAGCCACATACGTCGGCTGAGTTGGGTTCATCATCGGGTTTTTGGGAAGAGGAAGCAGTTCTGCCACCGAGCACCATCGTGCCGGCGACGCCAATTGTAGTCTTACTAGGAATGACATAGCCTACGACGAAGGCTTTGCGGTTTTTTAGATCCGTGATGTATTCATACTCGCTCGAATTCTGGTTCACTGTTATGTCGAATTTCTGCTCGTAAGACTGGCCAGTATAAGTGGTGGCTGTGTCGGATGAGCTTGACTGAGGTTTGACGTCGGTGACTTTATAGTTGTATGGGCGGGTGATGGTGTATTTGGTGGGGTTGGGAGCTACGTACTCAGCAAGTGGTACTTTCTTGTCTGGATTCGGGTCATCATCTCCTCTACAATCTCGATCTATACCGTCTTCGAGAGTGCACTCTCTTGGCTTTGCACTAATTCTCTCGGTGTGGTCATAGTGCTTTTGGCTTCCATACTTTTCATCCGGTATGCTATATGATTCTTGTATATCAACTACTCTGTATTGGATGCGCCAAGCAGCGGGGGTGTTTTTAGTAGTTTGTGATACTGTCTTCGACTCACCAGCGAGCAACAGATATTCTTCTGAGGATGCATTCGCAGTAAAGGTGGTCTGGGTCTGGCCTCTCTTCGAATTTGACGTCCATTCTTCGCCTAAATTTTTGTTAATTCCGCGAAGAGAAATCGTGAGATTCCTTTCAGAGTCAGCGCCAGCAGGAGCGATATTCTTATCATCTTTTCGACCCTCAATCTGCTCAATGCCCGACACTTTTGTACTAACAGCAAAATCGTTATTGCTATAGATTGAGGTCTGATAGAAATTAATGCCTGTGGCTGCCTCGTCGAAATTGGTTTCTTCGCGTCCAGATACATCTGTTTTATTGTCGTAGCGCTTGACTGTATGGTCCCAGGTAAAGGTAGACTCTAGCTTGGTCATTTCATAGGTGGTTTCGTTTACCTTTTTAGCCCCCGTAAATGCCGTTATGCTGGAGCCGCTATTTCTTACGTCGATGTAGTGATTTAAGTAACCACTAGTTATCTGGTCCCATCTAGGGTTCTTAATGATAATACAGACTGGATTGGTGTACGTCTTGGTGCGCTTCTTAACACTGTTCTTATAGGACTTCGGGTTGTCTTCATTGGTGGTTGTTTCGTAATCAATTTTTTTGTCATACTCGATGCGCTGACACATATAAATGTATGTACCCTTATTATCGAAGTCGAGTGTCCATTTCGGCCGGGTAGTGATGGTTGCCTTCGCTTTTGCGGCTAAGGATACTTTACCCTTGACTTTAACGTTGGTGTTATTATCGAGCTCAGCCTTATAATCACCGTAGTTTCCCCTGTCGCAGTCGCCATATATACAGTACTGAATCTTCCACTCGTTATTCGAGTTCTTCACGTAGTATTTTGTGCTCGCCGTGGATGATTTGTCCGTGTCGGTTCTGGTGATGGTGTGCGTAAAGGTGGCGGTATACTTGTCGTTAGATGGGTAATTATAGGAGTTTGAGCCGTCGGCGTTTCTGACTAGGTTATTGATGGTGGCGATGTGGTCTGGGTCTTTTGAATCGCGCGTGAATCTCTCGGGAGTTGTCTTATCCTTGTCGATTTTGCCTGTGGTCGACGCTGTGAAGTTAGATGAATATTTCTGAGGGGGGTTTGATATCAAGAAGCATTGCTCTTTTTTACCGTTAAACAGGCGCTCGCTCACTTCCTTATCAAGATATACGACAGGATTATCAAATGCTAGATAGAAGCACTTTTTAGTTTTGGTATTACTGATTGGGACGTTGAACGTTACTGCCTTTCCAGTCTTAGAGTCGCTTTCGCCTTTTTTAAGTGCTTTCAGCGTATCCTTGAGTGGCGTTGTTGGCATCTTGGTGTCGCTGATATTGTATCTCGGAGCGACAGGCAAGGAGGGCGAATTGTTCTTGCGCGTAACCGTGTAGGTAGGCGTTAGAGTATACTCACTGTGCAGCCCATTGCCAGTTCTGGTTTCACCAGAGCCGGTCAGGTTGCTGCCGTTCTTAGCGGTAATTGAACCAGAGAAGGTGGCTTGACTCTTCTGCGGATTATAAACCGTGACGCAGATTTGTTTTTGGCCGGTAAACTCTCGCGTGTCGAAAGGAGAAGTAAGGATACTGGTACCGATGTAGCCAACGCGTTTGTCGAAGGTTAAGGAGAAGCATTTTTCTGCACTCTGTTTTGCGTCTAGTGTAAAACTGACATCTATCGGGATTTTATAGGTTCCTCCGTTTGCGAGAGCGCTCGTTATCATGTTGTCGCCCGCAGCGGTTGGGTACTTTTTATTCTTAGAATAATTATAACGAGATTTGGCGGTGCTCGGTGCGTTGTTAGACCGTTTAATCGTGAAAGTCGCGGTTAACTTATACTTTGTGGTGGTATCACCGGTGCCGGTGAAACCGTCTGTCTGGTTTCCACCCATGTTGCTTGAAGTAACTTTAACAGAAGCGCTAAAGGTTGCATATTGTGGATTGTAGATGGTGGCGCATTTCTCTAACATATCTAGCGTTGCCGTATTGTTTTGACGGGTAGTGCCGAGATACTTAACGCTGTCTTCGTAGGTAAGATAAAAACAGTGCTTGCTCTTGGTGCCCACGGCTTGTTTTGCGGTCTTAGTTCCTGTTACTTTTTTCGTGGCGTCCTTTTTTAAGTCACCAGTTGAAGTGCCAGCGCTCGGCGGCTGAGATGAGTTGGACCCTGTATATTTGGAGCTGGCAGATGTAGGTGCGCTGTTAGTACGTGTGATCGTGTAGGTAGTCTTGATTTTGAAAGACGTGGCGCTGCCGTTGCCGAGAATGTTGCTGCCATTAATCTTTTTGATATTACTATCGCTGTTGCTCGATATGCTCGCTATAGTTCCAGAGAACGTTGCTTTACTACTCCAGACGGCGTAGAGCGTGATGTTTTTGGTCATTGAAACCTTGGTGCCGGCGGAATAATTCGCGTCTGCTTTAGTGGCGGTTTTTTTAGTAGACCACCCAAGGAACGTTGCTCCTGACCAGGTCGGCTTACTGCTTGTTACAGTGATATTGCATGATTTGCCCGTAGTACTACAAGATTTTGCATTTGGTGCATTTTTCCCGCCGTTGGCGTTATAGGTGAGGGTATATGTGGTTTTCGGGGGGTCGGCTTTGGCACCGTAGCAGAAATAAGTCAATTGGCTGCCGGCGGCGAAGCAGTCGCTATAATAGGCCCCGTTAATAGTACAAGCATAAGAGTTGCCATTTGCGGAATAAAATTTACTTTTAACGTCTGCTTCGCTAACAAGCCAAGTGCTTGTTGATGTACGGGGACAGCAATAGTCTAAATAATTTCCGCATCTTTCATCTGTATTACAGGCAGGCCAGTTTGGTATTACTGGTTCGATATTAGATGAAATTGTATCTTCGGCGACTCCTTTCTTAGGATAATAAGGAGACGCGAAAGGATCTCGGTTTATTCCTGAGGAAATCGTGCGGGCGCCGGTCGCAACTCGGTAATGATTTGTATGCTTTGCACTTTGTTCGTTATAAGTGCGCTGATAAACCCAAACGCCTTCATAGTTTCCACAGACGTCCGCTTCTATATATAAATCGTTTGCATTAGAAGTTAGCGACCGGATAAATATTGGTTGCGACCCGTCTTTGATTCTATAATACATCCACAGTGTGCTGTTACAAACTTGATCATAACCAGCGCCGCATCCGCCAACGAATGTCTCACCAGCTCCTGCGGATGAGCCTCCGCCGCCTACTGAAATTCCCGCAAAGGCCTCGGTGGGCCTAAAAGCGAGGATGGCTGAAAAAACTATTGCGACAAGCATACTTAATTTTAAGATTGTTTTATTCATTATCCCTCGCTTTTAAAACTAACACCTTTTGTCCCGCGAATAGCAGGACCTATCATGTTTATGATTATAACAAAAACATAATCATAATGGAAGAATTTTTATGTAATTTTAATGGTTTTTTAAAAGTAAAACTATTTTCTTGGCGCTAATTCATTAAGGAAGGTAATCTGAGGTTCGGCGTTACGAACAGCTTCTCGTGCTGATTGTATTAGTGTTACTGGTGAATAGTAAACCTTTTCTGCAGGGTTCTTGAGAGAATCGTCGTTGTCACCGTTTGGATCACCGCCGTAGGTGCGATTAAAGCTAATGGAGTTGGCGGTGATGGCGCCTTTAATGGTAAGTGGCTCGGTACAGACATCGGCAGAAAGATTGAGTTCAGAACCGTCGTCTAACGTACAGCTCGTGAAGGTGCCACCAGCAACAATCCAGGCGTCTATGCGAGTGACGTGTTCTTTGACCATAATATTGCCTTCTGCAAGAATGATTATTTGTGGAGTTAAGCCGTCATTATAAACGTGATTCTCTTCAATTGTGATATTGGTATCAATAATCATTTCACCGTCACTGTGAAGAATGATGGGCTTTGAGGAAATGAACCCGATTGGACTACGAAGGCCTTTACTGGTAAAGGTATTCACAGTAACAGTGCTGACTCCGTTAATCCAGCATCTCACCGAATCACAGGTGCCATCAGAATCTGCTCCAGCAGTGAGGTAATAACTTTTCATTTTATCAAGGACTGATCTGATAGTATCAGTGGCTGGAATAACGGCACCACCTAGTTCCGTGGCTAGCGGGTTTTCTTTACATTGTTCGTTGGCGATGGTTAGAGCATCAATCTTGCACATTGGATATACAGAATTATTACCTGTAATAGTTGCGCCGTTAGCAAGTGACGCACTGGAGGCGAAGCCGGTGATGGTTTTTGAAGCGGAGACGGTGAAGTCGCTCCAAGAACCATATTGTTTTTCTCCTCGTTTAGAGATTGAGCCCGAGACGTAACCATTGCTCCTGACATCCCCACCGAGAACCTGAACAGTTGGTCGTTTAGAGACGTTATTGCAGGCAGATTTGGAGATAAACCAGTCGGTACTGCTAGAGCTATACTTGGCGATGGCGAGAGCAACACAATATTTAGCGCCGGTTTCTACTTGGGGGACGGTGATTGAGCTAGTTATGTATTTAGCGTTTTCGTAGTGGTCAATGCCGCCGTAGACATTAGTATTCTTGTCGTGCGGCGTAATCTCGTTTTGACCATTCTCTAGGATTTTACAGTTTGCAGCCCCTCTGTCGCGGAAGAAGCCACATACGTCAGCCGCGTTGGGGTTGTTGGTGTCTAAGGAAGCGGTTCTGCCACCGAGCACCATCGTGCTGGCGACGCCAATTGTAGTTTTACTAGGAATGACGTAGCCTACGACGAAGGCTTTGCGGTTTTCGAGATCTGTAATATATTCGTAAGCGTCTGAATCTTTATATACGGTAAGGTCGAAAGTTTGCTCGAAAGATTGGCCGGTATAGGTCGAGGTGTCAGAAGAACTAGGCTCGGGGGTGACATCAGTGACTTTATAGTTGTATGGGCGGATGATGGTGTATTTGGTGGGGGCAAATGTGTCTAAAGAATCACGAGCTACGGGAAGAATCGGGTCGTCTTGAATTTCACATTCTCTATCGACTCCGTCTGGAAGAGCACATTCTCTGGGCTTCTGGCTAATCCTCACGGTGCGATCATAAACCGAATTTTTTTGAGACTTACCCGAAGCCCATCCTGTATAGGTTTCCTGTTTGTTGATTTGCTGATATTGAACGCGCCAAGCTGCACGAGAGTTGTAGGTGCTATGAGACACCTTTATGGATTTTCCAGCTAGTAATGTATACTCGTCCGGAGAAGCGTTGGCGTTAACGGTTGTCTGAGTGCGACCTTCACCGAGGTTTGACGTCCAGGTGTTGCCATTATTTTTACCTTGCGCGTTAAGCGTGACTGAGAAATCTATCGACGAGTTCGAGGACTTGATTGGGTTGATATATTTGAGAGTATCCCTGGTCCCGGGGAGACGTTCACTACCCCACATTTTTGCAGTGACTGCGAAATCATTATTACTATAAATTGATGGTTGGAAGAGGTTAACTCCGGAATCGGTCTCATCGAAGTTGCTGCTGTTTCGTCCGGATACGGTCTTATTATCATAGCGCTTTAATATGTGTTCCCATCGACCTGAGGCTTCGACTTTAAATGCTTCATAGGTGGTTCCGTCGGTCCCCACAGGACGAAGCCCATCCAGTTCTACTAGTTCAGCCGAAGGTTTTTCCGCTTGGACGTCAATATAATGATTTAGATAACGTTCCGAAATGTTGGTATACCATTTCGGGTTTTTGAGAGTAATACAGATTGGTGTGGTGTATTTTTCCGTGCGGGCTGTTACTGTGTCTTTGTATGAATCGGAGTTGCTGCTGTTTGTGGATGTCTTATATTTAGTAACTTCATCATATTTAATACGTTGGCACATATAGACGTATTTACCCTTGTTAGATGCGTTGAGTGTCCACTTTGGTCGTGTTGTGATGGTTGCGGTAGCACCAGCGGCGATTGTAGTGTCGTCGTTGTCATCGCTTTTGACTTTAACGTTCGGGTTGTTGTCTAGCGAAGGATTGTACGGGTTGTAATTATTGATCTCGCAGCCACCATCTTGACAATATTGGATTTCCCAGTGAGAGCTCGCCGATGCGACATAGTAGGTAGTTCCTGCGTTTGCGGAAGCATCGCTATCGGTGCGTTTTATCTTATGAGTAAAAGTAGCTGTATATTTATCATTTGAAGGATAATCGTCTTTATAGGTGCCATCTGCGGCCGTACCGGTCCCAGTGATCCGGGTTATGTTATCGATTTTGCCGGTCCGGTTACTGTTTGAACGGATAAGCTTATCGTGCTCATCAACTACGGCGTCAGAGGTGGCGGTGAAATGGGCGGAGTAGGTTTGGGGTGGGTTGTTGATTGTAATACATACTTTTTTCTTGCCCGTAAAGCTTCGTGAGACTTCGTCATCTTTAACGAAGTTAACTTTGTCGTCGAACGCAAGGTAGAAACAATGCTTCGTTGGGTTGTCACTGATTGGCACCTTAATATTCTTGGCGGCCTCCGTTACGCTATCGGTCTGGTTCTGTGTTAACCCTTTCATGGTTCCGGTATGAGATGTCGGATAAGCGGAATCATCGTCCTTATCAGAATCGTTATATGCGTATCTCGAAACCACTTCTTTGTCTGGATATTTATTCTCGCGTTTGACTGTATAAGTAGGCGTTAATTTATACTGGCTATGTAAGCCGTTACCGGTTCTTTCATTCCCCGAGCCGGTAAGGGCGGCGCTTCCGTTAGCAACTGTGATGGAGCCAGAGAAAGTTGCTGTCATCTTGCAGGTGGCATAAAGCGTGACCGTTTTGTTCTTATCGACTTTAATCTTGTCGCCTGGATTATAGCTCGCAGAAGTCGCGTTGTTTGTTGTCGCCCAACCTAGAAAATCATAGCCAGTCTTGACACTTGGTTTTGTCGAGTCAATCGTGAACTGATGACTTTCATTAGTGTTAGTCGCGCTTTGATTGCTCGGAAGTCCACTACTAACACAGCTGTTCCCATCATACTCCAGATTGAAAGTGTTCGCCCAGCCATTTGCCTGAATAGTGACATTCCCTTCGCCCATAGTATAAGTCGTCGACGCACTGTTTGAGTTGCCGAAGGAACCCTTATCTCCGTTTGTTCTGGTCCAGTTCGAAAAAGCGTGATTGGATGCGGCAGTAGCCGAAATGTTAACCGTTTGACCCCAGCGATAAGTGCCTCCTCCGGTTACTGCGGAAATATGTGAGGTATCTCTGTTGACCGTAAGCGTATACGTATTCCTAGGCAGATCTAGTGAAATAGTAACTCCACTTGCAGTGACTGTTTTGGAATCTTTTTTTGTTTGGTATCCGCTGTATGATTTTTCATATGAACAGGTTTTCCCGACACCGAGTGTCTCAGAGCCGTCGGGTGTATAAGAGCTCGGGTATGAACCGTCGGCATTTTGAAGACGATATTGTTTGGAGCACGTGGCGGTTGTTTGCTTAACCGTAAAACTATAGGTTAAAGTATGGTCGTGCCATTCCGAGCAATCACTTGAGGTGTGACCGCCGCACACATGAAGAGTAACCTTACAATTAAGAGTTCCACCGCTAGCGGCTGACCTGATTTTAGAATTATCGGCTTTCAAGATATTGGTCGTCGAGCCTGTTGTCCAGCCAAAGTATCCGGAGGTCCCTCTTCCCTCATAGAGAGAGTCCTGATTAAGACTAATCGCGCCATTGGCGCAGTTAGACGTAATCGACATCCTGGTTGCATACCAATCCATGTTATTGCCACAGGAAAAATGATAACCAGTCGCACTTAAGTATGTGTACGTGCCGCTAGACGAGTCAATCGTGTATGAGCTGTCGCCCTCAGTAATAACGCCCCATTGTTTGTAACTTGGGCTGGAGCATCTGTTGTACATGCTGTTACCCCTGGGTCCACAGCAGGGCCTGACTATATCTTCATTGATATATGCTGCGTTAGTGTGCGACCCTGGCCAAGTGTTCTTTTTGTGGCAGAGTAAGCCATATCCGGAGAGAAAACTTCGCTTGCCTGTGCCCTGACAAGCATAGTCCCATCCGTCATCGTTTTGGTTGTCATAACTAATCGACGCAAACGCCGGTGCTCCAAAAAAAGTAATTGCGCCCAATATCGAGAGTACAAAAACACCAATAATTCCATTTTTATTCGAAAACTCTAAGCACACTAAATATCAACCTCTATTCTTTTACTCTATTTTAGCAAAAGCGGAATAAAAATGGAAGGTCTTTTTTACACGTGGCGATGCTTTTTGCGGGCGGTTTCGATAAGTTTCGTGAGTTGGTATTTTGGTTTATTAATCACAAAATCGTGTGCGGGAGTATACTTTAGTTCTTCGCAGCCGAAACTACGTTTAAACTCACTGACGCCGTAAAAGCGGTGGCTGGTTTCATCTGTGCCGACGATACCCCAAAGGTTGTAGCGTTCAATTCCGCGTTTTCTGGCTTCTCGCATAGCATCCATATGAAGGAGTGGAGCGGCAGAATACTTCGTGCCTAAATCCGAAGAAACGCCATAGTGATAGCTGGCTTCGTTGCCATAAAAAATCATGAAGTTCATGGCGAGGATTTCGCCGTCTTTTCGCGCCACATACATCAAAACTTCGTTGTTTTTTGCAAAAGCTTCAAACTGCTTAGTTAAGAAACTACGCGTAAAAGGAACGTAGCCTTGGCGCTCAGAGTGTTTGGCTTCCAAATCGCAGAAGTCTTTCATGATTTTTGGGTCTTTAGTAACTTCGAGTTTAATCTCGTTCTTTTCGGCTTTGCGAAGTTTACGTCGAAAACCTTGGGAGGCTCCGGCCAGAATATCTTCTTCGGATTTGTTTAGATCAAGAATACCCGCGTATTCAACAGAAAGATACATCGGGGCCCTTTTAAAGCCGTGCTGTTTCATGATGGCTAGGGATTTTTCAGAAAGTTCAAGTTGTGGGCGGAGTCTAACAAAAACACATTTTAGACGCTTCCCTTCGGCCTTGATATCGTCGAAAACTGCGTCGACGAGAGCTTTATTCTTCCAATCTAAAATTGGTCCGCCGGCGATTGCGAGATGACGACCACGTTTTGCGGCCTCAACAACCCCGGCATAGGCAGCGATAATTTCGCCGTTTTCGTTTACGGCAATTCGGCGCGTGATTTTATTGCCCCTGGATTCATGGAACTCATAAAAGTCCCAGCTCTGAAGGAAATTAGCTTCTTCGTGGCTGGTAACAAACTTGTCCCATGGTTCTTTGTTCCCGGCGTCAATAATAGCGATTTTCATTATAAATTCCTCTTCTTTTTGCGTGCGTTTTCAACAATTTCGTCAATTTTATAGCGCATTTTGTTTATTACGATATCGTGGGCCGGAATAAACTCGACGACACGGCCACCAAAACCGGTTTTAAAGGTCGTAACGCCGGAATAACGATGGTGTTCGACTCCTGGTGGAGCGATGCCCCAAAGATTAAACCGTTTGATGCCAAGTTTCTTGAACTCTTTAATTGCATGCCAGAGGAGAGCATAAGCGCCAGGAAGCTTACGGTTCAAATCGGTCGAGGCAGCTTCAAAATATTCGGCTTCTTGGCCATAAATTAAGAAAAGACCATACGCGACCGCTTCTCTAGCTTCAGTTTCGACTTTGTAGAGTTTAATGCTATCTGGAGAGAAGCTTTGGCGTTCGGCAAAAAGTTCCTTTTCGTTCGGGGGGATAAAACCTTGGCGTTTAGCGGTCTCGAGCTGGACCTTATGGAATTCTTTGAACATCGCTTCGCTTGAATCTTCAATGATTTTCAGACCAAGCTTTTCTGAGCGACGGACCTCGTAACGGGTCTGACGACGCATGTTCATAAGCAATGTTTCTTCCGGTTCGTTCAAATCGAGAATAACGGTGTTTTGAGCATGTAGATGCATTGGCGCTGGGCGAAGATCGAGGCCTTTAACGATTCTTGGCAGATTCTTGAACATTGATTCATTTTCGGAGGTCTTTTCTAGCTGTGGGCGGAATCGCACGAACACACAGTGATGCTGTTTTGCAACCTCAACTATGCGCTTAAAAGTTTCTTCAACAAGATTCTTATCATGCCAATCAACTAACGGTCCACCTGGTAATTCGAGATAGCGACCACGACGTGCGTTTTTAATGAAGGCAACGAAGAAGGTTTTATCGTTAATTCTTTCAAAAACGACCTGGTGGCCAATTAACCGATTAGTCTCGGCCCAGAGTGGGCTCTGAAGAAAATTTGCTTCGGGGTAAAGAGACAGTGTAGCATCCCATTCGTTTCTAGTTGGTTCTGGCATTACCGGTCTCCTTTCAGCTCGTGTTCTTTGATAATCTTCTTGGCGCGAGCAACTTGGCGTTGTTTATGCTTGGATTTGTACCAGGTTGGAAGATTAACGACATGCGCAGCGAAGAAAATGGCGTTGGGGCAATCCTTCTCAGGGAAGTTAGTGTCAGAATAGAGTCGTTTCGGAGCCACCGGAACTTCGTACCAAAACTCTTCAAGGTAAGCGCCGTGTTTCTTAAGTTCTTTTAGTACCGATTCACGATCGTTCACAAGGAAAAATTCGCGGATTGGTGAATTCTTGAGGTTGTTTAGCTGGCGGAGCGCTAGCTTTGCCTGCCAGCAAGTGATGGTGGTGTCTAGGAGAAGCTTGGTATCACCAGAACGTTCGATCCATTTTAGTTTAAGAAGTAATCCGAGCCAGTATTTTTGGAGGTGGAGATGAGCGAGCCCGCGAGCGATACTGGCAAAAATCGGATACCAACTTGCGCGCGGGACATCACCGTTATGGTTGCGGCGTTTCAGAGATTTCTTATTAAAGTCTTGTGGAAAGATTAATGACTCGTCGCGAAGAACGACAGCTCCCCCCGTAATAGTGTCGATGGTTTTGCCCTTTCCGAAGGAAAGACAGGTGGCGTCACCGACTGTGCCGATTTCGCGGCCGTCAGGATATTTTCGTCCGGCGCAGTGCGCTAGATCTTCAAGAAGTAATAAACTGTGTTTCTTCCGCACTTGTTCGAATTGCCTGATGTCAACTTGGAAACCGAATGAGTTTTGCAAAATAAATACTTTTAATTTCTTGTCGCCATTCGCGAGTTTTTCGAGCGATTCCGCGGAATAGTTGGGGAGAATCTGCCCGTTTTGAACTTGTGCGAGATCAACGTAGACTGGTTTTAGTCCTGCAGCCTCAACAGCTTCAACAACGGCATAGCAAGTAAAGGCGTTAATAGCAACATGGTCACCGGGGTTAACCTTCCCGGACTCAATAAAGCTTTTCAACGCCAGGCAAATTGCCGAACGACCAGAATAAATGAGTGAAACTTTCTCGGTTTCTGTCCCATATCTTTTCGCTAGTTCGACCTCAAGCTTCTCATAATCTTTTTTTGTGCCGAGGGCGAAGGAATGGCTGAGGACGTCTCGTGCAGTATAATTACTCGCCAGTCCTAAGAAAATCATTTGAGCTCCTGTAGAATTGCTTTTGCTAATCCAGACGGGTCAGAAATGTAGGGAGCATGGGTCCAATCTTCGTGCAATTTGAGAGTAGAGTCCGTAAGTTTACGTTTCAAAATATGGGCTTGGCGAGGAGGAGTGACCGTATCGGCTTCGCCCCATAGAATGGTCGTAGGCGTAGTCACGCTTGCGAGAACGAGTTTCTTGTCGCTTTCGAGCATATTCGAGAGGGTCTTTTTCATGTTTTCAGGAGCACGTTCGTAATCCATACTACCGGTAAGTCTATGAAAGATCTTCGATACGCCAGGAATTTTCTTTAGTGGGGCGCCTAGTTTAGAAACGATTCTTAGTAGGTCGCGCTTTTTGCTCGGTTCATAGACTCCTGCAGAATCAAGAAGGATAAGTTTTTCTAGCTTCTCGGGCTTCTTTGAACAGAGATTAAGTAAGATACGTCCGCCATTACTGTGGCCGAGAACTATGGAGCCATCCGGAATGTTTTTATCTGCCCAGTCAACATAATCATCAATTGTCCAAACTTTTTTTGATGGCGCGGTAAGGCCGGGAACATTGAGCATCTTGACCTTGACATTATTTTTTTCGAGGATAGCGATAGTCTTTTCCCATGGTTCAACCGTATAAGTCCAGCCATGGATGATGTATAGCTCTTTCGGTTTAGAGACGGTTTTGGTGGATTTATCATCCCCGTTCCAAATACCACTGACCGGTTTCGGTTTAGGAACGGTTTTAGTTTTGCGGATGTCGTGTGACATTTCTTTCATCTATTCTAGCCCCCGATTCTTGCGGCGCTTTACGGCAGCAGGTTCACGACGGCAGAGTTTCGTGGCGTCTTCGGGGTTTTCAAGTAATTTTTCAATAATCCATTCGAGGTACTGGGAACCTTTAAAAATCAGCGTCTCGGTCCCATCGGTGTTTTTCTTGATATAATTCAGGGCCTTTTTTGGGTCTAGAGTGGTCTTTGGTGACAGGCCAAGCTCCTTAAGGCGCGGGGCCGTATACTCTTTTGTACGTTTGCCAACCAGAATGACTTCCTCTGGATTTGCCTTAGCAATCATTTCCGCGAGTTTTTCGTGTTCCTCTTTTTCGATTGAACCCTCATCGACAATGTCGCCAATTACTAGCCATTTGTGAGCTGCTCTCATCGCGCGAGTCATTTCCAGAATACTTTGCATGCTAATAATATGTGCGTTGTAGGAACTATCAATGAGTTTTAGTCCGTTCTTGCCCGGGAGGTATGAACTACGGCCCGGGGGCAAAGGCATGTCAGAAAAGTCGGTTTTTAGCGGGATTTTGAGATATTTCATCAAATCCTTAAGCATAAGAAGCTGGATGGAGAGGTCTCGAGGCTGTGGGGAGTTAAAGCGGAAGGTGGTCGAAGTCGTGCCGAATTCGGTACGAGTCGGGTAAACAGAATATTTGACAATTTCGGATTTATGGAACTCGCTGACGCGGGCCTTGATGTCTTTGGTCGCTTTCTTCATAAGGTCATTGTCGCCATCGATAAAGACTAGACATTTAGTATTCTCTGGGAGCTTCGCGAATTCGTCCATAATTGCGAGCTCCAGGCTTTCGAATTTGCCTTCTTTCACTTCTTGTTCAAATTGAATAGCGTGAGAGCGTCCGAGCGAAATCCAGAGCGTAATTTCGGGCTTCAGCCACTCGGCAAGAAAACGTGCTTCGCGAGGACGCTCGGCATCGATTTCGACAACATAGAATTGCTCTTTGTGCTTATAGTAGAGACTACGGATTGGGGCCGCGAGGAAAAGCCAGAGCCAGCGGAGTTTTGTCCCGCGGATGCCTTTGAGACCAAGAAGATCGAAGGAAACGCCAAAGGCGGAGTTTGCATCATGAGAATAATGTGCATCGGAACCTAGCTCGAACTCAACCATGTGAAGCATGGTAGTTTTACCTGCTGAACCGGTGATGGCGATGATGCGGGGGTTCCAGCGACGTAGGGCGCGGTTGGCAAAGAAGCGGAAATAACCCGCGACCATAAAATAAAAGCGTTTCTTGAGACGCATTATTTTTGTCATACTTCTATTATAAAAAATAGGCTCTGTTTTTACAAGAGCCATATTTTTTATGCTTAATTCTACCTCTGTTACATGCGGATTTCGGCATCAACGCCAGCCGGGAGAGCGAGGTTCTGAAGGCTCTCGATGGTTTTTGGGGTGGCGTTAGAGATATCGATAAGGCGCTTGTGAACCTTCATCTCGAAGGCTTCACCACCGGTCTTATAGACGTGTGGGGATTTCACGACGGTAAAGGTCGAACGCTTGGTTGGTAGAGGAACTGGTCCAGAGACCGTAGCGCCGGTGCGAATAGCGGTGTCGACGATTTGTTTCGCGCTCTGATCAATGACACGATGATCATAAGCTTTGAGGCGGATGCGGATTTTAACACCGCTGTCCTTGGTTGCTTTTTCAGCCATTATTTAGTCCTTTCTTTCCCCGTAACCTCGAAAGAATGGAGTTCTCGGAGATAGATAATTATTATTTTGATATATATATTATATATTATTTCACACGATTTGACAAGGAGTCTGGAATTATTTGTCCCAGTCGAAGCCTTCGCCGAAGTGACCATAGCGGGCGGTCGGCTCATAAATTGGGCGACGGAGATCTAGGGCTTTGATGATGCCGGCTGGCGTCAAATCGTATCCCTCGATTTCCTCTGGTTGGCCGTCAATAATCACGGTTTTTTCTAGTGGTTCGGCGAGGCCGATAGCGTACGCGAGGCGAACAAATACTTCTTTTGCATTCCTCTTGCGAAGATAGTCAACGGCGACACGGCGAGCCATATAAGCGGCAGAGCGGTCAACTTTCGTGGCGTCTTTTCCAGAGAAACAGCCACCACCGATAGGAATGCGTGGGCCATAGTTGTCAACAATGAGTTTGCGGCCAGTGAGGCCGGTGTCGGCTTCGAATCCACCCTGGCTCCAGTCGCCGGCAGGGTTGGCGATGATTTTTGCGTCTTCGTTCAAGTTTCGGCTCTTGATAAACTCAGCGATAAGAGCTTCGAGGTCGGCTTTTGAGGCATTTTGGAACGAAGCGACAATGGAATCGACTTTACCTTCCGGATTCAATGTAACCTGAGTCTTACCGTCAAATGGGAATTTTTCGTAGATAAACTGATTCAGTCTTCTCGCGAGTACAACTTCGAGCGGAAGCATTTCTGGGGTTTCGCTTGTAGCGTAACCAATCATAATACCTTGATCGCCAGCACCGCCAACATCGACGCCTTGGGCAATTTCTGGAGACTGCTTCACAATCTTAGTGTGGACTTCAATCTTTGGATCTCCCGTAATGCGTTTGACGATTCCTTCAACGTCGACGGCGTCAGCCGTGCTGGTGATTTCGCCAGTAACGAAAACCACGCCATGTCCGCCACAGGTTTCGGCAGCGACACGGGCAGTTGGGTCTTCCTTTAGGTAGGCATCCAAAATCGCATCAGAGATTTGGTCGCAAAGTTTGTCTGGATGTTTCGGAGAAACGCTCTCCGCGGTTCGATAAAACATATCATTCCTTTCTGGGTCGGTTTTACCACCTTGTTAACAGGTTGGTAGGGGGTCTCCGGGCCGGTCCCTCGCCCCTTCTTGATACTAATAACTTTCCCATTATATCATACATTAGCTCGTTGGCTAATATTATTTATAGGCTTGCTAGGATTGAATCGAGTTTTTTAGTTTTGTTGAATAAATTAAAAATAGCTACTTTGGCGGCAAGTTTGCCGGACCAGAGGCTGATAGGAGTATACTCGGTTTTTTCAATGTCGATAGTAGCAGTGTTGCCAGAATCGGCGGCGATAATTTTTCCGTCATGGAAAGTTAGAATCGAAACAGGATAGCTTAAGGTAAACTTATGTAACGTTTCAACGATTGGAAATATCGGCGAGGATAGGAGAATTGGGCGCGGGTAGTAGATAGCGCGGAAGAGTTTTTGCAGACTAGAAATAGAAGCAACAAGAATTACATCTCCGCGGGATATTATGCCTTCAGCTTCATTTGCAATTAAATCGACAGCGTCGCGCGTAAGGAGGAGTGGAATTTCAGGTGCATTTTTAAGCATTTCTGAAATTGCGACGGTTGTAACTGAGTTTTTAGACAAATCACCGAGAATTAAACCGTAATCAAAGTTTCCGAGAGCATGTTTCAACTCTTCGGAATTCGCGAACGAGCCAGAGTCGGTAGACTTGAAGAATTCGAGATTAGGAAGCGGCGGGAACTTCGTCTTAAGTGCGTCCGGGAAGAAGCTCTTTGTTACCTTCAGAAACGGAAATGATTTACTAATAAATTCGGCAATTTTAACTTCGGTAGAAAACGACGAGCCGTTCCCGCCAACGATGGCTAGAGTTCCCTGTTTTTGTTCAGGGAAATTCCATGTCAAATCATCTTTTATCTTCTTTAGGTCTGGGTTTTTGGTCCAATACGGAGCAGGTTCAGGCATTATGCTATCTCCAAGGTGATAGAAATCGGGCAGTGATCGGAGCCGGTCTGGTCCTCATAGATTTCTGCGTCCTTTAGATTCTGTTTGAGACTCTTCGAAACAAAGAAATAGTCAATGCGCCAGCCGATATTGCGAACTCGAGCTCCTGCGCGGAAAGTCCACCAAGTGTAACGGCCAGTTTCTTCTGGATGCAAGGCGCGGAACGTGTCTATGAAGCCGGCGTTTATAATGTTGTCGATGCCACGGCGTTCTTCCACGGTGTATCCGGCGTTTTCCTCGTTGTCCTCTGGGCGGGCGAGGTCGATGGCGGTGTGGGCGGCGTTAAAATCGCCACAAACCACCACTGGTTTTTTTGCTTCAAGGGATTTTAGATAATCCAAAAATGCTGGATCCCAGGTCTTTTCGCGCAATTTCAGGCGTTCCAAACCGTGCTTGGAATTTGGAGTATAAACGTTGACCAGATAAAACTTTTCAAACTCGGCGGTAAGAACGCGACCTTCGCTGGCTGGGTCGCCAAATTCATCGGCGGCGGCAGTGAGGGTTGGTAAATTATTATATACAGCCAATGGCTTAACCTTAGTAAAAATCGCTGTGCCGGAATAGCCGGGGCGCTCAGCAGAATTCCAAAGTTCCTCATATTCTGGCAAATCAATCTCGGCTTGCCCCTGTTTGGCCTTGGTCTCTTGAACACACAAAACATCTGGATTGGCATCCTTGATAAACGCTTCAAAGGCGCCTTTATTGATAACGGCGCGGAGACCGTTGACGTTCCATGAATAAAGCTTAATTGTATCTGCCACGGTCGATATCCCTTTTCTTTATGGTTTCTCGTTTATCATATTTCTTTTTACCTCTTCCTAGAGCGATGACAAGTTTGATGTGGCGGCCGCCTCCAAGGAGTTTAACGGGAACGATGGTGCAACCACCAACTTTTTCGCGTGCAAGGCTTTTAATCTGTTTCTTAGTGGCAAGGAGCCGGATATTCGGGGCAGTATCGGCGCCAAGAGTCAGATTATTCAGCCAGAGTTCATTATTTCGAATCGTGACAAAAGAACCCTTGAGCTGGACATGATGGTCGCGGATTAGGCGAACCTCTGGGCCGGCGAGGGACATACCAACCGTCAAATCGTCGCCAAGTTCGTAGTCGAAGTGGGCGCGACGATTTACGGTAACAGACGTGGCTGGCTTCTTTTTCATGATTCTATTATAACATGTTTCGCTCGCTTATGGTCGCGATGGCAGTTCGTACTAAACCCCAGTTGTTTCTTGGTTGGGACAATTCTTAAGGATTCTTTCAATAGCATCTTTTTCCGCTTGTGTAACCCAAAGATGGTACTTGTACTTCACCGAAACTTGTCTTGCAACGTAAGCGCAGCGGAAGGCCTTATTTGGTGGAAGCCAAGTGGCAGCATCACCGGCGGATTTGTTCTTGTTCGCCTTAGAATCGACGGCGAGTAGGTTTAGTGGATCGGTCGCGAGATTATAACGTTCCTCTTTTGTAAGCCTCTGGGCACCTTTTTGCCAAGCATCAGAAAGAGCAACTACGTGATCGATTTGGATGTGGTCAGAAAGATCTGATTTTTGATAAAAGACCAGATGTGAGCCAGTGTAAGGCTCGTCATATTCGCCGGAAACCACAGAGCAATTATCGCTACCGAGAACGGCAGTTTCGCCAAGATCGCGTTTAATGATGTGCTGACGGAGGGAACAACCCTCGACGTCTGGCCAAGTATCATAGAATTCTTCGCGGACATAGCCGGTTTTCGGCGCGCGGCCTTTAACTTCCAGTTTCTCCAGAATATCGATTGCGAGAGATGAACTATCCGTAGCAGAGGCTCCGTCGGTTTGAACCGGTGTATAGATTGTATCGTAAGAATTTGGATTCGTTAAGATAATACCAACAAAGGCGAGAATTAGGCCTATAAAACCAATCACTCGACGGGTGCGGTATTTCATACGAATACTATAGCACAAAAAATCTCCCCTTTCGGGGAGACTTTCTTGTTTAGCTGTAGAGGTTTTCTACGGCGATGGATGGGCCCATCGTAGTCGTGATGAAGACAGACTTAACGTAGTTGCCTTTAAGAGAAGCTGGCTTCTGGGCTTTAAGTGAGTCGAAGAAGACATTAGCGTTCTCGAGGAGCTTATCAGCGCCAAAGGAAACTTTACCGAGTCCGATGTGGACAATCGATTGTTTGTCGACACGGTATTCAACTTTACCGGCTTTAGCTTCTTTGACGGCTTTTTCAATATCCATGGTGACGGTGCCGGCCTTTGGATTTGGCATCAAACCTTTAGGGCCAAGCATACGGGCATATTTACCAAGTTTTGGCATGTATTGCGGAGTGGAGATGAGAACGTCGAAAGCGATTTCGCCTTTATCGAGGCGCTTCAAGAACTCTGCGTCTTCAGCAATATCGGCACCAGCATCTTTAGCTTTTTTAGCGAGGTCAACTGGAGCGAAAACGGCAACGCGAACGGTTTTACCGTTGCCGTTTGGAAGAACAACAGTCGTGCGGATGTTTTGATCGGCTTGGCGTGGATCAACACCGAGGCGGACGTGAGCTTCAACAGTGGCGTCGAATTTAACCGGGTTGGTATCAACGGCGAGCTTCATAGCTTCGGCGAGGGTGTAGATTTTACCTTTCTCGATTTTCTCGTGAGCCTTGCGGTAGTTTTTGCCACGGCGTTCAATAAGCGGACGAGTAACGGGTCTAGCACCTTTTGGCTTCTTTTCGGCGACGGCTTCTTCTTTAGCGCGCTCTTCTTTGCGGGCTTGGCGCTCTTCTTCGGCCTTAACCTCTTCGATGTGTTTCTTAGATTTCTTGCCAGACTTGGCGAATTTTTCTTCAACTACTTCTTCAGTAGCTTCAGCTTTAACCTCTTCAGTCTCAACTGGAGCGGTATCTTTAACTTCTTTGGCGTCTTTAGCCATAAGTATGAAATCCTTTCTGTGGTATTAACGGGGGTTTGCCCCTCCCATCATGAATTAATAATGGCTTGATTATACTACTTTTTATTACGTTTGACAAGCTTAGCCGATTGAGTGGCACGTTTGATTTGCCCTTCCATCTTAAGCATAATACCTGACATAGCAAAGCAGGTGATGACGCCGATAGTAAAGAGAA
>JAEEGL016664182.1_pt1 | contig 20486 bp, 15 predicted proteins | sample 9134231 | NCBI WGS metagenome assembly JAEEGL01 (sample SAMN16246548, study PRJNA631951) | gut metagenome | biome: gut microbiome; feature: rumen; material: fiber-attached | host: Bos | place: Iran: Karaj | collected 2018-10
CCCTCGTGTCTACCATTCCACCACCAGAGCCTCTCTCTCTGATTTAGGAGCTTTGGAGCGGAAAACGAGACTCGAACTCGCGACCCCGACCTTGGCAAGGTCGTGCTCTACCAACTGAGCTATTTCCGCATTGGCACGCCTTCTTTTTCTCTCGAAAGCGGGTGCAAAAGTACAAACATTTTTGAAACTGGCAAAATATTTTTTATTTTTTGGCTACAATTTTTTTGATTTCGTTCAGTTTCAATAGGGCTTCCAGCGGTGTAAGGGTATCAATATCAATATCTAATATCTTGTCTCGTATTTCGAGCAGGGTCGGGTCGTCGAGCTGTATGAAACTTAGTTGACAACCGTCCAAAACGCTCTTCGCGGGCTCCTTTTTTTGCGTTTTTGGCACTTCGCCGCTGTCGGTCGTGGAGTGTTCGTTTTTCGCTTCGAGCACCTGTAGCATGGCGTCGGCACGGTTGACGACCTGGGCCGGCATTCCGGCCAGTCGCGCCACGTGTATGCCGAAGCTGCGATCGCTGCCTCCGGGCACCAGCTTTCGCAGGAATATGACTCTCCCGTCGAGCTCTTTGACACTCACGTGGAAGTTCTTGATGCGGTCGTAGCGCTCTTCCATTTCGATGAGTTCATGGTAGTGGGTGGCGAACAGCACTTTCGGACGTGCTTTGCCGTTGTCGTGCAGGTATTCGGTAATGGCCCACGCTATAGAGATGCCATCGTAGGTCGAGGTGCCGCGCCCGATTTCGTCCAACAGCACGAGGCTCTTGTCGCTCACGTTGTTGAGGATGCTGGCGGTCTCGTTCATCTCTACCATGAAGGTCGATTCCCCGCTGCTAATATTATCGCTCGCGCCCACGCGCGTGAATATCTTGTCGACAATGCCTATCTTGGCCTGCCTGGCTGGGCAGTAGCACCCCATCTGGGCCATGAGCACGATGAGTGCCGTCTGGCGCAGTAGGGCTGATTTACCGCTCATGTTTGGGCCGGTGATAATGACAATCTGCTGGTTGTCGCGGTCGAGGTATACGTCGTTGCTCACATATTGCTCGCCTGGCGCCATCTGGGTCTCGATGACGGGGTGGCGGCCGTCTTTGATGTCGATTGTGTTGCCGTCGTCGAGTTCGGGGCGGCAGTAGTTGCCGCCGAGCGACACTTCGGCGAAACTCTGCAGGCAGTCGAGGTGTGCCACAAGCTGAGCATCGTACTGTATGGGCTGCACATATTCCGTTACGGCAGCCATCAACTGGCTGTATATCTGCATCTCCAGTGCCAGCATGCGCTCCTCGGCACCAAGTATCTTGTCTTCGTATTCCTTCAGTTCGGGTGTGATATAGCGCTCGGCGTTGGTCAGCGTCTGCCGCCTCACCCATTCTGCCGGCACTTTGTCCTTGTGGGTATTGTAGACCTCGAAGTAGTAGCCGTATACGTTGTTGAACCCTATCTTGAGCGACGAGATACCGGTAGCCTCGCTTTCGCGGCGTTGCATCTCTTTGAGGTAGTCTTTGCCCGACCCTGCCAGGGAGCGTAACTCGTCGAGTTCGGTATTCACGCCGTTCGAAATCAGTCCGCCTTTCTCCACTTTTGCCGGAGGTTCCTCCACTATCTCGCGGGCTATGCGTGCGGCAAGCATAGCGCAGGGGTTTATCTGCTCGGCCATGCGTTGCAGTGCGGTATCGTTGCTGTCGGCACACACTGTCTTCACCTCGGCCACCGCCTCGAGCGAGCGACGCAGCTGCTGCATCTCACGTGGCCCTATGCGGCCCACTGCAGCCTTGGTTATTAGGCGCTCAAGGTCGCCGATAGCCTTTATGCAGGTGCCGAGACGTTGGCGCAACTCGCTGTCGCGCACCAGTTTGTCTACTACAACCAACCTCTCTTCTATCAGCTCTTTCTCCTTGAGGGGCATGAGCACCCAGCGACGCATCAGGCGACTGCCCATGGGCGTGAGGGTGTGGTCGACTACGTCGAGCAGGGTGCGGGCGCCGTCGTTGGGCGATGCCACCAACTCGAGGTTGCGCACCGTGAACCGGTCGAGCCAAACGTAGCGGTCTCGTTCCACACGGCTCAGTCGGGTGATGTTTGCGGTCTGGTTGTGCTGGGTGTCTTGCAGGTAGTAGAGAACGGCCCCGGCGGCTATGACCCCCATGTCGAGATCCTCCACGCCAAACCCTTTCAGCGACGAGGTGCCGAACTGCTTCAGGAGCAGTTCCTTGGCGAAATCGGGGGCGAATACCCAGTCGTCGAATGTGTTGCAGTAGTATTTTTCGGCAGAATGTTCCTGGAACCAGCGCAGTTTTTTGCGTTGCAGCACTACCTCCGAGGGGTGGAAGTTGGTCATCAGCTTGTCGATATAGGCCATATCGCCCTGAGCAACATAGAATTCGCCGGTGGAGACGTCGAGGAAACTGACACCGTGGATATCGTCGGTGAGGTGAAGTCCGCAGAGGAAGTTGTTCTCCTTCACTTCCAACACCATATCGTTGTAGGCCACGCCGGGGGTGACCAACTCGGTAATGCCGCGTTTCACCAGTCCTTTGGCTGTCTTGGGGTCTTCCAGCTGCTCGCAGATGGCCACGCGCAATCCAGCACGCACAAGTCGTGGCAGGTATTGTTCGAGAGCGTGGTAGGGCACCCCAGCAAGGTCGGTATACTCGCCGCCGCCCGCCATCTTGCGCGTCAGGGTGAGGCCCAGGATACGCGATGCGTTGCGTGCGTCCTCGCCGAACGTCTCATAGAAGTCGCCCACGCGAAACAGCAGTATCGCGTCGGGAAACTTCTTTTTCAACTCGGCGTGCTGCCGCATCAACGGTGATGTGTCGTCGCCCTTTTCTTTTTTTACCTTGCTCACGGTTAGAGTGTTATATTGTGCCTGCCAATTGTTGTTACACTGCAAAGATACAAAAAAAAGGCATATCGCCGGCCGATATTAATCAACAGATTACCAACATTGGGCTGCATCGATGATATTGTGTTGGCATATACGTGATTACACCGTGCTGCAGTCGCCTTTGTGGTTGGAGGGGATGTGGAGGGGGGCCAGCCTGGCGCTGATTTAAAACGGCTTGGGGATAGAGCTTTTTGGGGGTGTTTACACCCTCGTGGTCTGGTATAAAATAGTAGCGGGATTTCTGCAAAGAGAAATCCCGCTACATATATATTTATAATAGGTGGTGCTATTTCACCACGAACTTGCCGTAGGCATCGCCGAGACGATAGATATATATGCCGGAGGGCATGGCATCCACGTTTACTTCCACCTCGCCGTTGCCGGGCTGCACCCTGCGGCGGGCCACCACTTTGCCGTCAACACTATAGATGAGCATGTCGGCGCTCATGTTGGTGTTGTAGGGCACTTTGATGCTCACGTTGGCCGGATTGGGGTAGGCGGAGCCAAGTGTGGCGACAGCGGGCTTGCTGATGGAGAGTCTGTTGCTGTCGGTCGGGGGAACCATGTTGATGATAGCCTTGTGACCCTGGTTGAAGTTGTATCCCTGCACGCTCATCTGGTTGGTTTTGAGGTTGTAGAAACCGTTGCCGGAACCGCCCCAGCCCCAGTTCATGAAATACTTGTCCACATTGTCGCGGAAATATCCGGCCACTACCCATGCATGGCCACCGGCATGGACTCCGCTGCCCTCAGAGCTCGAACCGCTCATGTACACGGGGCGGCCTTTGCCGTTGGGGCCTTTCTGCAGGTCGCGGCGTATCTTGCCGATGAAGGCGGTGTCGTTGTTGCCACGCGAAATAATGTTGCCGAGCTGGTATTTGAAGTTCTTCTTCATGGCATTGGGCACCAGGGTGCTCTGCGTGCCGCTGCCGTCGGAATCCCACTGCATCTGTACCGAGACAGCGCATGCATATCCGAGCTTCGACACCTCCTGGCGCTGTTCCAGGGGTGAGTTGTTGGTCAAATACATCGGCATCAGGCTATAGTCGAAGGTGTCATTGAAGGTGTAGCTGATGGCGTAGTGGCCCGACCAGTTGTAGATGACCTTGGCGGTGTCATATACCGGGTAGCGGTAGTAGTGGATAATCTGGGCCATGGCGGTGGCAACGCAGCCGGTGGGGCATACGATGCCGTTGACGGTGGGGCTGTACATATTGTAAGTGTAGCCGTAGTCGTCGCCCTGATCCCAGGTCTCCTGCATCAGGACTATCTGTTGATCCTTGGTGTTGCCTTTCAGCTGATGGTTCTCCAAAACCTTCCACTCGTCACAGTCGGGATAGCCGTTGTCATCGTCGAGTGTCTGTACCTCGGCAATCATTGCGTTGTAGCTGTCAAACCACCAACTGGTGGCTGGGGCAATGTTGCTCATGTCTATGTTGCCCAAGTCTGAGAAAGCCACGATGGGATCCATCACGGTGGTGCCTGCAATGGCTATCCATCCCCAGTCGCCGGCGTTGAAGAAATAGGTCGAGGGGATGCTCAGCTCCACATTGTACATCGTGTGAATGAGTCTGAGGTCGGCTGCGGTCACCCGTTCGTGGTTGGTGTTGTGTGCCAGGAAGTGGGCGGCGGCGTCTTTGGCCTGCTCCTCGGTGACGTTGCGGGCACCGGCGGTGGTGCCAAGCATCAGAACGGCCACGGTTAAGACGGTGAAAATCTTTTTCATTATTAGTATTTTATATTATGTTTTTCCTTTTTTGGCGGTGCAAAGATACATATTTTTTTCGATATGCAGCAAAAAAACGCTCCTCTTCTCTGCCTGTTTTAGTACCCCTGCAGGCTAATTTATTGCACGTTAGTGCTATTTACTTTGCAGGAGGATGCTCTCCGCCCCCTGCCATATAGTCAGCAGCTGGCGGTACTTGGCGTAGTCGGTCACGGGTACTATGCTCTGCTCGAGGCTCAGGTTGCGCACCACATGCAGTTTCTTGCCGCTCTGCTTCATCACAATGTCCACACTGCCAACCCCTTCGTAGGTGATGCTGTTGCTGGTGGCACCCTTCACCATCTTCATGCCTTTGGGCAGGGTGTAGGTGACGTCGCTGCGCAGTTCGCAGGCCGAACTTTGCAGCGGTGCGGTGCGGGTGAGGGCAAGGTTGGTGGCACGCACTGCGGGGGCACCGGGCAGCGAGGGCAGTATCATGCGGTAGAATCCGTCCTCAAGGGTGTCGAGTACCAGTTCGTTGTTGTTGGGGCTCATCACATACTTGGTCACCTCGTCTTTCGCTTCGCCGCCCAGCCGCAGGGGGGTCTTGTGGCGCACGTCGAGAAGGTATTCCAAAGTGTCGAAGGTTACACCTACCTCGTCATAGCTGTCGCCGGTCACGCGGGCATTGAAGCCCATCTCGTTGAGCATTGCGGCCAGCAGCACGGCCTTATCGGTGGCGGTGCCGCATCCGGTCTGCCACACTTCGGCGGCGGTTGAGTGGAGGTAGCCCAGCATTGCGGGTTCAAGGTCGTTGAGGTGTATGTTGTCGACCACGAAGTCGCGTATTGCCACCACACTCTCGCGGTCGTTGCCGTTCATCTGCAGTCCTGCGGCGCTCGAGCTCTCTTCCAGGCCGTTGCGGTCGAATGCGGGTGCAAATTCCGGCACTCCGTTGAAGAAGTGCAGGGTGGGGTAGAGGGCTTCTTTTGCAGGCAGGTAGCTGTCCACAAATTTCTGCGGCACATTGGTGGCGCGCAGGCTGTAGTGGGTGGCGCTCTCCTCTACGGTGGGCTTGAATACCAGCACCGCCGGGTCGTTGAGCTGGGCGTTGAGTTCCTGTCCTTCAGGCACCGTGATGTCCACCTCGAGGCGCTCCACCGGACATTCGCGGACGAGGTCCAAGGTGTTGCTCAGGAGGCTGTACTGGCGATGTATGGTGTAGTCCACCACTATGGTGCAACCGAGCTCCATGCCGGTGTGTATCATGGCCAGTTCACGTATGTGGTTGAAACGGCCGCAGTCGGCACACTGCGACGGCAGCTGGTAGACGAAGGCGTTCTGCGGCATGTTGACGTGGGTGCCGTCTTTCTGGATGGTATACACCTCGTTGACGGTCAGCTCCTCGAGGTCGGGGTTGTAGACCACAAAGGTCTCTCCCTTGTCGGCGTAGGCCACCAGGGCGCGGTTGCGCAGTATCTGCACCTCGTGGCGGTAGTGATAGTCGCTGGTGCCGTCGGCGTTGACGGTCCATTCATATTTCAGCAACTTGTACACAGCGTCCTGTGCCTGCGACAGCGATAGCTGGAAGGTGGAAATGGAAATTATAGCCGCTATAAAAAGTATCTTTTTCATGACTTTATCTCTTATTCTGTTTGTTTAATTAAGCCAATAGCCTGTTGCCTTTATTTGGTCAGTATCACCGGTGTCTCGCTCACCTTTATCTGGTTCAGTGTGCAGGCGCGGAAAGGCATCCAGTCCTTTGCCTCGTAGACGCGCTTGCTGAACACCAGGCTCTCGCCGAACGTCAGTTTGTCGCCCTCCATCTGGAAGCCGCAGCCGAACGAGGCGGCGGGGTCGGCTATGCCGTCCACCATCGGGTAGTGGAACTGCTTCGGGGCGAAGGGCAGGGTGACGGTCTCCTGTATCTGTATCAGTTTGGAGCAGCGGTCGCTGAAGGGCTGGGTGCGCTCGGTCGGTCCCAGGTTGAAGTAGAGGTGGCTCATGGCGCGGCTGTAGAAGTTGCGTGCCGTGAGGGGTATGAACTCTATCACGTCTTTGCCGACCACGGCATAGTTGGGTATGCGGTAGCGGTAGGTGATTTTCACCGGCTGCTCCAGGTAGCGGTCGGGGTCGGTATAAGTGATGTCGAGTATCTCGGCGTTGGGGGCAATCTTGAGCAGTTCCAGCTCGAGGTTGCGGCGCCACTCGCTCTGGCGGGCGTTGAACACGCCGCGCACCGAGGCGTCGCTCTGGCCCTCGGCGGTGATGCTGATGGTGCCGGTGAGGGTGCCGTCGAGGCCAATGGCGCTTTCGCCGTTGATGCGGATATAGTGCTTCTCGGGTGCCGAGACGGGGGTCTCCATCAGGTCGCAGCCCTCGGCGGTGCCTATCAGGTAGCCCTGCTGCTGCTCGGCGCTGCTCCACAACTCACGCACGTTGGGCACCCACGTCGGGTCCAGCATCTCGAACTTGCCGTTGCGCAGCTGCACCGCGCACACCGAGTGGTTGAACTGGTCGGCCGGTATGCGGTCTATGCGTTCGCCTGCCATGGTCATGGCGGCATAGGCCTTGAAGCCTGCGGCGCGCAGCATGCCGATAAGGGTCGACGCTTTGTCCTTGCATACGCCGCAACGGTCGGTGAAGTTGGTCTCCTGGTTGTGCAGCGTGAAGCCCTCGCCCTCGCCCATCGAGATGCCGGCATAGCGTATATTGTCGGCCACCCAGTGGGTCAGCGCGGCAATGCTGTCCATCTCTGTCTTGCAACCGCGCACCAGCTCGTTCACCTTGCGCTGCATGGCGGGTGTGGCCACAAAGCTGCCGTAGTCTTCGTTCACACCGAAGAACCAGCGGCTCTTGGCCTGCCAGTCGGGACTTGTCGAGAGGAGCAGCTTGGTCTGTATGTCGTTGTTGGCCAAGGCGCGCGGCTCGCGCTTGAGGGGCATGATGTCCTCCTTGCAGAAGGTGTAGAGCGAGCGGCCCTCCTCGTCGGCGGCCTCGCGCGTCACCTTCACATCGCCGTTATACACCTTGTACTGCACATTCTTGCTGTCCAGTATGTTCAGTTGGTACACCTTGCGCTGCACGGGCTCGTCGCTCCAAAAGGGCACGATGTCGTAGTAGTGCCCCTTCATGGGCGGCACATAGCGGCTTTCGTCCCCGTCCTCGAGCAGCGAGGCGAAAGTGCCGTTCAGAGAGGGTGTCTCGTCGGCCAGCAGGGCATAGGTGTAGCCTTTCTTGTAGGTCCATACTTCGAGTTCGTCGTTGAGGTTGAGGCGTCCCACCTCCACCATCTTCTGGCTCGCACCCCAGTATATCATACGGGCCGGGGCCACGTAGTCATACACGGGCACATTGCCTTCGCGGCCGGGCCACACCAGCGTGTCGGTTTTGCCCGTCAATGCGCGGTGCACCAACACGTGCGTTATCTCGCAGTAGGCCGACAGGGGGTCGTAGTCAACCTTGTAGGTGCTCCACTGCGCCGCACCGTGGTAGCTGAACATGCTTATCCGCTTGTGGGTGAGCACGTGGCTCAGCCCACTCTCCTCCATATACACACCCGTCGAGTCAAACCGCGTCACGGTGTTGTAGCCGGAATATTTGCTCGGCAATGCCTTCTCCTGGGCGCCGGCGGCCAGTCCCAGACCAGCCACCAATACAAGAATTACAGACAATTTCTTCATCGGTCGATACATTATTTTAGGCTGCAAAGATACGAACTTTTTTTCACATACCGCAAACAATTTTTCGACCGCCCCGTCGGGGGTCCGATTACTGCCCCGCCGAACCGTAGTAGTCGGCGAAGCGCTCCTGCATTGAGTAGTCCTTCTGCATCAGCCCCACCAGCGAGTCGGTGACGGTCAGCCGAAGGTGATTGTAAAAATGTCCCCGTCCTGTTCCCAGTTCATCTCAAGCCAGGGGTTCTCGTAGGGTATGTTTTGTAACATAACTGACATCGTGTCGGTCATATAGACAGTATGCCAAAACAATATCTTGTCTTCATGGTTTTTGGTTGTTATTTATTGATATGTTTTTTTTCTCACTGCAAAGATACGAATTTTTATTCCAATTCTTGAGGGGAAAAGTTCTACGATAGTTAAAATGAGTTAAATTCTTGTCGCCTTGAAAATGGCGTAAAAATGATGGCGCTGAAAACCAGTGCTTTGTAAATGGTCGGAGGATGCAACATAACTCACTATAAATCAATATTGAAGACCTACCAACGGCATATCAACACCGTACCAACACCATACCAATACCGTACCAACACCGACGCTGGTCGCCGACGGTATGGCGCAAAGGGATTTAAAGTCTGTTGTCGGTTGCTGCCAAATGGCTTGTCGTCAGAAGCTGAGGCTTGCACCGAACGAGGCGAGGATTGGCAACTGGTTGACGCGCTCGAAGGTGGTGCGGTTGAAGTAGAAGATGTTCTGCCGGCTGTAGACGTTGGTGGCGCCGAGGTTGAGTTCGAGGATGGAGCGGCGTCCGAGCGAGAATTTGCGTTTCACGCCGAGGTCGAGGCGGTGGTAGGAGGGCAGGCGGCCTTGGTAGAGTTCGGCGTAGTGGAGGCCGTACTGTCCGTTCTCGCGGGTGTAGTCGGTGACTATATTGTCGCCGAAAACCAGTTGCTGGTAGACGCCCTGGGTCTGGGTGAATGGAAATCCGCTGCCGAAGGTCCAGCGGCCGCTGATTTCCCACTGGCGCTCTTCGCCGAGGGCGTAGGTGGCCAGCAGGTTGACGGTGTGGCGACGGTCGTAGTGGGGGTTGTATGTGGCCAGTTCGTTGCTGCGCTGCACGTAGCCCAGCGAGTAGGTGGCCCAGAGGTAGAGCCGTTCGAGGTCGGCGGTGGCGCTGATGTCGAGGCCGGCGGCATAGCCTTTCTCTATGATGTAGTCTTTGCGCAGGTAGTCGGGTTTTTCGTAGATGCCCCCTTCGCGGTAGGCGGGGTCGCTGTCGCTGTACATCTTGTCGCGGTTGGCGTTGAGCAGTTGGTCGAAGTGTTTGAAGTAGAGCTCGGCGTTGAGGGTGATATGGTCGGTGAGTTCGTATTCGGCGCCGAGCACGGCGTGTTTGGCCCGCTGCACGCAGGTGCTCACCTCTTCACCGAGGAAGGTGGAGGGCACGTTGAGGGCCGGCGAGCCGGTGAGGAAGCCGGTGAAGAGGTTCACGATGTCGTTGTCGGAACGGGCGTCGAGGAACACCTGGCTGTAGAATCCGCCCGCAAATTTGAAACGGAGGCGGTCGTTGAGGTTGAACTTGGCCGCCAGGCGGGGCTCGGGGTTGAAACTGTTGAGGCTGGCGTACCACACGATGCGCAGGCCCGGGTCGAGCAGCCAGCGGCCGGTGTTGATTTTGTAGGTGGTGAAGAGAGAGAGGGTGGAGACGGGTTCTTTCTGCGATATCTGTTTGCCGTACTGGTTGGTGAACTGGTAGTCGGTATGGTATCCCTCCATGCTGATGCCGAATTTGAGCCGGTTCTGCCCTATGAAGTTGGTGAGCTGCATGCTCATGTTGAAGCCTCCTATGGAGCTGTACTTGTCGAGGCCGCTGCCGTCGTCGAGGGTGATGGTGTAGTCGGAGTAGGCCACGCTGCCGTCGAGGGTGGCGGCGGTGCCGGTGACGAGGCTGAAGTTGGTGCCGGCCCCGTAGTTGCGCCAGTGGTAGTCGGCGATGGCCTGGTAGCCGAGCACCTGATCGTCGAAGCGGAAGCCGAAGACGTTGATTTTGCTGCCCATGCCGGAGTTGAGCGAGAGCTTGCCGTAGAGGTCGAGGAAGTCGAACGGCAGTCCGCCTTCGATATAGGGGTAGAGGAGCTGGCTGGTGCGGCTCAGGTAGCTGTTTTTGGCCGTGACCAGATAGGTGAGGGTGCTTTTCGATGTGGAGGTCTCCTTCTTCAGCGGGCCTTCCAGTATGAGGCTGGCGCCGAAGGTGTTGAGGCCTATCTTGCCGCTGTGGTGGCGTTTGTTGCCGTCGCGGGTGGTGATGTCCATCACCGACGAGAGGCGGCCGCCGTATTCGGCGCCGAAGCCGCCGGTATATATGTCGGCGTTGAGGATGACGTCGGTTTCGAAGATGGAGTAGAGGCCTATGGAGTGGAAGGGGTTGTAGACAATCATGCCGTCGAGCAGGCAGAGGTTCTGTATCATAGAGCCGCCGCGTATGTAGAGCTGTCCGCCCTGGTCGCCCGTCGAGCTCACGCCGGGCAGTACCTGCATATACTGCGCTATGTCGGCCTGGCCGCCTATGGAGGGCATCTGCTGTATCTGGCTGGCCGAGAGTTTCTGGACGCTCACCTGGGTCTGTGTGCGCCGTTCCTCTACCTTGCTCTCCTTTATCACTACGGTCTCGAGCATCTGGCTTGCGGGTTTGAGGCGTATGGTGAGGGTCTGGGTCTTGCCGCGCCGCACCTCGACCTCTTCCGAATACTCTTCGTAGCCCACGTAGCGCACCCTGAGGGTGTAGCGCCCTTCGGGTATCTTGTTGATAAGGAAGAAGCCGTTGAGGTCGGTGGCGCTGCCGTATTGAGTGGTTTTGCCGCCGCCGTCGCCTTGTGGGTGCTGATCATAGAGCGCCACATTGGCAAACGGTATGGCTTCGCCGTTGCCGTCGTCGAAGAGGGTGCCGCGTATGGTCCCCTGCGCCTGCACGGAGTTGAATGCTGTGAATTGAAAAATGGAGATTATGCTTGCGCAGAAAAGTATTTTTAAGAGTGCTTTCATCATTGTCGGTTCTGTAACGGCTGATTAAACTGATTGGTTGAAAAATGACCTGCGTGGCTTCGAAAGATTGGAATAATCTGCCGTTGAAATACAACTTAGTGTATGGTTTTGAAGATGAATTCTTTCAGCAGCTCGCCGTCGGTGACGTTGCCGCTGTTGTGGACTCCCTTGCTGCGGAGGTCGATATCGTATAGGTAGCCGATGCATGAAGCCAGTTTGCCGAGTGGATAGTTGCGTGCCGCAAGGGCGTAGTCCTGCACGAACGACGGCGGACAGCCGAGCACCTTGGGGGCGTCGCTCTTGTTTTCCAACTGGTGATACCACATTACCTTCAGGAAGTAGGAGTAGAGGTTGGCCACGATGGGCGGCAGGGGGTTGTTCTTGGGGTTGGCCGCGAAGTAGTCGACTATGCGGTTGCACATCACCGGGTCGCGGCGGCCTATGGCTTTCTGCAGCTCGAAGACGTTGTAGTCTTTGCTGATGCCAATCTGCTGCTCCACCAGTTGCTCGGTGATGGCGCCGCCGGCCGGCAGCAGGGGGTAGAGCTTGCCCAGCTCGTTGGCTATCTTGCCCAGGTCGGTGCCGAGCGACTCGGCCATGAGCATGGCGGCTTTGTCGCCGATGGTGTAGCCGCGGGATTGCACCTGGCTGGCAATCCAGCCGGGTATCTGGTTGTCGTAGACCCGTGGAGTCTCATATACGGCGCCGGTCTTGTCGATGGCTTTGTAGGCTGCGGTGCGTTTGTCGAGCTTCTTGTGGCGGTAGCAGAACACCAGCACCGAGGTGGGCGCGGGCTGCTTCAGGTAGTTGGCCAGCAGTTCCCATTGGGCGGTGGGTATCTCCTGCGCCTCTTTCACGAGCACAAGGTGTATGGGCGACATCATGGGGAAGCGCTGGGCGTTGCCTATCACGGTGGCCATGTCGGTCTCCTTGCCGTAGAGGACGGTCTGGTCGAAATCGCGCAGCGAGGGGTCGATGACGTTGTTCTCGAAGTAGTCGGATACCACGTCGATGTAGTAGTTTTCGTCGCCCGTGAGCAGGTATACGGGCTTGAATTTTCCTGCCTTGATATCGGCAATCAGCTGTTTGTCAGTAAGTGCCATCGGTTTTCCCTTGCTGTTTGAAGTGTCAAAAATACTAAAAACTACTCAATTGGCAAAAATAATTTCCTGTGGCGGAAGGCCGAAGTCGATGTATGGCAGCAGGCGGCTGAGGGTGCTGTCGGCCATGGACGGGACGGCACGCAGGTCGTCGACGTTGCGGAAACGGGTGCCGCCGTTGCGCAGGGTGACAATGTCGCGGGCTTGATAATACTCGATATAGGGGTGTCGTATGAGCTGCTTCAGTTCTATGGTGTTGATGTCGATATGGTTGATGAGGGTGGTGTCGAGGGTCAGGTGGGGGCGTATGTGGTCGAGCAGTTCGGGAGTGAAGCCGTAGACTTCGAGCAGTTGGTCGGTGCTGATGAACCCGCCGAGGCGTTCGCGGTAGCGCACTATGCGGCGAGCATAGGCCGGGCCGATGCCATGCAGCAGCTGCAGGGTGACGCTGTCGGCACTATTGAGCTCGACACTGAGCGGCTGTCTGTGCATGGCGGCGGAATAGGTGTTGGCTGACATAGTGTCGGCGCTGCAGTCGGCAGTGGGGTGGTATGTGCTGTTCCTGTACTGGTAAGTGCTTGATTTTCTATTTGATTGTTGCCATTTGTGTCGGGCGTGGTATGCCGAGTCCTCTTTTTGGGCCAGCTTTTGGTATTCGGAGGCTGCCGTGCTGTCGTTCACGGCTATGTCGGCTTTGGTGCTGCGTGAAAAAAATAAGGCACCGCCTGCTATCAATAAAGCTATTGATAACCAGATGATACCGGCTATTTGGCTGTTTGTTGGGCGTTTCTTTTCCGAGTTCATTTGAAGAAAAATTTTGTCAGTTCAAAAAATAGTTGTACTTTTGCACCCGCTTTTGAGAGAAAAACGATAGCCGTTGAGGCTCTGGAATCGAATCGAAAAGCATCCGGTCTGTTAGCTCAGTTGGTTTAGAGCGCTTCCTTCACACGGAAGAGGTCGAGAGTTCGAATCTCCCACAGACCACGCAGAAGCCCCTCATGAGGGGCTTTTTTGTTGCCTTGTATCAGCGTTCCCTGTTCAGTGTATCCTTTCTTTGCCATAGGTCGCGGTAAGGGTTTCGATAGTCTTGTCTATTTCTTGCATGGCGTTGTGCTTGAATAGCCTGGTCAGCCAGTAGTGGCAGTTGCTGAGAGTGTTGCGAAGGAAGCAGGTGAGCGGGCCGGCAAGTCTTGCTTCGATAAAGACGATGGCTACGGCTACCAATCCCCACCAGGCTCCGATATTGGCCACTTGCCCCATCCATGCGCCTTTGCAACAGGCCATCACGATGCCTATGACTATCGTGTAAAGTATTGAGAAGAAGAACCGTATGCCAAAGTTGAAGGAGCTTCTGAACTGGGGGTCGGCAACTTTCCTTTTGACGACGAGGTGTGTGGGTATGAGTGCCATGGGGTAGCACAGCAGGCAGAAAAGGAGTGTCCATCGCAAGGCCGGCACCGTCAGTGCCGCGACAATGAGTGCTATCAGTGGCAGTAAAGCGAGCAGGGTGGCGACAGGGCGCCAGTGCTCGGAGACGGTCTTCTCGGTGAGGTGCAGTCGGCGGCAAGCCTCCTGCAGCTGTTTCGCGGCCGTTGTCAGTTTCTCGAACATAGGGTTGCTATCGTCTTTTGCGAGGAAGTCCATGTGTCGGGATATCTGCTGCCTCATCTTGAAACGGTTCCATGCGGTGTTGTCCAAACCTTCTTGGCGGCGCATATTCCGGTTGAGGACGTTGCAGAGTGTCATTATTTCGTCGTAGTGCTCTTCGTCGCGTATGTCGTGCATCAGTGGCATAAGGGCTTCGGCAAGAGCGTCGCGCATCTGGTTAAGGGCTACCGGCTCGTTGTCCCGGTAAAGTTCCATAAAGGGCTGCAAGGGTATGGGCTTGCCTATGTTGACCACCACGTTGCTGTAGGGCTGTTCATATTCGTCGAAGTCGATGCCTGTAGGCACGATGTATACCGGGTGGGTTCCGAGGCGTTGCTGTGCTTCGCCTGCTATGCGGAACATACCCTTACCCATGTTCAGTAGGTGGTGGCGGTTGTTGTGGCGCCCTTCGGCCATCAGGCAGAGTGGGTATCCGTCGAGCAGCACGCGGCAGCTCTGCTCGAAGATGGCGTGGTTCTTGCTTACGTTCTTCTGCCCGTCGCGGATGCGGTAGACCGGCAGTATGCGCAGGAAGGTTAGAATGGCCCGCAAGGTGGGTTTGGCAAAGAGGTCGGCACGTGCCAGAAACACCGGTGGCTTGGGTGCGATGCGGAGGACTGCCAGCGGCTCCATCAGGGCCTGCTGGTGGCAAGGGGCTATTATATAGGCGCCGTCGGTTGGCAGGTTCTCTATGCCACGTACACAGAAGTGGTTGTAGTGGCAGCGTGTGCCGAACTGTACCAGAGGGCTGAGGATATTGTACAGATTATTGTTGTCTTGTATTTCTTTCGGCATAACTGCTTGATAATGTTGTTTTTTAATAAAACGCGGCACCAATTGTACCGACTTTTTCCTGTTGCAAATATACGAAAAAATCCTTTTTTAAGTTATTTATACGAAAAACAATAACAGATATGACTTCTTTTGCAGACCTTTCGGCATGGACCTGGCTCATCCAGTTCTTCATCATTGTGGTGGCTATCCTTGTCGCCAATCTGGTGCGTTGCAATGTGCCGCTCTTCAGGCGCAGCCTGCTACCTTCGGCACTGCTGGCGGGACTCCTCATCCTCTGCTTGAAGCCTCTCGGCTTCTTCTCGGCCTTGGTGGACAAACATGCCATGGAGATAGTGACCTATCACGCCCTCGGCCTCGGCTTTGTGGCTATGGCTTTGAAAAACAAAAAGCTCAAGAGTGCCACGTCGACCATAAAGGTGGTGGAGACCGGTGCCGTAACCGCCAGTACCTATATCTTGCAGGGCTTGGTCGGACTTCTAGTCACCGTGCCGCTGTTCCTGTGGTGGAACAACCATGATTTCTTCTACTCCGCCGGCTTGCTGTTGCCCATGGGCTATGGACAAGGCCCCGGACAGGCACTTAACTTCGGTGTCACCTTCGCCTCTTGGGCCGAGGGGCAGGGGCTTGTATTCCACGGCTCCGACTTCGGCCTGAGCATAGCTGCTACGGGCTTCATCGTTGGCAGCCTGGTGGGTGTGATATATATGAACGTGCTGCGCCGCAAAGGCAGACTGAAAGTGCGCGAGAAGGCCGAGGCTGAGCACTACACGTTGGCCGACTATGAGTCGGAGGGCGAGATACCGCACTCCGAGTCGATCGACAAACAGACGGTGCAGCTGAGCCTCGTGCTGTTGGTCTATGCGCTGGTGTTTCTGTTGATGTATGGCGTGCAGCACCTGGAACTTGGCAAGTTCGGCACCAACACCCTCAAGCCGCTTGTGTGGGGCTTCAACTTCCTATGGGGCACCCTGATTGGCGTGTTGGTGCGCTGGGTTATAGGCCGCCTGCGCAAGCGTAACCTCATGCAGCGCGAATATATCAACAACTACACCCTCGACCGCATTGCCGGTACCTGTTTCGACTTCATGATTGTGGCCGGCACTGCCGCCATCGACTTCAACAACCTGCGTGGCCTGTGGCTGCCGCTCATATTGGTGTGTACAGTAGGCGCATTGGCTACTTTCTTCTATGTGCTGCGTTGTTGCAAGAGGCTTTATCCCGACTACGAGTATGAGGGCTTCTTCTCGATGTTCGGCATGCTCACCGGCACTGCCAGCAATGGTATGATATTGCTGCGTGAGATAGACCCGCGTTTCGAAACCCCTGCAGCCAACAACCTGGTGCTGCAGACCATCCCGGCTCTGGCTTTCGGATTTCCGGTGTTACTCTTGATGGGCTTTGCGCCGCAGAGTCTTGGCAACACATTCATCACTATGGGCATCATGGTGGTGGCATTGTTGCTGTTTGTCCTGTTCATCTTCCGTAAGCGTAAGAAATAAAGTAACTATAAATGACAGATATGAAAAAGTTCTTCTTCGTTTCGTCGCTGTTGGCCTGTGTGCTGTCGCTTTCGGCCCAGGACACCAGCCGCCACATCCGCAAGGGCTGGACTTTCGGTGTGTTGCCCAGTGTGGCTTACGATGCCGATCTCGGCCTTCAGTACGGTGCTCTGACCAACGTCTACTATTTCGGCGACGGCTCCACCTACCCCGAGTATCTCCACTCTTTCTATGCCGAGGCGGCCTATACCACCAAGCACTTCGGTATATTCCGCTTCTCCTACGACTCGAAGCACCTCATCCCCAAGCACCGTTTGAGCGTTGACGTTACCTACCTGCCCGACCAGATGTGCGACTTCTACGGCTTCAACGGCTACCAGTCGGAATATAACGCAGCCTACTCGAACCAGGACGATCCCGCCTACATATCCCGCGCCTACTACAAGTATCGCCGCGACCTGTTCCGCTTCAGCGCCGACTTGCAGGGGGAAATCAGCAAGCCGTGGTACTGGAATGCCGGACTCGGTATGCTCCACTTTGCCGTGGGGTCTGTCGACATCAACCGCCTGAACTCCTACACCAAGAAAGAGGAAAACAAGTTGCCCGACACCGTGTCGCTCTTCAACTATTATGTACAGGACGGCTACATCAGCGCCGCCGAGGCCGGCGGTGGCCTCCATCCCTACCTGCACGGCGGCGTCACCTATGACACCCGCGACCGCCTGCAGAACCCCACCCGCGGCATCCATACCGACGCATTCCTCACCTACTATGCTGGGCTCGGCAATATGAGCGCCTACAACAACCTGAAGTTCAACTTCAACTGGCGCCAGTATATCTCGCTCTACGGCGACCGTCTTATCCTGGCCTACCGCCTCGGCACCCAGCTCACCCTGGCCGGCGACAGCCCCTTCTACCTCAATACATACCTCAACCAGCTCTATATGCAGCGCGTGGTCTACGAGGGATTGGGCGGTGCCAACTCGGTGCGTGGCATCATGCGCAACCGCATCCTTGCCCCCGGCGTGGCCTTCGCCAACATCGAGCTTCGCTCACGCGTGGCAAGCCTGAAAGTGGGAAAGAATATGTTCTACCTCGGCCTTGTGCCCTTCCTCGACGCCGGAATGGTGGCGCAGCCCTATGGTGGCGACATCATGCTCGACCCGCATGACTTTGCTAATTCCGACGCCCTCGCCAACGATCCATCGCTCTACGACAACAGCCGTCTCTATGAACCGCATATCGGCGGCGGCGTGGGCCTGAAGGTGGCCATGAACGACAACTTCGTCCTGAGCGTCGACTGGGCCACCGCCTTCGACAAGCAGGACAACGGCAAGTTCAGCAACCTCTACATCAAGATGGGCTATATGTTCTAAATATATTATGATACGCGAAGAAACTGTATTTGGACCCATATTCAGCCGGCGACTCGGCTCGTCGCTCGGCATCAATCTGCTGCCCGAGAAGGGCAAGATATGCAATTTTGACTGCATCTACTGTGAATGCGGCTGGAACCGTGACGGGCGCAACGACACGGTGCTGCCCACGGCCGAGAAGGTTCGCACCGATCTGGAGCGGATGCTGAAAAAGCTTGTCGCCGAGAAAACTCCGGTCGACAGCATCACCTTCAGCGGCGACGGCGAGCCCACGCTCAACCCCGAATTCCCACAGATAATCGACGATACCTTGCGCCTGCGCGACAACTGCTATCCCGCCGCCAAGGTCAGCGTGCTGAGCAATGCCACCCGTGTACACCTGCCCGAGGTGTTTGCCGCCTTGCGCAAGGTCGACAACCCCATTATGAAGATTGACGCCCCCACCAACGAACTGATAGAGAAAATAAACATGCCTGCCCCTGGCTACGACGTGGCGCGTGTGATAGAGGCTCTCAAACAGTTCGAAGGTGACTTCGTGCTACAGACCTGCATGCTCCGTTCGCCCGATTTCGACTCGTCGAGTCCCCAGGTTGTGGAGGGATTGATGGACATTGTCCGAGTGTTGAAGCCACGCGAGTGGATGGTCTACACCATTGACCGCGCCACCCCCATGCAGGGGCTGCTCAAGTTCAGTCCGCAGGAGATGAAGGCCTTGGTACAGCCCATTATCAACGAAGGCTACCGTGTGCAGATAAAAGGTGCGGTAGAGGACGTTTGACATTCCCGTTCCCGGCAATACACCCCACTTGATTAGGCAGTATGAAAGCCGTATCAACACCGACAACCGTCGGTGTTGATACGGTATTGGTACGGTGTTGATACGGCTTTGGTATGCCGATGGTCCGTAGTTACGCTGGTTTCCAATGGTTTGCAAGCGTAACTATATTTATAGTTACGGTTTTTGCAACGGGTCTGAAAACTCCATGACAGTCAATGCTTTAACGGCTTTGGCTGCGTTAAAAAAGTGTTAAATAAAACGGTTTTCCGATTTTGGCCTTATTTTATATATATAAAGTAAGGCGGCCTGCGCTACTCGTCGCCTTTGCCGAGTTTGCGCTTGAAGTATATTTCGATGCCTTTGAGGCCCCAGTTGATGAGGAGTATGACGGCGACGGCCAAGAGACCTTCGCGCCACATGCCGTAGCCGCAGAGGCATCCCACGGCGGCTGAGCACCAGATGGTGGCTGCCGAGGAGAGGCCGTGGATGGTGACTCCGTTCTTCATGATGACTCCGGCGCCGAGGAAACCGATGCCGGTGACCACTTGTGAAAGCACTCGCAGGTTGTCGTTGTTGACGGGGCCGCCGGACAGCTGTGCCCTCATTATCACGCTCTCGCTGATGAGTATGAAGATGCAGGCTCCGACTGAGACAAGGGCGTTGGTGGTGAGGCCGGCCTGATGCTGGCGCAGTTCGCGCTGTGTGCCGATGATGATGCCGGCTATGAGTGCGCTCGCAAGGCGGAAAATGAAGATTTCGATGGGCATGATAAAGAGTCGTTATTTTTCTGGGTTGCCGGCGAGGATTACTACTATCTCGCCTTTGACTTCTTTCTGTTTGAAGTGAGACAGTACCTCGGCAAGGGTGCCGCGGGCCGTCTCGGCATGCAGTTTGCTTATCTCGCGGCTCACCGATACCTGCCGTTCCTCGCCGCACACCTCCGTCAGCTCTTCCAGCAGTTTGACAAGACGGTAGGGGCTTTCGTAGATGATTGTTGTGCGCTCCTCTTGCGAAAGCCGCTTCAGGGCGGTCTGGCGCCCTTTCTTGTGTGGCAGGAAGCCTTCAAAGACAAACCTGTCGCAGGGCAGGCCGCTGTCTATGAGAGCCGGCACAAAGGCTGTTGCACCAGGCAGGCATTCCACCTCGATGCCCTCCTTCACGGCCTCGCGTACCAGCAGGAAGCCGGGGTCGCTGATGCCGGGGGTGCCGGCGTCGGTCACCACCGCCATCTGTGTGCCACCCTTCAGCCTGTCGACCAGTCCGGCCACCGTCTGGTGTTCGTTGAAGATGTGGTAGCTCTGGAGGGGTGTCTCGATGCCGTAGTGCTGCAGCAGGACGCGGCTGGTGCGGGTGTCTTCGGCGAGGATGAGGTCGACAGAGCGGAGAACCTCGACTCCACGATAGGTCATGTCGCCGAGGTTCCCTACAGGTGTCGGAACAAGAAATAATTTCATTATTTCTGGTTTAAAGTTTAAGGTTTAAGGTTTAAGGTTCGGGACTGCGTAGCTTCCGTCAACCGTAAACATCAAACCTTAAACCGAATTACTCCTCCTCGAAGTCGTCGGGGATTTCCATGTCGTGGTAGACGTTGGTGACGTCTTCGTCCTCCTCGAGGATGCCGATGATTTTCATGACCTTGCGGATGGTCTCGTTGTCGACCTGGCGCAGGGTGTTGGGGATGCGCTGCAGTTCGGCGCTCTCCACCTCGATGCCTTTCTGCTCAAGCATCTTGACCATGTTGCCGAAGTCCTCGTAAGCGGTGTAGAGGGTCAGGTACTCGTCGTCGACCTCCATCTCTTCCAAGCCGCCGTCGATGAGCTCCATCTCCAGCTCCTCGACGTCCATCTCAGGCTTGCGGGGCACCACGAAGACGCCCTTGCGGGTGAAGAGAAAAGCCAGGCTGCCGTTGGTCTCCAGCGTGCCGCCGTTCTTGTTCATGATGCTCTTCACGTTGGCGACGGTGCGGTTGTTGTTGTC
>JAEEGL015163190.1_pt1 | contig 20485 bp, 18 predicted proteins | sample 9134231 | NCBI WGS metagenome assembly JAEEGL01 (sample SAMN16246548, study PRJNA631951) | gut metagenome | biome: gut microbiome; feature: rumen; material: fiber-attached | host: Bos | place: Iran: Karaj | collected 2018-10
ATTGGTAGACTATAAGTTCAACCAGGAGACAGACAGAGAGGGACAGATAGCAGGTATCCCCCGTGGTGGCAGAGTAACAGTCCGCGTGAAGGCGCTGAACGACGGCAATCCAGAGATGCTGAATTGGATGCTCTCTCCCAACGATCCCCGTGACATGGAGATTGCTTTCCAGAACACGGTTGACGGCAAAGCCATGAAGTCGCTGAAAGGTACAGGTTGCTACTGTGTACACTACAAGGAGTACTGGGCTGACGGCGAGGAGCACTACGAGGAAATCAGTATCGTGTGCCAGAAGTTGGAGAACGGTGCTGTAGCCTTCGAGAATCCTTGGAAGTAATTCCTTTCATCCCCTATGCTGCGCCTGGCCTTGCGCCAGGCACAGCACATTTTCAAATCCTGACGACCTAACAGCATTACAATAATTAGACACTATGGCACTCTTAACGACCTTAAAGCTTAAGGATTTAGAAGACGATTATAAGGTAGCGAACTTCCGCCTACACATGGCACGCAACTACAATCAGTTCAATCCCGAGTCAGCACCAGCATGCGAACGTATTGAAATGACTGTAGTCGCTCCGTCTACAGATGACTACACCTTCTATGAGTGGTATAAGCAGCGTAGCCTCTTGTCAGGCACGCTGACCTATGAGTTACCCGTTTCGATGAACCATACTTATTCAGAGAACCGCGTTATAGAATTTAAGGATGCTCTCTGCTTTGGCTTCTCCGAAAGCTATGACATAGACACCCATCACCGCAGGTTACTCAAACTGCTGTTAGTACCAACCAATGTCATACTGAACAATGTGTCGTTTCAGAAATTATAAATAATAGGTTAAATACTTTCAGAATCGCTATGGAAGGAGAGGCTACTGATATGAAAGAGATAAAAGTAATGGTTTTTGTCGGCAATCTGGAAGAGTTGGTAAAATCCTCTATGAAAGATGCTGTGTTGTCAGACCGTTTCTCAAAGTATAACGGCTATACCGTACAACAACTATCTTATGGAGTAGAGCGCGTTCGTGACGAAGTAGGCACAGCCTATGGTGAGTCAGAAGGCGTCGAGGTCGACTTTACCATTCGTGTTATGGATACTGAACTCATCGTTTTCTACGAAAAGTTGAAGGACCTAGCCTCCGAATGCTACACCTTTATATTTAATGGTACTTTTGAAGAGGACCATTTGAAGCATTACGACAACGCCATGATGGTTGATGGTTTTGTTGTTGACGTTGAGGAGTGTGCCGCCAACGACAAAAACCAGGCTCTGATGCATGTCAAACTACTTGCTCGTGAACTCATCTATATCCACCACGATGGTTCTAATCTTTCTATTAATATCAGCAACAGCCACTAACTATCCCCTACCCTAAAACATATCTTATAGCATTATGGCAACAGTAAGTTACGATTTCAAGATAGGCAATAACAAAATAAAATATAGTGAGAGCACCATTATCACTATCGACGACGTACAGTATAGCATGTCGCTCTTGTCTCTGCGCTATCATAAAAAAATGTTCCAGCCTGGCAAGATTGAAGCTAAGTTATTGATTAAGCAGAACGTACAGAGCAACACAAAAGCACCGGACACGAAAAGCCTTGTAAACTACTTCAAGACTCAGAAAAACGATGTCAACCTGAGCAAGACCGTCAACGGGAAGGAGATAAAGGTTGCTGTCAACTACTATGTCTACAAGGTATTGCCAGAGTATAAGCGCAACGATGCCGGCCAGTATGTGAATGTCAAGTTAGACATCTACAGTCCTGACCACAAACTGACGCTTGATAGATTCTGTCGTGCCTATACCAATCAAAAGTTTGCCAATGATGTCTTTGCAAATAACATTTCAGAATCGGGGAGTATCCTGGCTAAGGCTGGTTTCAAGAAAGAAACAATAGACATAAACCACTTGAGATTCCTGCGTTATATTGTCAACAATAAAGACAACAAGTTGGAATTCAAAGAGTTCATTCAACCCTATCTGGTACAATACAATGAGAGTTTCTATGATTTCATAGCACGTACTGCCAACCGTTGCGGCGAGTTTTTCTACTATGAAGATGGCAAGCTCTATTTGGGAATTAACGACTTCAGGGCAGAACAGCAATCTGAATCAAATGCCAGCGAGAAAAACGATGAAGACTGGGTAGACATTGATCGCGATTTGGTGCTATCATATAGTTTCTCGCAAGCTGACGAGAAACTGGTCGATACATTTAGAGATTACCATGGATCGATATGGGTTGTAGACGATGACAACAAAGAAAAGCCACGTTTTGCAGCTTCGGAATTCACATACGATAACGAGGTACCTTTGGACGAATATCTCCACAACATTGTCAAAGCGGATAGTTATACCTCTAAGATTGGCGAATTCTTCCCAAGAGCATGGAAGAACGTTACTGAAGCTTTAGGCGCACTCTTCACTGGTGGACCAGCCGGTCTTGTAGCATGGGCTGTACCCACAGTGTTAGTGGGTCTTTTGTTTGCTGAAAGCGTTGCAAAAAGCAAAAATGACTTATTCAACAAGAAGTGGGTGGGCGATGATACTACTCCACCGACGAAAAATGGTAATAACAATAAGGATCGTCTTTCCTCTGAAAAAGATAGTAGCTCGTTGTTCGGCTCATATACAGATAATTATGCTTCTTTGAACTACGAGCATATGCAAAATATAGACCAAAAGCTTTATACCTTCATCGGTACAGGAAGCAAGAGTGTCTCTGAAAACCTGATAGACATCAGTTTGTCCTCTGAAGACAACGCATTCCGCTTAGGCCAGCAAGTAACTTTTGAAAGTAAGTCGGATGTGGAGGCCAAGAAATCCATGGCGCATACAGATGAGAAGCCCAACTATAAGAAATACGTTGTCATTGAGGTCTCTGAGGTCTATAAGGCAGAGGCCAAGAACATGAGTCAGGAGGAATGGCAAGTTGGCGAGAAAGTTACTATCGCTCCTTTGTATGCTATGTCAGTCAAAAAGAACGGATCGGGAACATTAGAGAATTTCGAACTACCATGTCCCCCTGTCATGTGTCCCCTGATTAGGAAATCAAGCCCTCAGCGTGCCGTTATAACCAATAATGTAGACCCAATGGGCTATGGTCGCGTACAGGTAAAATACCACTGGCAGACAGAATCAAGCACAGCCGACAGTTCTCCACTCATTCGTCAAGCTGTACCCTATGTTCCGAACACGAGTGCCCATGGTGGTGGATTTTATTTCCAATTAGGCATCAATACGGAAGTATTGGTAGACTATGACAACGGCAACATAGAACGTCCCTTTGTCATTGGCTGCCTATATGGTGATGGTGTAAAAGCACCAAGAGACCGTTATAACTATACTGGTGGTTGGGCACCTTCATTGCATCCTGACGAGCCTGCAGAGCCACTGGTAATTTGCTCTAAGAAAGGGCACAGAATCAAATTTGACGATAATGGTAACTTGGAAGACTTCCTGATGGGAGCTTCACCTGCCATCGAACTCACCAGTCTTGCATGGAAACATCTTCCTTTTAGTAGTCGTATTGACCAAGAAGGAACATGCGAATTGACTGGAGGTACAACCATTGAAGACAAATGGGGTATTTACAAGATCGCTTGTAATACTACAAAACGGTCTGTTTCTGTTAGTTCTCCATTTGGCACTGTTGATATCAATGCCTTTACAGGTATTACTATCAACTGTCCTTGTGGCGACATTACCCTCAAAGGAAAGAACATCAAACTGGAGGCCGGTAACGAGATTTCCATTCATTCTGGTCTTAATGTTACGCCTCCAGGCTATAGCACTTTTAGAGACACAGTTCTCAAAGGTGCTGCAAATGCCCTCCTCGACAAGTTTGTACTGCCATTGGTTGATTTCAGACTGATTCGTACGACTTTAGAGATTTTCCTAAAACCCGTTGCAGGAACACTGACACTCAAGTCGAACCGTTACCTACTACTTGGTGCCGGACTGGGTAAACCTGAGATTCCAACTATGGCATACAGCGAGAAAGGCCTGCATAAAAAAGTATATCACGATGAGAGAGGTCGTCTTCACAGACAGCTATGTTATATGAATTCTGTTATTGATAAGTTCTTTTTAAGCTTCGTAGAGTCTTACAAGAACTGCAGAAATGAAACAGCAGAAGTGTTGAAGAAGTTGAATCATGAAGGAAACGTGGAAAAACAAAGGAAAGACTATGTAAAAGCGGCCTTCTCTAAGGGGAAAGTCACAAGAGATGACTTGGAATTCGAGTCTTTCACTGACGTGCTTAAGCAACAGTCTATCGTTGACTATGCTAACAAAAGAGCCAAACACATTCAGGAACTAAAGAGAATGTGCGAAGACATGTTTAGTACGGCAGACTCCATGGATTTTGGGCTGGACGGTATGTTTAAACCAGGAACGTTTAAGAAGGTCTTGAGTTCTCAAACAGATCTCGTGCCGGACTTAATTCATGATGTACAAATCGGTTCAGACTTATTCCTGAAAACTGATGAGAATTTGCAGGCAGTATATGCTTCCAGGAAAGCGGTTAAAAGAAACCTCATGTATATAGCCATTAATGGCACTTATGGTGTAGAATATGTTAAGCCTAAGCTGGGCGAAGCTGTCAAGTTCAGTAACGTTAAAGACTTTGAAGATGATAAAAAATGGCTATCGTGGGTTACTAACCTGCATAAGTATACAGGTAAGAGGATTCAAGCTAATCCGGTTAGCTCTCCTGAGTTAGAATGGACCACCATACACAAATGGGGATGGTCCAAGGTTAAAAAGGGTGCACAAGCAGCCAAAGGTCCAATTGCCAGATTTGGCCTTGAGGTACTTGACGAGTCTTTGAATAAGGCCAGTCAATATAACCCTATAGCCCCCTTCTTAGAAAAAGATACCTGGGGACTTGGACAAAAGGGTGAAATTCTTATGTCTGACAAGGAAGGTCATGATACTCTTAATATCGTGAATGGCGGCATTAACCGTACAGAAAATTCTGACGGCTATACCAATAAAATTAGAGCACTGTTGTCAACAATTTATTAAATTTGCTATTTCTTTATGAGAGGATATATAGAAAATACAGTATTAGACGATTGGATTGCAATTGCTGAAAATTTCAAGAGTAGCATCGATAAGATGTTAAATGAAGTCCATACTGCCAAAATGGAGTTAATGTTGCTTCAGAACGAGATTATCGACAGGCTTGATGCAGGCCAGTATATCCGTGATGATCAGCGAATTATCATTTCTGCCCCAGAAATCATCATTGGCAACGTCAACAGACAAGGTATCCTTCAAGAAGGAGGTAAAATTATCATAAGAGGATCCGAGACCTTACTTCATGGCGTTGGTGATGAAGGTGCCGTCAAAGTGGCAGCGCCCATCATCGAGCAAAAGGCTGTCAATCCTGGCATTGACGGCGAAGAAGAAGTAGTCTGCAATGTTTCAAAAATTGTCTCAACGGCTCGTAGCATCGCGATTGACAGCCAAGAGCCTGTTTCTACGGAAGACAAGGGGGCCGTGTTTGCTGATACAGATTGTGGTAATGGAATTACCTTTCATTCCAACAGTGATATTCTGGTGGATTCGACAAAACGCAACAAGACTAAAAAGGAGGAAATTGAAAAACGTCAGAAAGCTGTCGACGAACGTATTTCAGACTGTGAAACACAATCTGATAATACGTTCAAACAGATGAAGGATACTATGGAGTCTATAAAGAACAAAATGACTAAAAATAAGATCCTTAGCAAGACGAAAGATTTGAGTAGGGCAAATTTCGCAGCAATAGACATGTTAAGTGCTGCTTATGAGGATGACATGACTACCTATGGTACTCTGTTGAGCAACTACTCCATGATGATTTCTAAATTAGCTGAGCTGAAACGTCAGAAGGCCTGTCTTGAAGAGGAGCTAAAAACAGTTGTCTCTGACGAAGACTTCAAGAAGGACAGCACTAATACGTCTATAAAATTGTTATCTGAACAGATTCTTGTTAGATCCATGGATGGTGAAAATGAAGTACGTACCAACCAGGAAGCAGGCATTAAACTTCAAGGCAATGACATCAGCGTGTTGTCTACTGACGAGAAGGACGCGCTGACACCAGAAAAATCAGCAGGAAGAGTTACTATCCGCTCACGTAATATTGTTTTGTCAACAGATGACTTTGTAGATCCGAAATATGAAGAAGGCGTACTTAAGTCTGCTAAACTGCCAACGGTCGGAAACATAACTATTAAGACCAAGGACTTAGATGTAAATGCAGTTGACTTAGACGTAGAAGATTCAAAAGTAAAGGAATCTTCTCTCACGAAAGATAGCTGCGTGAATATCCGTGCTGAAAAAGTAAAGATAAAGACCATTGATGAGAAGGGTAAGTCCATTGGTAAGTTCAGTGTCAACAGCCAGAAGATTTCCTTGAAGTCAACAGACATTAAGGATTACAAAACGGAATTGGAGGTTGATGATCAGAATAATCTCAAACACCCAGAAAAGATGTCATCAGACAAAGTGGCAGCCGATAGTGAAATGCTACTGCTTGCTGAAAGCATCAAGATTGGACGTAAAAAGAAAGAATTTATAAGTAAGAAGATAAGAATTGGTGCTGACGAAAGCATAGCTGTATTCAGCAACAAAAAGCTCAATGCTTATATTGGTGAGGATGGAGCATTCGATTCCGGATTGAGTGTTAGCGATAAGAAAGTAAATCTTGCTTCCAGCAGCGAGACCACGATTTCAGGAGAGAAGGTTAAGGTTGAAGGTGAGACTACTTTCAACTCGAAAGTCACCGGTACCGATATTGAATGTAAGAATCTCACCGCATCTTCTGCTATTAAGGCACCAAACATCAGCGACGGCCAAGTAATAAGTGGCGCTGCTGGTTCTAAAACAAGAATAACAGCCGAGGAGTTGGAAGACTCCTCGCTCTAAAAAAGAAAGATTATGGGACAGTTTGTTTGTCAAGGCGCAATGCTACAGTGTAGCTTTGGAATAGCTCCAAGCACATTCTCGGTATTAGACCCTTCGCGCCCAAAGTGTATGAATATGGCAATAGGTAACATCATGGACAACAAGCCCATGGTGAACATAGCACCTTTCGGTATGTGCCAATCCATGGCCAACCCATCGGTAGCCTCAGCAACAGCAGCAGCTATGGGTGTCTTAACACCCATGCCCTGTACACCAGTAATAACGGCTCCATGGGCACCAGGTGCTCAGGTGAAGATGTCTAACTTCCCTGCCCTCCTGGACAATGCGAAGTGCATGTGCAACTGGGGCGGACAGATCTCAGTCACTATGCCAGGAGCCATTGCTCCAATGACGTCTGGAAAGTAGTGGCATAAAAAATTAGAGGTAAGAGGTGAGAAACGAGAGATTGTTGATAATCGTACTGATATTCTGCTGGGCGCTGTCTATGGCTGCTCAGCAGATGGAGGTTCATGACTTCAAGCATCATAAACGTTATATATGGAATCGTTCGAAGGTCGCTGTCGACAAGCAGCGTGCCCTACTCGACCTCTATACCACAGAGAAAGGATTTACCTTTTTCGCCAATGGCAAGGAAGCTGCAGAAGCAGAGGAAGGCGATGGACTTATTACGGTAAAACTGCCCAATAAAACTCGTTATGTCACCATCAAACACGACACTTATGGACAGCTTACATGGAGAGTACCAAAGAAGTATCTAAAACGTAAGAAGCACTATTGTGCCACACTATTAACATCGGACCCAACTAAGAAGTACCAACTGAAAAATCAGTGGGTAACACTAACCATCTCGCCAGAAAATGCTGTGGCTCAGATTGACTCAGTTATGCAACTGGTAAGAGACGGAAAGGTTGCCCTCTTCTTGCCTGTGGGTAAACATCGCTACGAAGTACAATCACCCTATTACGAGGCTGTGTGCGACTCTTTCGTATTGACAGACACAGCAAAGGTAGAACTTGCCATTAATCTTCAGCCTGTCTATGCCTATGTGGTGGTGAAGACGCCTTGGAACTCTGGCAAGATATATGTCGATGGTCAACAGATTGGGAAAGGACAGGCACAAAGCGGCAGACTGGCAGATGGAGAGCATCGTCTGGCTGTGTTTCTTAGTGACTACTGTATCTATGACAAGCCATTCCAAATAGGACGTGCAGAGAAAAAACTCATCGAGTTGACTTATCAAGACTATAAATTTGTTGGCAGACGAGTAACTAAAGCGCTCCCCTCTCTCAGCGCAACAGAGAAAGGAGAAGAGAAGCAGGTTGTCACCCAAATTGTCAGTTCAACCTCAAAACAAGAGATGTGCGCTGTTACCTTGGTGGCAGACAGCACAAACACAGAGATATGGTTAGACCGTGAACATGTGGCCAATGGACGTTGGAGCGGCCAACTTGCACTGGGCTATCACCTTGTCAGTACGGTTAAGGACAGCATCGAGTCAAAACCTACCGAGCTATGGATTATCGACACAACCCCACAGGAGTTGAGTCTGGCTGTACCACAGACCAGTAAAGCGCTTATAAACATTCACGGAAACGTGACAGATGCCGATATATTCATTAATAATGTACGCGTAGGGCGCACCCCTCTTGTCATACCATCGCTAACTGCCGATAAGCAATATACCGTTAGTTTGCGTAAAAGTGGCTACAAAGATGCTTCTGCTACGGTTGTTCCAAGAGGTAATGAATTGACAGAGGTAAACATTAAAATGAAGAAAAAATAAAAGGAATATAGCATTATGGATTATTCAGTGAAATTGTTAAATGCAGAATACAGCAGCCTATTAGAGGGATATAGTGGATTATTTATTGTCCGCCTCGCTAACCTATGTGTGAAGTCGAATCCGATTTCACTTATCCCCGTAATAGTTGATCATCCCTTGGGAGAAAAGAATATCGAAGATGTCGCTGATGCGTCTGTTCCCGATGATGACCATATCGATGTCTATCCTAAGTTGGAAGATGATATTTTCGTCATAGGGAAGGGCATCTTAGAGGCACACCCTGAGTTTAAAATGAGTGTGGAGACTATGAAGAATGGAGATGAAGAGATGCGGTATCTTCATTTTACTATGCCGAAGGTGGACAAGAATCGTCGCGACGTACTATTACAGGCTGTTGACGCATGTTATAATGAATGTAAAGCGCAATTTGATGATAATAAAATAAAGTATGAAGCCCAATTAGCTGAAAAAATTCCAAGTCTTTCCAAGGAAGATGCGGACAAAGCTAAGGAGGACTTTAAAAACACCTATAAAGCGAACAAGGACATAATAGATACAAAGAACAAAGAAAAGATACAAGAGATAGAAGAAGCCTATCAGCGCTACCTCAAGAACAAGGCGACATCCGACAAGGGTGCTCAAGAAGAGGCAGCAGCAACAGGCGATGATGTTAAGACCAGTTTCCGTATGTCAATGCCTGATGAGTAACCTGGAGCTGACAGCAGATGTATTCTCCAGACTATCATGGTTTCGCAAAGACCGCGTGTCAGAGTCACGAGTGATGGTCGTCGGATGTGGTGCCTTAGGTAATGAGGTGCTGAAAAATCTAACGCTGTTTGGCTTTAAACATATTGTAGTGGTTGACTTCGACCGTGTAGAGCCGTCAAACCTGACACGTTCAGTGCTATTCACAGCCGATGATGCACGACAACAAAGAAAGAAAACGGAGGCTGTGGCAGAGCGCATCAAGGCCATGAATGCTGACGTAGAAATAGAAACTGTCTATGGCGACATCGCCTATGACGTAGGACTGGGACTGGTACGTAGTATGGATGTTGTCATCGGCTGTGTAGACAACCGTTGGGCACGCTACTGCATTAACCGTCTTTGCATGCGCGCTGGACGCCCATGGGTAGACGGTGGTATTGACGGACTGGAAGGGACAGCCCGCGTATTCCGCCCAGGTGAGAACTGTTATGCCTGCAATTTAGGGCCAGAGGGCCTGAACCAATTGGCGCGCCGCATGTCATGTGCTGGCATCATTAGACGCAACGAAGAGGCAGGTCGTGCTGCAACAACACCGATTGTGGCATCAGTCATTGGTGCTGTAGAGGTACAAGAGGCGCTGAAACTGATTCACCAAGAGCAGTTAGAGGCTGGCGAACTAACATCTCTATGTGGAAGCATGTTCTGTTATGAAGGACAGCATCTAACCACCAAGACGGTGAACTTCAAGGCCTACGATGCCGACTGCGCTGTACATGAGTGCTGGGAACCCGTGGTATCCTCTACCCTTACGACCAAGCACACGGTAGCTGAAGTTCTACAAGATCTACGTCAATTGACTGGCGACTCTGCACCACGTATTACACTGAATGACTGTTTCGTGGATTGGGTGGAGTCTCGTATTGATGGACAACAGATACAGGTCATGAAACCCGGTAGGGCTGTGGCCGACTATATAGAACAACACACCCATCTAAGAGGTGCTCTACAGTCCGCACTGTACCAGCACGAGTATAGGGTGATAGATGACGCCTTTCCGTATCAGGAACTGACGTTGGACCAGGTGGGAATTCCCGCCTGGGATATCCTGCAGATAAGTACTGAACGCGGAGACGTCTACATAGAACTGAGTAAAACATGAAGAAAGTTGAACAGAACCTGACAGAAGTCAGTTCAGAAATGCTGCTACACTATCTCCACCCGGAGATGGACGAAGAGTGGAAAGTGGAGAACCTAGGCACTTTCTACCGAAACTTCAACAGCGACCTCATTGCTTACGATGAGGAGAAAGGTGAGGTGCAGTTAGCACGCGACAGCTTTATAAAACTGCTGCCGCCAGGTATGCTGTTTTCTGACAAGTCGTTGAAGGGAAGGGGGCAGAAGAACAAGATCAATAAGCTCAATGACCGCCAGAGCATGCTGCGTGATATGTTCCAGCCCTTTGACAACATGAGCTTCTTACAGCGCATTTGTGTCGAGCGTGAGATGGCGGCCCTGCTTGATGACAGCTTAAACTATGTACTGACTACCTTATTCCAGTATGATATCACCAAAGAAGAGAACCCCTATATCCGTCAGTTAGCTGGTCTGTTACCTTTGGTACGAAACCTTAGGGGAGACTATCATCTGATGCGTGCTATTCTTTCTTCACTCTTCGATTGCGAGGTAAGTTATTCACTTGGACGCTATAGCGAAACAGACCAGACTCGGACTTGGATTCCAAAGGTCAGCTACGAGTTACTAATAGAAGGACTGACACCAGAAAGCTATGAGAAGATGAACAACTATGTCAACGAGGTTTGTGCCTTCTTGAAAGAATGGTTTTTCTCCTTTGATACGGAGTTGGTTTTGAAGATTAAGTGGCATAACCAGTCATGGAACGAGACCCGCTACTGGCTGTTGGAATATAATACAGAACTGAAAAAATAAAATATAAGATATATGGATATCAATGCAAGAATCAACTGGAGACCAGGAATGGAGCTGACTACCCAGACTTTCCTGGACATGGACGAGAACCTTGATTTCAGGCAGCAGATGGCTATCCGTGCTGCACTGGGTGATCATTGTATCGGACTGCTGCCAAACACCCCTTTCAACAATGACGGATTGTTCTATACAAACCGTTTTGAGATAGAACGTCTGCAGTGTACTGCCCTACTCCCCTCAGGCCGCATCGTTCAGATTGACGAGGCTGTCAGCATCGCAGTACCAATGCTCTTTGGCGATGTGTACTACTTGGCAGTAGGGATCGGTGATACCAAGATACCCTTTGAGAAAAGAGGCGTAGACTATGTACGTCCACAGTATACTTACGCTATCATGAACCTGGAGGAACTACAGAGAAATGATGTATTTCCTTTGGTTCGTTTCTTGGTAAAGGATGGTGTATTTTCTATTGACAAAGACTTCATACCGCCTTGCTTGCTATTGTCGTGTGATCCACGCATTGACGAGTATCGCAACCACTATACAGACCTGCTTAAACAGTTGGGTGAACATGCCAACTTCAAAGAGGGAGAAGGCAAACAGGCCATGTTGCGTTATATGTTCCGTATGCAGTCACAAGACCCACAAGGACAAGGCATTGAATTCATAAAACTGACTCAGGAGATTGCTCAAGCTGTTGACTATTTCATCATGAAACCCAACAGGGAGCAGGAGACAGAGATTCCGACACCTCAGCAATTAGACCCACAGAGTTGGTTGAAGTGGTTCGAGGAATATCTGTCTGGTGCCATCAATCTGTTGGACGGCGTAACCCTCATTGATGATAGCATAGATTATGAGGCTCTGCTGGCCCAGGCAAAGAAAGAACTATACGACCAACTGAGCCCAGAATTGTACGAGAAACTGCTGGAGCGTATCAAGCGGGAGGTGCGCGAAGAACTCAACGAGAAACTTACCGAATCACTTACGAAGTATATGGACGAAGTGATGAAACCTTCGCTGGCCGGTATTCTCAGTCGCGAACTCCACCAAAAGCTCTACGAGGAACTGTATACCGAGCTCTTCGAACATCTATTCAACGCCCTCTACGTTACTATGCCGGAAGAGGAAGAGTACCTACCACAGATATAAAAAAGTGAACAACTATGGATAATCTTATCTCACCTTTAGATATTATCGGCGGTAGCATCATGCGTACCGACAATGTGAAAGAGTCCATCGACTCCTTCTTGGAGATTCTGTTGACATCGGCCTGCGGCGACTGCAGCATAGACCCCGAGTTTGGTTTTATCTTCAACAACATGCGCTTTGAGATTTTCAATGAGCGCGAAGGGACCATCTTCAACTCTACTTCTACGGACAGCAGAGAGGAAGAAGATTTGTACAATAAGAAGATTTCAGGCAACTCAAAGAATGTCAACACCTTTGCCACAGAACTTAGGCAAGTTATCATGAAGTACGAAGAACGTCTGACTGAAGTGCAAGCCACCATGTCATACGTGCGAGAAGAGCGTAAGATATATATCACCGTGACGGGTATCATCGTCGATACAAGAGAAAAGTACAAGTATGATACCACCATTAAAGTCTGGAGTTAACAAATATGAAACAAACAGCATTCGATACACGACAACGAGCCAATGAGCTGCTCCAAGAAGCCGCAGCCATTTGGCGACAGAGCGCACACAGCAATCAGTTGGAGGGCATTGAGCGTGATCCCATTTTCTCATTGCTCATGACTGCTTTGGCCTATCAAGCCAACGAAATTGACGGCGACATTGAACGCATCAAGCAGGATGTGCTGGAAGAGTATATAAAGCTGATGACGCCCTATGAGGCAGGACGTCCCATACCCGCAACTGCCGTCGTAGAGGCAGTCTTGCAGAACGATACGACAGAGACCGAACTCACAGAAGACAGCACATTTTATTTGGAGAACACGCCTTATCATTTTATGTCACTATTACGTCAGCGCATTATTAACGCATCAGTTACAGGGCTAACACGTTTGGATGGCCGACGTTGGCGTGTCACACTGCAATTCTTACAGCCTATAAATACTTTGGAGGGAATGACCTTTGCCATCATGGATACGCGTTTCCAAAATGTCAGCGTGTCAGTAAACGGGCACTTGTTGGAGATGGTTAAGCCATGGCACTATGCCGATATGCCCCTACAGCACTGTTTCTCTATAGGCTCACTACTTTACAACAAGGCACAGATGTATAATGCATCACTGGTCGGCTTCGACTTATTTGCCCGTCAGAATGTGGCACTGTTCTATTTCAAGAAATCAAAGAACGGATACGACTTTCCCAATGGAACAAGTACCGTAGACTTGATATTTGACTTCAAGGGCATATCCGACAATTTCGTCTTCGACAAGCACCACTTGGTATTAAACCCTGTGATATTGGTAAACGCCAAAGTGACTACCACCACGCTGTCGTCGGCATCCCCCATTGTTCGCATTACAGGCTATACACCAGGCAATCCAGATGAGAGTCAGCTGATGCACCTCATACCACCTGCCGAAGAACAGCTATTCGGCAAAACACCTATTGAGATACGTCGTGTGTCGTCAGACCGCTTCAACCAAGCTTCTCTGATGCGACTCATCAACAGTCTGACCACCAAGTTTCACTCTGACTACTATGCCTTCTTAGAGATGAGAAGTGCCGGACTGAGTGAAGTGATCCGCAACATGCAAGATGGACTTCTTAAGATGACGAGAGCAATTCGTCAGGAACAGATTCACAGCACCCCTGGCGTCTATCTCATTATTCAGCGCGACATACTGGCATCACAGAAGAATATCAGTCTTGACATCGACATCGTTACCACGCCAGGCGCAGCCGTTAATAGTAAGCTGACCCCAGAAAGTCGCTTCATAGTACCTTCAGGGCTGAATGCCTCAGCAATGCGCATGATTGCCGACCCTGTGCCAGGATTTGACGAGATTAATGACTCGCAGAGTCTGCAAAGTTATGTACGTTATCAACAGATAACCAATGACCGCATTGTTACCCCCGCTGACATAAAGATACTTTGCTATACGGAACTGACGAACCGCTACAGCATTGTTCCTGATATGGTACGTGACATGACTGTCAGCCATCGTCAGCAGTTGGACAAGTCTGACTGCGGATATGCCTTCTGGGTCAACATCAGACTGCAAGACAACCCCTTCGTGCGTCGTAGTTTCAGCGATAAGATACTGGAGGCAGAGTCATTTCTGGAAAAGCGCATCAAGGTACGCAGCTCATGCATCTACCCCATATACGTGAACATTCAAATGGATACTGAAAATACAGATTTATAAAAATATTATGGAAGCAAAAGATTTTCTATTAGACATCGTCTATAAAAACAAAACCGTCCGCTTTAAGGTTGTTAACCCTGAAGCGCCATTGGCCGTACTGATGAATAATCTGCGCCATGCCATCGGTCAAGACGGCAAACTCATCTTCGACTTTCCCTCAATAGACTCAACGGGAGCACCCATGGAGTACTTCTTCGGAAAAGAAGATCCCGAGTTGCATGAGATAGGTGTTTTACGTCCTCGCATCGGACATACTGACCAGACGTTGGCCGACTATAATGTTAAGAACGGTGACATGGTACACCTCATAGCAGACCCATTCCCCGGGTAAGTGAGTAATGAATAGATAATTCATAGTGAAAAAGAGCGGAGACTATAACACGAAAGCTTTGAGCGGGCGCAACAGACGACTGCTGTACGAGTGGCGCAAGCTGGAAGAGCGACTTAACAGTCGCCCCGACATCCGTTGGCATGTTACCAGCACAAATGCCGATGGACTGCCGATAAGCTATCGTGTGGACTACGACTTACGAAGTATCTGTGGAGTAGAGCATTTGGATCGACTGGAGGAGCAAGGGCTGCCCCATACTCCACTATTTGCCAATCACTTCGTCATGCAGATTACACTACCAGCACACTATCCGTGTATCGATGCTCAACCGTCATTCTGTTTCTTGACTGAAGACGAGAAGGGTGAGGCTATCCCCCACCCGTGGCATCCTAACATCCGCTATTTTGGTCAGATGGCAGGACGCGTCTGCATCAATATGGCAGACAGCTACACCGACTTAGCCTGGGGTGTGGAGCGTGTGGCCCATTATCTACGCTATGACACCTATCATGCCATCAATGAACCACCCTACCCAGAAGACCTGAAGGTGGCTTCATGGGTAGTCAACGAGGGAGAACCCAACGAGTGGATATTCTTCTCACAGAACCACCCACATTCATCAAAGGAAAACAACCAATGAAGCAAGATATGCATATCATTAATAACATCTGTTTAATACTGCTCAGCAGTTGTCTGACACTGTTGGCCCATGGTCAATCTGCCAAGGAGATTAGCGTTTCTGGAACCCAGTCATATACTGACCACTTAAGTCTTTATAAGGACTCCAAAGATACAGACCTCATGGTAAAATTTGTCTTTGACGAAGGCAAAGAACAACTGACCGTCAGCCTTGTGTCTTACCGTCGTCTCTTCGTGTTCCGTGATGACGCACGCTATTCGCAGGTTGTCAAAGGCAAGAAGCTGATTTCCGAGAAATTCCCTTATGTAGTCAATGCGGATGCAGGCCAGAAGTTCTTCTTGGGCAAACCCGTCAAGAATTCTATTCCCAAGCCACGCAAACGCTATATCTTTAAGCGCTGGCTAAGTTACGATGGTCTCATTCCCGTAGAGGGTGAGTACCAGATGGTGAATGACTATATTGAGCAGAAATTTGACATTAAGAACAAGGCAGATATCGTCAAGGTGAGACTACGTGACATTTACCTCATGGATACCGACGGACGTAAGGCGACACGCTTTACCCTGTCGTATGGTAAAGATATGGATACCGAGTACCGTGTTGCTATCCAGCGAGACCCATGTTTCGGTAAGCAAGACGAGATAGCCACAGCTACACAGGCGCTGAATAACCTGCAAACAGGATTTAAACCATTCTATAGTAAATATAAGAGTGGTAAGGTGGCCTCTGATGAGAATCTGGCCGTCTTCAAAAAGACCAAGGAAATACTACTTCAGCAGTTCCCCAAACATGAGGGCGATACACTGTGCAGCACACTACGTGACATCTGGACACAATACAATCACTGTGTGGACACACTGATTAAGATGCGCTGTACAGTCGATGCTCCTGTCGTTATGGTTGAAGGCGTAGCACAAGGTGGTATACAGCCTGTCTACCTCCACACCTGTACACGCCAGTTAGATACCATTGTTTCGCAATGGTTGCTGACCAATGATGCCACCTTACGTGAAGATTTAAAGAGCAAAGGGGAAGGAATCATTTCCGAGGCAAACGAAGCCGTCAAGAAACAAGGTGTCATAACACCAGAACAGAAGAATGCCCTTAACTTGTTCCAAGCTGGCGTAAAATATTTCCAACAAAAATGTCGTTAGAATAGAAACCGCAAATCGCAATGACGATCAAACTTAAAATAGCACTACTCCTCATTCTCTTGGGTTTGCCTTGTCACATAGTGGAAGCTCAAGAGTCAGCTGCCGGGAATGCTGCCGGAGCTCCAGCGATAGCGGAGCCCGACGAGCGCATGATGGCAGAGATTGAGGGGCGTTTGCAAGCTTTCATTGATGACATCAGTACCCTGGTCGTGCTTGTCAGCACATCGCCAGAAGACAGCTTGTCACGAATGGAGCGTGCCTACAACTATACTAATGCGAGGTGGCAGACGTTCTACCAGGCTCAGCAGATGGACATCGCTACTGATGAAGAACTGATGAACATGGTTGCCAAGTATCAGATTACATGCCAGACAGTAGAAGAAGAACTGGAAAAGCTGAAGGCTAGAGCCGAAGCTCTGAAAGCCTACAAGACGTGCTATAGCCTTATTAATAAGGAGGCCCCTCAGTATAAGAAGCTGTACAAGGAAGCTATGGCTCTCTCAATGGTTCAGAAACTGGCACCCAAACTGGAACAATTGAAAGCCAAAGAGCAACTTAAGTTCGCAACTATCCAAAGTAGTTTCGAGAAGGCAAAGGCAGGAATGGCCGACAATGCTGACTATAAACAGAGAATGGACAAACTGGAGGAACAGTATGTCAAACTACAAAATCTTTCTGCAAAGATACAGGCTGCGGAATACAAACCGCTGCTGGTGCGTATAAAAGACGAATTGATGGGATTGGCTTGCGTAGCCATCATCATCATGTTCTTCAACATGGTCGTCAACAAGCTTCAGGCACTGAAGAAAGCTCGCGATGCCGCCAAACAATATGGCGACATGTTTCAAAATAACCAACAATATCCAACCATATAATGTGATATGACAATGACAAAATGGTATAAGCTTTTCATCGTGATGCTATGTGCATCGATATTTTCCGGTTGTAACAACGAAGTTCCCACAGATTTAGACTTGTTGGGCGAAACTGAAGAAGAACAGAAACCGATTATGGAGGTTACAGACTACGAGTTCTCGCCAGACTACAGTCATATTATAGTCAACGTAAGACAGAACAACAATCTGGGCCCCTATATTGTTACCGATAGCACCAAAGTGCGAATCAAGACCGCACTAAGTCGTGAGGGGCTCTTTGGTGTCTACTACAGACATTTTCCGAAACTGGAAGAAATCAGTCCAACTGGTAGCAAGACCATACAGTCTGCCGGTCTGAAGATGCTGGTGCTCGTTGACTTCACGTTGCCCCAGCATTATATCGAAGAGCAGTATAATGCTGTCATGGATATGCGCAACTTTTTCCCGCTTGAGAATCTCTACGTAGCTTTTATGTACAAGCATGGAGTCACCGAGAGCATGAAAACTACAGACTACATGATGGAGAAATCTTTTAATGAGATTAAAGGCGGTAAAAAGAAACTGCTTCGCTCTGTGCTTACCAAATATGAAGAACTGACAGACTCGACAGGTATCTTTGCTGATGCAAAATACAAGGCAATGTTGGTATTCTCAGACAATGACATCTATCAAGGTGATGTGCCCATTGACCCCGACCATTTTGAGTTACAAGAGAAGCTATTGAATCTCGTTGGTAAGCAAGGCCAGCATATCAGTCTGAACTATATTCGTTTAATCAAAAACAACGATGATGGTGACTCCCAAGCTGGCAACATCATGAAGTTGCTCTGCAGAGAGGGGCATGGTCACTATGCTGAACAGTTCAACTGGCCAGATATCAAGGATGAACTCTCAAAACAGTTTAATCTGGTCATTCCTGACTTTAAGTTTGTACTGGCCAATCAAGAGCACCAGGTGTTTAAGGGTGCGGACAACATCCTGGAAATAGACTTCTGGGACACTAAGGCTGACACACTCATCACCAAGGCCTCAACTCATATTGCTGCAGGTAGCATTTTTGCCCCCATCATTGTTCATGGTGACAGCAATACAATGATCCTCTTCCGTGGTCTGATGTGGGTATTGCTGTTGTTAGCTTTGGTCTATATTGCATTCCAGTTCGTCATACCTTATGTTAGATACCGATGGTTCCTGAATAAATATGTTGTCCCCTATAGCGGACAGAATATGAGCTTCAACAACATCCCAGTCAGCACGTCGTGCTACTATTGCAAAACTCCATTTGAAGAAGGTGACGAAATAGTGGTAAAATGTGGACATGTCATGCATAAGGAGTGCTGGGACGAGAATGACCAACACTGTCCAGAATATGGCATACAGTGCAAGGATGGTTCACATTACTACAACAGCCACAACCTCTTTGATCCTAAGAATGCTTCCTACTATTTGCTGTGGGTATCGTTCTCCATCATTGCAGGAATGCTGGCATGGATAGTGTTTACATTCTTTGATGCCTCATTCTCCGTCACGCCATTGGAACAATTCTACCGTCTTGTGCACGATGACAGTGATGTGGATACGCACATACAACAATTTGGCAGCTATTTCCGCTTACCTGCCTTTGGATTGTGGATATCGTTCTTTACAACATTATTACTCAGCACATTGGCGACATACCGTCGTAAAGGTATATATTTCTATGCCGAGTGTCTGATGCGTGCCATAATGGCTGCTATTGGCGGTTCATTGGCCTTCAGTTTGGCCAGTGTCACCGTCATTCTCTTCAACCTCGTAGAGTCATCCATTTTATTATCATGGATTCCTTGGCCACTGGCGGGGTGTGTTATTGCGTTCTGCATTACGTACCGTACGCATATCAAGTTCCAAAAATGGTGGATCATCGCAGCATTGTTGTTGGGTGTTCTCTCCATGTTGCTATGGAGTGTGCTCTTTGTTGATGCCATGGCAGACTTCCGCGAAATCATCTTGCTCAGCCATATCATTTACTCCGTAGGACTGGGTGCTTGTATTGCCGCTGTAATGCCACGTTCACACCGCTATTTCCTCCGTCTCAACGAAGGAGGCAAAGGCATAGACATTGCACTCTATAAGTGGTTGGATGCTAATGCCGAGATGTCGGTTAAGATTGGTAAGTCGGTAGACTGTCAGCTACAGATGTCGTGGGATTACAATAGCGGTGTAATGCCTGAACATGCAGAGATTAAGTTCTACCACGACCGTCTGCACCTCTTTGCCTTAGAGGATGGTGTTGTTGCTAACGGCAAACCTGTTGTCGTCGGCAAACCCGTACCTCTCTTCCATGGCACGTATTTCGAGATAGCTAATACATCATTTGTCTATATAGAAAAGGATATATAATGGTAAAAATGAGAAAAAATTATCAAAAACCCAAGTTACAGGTTGTGTGGCTGCGTTTTCAGCAAACTCTGCTAACCATTAGCGGAGAAGAACGTGAGTATATTACAGAAGAAGAACAAAACTGGGAATGACAATCATGAAAAAAGTAATATTAAGCTATCAGAAGATCTTCTGTAAATTAATAGGTGCATGGCTCGCCATCGGTGCTTTCACCACTTCTTGCACAAATAATAACGTCATCAGCGATGAGGACAAACCTACACAGCAGATATATACGCTGTCAGTAGATGCCGACAAGGATAACGCCACTCGTTCCTTATCGCTCGACGCCGGAAACCTTGTTGCTACATGGTCTACCTCCGAGCATGTTTATGTAAAGAAAGGGGACACTTGGGCCAC
>JAEEGL012773817.1_pt1 | contig 20484 bp, 17 predicted proteins | sample 9134231 | NCBI WGS metagenome assembly JAEEGL01 (sample SAMN16246548, study PRJNA631951) | gut metagenome | biome: gut microbiome; feature: rumen; material: fiber-attached | host: Bos | place: Iran: Karaj | collected 2018-10
CTTCGCTTCGCAGTATCAGAATGTGTCAGTTGATGTCAATTATCAGATCATGTGCAATAACGATGATTTTTTCTCCGTTCTGCTTCATAAAACAGAAAATATTGATGGTGAAATCGAAGAGACATGGGAAGGAAACACATTTTCCCGTTCCAGCGAGATGGTCGGACAGCTTACATCTCTTCCGAAACTGCTGGGTATTCTGGATGCCGGCGAAAGTGATGAATGGGTGGAGGACCGTCAGACAAACCGTATCTGGGAAGTTGTCTGCACATTGGTGTGGAATGCTATCCAAAGCAATCCGGATAACCTGGATTTTGATCCATTCCTGACGAAAGAGGATCTTGAGTATATTATCACGCCTGAATATTCACTGGATCAGGATTTTTATATTGACGAAAACGGCGATGTAATCTTCATTATTCTATCCCGCTTCATTCTTTCGGGGAAAAATTCTGAAGAAACCGGTTTCGTTCCTTTCCGGATGACGCTCGAAGAAATTGATGACGAAATGTGATACAGTAAAAAGACAGGATTTCTGTATTCATTCAGCGTATAATAAAGTATCAATGTATCAGAAAGAAGGTTTCCTTATGTTGGATATCAGCGTAACGTTATCAAATCATCCGAAGCAGAAGCCGTCAGATGAATCTGCTCTCGGCTTTGGCCGCCTCTTTACAGATCATATGTTCATGATGGATTACGAACTGGGGCTCGGCTGGCATAATGCCCGCATTGTTCCCTATGGTGATTTTGCGATGGATCCTGCTGCGATGGTTTTCCATTACGGACAGGCTATTTTTGAAGGATGCAAATGTTACCGTCGTGCTGATGGCGGGCTTCAGCTTTTCCGCGCAAAAGATAACCTTTCGCGAATGACCCGCAGCGCACAGCGGATGTGCATGCCCGCACTGGATGAAGAAACTGCGATGGAAGGCCTGAAGCAGCTGATAAAGATTGACGCAGACTGGGTTCCCCACAAGGAAGGCACTTCCCTTTATATCCGTCCGACAATGATCTCTACGGATATCGGTCTGGGAGTTCACGCATCCAAAAAATACTGCTTCTTCATCATTCTTTCTCCTGTCGGTGCATATTATAAAGAAGGGCTTAAGCCTGTCAGCATTTATGTTGAAGATGAGTATGTACGTGCTGTCCGCGGCGGTGTCGGTTTTACCAAATGTGCCGGCAACTATGCTGCTTCGATCCTGGCCGGCGATGTGGCTGAAAAGAAAGGGTATTCACAGGTACTGTGGCTTGACGGCGTGGAGCAGAAATACATCGAAGAAGTCGGTTCCATGAATATGATGTTTGCATACGGCAATAAGATTGTTACGCCCCGGCTGAACGGCTCCATTCTCCCCGGCATTACCCGTGACAGTGTTCTGAAGCTTTCCCGCCAGCTTGGTTTCGAAGCGGAGGAAGCCCGTCTCGACGTTCACGAGATTTTTGCCGACGCAAAATCAGGAAAACTGACGGAAGCCTTTGGAACGGGAACTGCCGCTGTCATCAGTCCTGTCGGCGTTCTGGCTATGGGCAATGAGAAAATCGTCCTGGGTGACGGCGGTATCGGCCCGGTTGCACAGAAACTATATGATACACTGACCGGCATCCAGTATGGACGGCTGGAAGATGTCAACGGCTGGATTACACGTCTCTGATTTCTCTGTTTATCCTGAAAGGATTCATTCATGCTCAGACAAGGCAGCACTTATCCCTATCATTGGGCCGACAAGACAATGAGCGTCCTTCGGGCCAATCAGCTGGAGGCTTGCGAGAAGGATCTTGCAAGCCTTCCTTTCCGTTCTCTTTTTGACCCGGATTGCACCGATGCCGATGCGGAATCTTTTTATCATCTGTCCTTTTTCCCCAGGGAAGACCGAAACAATGACTCCGTCATGCTTCATACCGTTGAACAGCTTCGGGTTCGTGTGCTCTCTTCTTTTGCGCCTGAGCTTGCGCTCCTTTCTCCGGAAGAACATGACCTCATGGTTCGCCTTGTCCTTTTCGGAGGCCGGCTGGCACTGCAGGACTGGGAAGATCTGATTCCCGCCCAGTCTCTTGTGCGCCGTCTCTGGTGTCGCACCGCTGTTGAAGATGGAATCCGCATCCTTTGCATGCCGCATCAGCTTTGTGCATCCGCATTGCTGCTTCTCGCAGGGGAAGGGCATAAAAAGATCCGTGATGCTGTGGAAACTGTCCAGGAAAGCATTGATCAGTCCCTCTATCTGATGGGAATTTTACAGGCTGCAGGTCCCCTTTTACACCTGCAGTCTTTACTGAAGGATACTTATGCAGAAAACCGTCCGGAGCTTATTGAGCGTATGTTTTTCTCCGGCTGGGACTATATTTTTGATCCGCAGGGACGTCTGTTTCTCGTCCATCCCGGTCTGGCCGATCCGGACGGAATGCTATCCCGGATGCCTGCCGCCACCGGAGCCAGCAGTGACATGAGTCCCAATGCTGTTCAGCTTGCATCTGATTCCATCGCCGATCTTGAAACGCCGCTCTATGAGCAAATGCTCTTTTCTATTGCTGATGCCGTCCGTCCGGAACTTACTCCGGAGGATGCTGTTGAAGATTTAATTATCCTTGCAAAGCAGAATGTATCCTTTTCTGATATGAAAGAGGTCCTTTCTTCTCTGCTTGTTTCTATCCCGACAAAGGATATGACGAAGGCCCTGCGGGATCTGAGTGACCGGATTCCACGTTGGATCTGGTTTTCCTCCTCCCGTGTGCAGTAAGGAGCGTGACCATGGCTGTCCGGAGTGTGGTGATCCCTCCTGAGGCAGAAGGAATGAAAGCAGAAAACTTCCTTCGACGTTTACTGCCGGATCTTCCCGAGAGTATTTTGCGCAGAATTTTTTCCGCCCGGGATATGAAGCTGGACGGAATTCGTATTTCGAAAAATACGCCTGTGCACTCCGGCCAGGAGCTGACTGTTTTTATTCCCGCCCAGCCGGATTCTGTCGAATCTCTTCGCATTGTCTGGGAAAACGATGATATACTACTTGTAAACAAACCTTCCGGAATAAGTGTGGAAACGGACAATCCCGGCAGTCTCTCTCTCACTGACCTTTGCCGTCTTCGCGCAGAATCAATTTCATCCGGATCTGTGATTTTCCCTCCCGCTGCATGCCACCGGCTGGATAACAAAACTTCCGGTCTTTGTCTGTTTGCAAAAAATGAACATGCGCTTCAGATACTGCAGGAAACATTCAAAAACAGGAATGTTGAAAAGTATTACATCTGTCTGGTCCGCGGCATGATGAAACCGCCTGCTGCTGTATGCACCGCCTGGCTCCTGAAAGATGCTGTCAAAGCCAGAGTAACAATCCTGGATCATGAAGTTCCCGGTTCACGTCCCATTACAACCGGATATGAAACTGTCAAGCCAGGTCCGGTTTCCCGTCTTCGCGTACATCTGATTACCGGACGAACGCATCAGATCCGGGCGCATCTGGCCGCACTCGGACATCCTGTTCTCGGTGACGATCTGTATGGAGACCGGTCTTTCAATCATCAGCAGAAAGTTCGTTCGCTTCGTCTCTGCGCAACGGAACTGTCGCTGCATACCAACGGTAAACTTCCCGATCTGGATAACAGGACATTCATCATTCAACCGCCATTTTAATAAAAAGGAGAGTATAAACATATGATTGCCAAACTTCCCCCGCTCGGCTGGAATTCCTGGAATACTTTCGGAGAAAAAATTTCGGATCAGCTTATCCGTGAAATGGCAGACTGGATGGTTGATAAAGGTTATCTCGCCGCCGGTTATGAATACCTTGTCATTGATGACTGCTGGTCACTGCGTGACAGAGATGAATCGGGACGTCTTGTTCCCGATCCCGGGAAATTCCCTTTCGGAATGAAAGCACTGGCTGATTACGTCCATTCCAAAGGGCTTAAATTCGGTATGTATTCCTGTGCCGGTGTCATGACTTGCGCAGGTTATCCTTCCTCCTATGATCATGAATATGTGGATGCGGAAACTTTTGCATCCTGGGGTGTTGATTTTCTCAAATATGATTTCTGTAATTTCCCGGAAACCGGCAATTGCCGTAACCGTTACCAGACAATGTCCATGGCCCTTAAGGCAACCGGCCGGGAGATCCTTTTCTCCGCCTGCAACTGGGGCCGGGAAGAACCATGGAAATGGATGCGCAGTGTCGGCGCACATATGTACCGCTCAACCGGCGATATTATGGACAATTACCGTTCCTTTACCGATATTTTCAGGTCCCAGCTCAATAATCTTTCGATGAGTGCCTCCGGTTGTTTCAACGATATGGACATGCTCACTGTCGGCATGGACGGAAAAGGGAATGTCGGTTTCGGAAAAGCGTGCACCTATGAAGAATACCGGATGCAGTTTTCTCTCTGGTGCCTGAGCGGTGTTCCGCTGATGATGGGCGCCGATCTTCGTACGATTTCCCCTGAATACGAAGCCCTTATGAAAAACCCGGATCTGCTTCGGATTGATCAGGACGAAGAATGCCGCTCCCCCTATCTGATCCGCCGCGGTTCTGTTTTTACCGGAAATCCGGAACCGAAAGAAGGCGAAATGCCCTGGCGGGAAATACCTGATTCCTCCTATACGATCTTCCGCCATCTTTCAGACAATGAATTTGCGCTGGCCTTCATCAATTTTTCCGAGGCCGAAGCCACGATCCATTGCGAACTGGTAGACCTTGGTCTTCCTGTGTCAGCAGGTTTCACGCTGGATGTAAAAGATGTTTTCACCGGTGAACATCTTGGAAAAAAGTTTGACTATTTTAATCCGAAGATTCCCGGTCACGATATGAAACTTTATCTGTGCCGTCTTGTAAAGAAAGATGCATGAATCTTCAGCTCCGCTGTGTGCGCAATGCAGCCGGCAGCTTGTACCGGATGAAATTGCGCTTACAAAGAAGATGGTCAATCGCGGAACAGATCATTTCTACTGTCTCTCATGTCTTTCGCGTCATTTTGACGTCACGGAAGAAATCCTTCGCGCTAAAATTGCTGAATTCCGTGAGATGGGCTGTACATTGTTTCATGAAATAACCTAGGGAATATACTTCATACAGATATTCATTACTTTTCCAGCTCTGTCCACAAGATATTCAAGCTGTACCCAGTGAGATTCTGTCGGATAACGATACCGGATGATCTTTTTTCCGTCTTCCTGCAGCCAGATTTTGCCGGTAGACCCGTTGTCCGTTGCATAAAGCCCACGGTTTCCGTTCTTGCACTCAACATGCATCATATCTCTGAACTTATCCACTACATATTCTTCCGTATCGCCTATTTGCGTTCCCCGGGGACCGCTGAGTTTTCCTGCGCTTTTGAAACTGACTTCTGTAAGAACCCAGTTTTTCTTTGAAAGAGTCATCATGACATATCCCCAAGGGTAATCAAAACGGCGGCATTCATTATCGAATCCTTCAATCAGAACAGATCCGGCAGCCGTTCCTTCACCGTAGACGGAAAAGAACTCGGACTGTGTTGTTTTGAACATTTTCAGTTCATCTATCAAATCTTCCTGGCTGAAGGCAGATTTGGGTTTCGGATTGGCTTCAATCTTATATTTGACTTCGAGCATGTTTGAAAGCTTACGGTATCGGTTTACTGCATATGCCTTAAGGGTAACCCATCCATTCGGAAGCCGGATCGGTTCTCCGTCAAAAATGGGACTGTCTGAATCCGGAATTGATCCGTCAATCGTGTAGTAAATTACAATGCTTGTATCTTTTTCATCATCGATGCCGGGTTTCAGCGATACACGCTGGCTTTTTTTGTAAGTATTCGGTGCAAGAGTCGCCCGCGGTGTCATAGGCGATGGCATAATTATTTTATAGGTGCCTTTCAACTCATCCGAAATCAGGTCACCGTTCACACAAACAGCACGGAGATTCCAAATACCCTCATCCAGCATTATTCCTTCAGGTTTTGCCTTTATACCTTTATCCGGCAGTACAGCTTCCGGATCAAAGGTATAATACACATCAAATCCCTGAAAGGAAGAAAGTACAATCGTTTTTTTCGTATAATAGTTTCCCGCGTCAGGTTTTACACCCGGCGGGCTTGGAAGAAGATCATCCCGTTGTGTCAGAAAGGTTTTTTCACCGGTTTTTTCATAGGCTGTTTTCATCAGTTCACCAGCCAGAACAAGATCTTTTGAATTCCCGCTGCTCTGCAAAATTCTGATATGATTGATATATGCTTCTGATCTGGAAGGCGTTGACTCATAAATCTCCTGATATAAGGCTGCAGCTTCTTCTGTCCGTCCGGCTGCTTCCAGCGCGCTTCCAAGCATAAGCAGGCCATCTACATCAACAACAGCTTCCTTCGCATCCATATTTCGTGCTTTTTCAAAGCACTCTATTGCCCCGTCAATATCTCCTGAATTCATCTTTTCATCGCCGACAGCCCAGTATGCAACGGAATTGGCTTCAAAGCCAAAGCGGGCCATAAGACGCTGTCCGATATCTGTTTTTTTCAGGAACAGCCATGAACCGGCAAGCAGGATCATCAGGGCAAATATAGCAAAAAAAGCGATTTTAACCCAATTGACCATATGCGGAACTCTGGCGCCGCCCGCATATACAGGAATATATTTTTCAGCAATGGTTTCATCTGCTTCATTGTCATAGAAATTACGCCTTCTGCGTTCAAAAACCTGATTGTTCTCAGCGGCTTCGTTTTCTGATTCCGGGTATTCGTCTTCCTCTTCGGACGGATCTGTTCGGGTATCCCTGACCACAGGCATAGATATACCGTCGGATGAAGCAGCAGGTATTCCTCGCTGTATGGAAGCGCATTGCTCTGTTTCGCTGTTTTTTTTCACATATGCTTCTCTTGCGCGTTTCCCCTGCCGAATTGCGCGAACACCTTCTGACATATGTAAAGATTCATTCTGCAGAAGAGCTCCGCATTCAGGGCAGACATTATCATCCTGCTCGGAGTAATACCCGCATTTCTGACAGAGCATTATTATTTATCCCTCCTCATCAGGTCTGGTCCAGACCCCGAAGGGCTTCATATTCCGGATCATCTTCGTATTCCCGTTCCGGGCATTCCCCTCCAAGTGTTTCAATGGCATTGCGAATTTCAATAAATGTCAGATAAGGAACATCCGGCTGCTTTGCTGCTTCGGTCAATGCCGGAATTGCCCGTACATCACCAAGTTTTGCGAGATATCCTGCAAACAGTGCCTGCTTTTGCGGCTGATTCATGAAAGCATCCATCATCAGCCGGAAAATCTGCTCATTCCCCGGGAAATGACTCAGTACTTCAAGCAGCGCTTCCTTTCCGGCCTCATTTGCATTTCCGATCTGCTGCAGGATCGGCTGTACAACGCTTTCACCCATTCCAATCAGGCTTTCCAGCGCATTGTCTTTCAGATCGTCTTCATCATTTCTGTCAAGCTGCCATCCGATATACAGCATTTTGGGCTGCACACTGTCCAGATCGCGAAGCAGTCCGACAGCCGTCATTTTTGCTTCATCTGAAGACTCATCATCTTTCAACAGTTCAACAAGCCGTTTTTCGCAGGGTTTCCCGACAAATACAATTTGCTCCATCAGCGGTTCCGGAATAGGAATACCTTCTGTGCAATATTGATTCATCCAATCCACGAGCACCTTCGGGTCTTCAAACTGCGTAAAATACGATCCTGGTGTCACACTGCCGAGCCAGGACGCTCTTGTATTCAGAAATGCCATATAGATCCGCGGAATATCCTCCTCCATGTCATCAAAAGTACGGTATTCCTGCCGGTGTTCTTTCATCCATTCGGAAGTGAAGGCGGCAAAATGTTCGTCAAAATTGACAGTCGGCATCTTCATGTTTTAATTATCTTTCCTTTCCGCTGATTACAAGCAGTTCTTTCAGCTGTTCGGTTGTAAAACTGTACTTGCTGCGGCAGAAATGACAAACCAGTTCCGCACCCTGATCTTCATCAATCAGGGATTGCAGGTCTTTCCTGCCAAGGGAAATTAATGCTTTTTCCATACGTTCCCTGCTGCATGTGCAGCAATAGCGCAGCGGCGTACGTTCCAGAATCTTTGGCTCCATTCCACGGAACCAGTCGTCACATAATTGTTCAATCGAAGCGTATGTCATTTCCCTGCTGATATCAGCAAACATGGGACTTCGAAGTTCTAGCTGGTCAATGATTTCATCCGGACATCCGGGCAGCGGCTGAATCAGAAGTCCACCGGCCTTCAAAACCGCATGTCCGTTCACCAGAACACCAAGCGCAACAAGACTCGGCTGCTGTTCTGATACCGTAAAATAATTGGCAAAATCCATTGCGATTTCGCCGCTGACAAGTTCACACTGCCCAATGTAGTTTTTCTTCATGCCAAGATCCTTGATAACGCTCATCCGTCCCGTATGACCTACTGCTCCGCCAACATCCAGCTTTCCGTTCTCCTGCAGCGGAAGATCGATATGCGTATGATCGGCACAGGCTTTTACATCTCCATGGTTTGCAACAGCAACCAGGGACCCCATCGGCCCGTCCCCTTTCAGGGTGACCGTTACAGATTCATCATCGCCCTTCATCATGATCCCCAGCATAAGAGTTCCTGTCATCAGACGTCCAAGCGCAGCTGTGCAAACCGGCGTTGTTTCATGAATATCAGCACATTTCTGTACCGTATTCGTCGTTTCGCATAGCATTACCCGAACCAGTCCGCCGCACAGATCAATCTGAAGCATTTCATCACGATTCTGCATTTTCTTCACTCCTGTTCTTCTCCGCGGGTTGCTGCGATATGCCAACGCTGGTTTTGTTCTCCCGCAGTTTCCAGTGAAAAATTACCGTACACACTCACTGCGCGAAATCCTGCATGCCAAAGCATTTCCTTCAGAGTCTGCTGATCCCAGGCACGCTGATGCTGCCGTTCATCAATCCGTCTGTATTTACCGTCCGGATCCTTAACAAAGAAAGTCAGATCCATCTCAACAGTCTGTCGTTTCTCATGCCATGTGTTATGCCAGAGATATGTGATTTCATCCCTGTCTTCTCCCAGAAGTCCGCTGCACAGAACATGTTTCAGCTTGTAAGGTGTGGACACATCAAATACCAGAGCACCGCCCGGCCGTATGGCGCGGTATGCCGCACGGAAAAAACTCAGCAGATCATCTTCAGTTGTCAGATAGTTTACGCCGTCGCAGGTTGCAATAACCGCATCCATAGGACGATGCAGATTCAGGGCGCGCATATCCTGCCGGACAAAGGGAATAGCAATTCCCATTTTTCTTGATTTCTGTGCTGCCTGCCAGAGCATCTCCTGGCTCAGATCCACGCCGGTTATCTGAAACCCGCGACGATACAGCGGCAGTGTCAGAGCCCCTGTTCCGCAGGCACATTCACATATTTTCCCATTTCGTATGCCGTAAATCGAAAGCAGGCGGGTATAATAATCCGCCCAGCTTTCATAATCCACGTCATTCATCAGTTCATCGTAAAGTTCGGCAAAAGCCTGATACATGTTTATTTTCCCGTCTCTTCCTGATTTGGTTCTTCGTCTTCATCGTCTTCATCGTCAAATTCTTCCTTTGGCCGCAGGCCCTGATTGGTCTTTGCGCCTTCAATCCTGGGATTGATGAAACGGTCAAAAACAGCATTGGTATAGCTGGCTGTGACAAAACGGCTGAGACCGAAGCCGATCAGCAGATAATAACCGGCGAGAAGGACAAGCGCCATCATCGGATCAAGGCCGAAAAACCAAACAGCAGCAAATGCAATCAGCATTGGCACACAGTGAAGCAGACGTATTCCGATACTCATCGGGAGACGTGCAATTCCCAGCAGAAAGCCATTGCGGAAAACGTCTTTTACTTTCAGATCATAAGTGATGGTCAGCGGATGCATATAGGTAATACATATAGACCAGAGAATACCCACCATCAACACCAGCATCTGCGGAACAATCATAATCATGTTCTGCGATGCCATTCTTCCGTATGTAATCCATGCCTGATAAACCAGCAGCGGCAGCGCGCCGGTAATCGAACTCAGCAGAAGCGGTATTTTCCAGTTTTCCTTGACTGCATCCCTGAAATCAGTCCATATAAAGGCATGTTCATCTCTGGCCCAGTTTCTGGTAACATAGCTGATGCCTGCAGTAAAAGGTCCGGTAATCGCAATGCATGGAAACAGCATCAGGAGAAGACGAAAAATTCTGTTTTCCAGATCAGAAACATAATTGGATCTGATCGCATCAAACTGTTCTTTCGTCACTGCTTCCCCGCCGTTTTTATCAATCCGTTCAAGATATGCATCATAGCTTGCATCCTTTGATATCCTGTCTCTTTCCAGAACATTGGCCCTCAGCATATTATATTCATCTTCGGTCACTTTGAGTTCCTGATTGTTCTTCTGGAGAATTTCAGCGTATTCACTGTATTCATAATTGCTGATTGCCGCCTCCATCTGTACCTGACTCCAAAGGCTGGAAAAGTTCAGCAAAATTACAATAATCGCCGGAATCCATACAACGAAATACATCATGCTGAGTCTGCAGAGAGCGCTGAGACGTGTCCTGAGCGTATCCCAGAAAAGCTGCATCCGGGTTTCAGGCATATCATCCTTCCGGAAATCGCCCTGTCCGCTCTTCCCGTAATAATAGTTCCTCATCATTCTGCCAAACATATCAGTGCCTCCGCAGCCGGGAAAAACCCGGGAATTATTTACGCCATCAGTGCTTTGCTTGCTTCACAGAGTTTGTCACTCAGCGAGTGCGCAGCTTTTTCTTCCGGATTGTTTGCGTTTACATAAAGTTTGATTTTTGGCTCTGTGCCGGAAGGACGAACGCATACCCAGCATCCTTTTTCCAGTTCAAAATACAGAACATCAGATACCGGAAGTCCGGTAGGTTCTTCTTTGCCGTTTTCTGTACGGATTCCTTTCAGGTAATCACGTACAGCGGTCACTTTCAGTCCTGCGATTTCCCTGGGCGGATTTGCCCGAAGTCCGGACATGATTTCTTTCATTCGTGTCAGTCCGTCCTTTCCGGGCAGCGTGGTGGAAACAACCTTTTCCACATAGTAGCCGTATTCACGGAAGATCTGCTGCATCCGGTCATAGAATGTAATTCCTTCCGCCATACAGGCACAGGCAACTTCGCTGACAAGCAGACTGGCATTTACCCCGTCTTTATCCCGTACAAATGTACTTGAAAGGAATCCGTAACTCTCCTCAAATCCGAACAGGAAGGTATGATCCCCTTGGTCCATAAATTGCTGGATCTTTTCACCGATAAACTTAAATCCGGTCAGCGTTTCAAAAATAGACACACCGAAACTTTCACAAATACGATTGGCCAGACTGGTGGATACAATGCTCTTAACAGCCGCGCCGTTTTTCGGCAGTTTTCCGGCTCTTTTGAGACTGGAGAGAATATAGTGCAGAAGTACGCATCCGATCTGGTTGCCGCTTAGCAGATGCCATTCTCCGGTCCCGTCCTTCACGGCTACACCCAGGCGGTCGCAATCCGGGTCCGTTGCGAATATTACACTGGCACCGACTTTCTCTGCAAGGCGGAAAGCCATATCATACGCACCCGGATCCTCCGGATTCGGTACTTTGATCGTGCTGAAATCCGGATCAGGCATTTCCTGTTCCTTAACTACAGCAACATTCGTCAGTCCGATTTCTTTCAGCAGGCGGCGTACAGGAACATTCCCGCTGCCGTGCAGCGGTGTGTAAACAATATTCAGCTTTGCTCCTTCGTTCTTCAGCAGTTCAGGATTGATGCTCAGCGTCTTGATCTGTGCAATATAATCGTCATCCACTTCTTTATTGCCGATATACCTGAGCAAGCCCTTTGCCAAAGCTTCCTTCTCGTCCATAAGGGTACATTCTGTATATTCGGTTGCCCTTATAATCCGGGTAATTCCGGCTGCTGCTTCAGGGCCCACCTGGGCTCCGTCTTCTCCATATACTTTGTATCCATTGTACTGGGGAGGATTATGGCTGGCAGTAATTACCACGCCCGCAGCGGCATGCAGATGACGAACTGCATAACTCAGAACAGGTACAGGGCGAAGCGCGTCAAACAGGAAAGCCGGAACACCCTCCTGACACAAAACCAGTGCGGTGTCTTTCGCGAATTCAGCGCTGCACCGGCGGCTGTCATACGCAATGACGACACCGCGCATGGCCTTCTCAGGTTTTTCAAGCAGATATCCGGCAAGGCCTTTTGTAGCGCGTCGTACATTGTACTTATTCATTCGGTTCATTCCTGCGCCAAGCACACCGCGCATACCGGCGGTACCGAAACTCAGCTCAGTATAAAAACGATCTTCAATCTCTTTCTCATTATCCCGTATCGCTTCGAGTTCACGAATAGTATCCTGATCCTCCGCAAAATCCTTCATCCATTTCTCGTAATTATCACGGATGGTCATCGTTTCCGCCGCCTTTCATATAATGTCAGAATATTCTGCAATTAATTATATGTTCCAAAAAGCATTTTGACAAGTACAGACACCATTCCGGATTCGCAGGCAGCATCATTTCCGCAGCTTCATTGAAGCGTGTATTTCTGCTGTAAAGAATCTTCGGATCAGATAGCGGAATCGTGCACCCTTTGAGATTTCACTGCGTAAGAGCAGCGCAGTATCACGCATCAGCCCTGTATCCGATTCCAGCGGATGTCTCTTTGAATACCGGATCAGACACAAGCATTCCGCTGCCGGAGTGACACTTTCTGAAAATAATGCTGTCGCATCCACACGATGTGCAAAAGCCATTATTGTTTCACCATCCCTGCGTTCCAGCTTTTCAGCCCGCAGAAGGCATTCTGTCTCATACGCCCACAGATCAAACTTCTTTTCTTCCGTTTTTGCCCTTTTCTCCCGGAAAACAGGCGAGATTATCAGAATCCGGAAGCCACATCCGATCAGCAGCGCAGCAGCCAGCAACAGCCACCACGGGAACTGTGAAGGGTTGTCTATGCGGTCCGCTGAAGAATCAGGAATTTCTTCGGGAGGTTTCGGTTCTACTGAAGGTTCTTCCGGAGGAACCTCAGAGGAAACTTCATCCGGTTCATGCGTTGTCTTCGGATTCATATCAGGAGTTTCGGGCGGGCCGGACGCTTCAGGATCTGCAGTCGGACTGTCTGTTGGTTCCGGTGTCGGCGTCTGTGTTGGTTCTGGCGTCGGTGCAGACGCCGGTGGATTCTGCTTTCCGCTGTTACTTCCCGAACCTGAAGAATGCCCTCCGGGCGTTGCGTCAAAAGTCAGCCATCCGAATCCCGAAAAATAGACTTCGGTCCATGCATGTGCATTCAGGCCCGTAACAAGTGCCTCACCTTTTTCATTCGGCTCGGCGAGGTAACCTTCCACATAACGTGCCGGCAGGCCTGCCATGCGGCAGAGCACTGTCATGGCTGATGCAAAATACGTGCAATAGCCTTCTTTGGTGTCAAGCAGAAAAGAAGTAACAAAATCGATATTTTCAGGATGTTCCCCGACATCCAGCGTATAACGGAAGTTCCGGCGCAGGTAATTCTGCAGTGCAATTGCTTTCTCGTAAGGTGATTTTGCGAAAGCAGTTACTTCATCTGAAATATCACGCACCGGTTTTTCCAGATGCGCCGGCAGTTCAGTATATGTATTCCGGATATTTTCCCATTTCGGATCTTCAAGTGTTCCACAGATCTCAGTCAGCGTGCCGATACTAGGATCCGTGGAAGTATAGAGCGGCGCGGATACTTCCCATGTATCTCCGGCCTGCAGGTTGCGGGTAATAAATATTTCCGATGCGTTAGAAAAATATGGTACTGTTTCTCCGCCGGGATTCAGTTCACGCACACGCTGCGGAACAAACAGAGTGGAAGCACTGTCTGTCAGCATCCGGACAGAGATTGTGCTTGATTCGCTGAGAGAATTCTGTACAGAGGCTGGAGGCAGCGTTTCATCAAAAAGTTCAGACCGGATGTTGATCATGCGGCGTGACTGCCAAAGGTATCTCCTTCCGCCGGTTGTATTCTGCCACCCGTGTCCGTTGTAACGGTTATACACCGTACCGCGGAGATAAGCTGTCCGCGGTGTTGAAACCTGCATTACCGGTGTCTCTGCGGGATTAGGTTTCCCTCCCAGCTGATCAGCCCCCTGCGGAGAAAAGCCGACAGAGTAAAGAGAAAAAACATCACGCGCTTCTGTGAAAAACAACCGATCCAGAACAGACTGACGAATCTCATCCGCCTTTTCACGTATCGGATTATCCCGGGGCGTAATTCCTGCAAGCAGAAATGCAACCGCCACAAGTCCGGCTGTCCACGGAAGGACCCGAATCATACGTGTGTCTTCATACCGGTATGTCAGCAGCACCGTCAGAACTGCTGTCAGCGCCGGAAGAAGCCAGGGCAGCAGTTCCATGGAATCCGTAAACCATACAGCCATAAGAACGGCAGCACAAAGCATTATCGGGGGAATACAGGTGGCTTTCCGGAGCGTTGAAAAACAGCAAAGGACTGCCATTCCTGCGGCTATCAGATTTGAGAGCAGTTCTGCGGTCAATGGTACTGCAGTACGGATTCCCTTCATCCGAAGACTTACAGCAATTCCGGCATCGGAAAGCGCCTGTGCGCCGTTTCCCGCAAAAATCCAGAATGCAAGCCCGGCTGCAGCCGCAAAAGCTCCTGCCCAGGCAGAAATTCTGTGAAGGGATATCAGTTCAAAAGCTGCCACAACACCGGCAGTCACATAAAGTATACGGGGAGAAATCAGCATTTCATCCAGCGAACCTGCCAGTGCCATACTGAGACCGACAGAAAGCAGCATGGACAGTACAGCATGCCGGATCCGTTCCTGCACTTTTCCTGTCATGTTCTCCCCCCTCTTCAGCGACTTTTTTGTTCCTGTCTTTATGCACCTGTCTCTGGTTTTACATATGCAACTTCCATGCCGGCATGCCGAAGCCTTCCGATCAGCGGTATAATATCAGGATCGTCCGGAACAAAAGTAATCAGATACAGCCGGAGATTCGGTCCCATCCGGTGCATGCGGATCATCAATTCCACCATAGCCCCGTTCAGTCGTGCTGTAATGACTGCTATACATCCGACTTTTCCAAGACGTCGGCTTTCCATCGCCATTGCCTGTTCAAACCTGTCTGTCGAGGAAAAATCAAGTCTTGCAAGTGCTTCAAAAGCAATCGGCGATCCTGTCCGTTCATCCAGATCTGTCGGATGTTTTCCGGATAAAGGCATACGAACTGTATGTTCTGTTTTTATCTGATCTGAAAAAAGTGAAGCCGCTGTTTCCAGCAGTGCATCGCGCAGATCTGCTTCCGCTTCCATGTGTCCAAGTACCGGCGGCCGGGAGCAATCCAACAGAATCAAAACTTCCTGCAATACGGGCTCATCAAATTTCCTCACCATCAGTTCGCCCTTGCGAACAGACAGTTTCCAGTGGATTTTTTTCATGGCGTCTCCGGGCTGATAGGATCGGATATCTGAAGGAGCATTCAGATCCTCTGTCGCTCTGGACATCATTTCGCTTCCAGGATCTCCAGGTGCCATGATCAGCGGTTCCGTATTAAAAACCTGGGGCAGAACGGTCAGCGAACATTGTGTATCTGCAGGATTTATTTTTTTCTGGAAAATACCAAGAAGATCCTCAACCGTGCAAGACCGGATTCCTGAAGAGAACACACCTACATGAGATGCATGCATTGACATCCGGAGCATCTGAACCCGGCCTGGCAGGTTTTTCAGGCGGATTTCACGCCGGCCTTCTCCTGTTGTTGTACCCAGTTCAAGCAAAACCGGAGCAATGGGAATCCATCCTTTGTGCTGTACGCGCAGCTGAATGGAGACATCGTCCCCGCGGCAGACAGTATCTGCAGATGTTTCAGCGGAAACATGCATTGTAGCGGATGCCCATGTGACTCCGGCCAGACACATCGCAACTGTCAGCACTGTCAAAAAAGCCAGTAAAAAAAGCAGTGTGCTTCCTGTCGCCAGTGCAGCAGTAATCAATGATATAAATACTGCAGAAGGAATCGTCAGGTGTACTTTCATAATTTCACAGGGACAGGCGTTGTCTGCAGAATCTTCAGTAGAATTTGTTCCGCCTGAACACCTTTCATTTTTGCTTCCGGTGAAAGAACCATCCGATGGCTGAGCACCGGCAGGAACATGTGCTGTACATCTTCGGGAAGCACAAAGTCACGTTCATCCAGAAGCGCGCACGCCTGTCCGCCACGAATCAGCGCGATCGCAGCACGGGTGGAAGCGCCTAGCGAAAAGGACGGATCCTTCCGTGTTGCTGCAACCAGCGTTGCCACATAGGCACGCACTTCCGGCGAGCAGTAAACCTGTGTGACCTGATCCTGCATCAACAGGATATCCTGCGCCGTACAGACAGGTTCAATCGTTTCCATTGGAAGAACGGAACCGGAGTAGCGCTCGAGTACATCCATTTCCTGCTCAATCGTCGGATATCCGATGGAAATCCGCAGAAAAAAACGGTCTACCTGCGCTTCAGGAAGCGGATAAGTTCCGACGAATTCACCCGGATTTTGTGTGGCAAGGACTATGAAAGGCTGCGGAAGCGGGTGGGTTATACCATCCACAGTAACCTGATGTTCCTCCATGACTTCCAGCAACGCAGACTGTGTTTTTGGACTTGTCCGGTTGATTTCATCTGCAAGAACAATCTGGCTCATGACAGATCCTTCTTTATATTCCATTTCACCTGTTTTGAAATTGACAAGTGTAAAACCTGTTACATCGGAAGGCATCAGATCTGGAGTAAACTGAATCCGCCGGAAAGAGCAGTCCAGAGATCTGGCAAGTGCGCTGGCCAGTGTGGTTTTGCCGACACCGGGAACATCCTCTATCAGAACATGCCCTTTGCAAAGCAAAGCAATCAGGGCATATTCAACCGCTTCCTCCTTGCCAACGATTGCCTTTCCGATATTCCGCTGAAGAGATAAGATCATCTTCCCGGGATGAAGCATTTTTAACCCTCCCTGTTCTCAAAGTTATCCATTTGGCATTATAGCGATAATTGATGTAAACCGCAAGCTGTGGTATGATAATCGTTGAATATCCACGGAATGCTGTGGATAGCAGAAAACATGGAAAATTTCTTCTCCGTATGGCAGACGGTTCTAATTGCCCTGTCACATGCGGTGATGTTTCAGTCAGGAGGAAAAGCAGCTATGTGTAAAGGTCTGGGAATCGATATCTGTGAAATTGCCCGTATGAAAAAGCTGCTGGAAGACGACAGGTTTCTGCAGCGTTATTTCACAAAGGCGGAGGCAGCTTATGTTCGCTCCCGCGGCGCTGGTGCCGCCGCTTCGCTGGCAGGTCTTTTTGCCGCAAGGGAAGCGCTGGGTAAAGCTCTTGGCGGCGGCATTGATTTCGATCTCAGAGAAGCTGAAATCTGTCATACCGAAACCGGAGCACCTTACTTCACCTTTTCAGGAAATCTGAAAGACCGCCTTATCAATGACCGTGTTTTCCTTTCCATTTCTCATGACGGAGGCATTGCATCGGCAATTTGTTTTGTGGAATCGGATCCTGTCCATCCGGAAGGAGTATGATCTTATGAAGACCCGTATTTTTGCTCATCGCGGCGCGTCCGGTTACGCTCCTGAAAACACTCTGGAAGCTTTTGACCTTGCATCCCGGATGGGTGCAGACGGCGTGGAGCTTGATGTTCATCTCTGCCGCAGCGGCGAAATCGTCGTTGCCCACGATGAAAAAGTCGACCGTGTGGCAGACGGAACGGGCATGATACGTAATCTTTCTCTTTCAGAACTGAAAGAAATGCATTTCAACCGCTTGCATCCCGAATATAAAGAAGCCCGAATTCCCCTTTTATCCGAAGTTTTTTCCCTGCTCCATCCCACCGGATTGTCCGTGAATATTGAACTGAAAAACAGCATTGTTGATTATCCCGAGCTTGAACGCAAAGTACTGGAACTGACCGCAAAAGAATTTGACATTCATCGCGTTCTGTTCTCTTCCTTCAACCATCACAGCATGCAGCGCATGAAACAGCTTGCTCCGTCTGTACCCTGTGGACTCCTCTATGAAGCAGTTTTGATCGATCCATGGGAATATGCAAAAAAGCTGGGAATGGATGCAATTCATCCGCATTATTCTGAGGTAATTCTTACGCCAGGAGAGTGTTCATCTGCCCACGCATCCGGCATAATGGTGAATACATGGACTGTAAATTCTCAGGAAGCGATGAAGGCCGTGCTGCAGGAAGGTGCAGATATTCTGATCACAAATTATCCGGATCAGGCTCTGAATAAAGCAATCCGGGGTCGACAAATCCTGTCTTCTTTTGTAATGCGCAGCACTTCAATGTTCCTGCGTATATCTTTTTCCGGGATGCCTTCCAGAAAGTCTTCCGGTCCGCTGATCGGCCAGTCCGGATTATAGATTGTTCTGTAATGCATCGGCAGTGTTACCGCCGGTTTCAGCATCTCCATGATTTTCCTCGCCTGCCTGCCATTGATCGTATAGAATCCGCCGACAGGGATCATCAGAACATCCGGCTGCGCAAGCTCCCGGATCTGTTCTTCGTCCGGAATGCATCCCAGATCTCCGAGATGCACAATCCGCAGACCGTCCGTCTCGACTAAAAAAAGCAGCGTTTCTCCGCGTTTATTTCCTCTTTCATCATCATGAAAACTTCTCAGTGCAGTCACCCGTACGTTTTTTGCTGCCGTAAAAACACCGGCTTCTTTGACAGTCAGTGTCAGCCCTTCGAGATTTTCAACCGCATTATGATCATGATGTCCATGGGAAATCAGTACTGCATCTGCCCGGATCTTTTTCACCGGGTATCCCGTTTCTGCATCATACGGATCCGTTACAATCCGCATCCCGTTCTCTGTTTCCATCAGAAATTCCGCGTGTCCGATATGCCGGATAATCATGGATTGTTTTCCTCCTCAAAAAAAGTCAAAGGCAGATCTGGCAATGCACCTCTCTGCCGCAGAACCGCAGCCCATTCGCGATGAAGAATTGCACATGCCCGCTCATACGATTCCCGGCTTTCTTCGCCGGATTTTATCAGCATTCGCTTTTCCCGATCCCCATACATTTTTTGTTTCTCCGGATGACGGCGCAGAATACTCGCACAGCATTTTGCTTCGGGTCCATAGGGACCTGTAAATCCGTTTTCCGGCGGTCCGTCCGGCAACCGATCCAGCAGAATCCATCCTGACTGTATCTCTGAGTTCCATCCGTATTTTTTCGCCCGCCCGATAAAAAAACACACACTTTTCTGATCCGCTGCCATTGGAAGATCTGTCGCATACAGAAAATCCTTCCTTTTACAGCGTCGTATAACTGCCGGACGGCCGGATTCTGTTTCATCAAGTAATCTTTGCAATTCTTCCCGAAGACTATTCAAATGACCGCACCTCCACAGGAGAACCAGCCATGGCGTTTCGTACTGTATCTTCAGCCTTTTTCATCATCTTCTGCTGTTCTGAATCCATTCCGTCCGGAATCGCTTCGTCAGCCGCCAGACAGCGATAGTAGAAGCGGCTGTCCTGTTTGTATTTCCATGTATAAATCGGAATATACCTGTATTCACACAGCGTTGTGTGTCCACCTTCAGACCTTGCTTCAGCCTGAAGAAGCACGCCTGCCATCCGGCGTATATTGCTTCTGTCGCCGCTCAGAACAGTACCGAGACTCCATACGCAAAGCACCTGTTTTCCGGTATTTTCTGCCGTAAGCATCTCAGCACCGGAAACAATCCGGCTTCCGTTTCCAATGATCAGATCCGCTCCGGCATCGGCAATTTTCTGTGCCAGTGCGTGCATGGTTTTATCCGGAGCTTTTCCGGTCTTTCCCCAGTTCAGCAATACAATAACCACTTCGCTGCCACGTGAACGGACAGTATTAATATCTGCCTTAATCGTTTCCGCTTCTGCTGCCGGAACAAGTCCCGAAGTTCCGTTTTTCGCCATGTTTTTCCGCGTTGCAGATGAAATCGTACCTGTATACTGGAGAATAGCTGTCCTGATCCCTTTTATATCAGTTATCCGGTAATGGTTGTCTTCATTTGTTTCGTAAATCCCAACCGGGGTAATACTATGTTCCTCCAGTAATTTTCTGGTTGTCAGAATGCCTGCTTTTTCTTTTTCGTAAGATTTTGAAAAGCCACAGGCTGCGACATTGAATCCTGCGCCTTTCAGCATTGCTGCCGCGGCGTTCGTTGCGGTAACATCAGAAGATCTTCCGTCTTCAGTGAGCAGGTTTTCAAGAAAAACAATATTCAGATCGGACTGCATTTCCCTTTTCAGCAGCGTCATGATGTCATAATAATCATATTGTTTGACATCTGAATACCAGCTGTTTTTACGCACTTCCCCATCAAGTGCAACAGTACCGCCGATTGTCATTGTATAGCTTCTGACCAGCTCGGAAGGTTTTTCCGTTGAAACAGGTGCAACAGGACGTACAGTTCTCTCAGCAGTTGAAACCATTGGTTCCGCGTCTTCTTTTA
>JAEEGL016992577.1_pt1 | contig 20484 bp, 21 predicted proteins | sample 9134231 | NCBI WGS metagenome assembly JAEEGL01 (sample SAMN16246548, study PRJNA631951) | gut metagenome | biome: gut microbiome; feature: rumen; material: fiber-attached | host: Bos | place: Iran: Karaj | collected 2018-10
CAAGTAGGCACAATAGTGCACATACAACAAGAACTTTATCGGCTAGTGGATCAAGAAGCTTTCCAAATGAAGTAATGAGATTGTACTTCCTGGCAATATATCCATCCAGTGCATCTGTTAAAGAAGCAATAACAAATACAATTAGAGAGAGTATTCTAAAACTTGACATCTCATCATATGGGATACTTAGCATATAAAAAACTACAAAAACTATTGTAAGGAAAAGTCTCATTATTGTTAGTTTATTAGGTAGATTCATATTATATTTCTCCAAATAAATCATATTCATCATGGTCTTTAATCTTTACATTTAGTATTGAGCCAGAATAAAGCGGATTTTTATCATTATAATGATGTTTAGCATCCTTAAAATAAACTTTATTATCGACTCCTGGTGCATCAAATTCAGTCCTTCCTACATACATTCCTTTATCTTCTAAATATCCCTCACACATGACCTTTAGCGATTTTCCAACATATTGTTTATTTAACTCAAATGATATTTCTTTTTGAGCATCAAGTATAATTCTTTTTCTTTCTAGTTTAGTTTTTTCATCTACTGTATCTGTCAATCTAAACGCGCTAGTTCCAAGTTGCCTGCTAAAGCAAAATACGCCTAGTCTATCAAATTTTATTTCTTTAACGAATTTTAGAAGCTCAAAAAAGTCTCTTTGTGTTTCTTCAGGAAAACCAACCATTAAGGTAGTCCTTAACTTTATTTTTGGGATTTTCGTTCTTAGTAAATCTATAATCCATAGTATCTCTTTTTTTGTTGTGTGTCTATTCATCTTTTTAAGAACATAATCACTTATATGTTGGATGGGCATATCAACATATTTAACTACCTTTTTATTTTTTGCAATTAATTCAATAATTTCATCTGTAAAATCTTCTGGGTAGCAATATAACAGTCTTATCCAATCAATAACTTCTATTTCTGATATTTGATTAATAAGATTTGGAAGTTCATATTTTATATATATATCTGTTCCATATGAAAGAACATCCTGAGCGACTATATTAATTTCTCTTGCACCATTTCTTGCTAAATTATTGGCTTCACTTACAAGTTGTTCAATTGGAATACTTCTATATCTGCCTCTAAGATATGGGATACGGCAATAGCTGCAAAATCTATTGCATCCTTCTGAAATTTTAAGATATGCTGAATAAGAAAGGTTGTCTTTAATTCTAAGAAGGCAAGTATCTATATTTTTGGAATATTCATCAACAGATATTGTATAATCTATATTATTAAATAATTTTCCTGTTTCTATATTAATCTTGTCGCAATACTTGTCGGGCTTAGTTTTATTCTTAAATTCCCTTATGTCTTTTACGAGGCAACCTATAGCAAGAATTTTCAACTTTGGATTTTTATTTTTCTTTTTGATTAAGCTTTTGATAGTTCTAATGCTTTCTAATTTGGCATCATTTATAAATGCACATGTATTAACAATTACAAGGTCAGCTTTATTTACATCCTCAACAACTATCGCATCTTTAAAATAATCTAGGAATGTATACAAAAACTTTTCGCTATCTACACTATTTTTGTCACAACCTAAAGAGATGAGACAGACTTTCATATATTATTCTGACTTTTCTAGCGACACTGCTCTATCTTCAAAATCTTCTATAGCAACAGTAAGAGCATTCTTATCTAAAAATTCTCCAGTGAAATTTTCTTCATCAACAATTTGTCTTGCTCGCCTTGCGACGCCAAGTATTACTGTATACTTGCTACTAATTTTGTCCTTTTTTTCTTTATCGGCATTTACAATATCCAATAAATCATTGCTTGTTGGGAATAACATACTATCTCCTTTATTTAACGAATTTTTCTATAGACTCTTTAATTTCATTTATAGTTTTTAAAGTTTTGTCTCTTTCATTATTTAGTTTGTTAATAGTATCTTGGTTATCATTAATTATACCATCAACAATGCCAGCAGAAACCTCTACATCTTCATTTATTATAACATAATCATATTTATCAACACCACTTGCCTCGGCAAGAGCTATTTTAAGCCTGTTTCTTATCTGTTCTTCGGTCTCGGTATTGCGGTTTTTAAGTCTTTGATATAGAGCATCAAATGATGGGGTAGTTACAAATATAAGCACTGCATCACTATATTTTTTCTTTACATTCATTGCTCCGTTAATTTCAATTTCAAGTATTACATTTTCACCGGAATTTAGTTTATCTATAACGAAACTTTTAGGAGTACCATAGTAGTTTTCATTATATTTTGTATATTCAAGCAGTCCATCATTGTTTATTAAATTTTCAAACTCTTTCTCAGAAATGAAAAAATAGTGTATATCTTCTATTTCAGTAGGTCTTTTCTTTCTTGAAGTTGCAGAAATTGAGAGTGCATAATTTTTATAGTGATCTATCAAATGGTTAACGATTGTTCCCTTGCCTGCCCCAGAAAATCCAGAAACAACAATTAATTTTCCGCTTTTATTTTGCATTACATAATTTTAAATCACTAATTTTGAATTGTCAAATTGTTTAAAATATCACCAGCAAGAGCTCCTGTTGATAGTGCAACAGTGATATTAAATCCTCCCGTTAAACAGTCCACATCGAGGCTTTCACCAACTATATATAGATTTTTAATCTTCTTTACTTCCATTGTTGCTGGATTAATTTCTTTTACATTTATACCACCCTTTGTAATAATTGCTTCATTAAAATCTCTTTTCTTCTTTATTGTATAAGAAAAATTTTTAAGGAGACTAACTATTTCTTCTCTTTCCTTTTTGGTAACCTCATTGGCACTTTTTTCTGTTTCAATACCTAGTTTTTCTAATCTTTCTACAAATATAGGTATAAGTTTTTTAGGGAGTAATAAGTCAAAAGAATTTTTTAATTTTTTATTATTATGTAAATTTAAATCTGCAATAATTCTACTGTCAAGTTCTTTTTTGCTAAGTGCTGGTTTTAAATCTATTGACAGCAAATATTTCTTGTTCTTTATATTGACAGATGAAATATAACTAGAAAGTGACAAAATTACAGGGCCATAGACACCATAATCAGAAAATGTTAACTCTCCAAAATCCTTATATACTTCTTTGCCATTATCACTAACAGTTATCGCAATATTCTTAAGTGTTAGATTACTCATTTTTATAAAATCCATCCCATATAATTCTAGGGGCACAAGGCCTCTATCAAGATCTATAAGCCCTATGTTATTCTTTTTTGCAAATTCATAGGCAAAGCCATCACTTCCTGTTGATTGATAAGAGTACCCACCTGTAGCCAGAACTAAATAGTCGGATTCTACATAATGTATTGTATTTGATTTTTTATCTTCATATTGTATTTTAAACCTATTTCCTATCTTGCTTTCGAAAAGGACATCTATTTTCTTTACTTTTGAATTTAAACTTACCTTTACTTTATTCTTAGATAGCAGATTTTTAAAACAATCGGTTATTAAGTAGGCTTTGTCACCTACAGGAAAAACTCTACCACCCCTTTCTGATTTTAAAGGACAGTTATTGTTGTTAAAAAATTCTATAGCATCTTGATTTGAAAAGTTTTCATAACTTGAATATAAAAATTTTGAATTCGTCACTACATTATCAAAAAACTCATCTCTTTCGCAATTATTTGTGACATTGCACCTTCCCTTACCAGTTATAAATAATTTCTTACCAAGCTTTTCGTTTTTTTCTAAAAGTATTACTTCATTATTTTTGTTTGCTGCTTTAACAGCGGCCATCATACCTGATGGCCCTCCTCCTATTATGCAGATTACTTTCTTTACATTTGCCTTTGCCATTAGCTAAGTGATGCAAGCTTTTCTGCTTTTTCTTGCATAATTAGTTTATCTATGATAGGAGCAATATTCCCTGACATAATATCATCTATTCTTGTGAAATTTTCATTTAGTCTATGATCTGTTACTCTATCTTGAGGAAAGTTATATGTTCTAATTTTTTCTGATCTATCTCCAGAACCTATCTGACTCTTTTTTGCAGATGCTTCTTTAGCATGTTTTTCTTCATATTCTTTCTCATAAAGTCTTGCTCTTAAAACTTTTAGAGCTTTGTCTTTATTCTTATGTTGATCTTTTTCATCCTGACATGTTACTACAATTCCAGTTGGGATATGTGTTATTCTTACAGCTGAATCAGTTGTATTGACACATTGACCTCCATTTCCAGAAGATCTATATACATCTACCCTTATATCTTTAGGATCTACTTTAATTTCAAGTTCTGTTGCTTCTGGCATAACAGCAACCGTTATAGTTGATGTGTGTATCCTTCCTCCACTTTCTGTCTGGGGAACTCTTTGAACCCTATGAACTCCAGATTCAAATTTAAATCTTGAGTATGCACCCTGTCCCATGACCATGAATACAACTTCCTTAAATCCTCCAAGTCCATTTTCGCTTACATCTATTACGTCCACTTTGAATCCATTGCTTGTAGCATATGAATAATACATTTTATAAACTTCGGCGGCAAATAAGGCTGCTTCATCTCCCCCTGCTGCTTGCCTTATTTCTACTATTATATTTTTGTCATCATTTTCATCTTTTGGAATTAATAAGAATTTAAGTCTTTCTTCAAGCATATCTATGTTTTCCTTGCAAGTAGCTAGTTCTTCTTTGGCAAGCTCTAACATTTCTTCATTTTTTTCATGAGAAAGCATCTTTAAAATATCTTCACTTTCTGCAACTGCCTTCTTGTATTTTTGATAAGTCTCAACAATTTCACTTAAAGTGGGAAGCTCTTTCATAAGCCTTTTATATTCTTCCTTATTTGTTGTCGCTATATCAGTAGATAGAATCTGGTTTATTTCTTCATGCTTGCGAACTAACGCTTCTAATTTATCCTCTAATATCATTAATTTCCCCTCGGTTTAGATTAAATATAGAAAGAATTTTGCTTGTAGCCAAAAATAATATGGCAGATGCTATGAACAATACAGAATTGGCGATTACAAGCCAGTCACTATTGGACTTTAACAAATTAAGGTAAAATAATGCCATGAAAATTTCAATTAAAATTGAAATCAAGTAACATACAACCTGCGATGAACTAAATTCACCCGTTAATGACGAAATAAAAATGCATAGATTAATTATAAATATGGCATTGCAACAAATATATATAAAATAACTAAGTGTGTTTAAAATATCAAATCCGCCAAAAATTTGAGTTGTGAAATATATAGGCATAGTAGAAAAAATAACGACAAGAATGCTGGTAAAATATGCAATCATTTTGCCAAACACAAATTCAAAGCTCTTTATCCCAGATAAGAATATGATAAATAGACCACCACCATTTTTTTCACTACTTATTGATCCGTGAGCAATGTATGGAATGATTGTGCCTATTATAAACATTTGAATGTATGTAATATAATTAACAACAATAAGTATATCTGAATAATTTATGCGGCTTTTTGTTTCAGCGGTGTTGTATACATTAAAGAAGTAAGCAAAAACAATTATTGCCATTAATACATTCAATAAAAATACACTCAAAGGAATAATATATGTCCTATTAATTTTTAATTTTTCATTTTTAAACACTGCACTATATTTCATATATTATACCGCCAGCAATATTATCTATTGCCTTAAAATCGATATTATTATTATTTGCTTCTCTCGCAAATAAAGTTGGAATTATACCCTGACTCATCAGCATATTAAGAAGTCTCGATTGCATAACATTCTTATCGTCTTTTTCATTAAAATATACAAAAAACTTATTTCTATCTTTAACCAACCTGCTAACTATAATTGAATTTGTTAAAGTTTTATATGTTATATCAACATCCTTAGGAAGAACTTCAATTCTTAAAGGATTATTTCTATTTAATAAATCTAAACAATATTCAGTAGGTCCAGTTATAGCTACTCTGCCGCCTCCAAATAAAACCAAATCTGAACAAAAATCGCTAACTTCAGATAATAGGTGAGAAACAATCACAAATGTAATACCACTTATATTTAAATCGCCAATTAGATTTTTTAGACTACTTCTCGATGTCATATCAAGTCTACTAAATGGCTCATCCATAAGTATTATCTTTGGTGTGTTAATTAGACATCTTGCTAGGGATAGTTTAATTTCTTCAAATCTTGTAAGAGAAAACACTTGCCTATCTTTTAAATCATATAATTCTACAAAGTCTAAAAGTTCATTAATTCTATTTTCAGTCTCAATTTTTGATATACCGTATAAATTGCAAAAGAACTCTAAATATTCATAAGTAGTTAAGTTAATATTGATCTTATCAACCTCAGGTAAATAGGATATGCTTTTATAATAATCTTCGCCCAATCTATACTTGTCATATATAAGCTCGCCACTATCTGGTTTTATAAACCCACATATCATTCTTAGAATTTCAGTCTTGCCAATACCTGTTTCTCCCACTATTCCAAGAATAGATCTCTCTCTTATAATAAAACATGCATCTTCTATATATGTGTTTGTATTAAATTTTTTATATACGTTTTTAAATTCTATCATTATCTAATAAACCCACCAACAATTCTAAAATACGTCAAATACATATTCCTATATGATTCATCGGCATTATTTGGAATATATCTCAAAAGCATTTTGCCATCCAAACTTATGTAATTCTTAGGAGAGTGTATTACATGTGCAAGTATCAAATCGTAGCTTTCAGTTGCGTAATTATACAAATATATATTCCCCTTAAAGAGAACTTGCCCCTGTATTCTAGCAAAATCACTGCTTTCTATTTGGTTCATATACATTTTACCGTATTCCATTGAAGGATCTAGTGTATATTCTATAATAACTTCTTCATTGCCAAGTATAGAGTTTGTGTACTTATCGTAAGTACCCTTTACAACGTTTACATCACAATCAAGAAGGCTGATATCTCTTCTGCTTATATTATTAACCGAATCAGACTTATATACAAACACAGTATTTCCAGTTGACATTGAAACATCTTCCCCAGTTATATTCGGCTCTATAGCATCATATGCATTAAAAAATAGATATATATTTTCATTAGAATTTTCAGCATTTAAATCAAGATATGTTTTTAAAAACTCTGGATTATCCTTAAAGACAATATCTGAAACATACTTATTATTATTTATAGGTATTGTAACTGTATTATATCCTGATAACTCAATAGACGAATTGGCAGCAAGTGAACCAATATTGATATATTTATCTCTGGACATAACGACAACATTCTTTAATTCCTTATTCATTGCATTATTTATTGAGCCGACAAAGTGATCATCAAAAAACAATGCATCAAATGAAATTTGATATATATTATCGTACTCCCTAGTTACATAAAAACTATTTTTAGAATATACTTCCTTGTTTGTTATCTCTAGGACTGTTGTATCGCTACTAGAGATAACAGTAGTATTTTTAATATTATTATCTTGAATATTCCTTGTAGCAATTTCATTTTCACTCAAAATAGGAATAATTTCAGCATTATTCTCAACATCAAATGTATAATCACCAGTATATGGGAAACGTAGCGTTACATATGAGATCTCTCTTGCAATGTCCCTATCAACGGTAACTATATTTGACTGATTTTTAACAACTCTAAAATTTGAATAAGTAATGTTAAGAACAACAATGAATGCAACAAAGACAGTTGAAACAATCAGAGCGTATTGATTATACACCTTAAATAGCACAAATCTTCTTGATAGAAAAAATGGAATAGGTCCGATTAATATAATTAATAATGCAATAAGTATAAAATGGAGATATATATTTGGCATTCCTACAGTATTATCTCTTTCAATAAGCCTATTAGTATCAACACCCACTTCACTTGTCATCACCATCTTGCGTTCTCTTATACGAGAGATTCTATCAAGACTAAGTGTTAGGTCTATGTAATTTTTTGTATAGCTATTGGCAGATGTCCCTTCAATCCATGAATCAAAGAAACTTTCATTCCTTGCTATTATCATTCCGTTTCCAACATCTATGTTCTTTTGTGGTTGATTTTTATTAAAATTAAAATCCGCAAAATAATTTCTAAGTTCATCAACAACTATATAGGGTCCAAAATCTTTATATAAAATGTAACAAACTCCGCCTCTGTCTATGAAATCATAAACTGCTCTACTAAAATATGAAGAAAAATTGTTCATATCTATATCACTTAAAACCAAAATATCTAGATTATTGAATAGCGCTTCATTATCATAGTATTTTTCTTCATCGACAATAGTGATACTGCAATCATCGTCAATAGAATTTGAAATACATCTATCAAATATATCTACAACGGGCCCCGCAGCAATAAGCCCCATGGAAAGATTACTGGCATGGCTAATATTATTTACGAGGAAAGTCCTAGATGCTATCATCTTTCCTTCTTCATCAGTTAAGCTTATAAAAATATCGTTGGCATTACCATTTAAATTAACTTTCACATCTTTATGTTGGCTTGAATTGGCATAAATATATATAGGAGAAACTAAATTATACACACTTTTAGAATTTTCATAGACTTCAAGAGTAAGGATACCTTCTATCTTTTCACCTGGGTTTTCTATTTCTATGCGGAGTGCGGAATATGGGATCCCGCTCTTTTCATATTCTAAGATAGATGTTGCATTGATATCAACACTTGCATATGAAATAGAACAAAAATGCACAGAAAAACATGTAAGTAGTATTAGAAATAAAATTTTTGATAAAAATTTGTTCATTGTTTTTCTACGAATTTTTTATTAAGTACTACATCAAATGAAGTCCCATCTTCATTAGACGTTACACTAATTTTACCAGAATGTTCATCAACAATATTTTTTACTATTGCAAGTCCAAGTCCAGTTCCACCGGTTTCTGTTGAACGAGATTGTTCAACTCTATAAAATTTATCAAATAGTTTTGAAATTGACTCCTGAGGTATTACTTCACCAAAATTCATTACCTTAATCAAAACTGTATCGCCATTATCAAATATCTTCACAAGAATTTCCTTGCCGCCACTTCCGTATTTAATTCCATTATTAATAAGATTTTCAAAAAGTCTAAGCATTGATTTCAAATCTGCCTCTATTATAATTTTGTCACTCGTGCTTGTAAGATTAGATGATAGGCCATTTTGTTTTAACATAACCTCAAATTCATCAAGTAATTGCATTAGAAGTTTTACTATATCAATCTCTTCAATTTTCATATTGGCTTTACCAATTTTAGTAAATCCAAATAAGTCTTCTACTAGAGATTCCAGTCTTTTTGCCTTGGAATACGAAATGTCTATATAGTGTTTCTCCTGTTCTCTACTAATATTTTCTAGTCTCGAATGTAGTATTTCGAGATATCCAAGAATTGAAGTAAGTGGTGTTCTTAAATCATGAGCTACATTAGTAATCAATTCATTTTTAGATTTTTCAGATTCTCTTTCTCTTTCAATAAGCTTTCTTATATGGAGCTGCATTTTATTAATATTATTGGCAATATAAGAAATCTCATCATCACCTTCAACATTTATATAGTAGTTGAGATTGCCACTTGCAACTTCTTCCATTGCATTGCTTATTTTAGACATCTCTCCTCTTCGCTTTTCAAGAAGTATCATTGAGATTGTGAAGATAATTATTCCTATCAATAAATAAAATGCAATACTTAAAATACCACCTTGGGAAAAATCAGATATAACCTTTCCACTTGGCATAAAAACATATGCTGTCTGCATTATATTATTGATATTTATAATTAAAAAGATTTCACAAACAAACATAATCATCGCAGACAGTAGAACGTTGGCTACTGTCTTACCATAGTATGTTTTAAAAAAATCATTTTTCAATTTTATATCCTACGCCCCAGACTGTAGTAATAATCTTGTCTTCACGTTCATTATCTTTTATATTAACTCTAAGTCTTTTTATATGTGTCATTACTGCGCCTGCTGCTCCAAAGTTTTCGCCATGCCATACATTTTCAAAAATCTCATCGGTAGAAAAAACCTTTCCTGGATTACTTGCTAGCAAATACAAAATATTAAATTCGGTAGGTGAAACTTTCATTTTTTCACCATCAATTATTACTTCGTGGTTGACCCTGTTTATAAATAAATTTCTAACTTTAAGTTCGTCAGGACCTGCAATTTCATCTTCAGATGATTTATTAGGATTAAGTTCAGTAAATCTTCTAAGCTGAGCTTTTATTCTTGCAATTAGATTTAGTACATTAATTGGCTTTGAAACATAATCATCAGCACCTATGCCAAGCCCTCTAACCATATCGGCATCTGATGTCTTAGCGGTTACCATAATAATAGGGATGTTTGAAAATTCTCTAATCTTCTTGCATACTTCTATCCCATCAATTCCTGGCATCATAACATCAAGTAAAATTAAATCTACTTTGTTATCTTTTAATTTTGATAAGGCATCCTTTCCATTGTATGCTTTCAATACTTTAAAATCATTAGAAATAAGATGTATTTCTAATAATTCTGCAATTTCTTTTTCATCATCAACGACTAGTATTGTTTTATTCATACATCCTCCAATTGATTAATAAAATATTAGCATTTTACTAGATATAAATCAATCTACTACCTAGTTAATATTATTTTCGATTATAGATTTAATGCCCGCATGCATTGTATGTGGCAATTCTTTTTTTTCTTCTTTAGATAAAGCTGATGTGTCAATAGGTTTATCTATTATTATTTTTATTTTTGTTCTTTTAATAAAAGGCAGGTGCTTTTCAAATATATCTTCTGTATTAATAAATACAATTGGAACTATGAAGGCATCTGTTTTTGTAGCAAGGGCAAATGCACCTTCTCTAAACTCATTAATAATAATTCCATCCCTAGCCCTCGTTCCTTCTGGAAATACCCACATAGAAATACCATTATTTATATATTCTATTGCCTTAAGTACCACCTTCATTCCCTGTCTAATATCTTTTCTATCTAGTAAAAGGCAGTGATCATTTTGTAGCCAAAACTTAAAGAAGGGAACCTTGCCCAATTCTTTTTTTGCAATAAAACCTGCTAGTGGTTTTACTAGTTTGTAACCACAAATAACATCAAATATTGATCTATGATTTGATATGAATACAAGTCCTTTTTTGGATTGGTATTTTTTATCATTCAGTTCATAAGCTTTAATAAGATTTTCTTTACCAATCAGCTCAACTTGCACACCAGAAAAAAACTCAAGTCCAAATAAATAAAGAAGGGTTGCTTTTCGAGAATATAAATATGCTTTTTCCTTGTTAAATACAGAAATTACTAAGAATATCAGAAGATTAATCTGGTATATTGTAAAAAATATAATAGTTATAATAAGACAAAACAGTAGTCTAATCATATAGGTTTTTACAACACATCTGAAAAATGTGGTTTTAAATTATTGAAAACTTTATACCCAATAAAAAATATTATTAATGTAATTGCCCAAAAATATAAAGTTAAAAATGGATCTAAATAAAAACGATCAGTTAACATAGCTGTTCTATAACCTGATACAATATAATAAATTGGATTAAACTTTATTAAAACCGTCACAAATTTTGCTCTTGTTTCAAAAATGCTTTCATCGTACATAATTGGTGCAAACCATATACCAAATTGCAAAAATATCGCAACGATATTATTCATATCTTTAAAAAATACATTGACACTGCTTGTAAAAAATCCTATCCCCAGCACAAATATGCTTAATGCAAATGAATAATAAAATATTAAAACAATATTAGGTCTTATTGGCTGTTTAAAGATTATAAAGAATAGAATCATAATAACGATGAAACAAAAGTGCACAAGAAGTGATGATATTAGTTTTATGAGTGGGAGCATATTAACTTTAAACACCATTTTCTTTACAAGAAAACTATATTCGGAAAATACATTAGTAATTAATATCAAGGCTTCCTGAAAATAGAACCAAGGAACTATTCCAGGAATAAGCCATATTACATATGGAATATTTGGAATTGGAGGAGTAGACCTAAATCCAACTTGAAAAATTAAAGTATATACGGCAATAGTTGCAAGCGGTTGCAAAAACATCCACAGTATTCCAAAATAGGAACCTGCAAACTTTTTATTAAAATCAGATATCGCAAGACTAGCTAAAATTTTAATATTATTTATCATTATTATTTTGTTCCCTAAGAAGTTTTATTGCTTTATTGTAAACTTCAATTTGTTCAAATAAATCTTTTTTATCAGACAAAATCTTTTTACTTATTAGACCTGCGCTAATATCATCAAACAAATAATCTTCTTCCTCATGATTAATGCCAAACGATACTTGACCATCATCATCAAATAAAAGTGTAATGATTCCACCAACTTCTTCGGCAAGTCCGACAAGTGTTATTTTTAACTCATCTTTAACTTCTCTAGGAAGTTGTTCAAACATCTTATTTATATAATATTTCATTATATAAGAATTTGCTATACAGATGATATTTTCATCTTCTATCACTAAGTTGTTATTATTATCACTCATCGTTATTATAGATTACACCTCAATATGTAATATAGCATCTATTAAAAGTTGTCCAACTTTTTTGGAAGTAACTTTTCCCGCCTCAATGACCTCTTCATGATTTGGAGCATTGTCACAATCTGCAGCTTTATTAGAAATTGTTGATAGCCCACAAACCTTCATACCTGCATGAACTGCAACAATTGTTTCTATAACAGTACTCATTCCCACACTATCGGCACCAAGACTTCTAAACATCTTTATTTCTGTAGGAGTTTCAAATTGTGGTCCTGTAGTTTGAACATACACTCCCTCTTTAATATCGATATTGCATCTTTTTGCAGATTCTTTCAGAATATTTCTTAATTCCTTATCATAAGCATCTGACATGGAAGGGAAGCGAACGCCAAACTCTTCTATGTTTTCTCCAATGAGTGGTGATTTAACAAATGTAGAAATATGATCTTTGATAATCATAATATCACCAACATTATATGTAGTATTAATTCCACCAGCAGCATTTGTTAGTATCAAATATCTTGCCCCTAAATATTTCATAAGTCTTATTCCAAACACTGAATTATTCACGTTGCCATGCTCATAATAATGACTTCTTCCACCCATAATCACACATTTCTTGCCAGAAATATTTGCAAAAATAAGTTTTGAAGAGTGTCCAACTACAGTTGAAACAGGAAAACCCTCAATTTCATTGTATGGTATCTCTGAAACAACATTAATTCCTTCTATATCGGCCGTTAAACCCGAACCAAAGACTATAGCAATGTCTGGTTTAAAAGGAATCCTATCTTTGATAGAAGCTGCTGCTTTTTGTATTTTTTCATATTCTATATTCATTATTTAATTTTACATTTAAAACTTTTTATTGTCAAACCCAATAAATTTGAGAAATATGCATATAATATTATGTATATCTTGCTTATGAATAATTAAAAGTGATATAATTCTAAACAGGTTACATGAAGGAGGTTATGTTCATGAAAATTGTAAAAAAATTAATATCGGCTGCACTCATACTATCACTAGTATCTCTTAGTGCCTGTTCCGGACAAGGCAAATCTGATCAAAATGCATTCAAAGATATAGTTGATCAATTACAAATGCAAGCAAGCGATACATCTACACAAAAAAGTGAAGGTCCAAAAGTAATAAAGTTTGGCGTTTTTGAACCACAAACAGGAGAAAACGGCGGCGGAGGATTACAAGAAGTTTATGGAATTAGATATGCCAATCAAGTTTATAATACCATTACTATAGGTGGTGAAGAATATACAATAAAACTAGTAGAAGTAGATAATAAATCAGACAAGACTGAAGCTGTTAACGCAGCAAGCAAATTAGTTTCTGAAAGAGTTTCAGTTGTTCTTGGTTCTTATGGTTCTGGCGTTTCAATTGCAGCTGGAGAAACTTTTGCAGATGCAAAAATCCCTGCTATAGGTTGCTCTTGTACAAACCCACAAGTTACAAATGGAAACCCATATTACTTTAGAGTATGTTTTCTAGATCCATTCCAAGGTACAGTTATGGCCAACTATGCACTTGAACAAGGATATAAGAAAGCTGCAGTCATTTCTCAACTTGGAGATGACTATTCTTCTGGTCTTGCTTCATTCTTTACAAGTGCTTTTAAAAAGCTTGGCGGTGAAATTGTTAGTGAACAACAATTCCAAACAAACCAAACTGATTTTAAAGCAATACTTACAAATATAAAGAACTCTAATCCAGATTTCATTTTTGCACCTTCTTCTATCACAACTGCACCAATGATTATTCAACAGGCTCGTGAACTTGGTATAGAAGCAAAATTTGCTGGCGGTGACACATGGGAAAATGAAACAATTATAAAGAATTCTAATGGCTTTGCACAAGGAGCCGTATGTTCAACTTTCTATGATGAAGCAGATACAGGAAATGCCGAAACTCAAAAATTTGTAAAAGGATTTAAGCCTTACTTAGAACAATATGAAAAAGATGAAAACATTCCTGCTGTTTCAGCATTAGGATATGATGCATATCTTACCGCTTACAAAGCAATTGAGGCAGCACAAAGCACATCTGGCGATGCAATCCAAAAAGCTCTCACCAATTTGAAGCTCGTTGGTGTTACTGGAGATATAAGCTTTGATGAAAATGGTGATGCCAAAAAGAATATGGCATACATAAAAGTTGTAGATGGAAATAAGTTCAAATTTGAGAAGACAACAACTATAAAATAACACAGTTCATAAAAAAAGCCTTGCTTATATGGCAAGGCTTTTTTATTACTTAAATTAATTAAATCCAAAGAGTTTTTGTGCAATCTTATATCCAGTTATAGTCAGTTTCCTTCCTATTTCTCCCGGGACATTTACAAATTGACCAGGAAGAGTATGTTTTAATTTATTATATAGTGGTCTATTTTTCTCTTTTAATCCATTCCATAAATTATTCTTTTCTTCTTCCCATTTAGGATCTTTAGACATAATTGAGAAGACACTAGTTATAGTCATTACAATGCCCAAATAACTTATTAAATATTTTCTTAAATTTTTGGATGGAATACTAACAACATCTACATCATTTAGCATTATGTTAGTAACTTTATATTGCTGCGCAAGCCTACCAATCATAACTTGTTCATTTACACTTTGGTCAGAGCGCCCTATGAAATAATGATATAAATTTAAATCCATATAATAAATTGTCTCAACATATTGCATCGGATAATATGCATAAATATTATCAACATAGAATGTATGTGCCGGCAGGCAAAAATTGGAATTTCTAAGGAGACTAGTGCTATATGTAAGAGAATGCATAAGTACATAATGTCCTATAGCAAATGGTTCTATATCTCTCCATGTAATAACTCTATCCTTTGGAATGTTTTGATATCTGATAACTGCCTTACGAGCTTTACCAACTTTGTCATAAACATAGTTTGTTATAAACAAATCCACTCTTTTATCTTCGTGAACCATTCTTTTTATTGTATCAACAAAATCTATAACACATTTTTTATCAAGCCAGTCATCACTATCAACAACCCTAAAATATCTTCCTCTGGCATATTTAAGACCTGTATTTACTGCTTCACCATGACCTCCGTTTACTTGATGAATAGCCCTGCATATTGTAGGGAACTTTTTTTCATATTCTTTGGCTACTTCAAAAGTATTATCTTTGGTGCTTCCATCATCTACGATTATGATTTCTACATCATCACCACCAACAAGTATAGAATCTATGCATCTTGACATATATTCCGCAGAGTTATAACAGGGAACCGCAAATGTTATCAACTTATTATTGTTCATATTACCTCTATAGATTAATATTTATTTCTTACTAGAAATATTCATTCTTAATGTTATCATAATTATTAGCACAAATGCAATAAACTCGGCAAATAAAACCTGGCCTTTGTGTAGTTTATCTATCTCATTATAAAATACAGTCAAGGTGAAAAAATTAATGCACATATGAAGGATTGCACACATCAGCAGTGACTTATATCTATAATATATAAATGACAGGGCCATTCCACATAAAAAGGCATAGAAAATACCAAGAGGATAAAGATGTGCTATCCCAAAAATAAGCGAAGAAATAATTGCTGAAGACCAAAATCCATAAAATCTATTCAAAGTTTTATAAATATATCCTCTATATATTAGTTCCTCACAAAGTGGTGCAGATATGCATGTAAGAAATAAAGCAAAATATTTATTGGAATCCAGTACTGCTTCTGTGATTTTATTGTCCTCAACTATATTAAACATTACTGCCATTTGTTCTATTAAAATATTTAGAAAAATTGATAAGCTAAATCCTAGAGCGATTAAAAATAAAAGATCTCTAACTTTTAAATCACAAGATACATCTCCATCAATTATCTTAGAGGTTCTAACATAAAAATATAATAAAACGATAAATACTGGTGTATTTATGAAAGCTTGAGTTTCAAGAGTTTTTAGGGCAAGCAAATCGGTTCCTATTTTATAAAAAATTATACTAATTACAAGTGATACGAAGAATGGAAATAGGATTCCAAACAGTATGCTAGATCTCTTATTTCTATTTTCATATTTGATTATCTTATCAATCATCATTTTCATATATCTCTTTTAGCACGCTCCCCCTATTTATAATCTCATGTCCAAACCTTTTCCTAAGTTCATCTACCGCCCTATCAATTTTTTTATTTTTAACTTTTATTATATCTTCGGTATCACTTTCTTCTTCATCTTCATCCATTAAACTTTCAAGATATTCTATCATTGTCATTGGCTCTTCTTCTATCGTTTCTGTATTTTCTTCATTATTAATATCTATAGAATTCGATATCCCTGATAAACCAACACCTAATAATCTAAGAGGTGTTTTGCCATCCCACAATATATCAAATAATTCCCTGGCTGCTTCATATATTTCTGTTGTGGAATCAGTTCCCTCGCCTAAAGTCAACTGTTTTCTACTATCATCAAATTTATTGTTCCTTATGATCACAGATATGACTCTTGCCATCTTGTCATCTGCCCTCATCCTAGATGAAACTTCATCGGAAAGTAAAAGCAGTATCGCATGCGCCCTCTGAGGTGTTGTTATATCATGCTCAAATGTTCTTGATACACTGTATGACTTTGCATCTGGTGGATTAGATACTACAGGTGAATCATCAATGCCGTGAATATAATCATTATATACCTCACCCATTTTAGCTCCAGCAATTTTTTGTATATCATTAAGTTCAAGTTTTGCAAGGTCACCTATAGTTCTTACTCCTGCTTTCAAAAAAGCATCTTTCATCTTTCTACCTACTAGATACAAATCTCCGATAGGAAGGGGATACATCTTCTTTTCGATCTCTTCTGGAAATAGAGTGTGTACTTTATTTGGCTTTGAAAAGTCACTTGCCATCTTTGCAAGAAATTTATTTGAACTTACACCAATATTTACCGTGAATCCAAGTTCTTCATAAATCTTATCTTTTAATTTATATGCAAATTGAACTAGATCGCCATAGACAAGCTCCATGCCGCTCATATCTATGTAGCACTCATCAATAGAAAACTGCTCAACTACTGGCGACACACTTTTACATACATTGATAAAATCTTTTGAATGTCTTTCGTAAGACTCAAAATCAGGTTTTGCTATATAAAGATCCCTGCATTTTTGAAGAGCCATATTAACTGGCTCACCGACGCTTATACCATACTTTTTAGATGGTATTGATTTAGATAAAACGATACCAGATCTTTTGTCTCTTTGGCCTCCCACCACCGATGGAATCTGCCTAATATCTAATTTATCAGTCTTTAGAATATCGACAGCTGACCATGATAGATATGCACTATTAACATCTATATGATAAATTATTCTTTTCAAAATTTTATACGTTAAATCTAAATAGAACTACATCTCCATCTTGCATAACATAGTCCTTACCTTCTAGCCTAACTATTCCTTTCTCTTTTGCTTTTGCAAGAGAGCCACACTCAAGTAAATCCTTGTAGTTAACTACTTCAGCTTTTATAAAACCTTTTTCAAAGTCTGTATGGATTTTTCCTGCGGCAGCAGGAGCTTTTGTCCCAACCTTGATTGTCCACGCCCTTGTTTCCTTTTCACCGGCAGTAAGAAATGACATAAGATTTAAAAGTTTATAACTTGCTTTAATCAATTTATCAAGTCCAGATTCTTTTAAATTAAGCGCCTCTAAAAATTCCTTCTTTTCATCGTCACTAAGGGCACTTATATCTTCTTCTATTTTAGCACATAGACAAAATACTTCACTGCCAGTTTTCTTGGCATACTCTTTTACACTTGCCACATACTTATTTTTTGCACCATCATCTGCAATATCTGCCTCTGAAACATTGGCGGCAAATATAACACCTTTGGCAGTAAGAAGTCCTAGGCTATTTACAAAATTAGCCTCATCTTCACTATTTGTTTCAAATGTTATCGCGAGGCTGCCATCTTCAAGATGTTTTTTTAATCTCTCAAGTATTTCATACTCTATCTTTGCTTGCTTATCATTATTGGCCAGTTTTTTTGTTTTTGAGATTCTATTATCTAGTGTTTCAATATCGGCAAATATCAGTTCTAAATTTATTACCTCTATATCACGAACTGGATCGACACTACCATCTACGTGAATTATATTGTCATCATCAAAACAGCGAACAACATGTATTATCGCATCTGTTTCTCTTATATTTGCAAGGAATTTATTCCCAAGTCCCTCACCCTTGCTTGCACCTTTTACAAGACCTGCAATATCCACGAACTCAATCACTGCAGGAGTAATTTTTTCGCTATTATATAATGCTGCCAGTTTGTCAAGTCTTTCGTCAGGGACAGCTACAACTCCAACATTTGGTTCTATAGTGCAAAATGGATAATTTGCACACTGTGCTCCCGCTTTTGTTATAGAATTAAACAATGTTGATTTACCGACATTTGGCAAGCCTACTATTCCTAATTTCATTTTTTCTCCTTTAAATAATTTCTGTTATATCGTATCTATTCAGTACTTTTATTGTTGGTAGTTTTGCATTCTTATCTCTAAAAAAGTTTTCTAAAGCATATGAAACATCTGAAAGTGCAAGCTCTGGGGTATTGTTCTCGTCACTTAAATGAGCAAGATATACCGCCTCTAATTTATCAGTATATATTTCATTTATAAATTCAGCGCAATCCATATTTGATAAATGTCCATCGCCGCCTCTAATCCTATTCTTTAAGAACTTTGGATATTTATCGTTTTCATCAAGTTTATCTATATTGTAATTTGCCTCTATTACAAGAACACTCAGCTCCTTGAACTTACTAAGCATTTTATAAGTAAAGCAGCCAAGGTCTGTTACATGCGCTACATACATCTTGCCAAGTTTTATCTGGTAACATACAGAAGGGACGTCATGGTACGTAGAAATAGGCTCAATTTCAAAATCATTGTCAAATGTTATAACCTCGCTACCGTATAAAACATAAAAGTAATCTGAATATTCATCTGTCAAATTATTAGTATTTATAATATATTGAAGTGTGTCTTTAAGTCCATATATAGGAATTCTATGCTTTTTTAGTATTGTGCTTACTGCTTTAATGTGGTCTGTATGCGAATGTGTTAAAAATACTGCATCAATGTCATCCATAGTAAGCCCATATATTTCCAAATCATCAATTAGTTTTTTATATTGTATTCCAGCATCAATAAGTATATTTGTGCCATTATATGATATAAGAGAGCAATTCCCGCTGCTTCCGCTTGAAAACGAAACAAATCTTATATTTTTATCTTTGAGAGACACTCTATTAAATCTTCTTTACTTCCGTTATTTTCCAAAATTATATCACAATTTTTATATCTTTTTTCATAGGCTTCTTGTATACTGTTGATTTGTTCAAATTTTTCAAGTGAATAATTTTTTCTCGATCTTAGTGAGGAATATCTCAAATCATAATCTCTCCAAACCCATACACTTATATCAACATCAAAATATTTTTTGTTACTCGGTAGTGCCGTTTCCACAATGTTTATAGTATTCTTATTAGATGCATCAATGCTACATGCAATATATTCAAATACTATGGAATGAACTATAATTTCAAATCTATGTCTAAAATCATCATTGAAGAAATATGATTTCAACTTATCGACCGATATGTAATCACCGTCAAAAATATCTTTTCCTGCAAAATATGAATTTCTAAGAAGTAAGTTTTTAAACCTTTTATCTAGATACAAGCTTTTTGCGATTTCATCGCAATTATATGTTAAGATTTTTACATTCTTCTCCTTAACAAAATCAGAATTATTTAATTTTTGCGTTATAAGTTCTACAAAAGTACTCTTTCCAGAACCTATATATCCACATACTAAAATCGTCAACCTTTGCTCCAAAATAATTATTATATAGATATTTTATCATATTAGATTTAGATTACAAATCTTTATATAAATGATACTTATTTAAATAAATGTTCTATTATATCGTAAGAAAAA
>JAEEGL012468895.1_pt1 | contig 20483 bp, 19 predicted proteins | sample 9134231 | NCBI WGS metagenome assembly JAEEGL01 (sample SAMN16246548, study PRJNA631951) | gut metagenome | biome: gut microbiome; feature: rumen; material: fiber-attached | host: Bos | place: Iran: Karaj | collected 2018-10
AATTTTCCCTGAGTAACTTCTCAAATATGAAAGCCATAAGGTTTTCTCCTTTTCCTACCAACTCGGTGGGTTTTATTATGGTGCGTATATTACCATTTTATTCCTACCGTGTCAATAGGTTTTTTAAAAAATTTTCAGATTCTGTAAAAAGTGGTATATTGTAATAAGAAATAAAGAGATTTCAGGAGGTTGCCATGAGCCTGACAAAAGCTGTTATAAGATTTGCCGCACCTGTTCCCAAAGTAGAATCCTTTGAACGATATCTTTTTATCGGTCCCCATCCCGACGACATTGAAGTGGGTGCCGGCGCCACTGCCGCAAAGCTGGCGGCGGAAGGAAAAGAGATCTGCTTTCTTATCTGCACCGACGGGCGTTATGGTGACGAATACGCTCCGAAGGGGATCTCGGAGCACAATCTTGCAGAGCTCAGAAAAAAAGAAGCTCTCGACTCAGCGAAGCTTCTCGGTGTTACGGATGTGCGGTTTTTAGGGCTCAGTGACGGCGGATTCTATTCGGAGGAAGAGCTCTTAACAGGGATCGCGAAGGTTATCGGGGATTTTAAGCCCGACATCCTTCTCACAGTCGATCCCGATGTGAAAAGTGAATGCCATGCGGATCATCTGAATACGGGACGGGCTGTTAAAAAGCTTGCCTTCTTCGCTCCATTCCAAAAGATCATGGAAAAGTACGGTGCTGCGAGCTCGCCCGTAAAGGCTGTGGCTTTCTTCATGACAGCTAAGCCCAACAGATTTGTAAAGACCAATCGTTTCTTTGCAAAGCAACTCGAAGCTCTCTTCACCTGCTTCCCCAGCCAGTACCAGAAGGAGAATCCCGCATCCGCATCGGTAAAGCTCTATCTCACGCTCCGCGCCCGTGAATACGGCATACGCCACCTTTGCAGTGCCGCCGAAGGATTCAGGGTGCTGGGAGTGACGCAGATGCATTGCCTGCCGGAAGGTGAATAAACAAAAGACGCGACATTTCTGTTTTGGTTGTCAGATATTCTCCCCGTAGTTTCCTGCCTGGCTCATGACATCGGCGAGGGTGATGCTGCCGAGGTAGTTGTTGATGATGTTGTTAAGGCCTTCCCACAATGGAAGCGTCTGGCAGGATTTTGCGCGAACGCAGTTGTTGATCTCGCCCTCAAGGCAGGACACGGGGGCGAGACCACCCTCGGTGAGACGTAGGATCTCAAGAACAGTATATTCCGAAGGGTCACGGTAAAGCTTGTAGCCGCCGTTCTTGCCGCGCTTTCCGTCAAGAAGCCCTTCCTTGGAGAGAAGAACTATAATGCTTTCAAGATATTTGATCGAAATGTTCTGATTCTCCGCGATCCTTGTAAGCGGGACGTAGTCTCCCGTCTTATCCGAAGCTATATCTATCATCACCCTGAGTGCATATCTGCCTTTTGTTGAAATCAGCATAATAAAGCCTCCTATTACCTGTTGTTTTGGTAGGTTTTATTTTCTCACATTTTTTTACTATTGTAAAGAGGGGATCTTTAAGAACGTTTAAAACCCGTGAAAAGCCCGTGAAGACGCCATGCGGTACAGTTTGCGATGCCGCCCGTGAAGACGCCGGTTAAGACAGCCGAAACCATAAGAACGGGGAAATACGCAAAGAGTGCGGGAGTCCGGGTTATAAGAACAGCCACAAGGATCTGCCCGATGTTATGGCACATGGCGCCGATCACGCCGCATACCCAGATCTGTTTGTCGGATACTATCTTCTTAAGAAGCAGTGTAACCGCATAGCAAAGAAGCCCCCCCGCGAGGCTGTAGAGCATGGCTGAAATGCGGCCCGAGAACATACTGCCCATACCGATCCTGAGCAACAGGATTATGAGTGCATCGGCGGGGCCCAGCTCAAACACTGCGATCAGCGTTATGACATTCGCAAGGCCGAGCTTCACTCCGGGAATCGGCACGATCTCGGGGATCTGCAGCTCAACAATAAAAATGATCAGTGCGAGGGCCGTAAGTATCGCATCGAGCGCTATTCTTTTGGCAGAGAATTTATTCTTCATTCTATCTTGAAACAGTGTCGGGAACATCTCCCGTTTTTTTATCCTTTTCTATCCTGATCACAAGCTTATGTGGAAGACAACAGATCGGCGCGGCCGAATCGGATATGGCCCCCGTGTGTACGCAGACCTTGTCGGGGCAATCGGCATCAATGACGCTTATCTTTCCGTTTTCGACTCTGATGACATTCATGCCTTTGTCGGAGCTTACGGTAAACTCATAGTTCTCAGTAACCTCCGAAAGGTCCACGGACCTTATGCATGTACCGTCAAGATAAATGTTTGCTATGGAACCTCCGGTGGGCTTTAGGAAGATCCAAAGGCTTATACCGGTAAATATGAGAAGGATTCCTAAGAAGATCACTATCCATGTCTTTGTCTTAATCATGGTACAGCACCTCCGCTTTCTTCCCGGAATAATCTCCCAGGGGCGTAAAATCGTCCTTTATGCCTTCGGTAATGATGATCCTGTCGTCCGAGGTAATGAATATCGCCTCAAAGTCACTGCTCTTCTTCCAGAAATCATAGGCTTTCTCGGGTCCCATGGCAAAGAGCGCCGTAGAAAAAGCGTCACAGAGAACGCCGTCCTCTCCGATCACGGAGACAGACAAAAATCCGTTGTCCGCAGGGTACCCCGTGGAAGTGTCGATTATATGATGATACCTATGGCCGTCCCGCTCGAAATAGCGCTCATACGCGCCGGATGTGATAACGTTTTTATCGGTTACGGAAACCACTCCCGCATAGTTGCTCCCGCCGTGAGGATCGGCAATGGCGACCTTCCATGCACTGCCGTCGGGCTTGCTGCCTAAAGCACGTACATTGCCACCGAGGTTTATGAGAGCGCTTTTTACGCCGTTTTCTTTGAAGAGCCCGACCAATCTGTCGCCGGTATAGCCCTTGGCGACGCTGCCTAAATCCACGGTTACGCCTTCGGGGATCGTGACGCGACCGCCTTCTGAAACATTGACTTTTGAAAAGTCGACGTTTCCGAGCAGAGCGCGAAGCTCTGTCTCCGCCGGCACGCGGTATTCCTGCGTCGTGAAGCCCCACGCCTTTACTATCGGATAAACGGTGATATCAAGAACGCCCTCCGCCCTTTTGCAAAGGTCAAGAGCGCGGCTCAAAAGCTCGCAGGTTTCGGCGGAAACATCTGCTTCGCCGTTTTTGTTAAGGATATATATGTCGCTTGTTTCATCGGTTACGGAAAACAGGCTCTCAAGCCTTTTGACCGTATTTTCCGCTTCCTTAAGGTTTTTCTCATCCCCATAGACAGTGACCTCCATCACCGTGTCCATGGCGAAAAAGGTCGATGTGTATTTATCGGCATCTTTCCCCTGTGGTACAGTACCGCATCCCGCTGCCGAAAAACAAACAAAAACAAGGAGGATCGCATATGAAATTAATAATAACGGCTTTTTCATTTGCAATTCTCCTTGTTTACAGTTTCTATTAACTGTGAATCATTATATCATGTTTTTTACAGATGTGAATGATCAACTTACTCCACATTTTTAAGAGCCACATCGAGAGGTATCTTTTTGATCCGAACCAGATCCATAAGGGACACAAAAGCATATCCGATCAGGAGATACACAACGGAAAGTATCATCGAAGTCCTGCTCATGTAAAATGCGAAATACCCATCCATCTGCATCATGAAGACACTGAAGATCCATATCATAAGGATGTAGCCCACCACGAAGCCTATTATCGAGGACAGCACCACCATGATGGCTGTAGGTATGATGTAGAGCGATCCGATCTCCCCGTTATGAAATCCGAGTATCTTTGTCATAGATATGGCGTGCTCGTTTCTTTCGATGATGATCTTCGCAAGGAGGTATATGAGAGCCGCCGTAAGGACGATCAGGGCATATTTGAAGATATTTATGATGCCGCCCATGGAATGATTCAGCTGATTCGTGACTTTAAGGATGTCGTCCTTGGTGATGACCGTCGCGATGTGCTTTTCATCTATATCGGTTATCTCTTTCCTCGAAAAATAACCCGAGAAGTCACCTTCCTCCTTTTCAAAAGTACCGTTGAAGCTGTCAATATCCATGAATACCGCGATACCCCCCTCGTAATCGACAACTCCGATCACATCGAAGGAATAGCTCTTGTTTTCGTATTCCGCGTTTAGCGTTACACGGTCGCCCTTTTTAAGCCCGAATTTCTTTGAGAAAGCGCTTGAAACATATACGTCGCCAGGCTTTTGCGTTTTCTCAAGCTTCATATATTCGCTGCCCTGCACTATCCCGTATACTGTAACACTCTCGTCTCCGCCGCTGCCCATTCCGGTGCGGAAAGAACTCTTCTTTTTGGGATAAAGGAGCTCTGTCGCGCCAAAGCGTTCCGCCGTAGTCTCCGCTGTTTCTATCCGCTTTCCGTCATCGTCCTTGCTTCCCATGAGCATGTACTGATACTCCGCAAACATCATGTCGGGAGCCTCTGTCGCATAATGATTTAGAGAATCGGGAAGACCGAAGGCGAAGCACATCATGAGTTCGATAAAGATGACTCCGAAGACAAGGATCGCATAGTTCGGCATGTTCTGGAAAAGGATCCTCAGCCTGAAACGCCTGATGAACGACCATTTCGGCAGTCTTCTTGCCTTTGTTCTCCTGCTCTTTGTGAGGTCGTGCCTCAAGAAACGTAAGGGGCTCAGCTGTAATTTCTTAATGATGACAATAAGGTTAATGCAGAACATGAGGACAAGCGGTATTATCGTAGTCTTCACGAGCGCGGTATTGCTCCACACGGGATAACAGGTAGGAAGACTGTAGCTCTCGTAATACAGGTTTACCGCCACATCCTTGAACAAGGTGTATCCCAGCGCGTTTCCTATCAATGCGCCCAGAAGAGTGACGACTGCGGGCATGGACATATAGTGAACCACCAATTCCGTCCTGCTGTAGCCGGAAGCCCTTAGAGTACCTATGACGGAAGCTTCCTTGTCTATCGTGTTGCTGATGGTTATTGCAAATATAAATGCGATAACACCTATCAGGATGTAGCAGAGTATCGCCGTTCCGGCGGAATCTCCTTCGATGTCGGAAACAGCAAAGTTAGAAGCCTGGCGGAGGTATTCCGGAAGATAATCCTTAAGTTCGTTTTCATGTACAAGGGACCTTGTTATAAGCGCCTTAAGGAAGCTCTCCGCATAATCCGCCTGTTGGATCTTGTCCTTGGGTGCATAGACATACTTATACGCGTAATTGTAATGAACGCGGGAACCAAGCTTATCAAAGGCATCCGGCGTAACCATGGCAACATCGAAGCCGAATGCATCGAACATAAGATCGGTGTTGCTTTCGTGAAGCGTAAGGAAATTCACGTAGGACAACAGCCCCACAACTTTGAATTCCACGTTTCCGACCCTTATGACATCACCTATCTTTATACCGACGTTGCTGGCATGCATCCTGTCGATGGCGATCTCGGAATCGTTAAGAGGTGCGCGCCCCTCGTTGAAGGACGCCTTGTCTATCTCCGCATCGCTTTTAAAGACTCTGACCGTCGCATCCGCTGTGCCGTCGTTATTGTAGTCTTCGTCTTCGTTTCTGTAGAAGTTTTCGTATACACGGGTCCTTACAGGCGTGATATCATCATTCAGATTGTATCTGTCGGCGTTCTTTTCCCATTCTTCGTCGACTTTCTCATCTACAGTTTTATGCGCCTCTTCATAGGCATCCTCGACAGCCGTTTTGAACTCTTCCGTTTCACGGGCCTCGGCAACAGCCGCATCAAGGTTCTCATTTAATGCCTTGTCTATCTGTTCCTTTATGGTCTTTTCATCGGTTATGCCGTAGGCAGCGCACTGAATTCTTACGCTTTCCTCTATTCGCTGCGTGACGGTTTCGGTCAGTTTTTCTTCTACTGCTTCCGCAACCTTTTTATCAGCCTCTTCATAGCCCTTATTCAGGAAGTAGGTCCGTACGTCGGCTTTTTCTCCGGTCTCAATGTCCTTAAGCATTTTTTCGGAGGCTTTTTCCGCAAGCTCGAAGCGTCCGTCTTCAAGGACCAGTTCTTCCCTTCCGTTATATACCGCCGCAAGCATGCTGTCATGGCCGACATACATACCCGAGATAACTCCGATCATGACGACCATGAAGACAATGATAACAAGATATTTGTGCCAATCGGACTTAAGCTCCCGCGGTATCCGTTTGATAAGAGGATTTCTCATGATCGTTCCTCCTACCATTCAAGATCCGCTGCAGGGATCTTCTTCTCGTTAAGATCGTTGTGGCGGACAACTCCGTCTCTAAGCTTTATCACATGATCCGCCATATATTTGATGGCTTCATTGTGAGTGACCATGATAACAGTGCTTCTGTATTTCTTATTGCAGTCCTCGATAAGCGAAAGTATTTCCTTGGATGTCTTATAATCAAGCGCACCCGTGGGCTCGTCGCACATAAGGATGTCAGGATTCTTGACGACAGCCCTTCCTATGGACACTCTCTGCTGCTGTCCTCCCGACAGCTGGTTGGGATATTTGTATTTATGCTCCTGCAGTCCCAGGGTCGTTATAACTTCTTCCACATCCAGGGGTTTATCGGACAGATAGGCGCCGACTTCGATATTTTCCTTGACATTAAGATTGGGGATGAGATTATACATCTGAAAAACATATCCGAGATGTTTACGTCTGTAGGTCGTGAGCTCGCGCTCGTTCATTTCTTCAAGCTTGTCACCGTTGATTCCGACGTAACCCGCATCGGGAGTATCTATGCCGCCGATGATGTTAAGAAGCGTGGATTTGCCGGAACCCGACGGACCGAGGAGCACACAGAACTCTCCTCTTTTAACGCTGAAATTCATTCCTCGGAGCACCTCCTGCTTCGCCTCGCCGGTGCCAAAACTCTTTTTGAGATCTTTGATCACAAGAAAATCTTCTTCCATAAATTACCTCCGAATTCCTTTCCGGTTAGTCTAGGCTAATTAGTCTGTGCTAACTGATGCGAAATTTTACATCCATGCCTGCTGTTTGTCAAGACTATTTTTTTATTCCGCTTCACCGCTTATACTTTGACATTACAACCATCAAAATCCCACTGTTTACGCTTATCCTAACGCTCTCTTCCTTCCACTCGTTGCTGACGCCTATAGGGAAAGAGTTGGTAAGGAGCGCATCCCGCACCTCGTATTTCGCGCCTGATATCGTCACACCTTGAGACTCATCGGTGATACTGAAGACCGAGAGAGAAAAGCCTTCCTTGCGCTTAAGGCTTATCTCTTCATCTTTAAGGAAAACTACCTCATCGAGAGTGCTTAGGATCGAAGCTTTTAAGCCGTTCTTAACGGCATACACGCAGCTCTGGATATTGGCGAAAGCGTGGTCTGCCCTGCCCCCCTGAGCGCAGCATAAGACAATCTCGGAGAGCCCATTTGAGACGGCATATTTAACCGCCGCCATGGTATCCGTATCGTCCTTTTCGCAAGGGTACCTAAGAACGGGGATATCTTCTTCCACATCCCCGCCGTAGGAGTCAAAATCCGCTATTACAAGATCCGGGCGGATATTATTCCTGCGCGCATACTCATAGCCTTTATCGCAGGCAATAACAAAATCATCCCCATGGATCTCCGGTAGAACGTCATAAACGCCTCCCGAGATGATGACGCATCTTGCAGCCCTATTCTTTTCACAGGTTTTCATGTTAACCGCCATAATACTTTTCTATTCAAATCTCATCTTTACCCTGATATTTTCATCCGCGGAAACTTCTGCCACAGCTCCCGTAACAAGCGGTATGGCGGGAGGAAGGTGTCCCAGGTCGGCATCCATTATTACGGGGACGTTGTACTTACGCACAACCCCAAGTACAGCCTCGTACATGTCCATGCCCATCATCTCTTCCTTGAAATGAAGGGGACGTCCGATGATGAAGCCCTTCACATACTTGAACCACCCTGCCTCATCCATCTGCCAGAAGGCACGGCGAAGCGAGATCGGGTTAAGATCGCAGCACTCGAGGAACCAGATGAAGCCGTCTTCCTTATATTTTTCAAGAAAATCCTTTACTTTATCAAATCTCGTCCCCGTCAGGGTTACAAGACAGTCGACGCAGCCTCCGATGAGTCTTCCCGTAAAGACTTTGTTCTTATCGAAGCTGCCGCCGAAAACAAGCTTTTTCTCGGAATTCAGGTCCAGATCGGCGCAAGGGTCCTCCTCGACCTCCTTGAAATCGGTGAGTTCAAAGGTGGGAAAACCGCAGAATTCTATTTCCTTACCCTTAAAACCTGTTCCGGTCAAAAGATCTTCCGCCTGTTTGACACACTCATGGGGTGTGCGCATGGCAAAGCCGGAAATGCCGGGCCCGTATATGCTTGCGGTATCGCACAGAGTTGTAAGGAGGAACGTGAAATTCGTGTTGTCGGAGTAGCCCATGAACCACTTGGGATCCGATTTTTCTATTCTCTCCCAGTCAACGAAGGACAGGTCTTCGCACATGGTCTCGCCGCCGCCCGCGGAAATGAGGACATCGTAGTTCTTCTTTCCGTAGAAATCCATGAATTCTGCGGCGCACTTCTCCGGGGTGTTGCTCTTCCCGATTCCCTTGTCTTCATGGACATTGGGTCCCTCGATGACACGATAGCCCTTATTCTCAAAGTAGCGTTCCGCAAACATAGTCCTTGAGATATAAGGTTCCGTCGACGCGCCGAAGGAAGGGGCGATGATACCGATATTTCCGTTTTTAGGTAAGAATTTAGGGTAGCGCATGAGCTGTTCTCCTTTAAAAGCTATCTGTTGTACGATTCGGCGTCATAGTCGAAGGCCTTGATCTTATTGTATTCCTCCTCCGTTATGGCGAGAACCGTGCCGTGCTTAAAGCCGTAGGGATAGGAAAAGTCGGCGTCGGAACGCTTGAAAACAGCTGTGGAGATATCGTCCGTTCTGAAGGGTACATAGCCCTGTCCCTTGCCCTTCACTCCGAAGAAATCAAGGAAGAGGTTGTAACCTCCGTTTTCAAGTCTGCATGCTGTGGGAGCTTCATACGCTCCGGCGCCGCCGTTAAGAGTGCTCATCTCCGCGTCGAACTCGTATCGGCGTGTGAAGGGTCCTGTTATATTATCCGACTCCAGCATGATCACGCCGCAGGGATTCTTGAAACTCTTGACCCACAGATAGTACTTGCCTTTTTCTTTTACCATGCAGGAATCGATAACGCTGCAGTCATCCTTTGCATAAAGCACCCGGGGCTCCGTAAAGTGCTCGAAGTCCTTTGTCTTCGTGTAATAGATCGCCATCACCATATCCTTGTCAAGCTGGGGTGACGACCAGTGGAGCATGAATTCTCCGGTGCTGTCGTCCTGAATAACATCCGGAGCCCAGCAGCAGCCGGTTCCGGGCTTTCTGACGGGAAGAGCCTTTTCCGCCGACCAATGGAGAAGATCTTCCGATTCCCACATCATGAGGCAGTTGCTTCCGTTACGGACTACCTTTTCCCAATTGTTTTCGTAAACGGTACGCATCATGTACGAAAGACTGAGATCTGTCGCTATTATATAGAATTTGCCGTTATCCGCCCTTGCGATTGTCGCATCGCGGACGCCCTTCTCGTTTATCATTGCCCAAAGCACGGGCTGTCCGTCGTTTATCGCTTCCCAGGTGAAGCCGTCCTTGCTCACCGCAAAGTAGATCTGCTCGCCGTCAGGTGTTCTTTTTTCCTTAAAATGCACAAAAAGGTAATGCTGCATATTTCCTCCGTATGTCAAACGTTTTAGTATGTGAAGCCCTGCATCCTGTCAAGGATCGCAAAGAGCTCGTGCTTGGGTTCCTTCGTCATCGAAAGTCCGCAGTCGAAATCTTTTTCGGGTATGATGTTGTCTCCGAACTCCATCACATCCTCGGAAGCGAGGTTCTGCTTCCATTCGGTAAGGCCGGTTCCGTTGGGATCCCCGGTCTTTATGAAGTTAAGAAAGTACCCCTTCATGGCATCACTCAGAGCCCTGTCCTTATCGTCATACAGTCTTGACTTATCGGGAATATTACCGTATAGATACACCTCTTCTCCGCTGTGCCAAGCCCCGATGCGTCCGTTATCCTTGGTAAACCGGTACTGATAAACGGGCACGTTGTTACGAACCTCCAGGCGGTTCAGGCAATAGTGAGGATAATCGAAGAATACCGCTCCCCAGATATCGCTCCAGTTCTTGGCAGCTTCTTTGTTGGTGGTGGCAGGGTAGATCTTCAGCACCTCATCGGTATAATTTCCGAAGTAGCCTCTGACAAGGCTCTCGTAATCCTTAAGGGTCGCATTCTGTAAGATAAGGAAAGCACCCGCCTCTTCGCTGTTATAGCCGTGGATCATGGCTTCCTCGTTATATTCCCCCGCAAGATAGCTCTCGTAGGGTGTTTTGGTGAGGACATAGCCGTCAACGGTTATATGATGCTCCGTATATGCGGAGGCTACGATGGTCTCTGCGGGAAGCTTTCTCAGTTCTTCGACCGTTTTGCAGCCGTATTTCTTCTTGAGTTCTGTGCCGCTTGAAAGTGCTTCTTTAAGCAGTCTGAACGAATGGGTCGGCTTTACGGGAGCTACTGTGGAGCTTTCAAGTACAGCGCGTCTGAAAAGTCCCTTGGCAAGAGGAGATGTGCACAGAGCGCTTACGGAAGCCGCACCTGCCGACTCTCCGGATATGGTCACGTTATCGGGGTCGCCGCCGAAGGCTTCTATATTTTCCCGCACCCATTTTAGAGCTTCTATCTGGTCAAGAAGGCCGTAATTACCTGTGGTCCCGTTGGGTGACTCCTTTATAAGATCACCCTCCGCGAAGAAGCCGAACACACCGAGTCTGTAGCCCATGTTTACGACGATGACGCCATCCCGCGCAAGTCCGGCGCCGCTGTAATCCGCATACCAGGGCTGACCTGTCTGCAACGAGCCTCCGTGAACATACACAAGAACGGGAAGCTTCTCTGCCTTTCCCGCAGGCTTCCAAATGTTCAGATAAAGACTGTCCTCGCTCACAGGCGCACGGTAATTGTCATTAAGGGATATCTTATAATCATGGAAACCGACGATCTGCTTCAAAGAACTGTAGATCGTTGAATCGACGGGCTGCATGCTCATTGGAGCAAAATGATCCGCTTCCAAGATGCCGTCCCAGTCTTCCGCAGGCTGAGTCTCCTTCCAGCGAAGATCACCTACGGGCGGCTTCGCATAGGGTATGCCCGCATATATCTCAATGGCGCCGTCCTTACTCACGACGCCCTGAAGCTTACCGTTCTTCACGGTAACGACGTCAGTCTTTACGGGATTTTTGTAGGTAACCGCCGGAACTCTTTTTACGGGCGGATATGTCAATACAAGCACCAGCGCAAAAACTGCCGCCCAGCACGGCCAGAACAGGAACCTGAACAGGAAGCCTTTTTTGCAGAGTACTTTCCTGTATCCAAGAAAAAGCGCTGCGCTTGCAGGTATCAGCAGTATAAATCCCAATACCGTGTTTTTGTTGAGTTCGAGTATCGCAAGCATGAGTACGGACACGATCGTAAATGCCGCGATAAAACCCGCACCGCCATGTTTTTTAACTTTATTTTTATTCATGGTTCTACCCCCTTTATTATGTTGCCAAAAAGTTACTTAATTCATCGCTCTTCTGTTCCGTATACTTCGATCTGCGTAAGTGCCGGGAACGGGCTGGGATCGTCGGCTTTTATGAGATTGCTCAGGCTGAGCTTCGTGATCCCTTTGCGCGTTATCTTAAAAACGTGGGGTTCGCCGACCTTTTTATCCATTTTGACCGTTTCCTTCGTTCCGTCGGAAAAAGCAAACGTGCCCTCGATCCACCAGTTATCGTGAGGGAAATCCGCTCTTGTGTAAAGCCTTATCTCATCAATATCCACCTTGCGTCCGAAATCCACCGTGATCTCGGCATCGTCCTGTCTGTTGATGCCCCAGGACTCATACGGCCATTCTCCGTGAGATTTGACCGCTATGATACCGTCCGTGGCGTTCTTCGCTTCGAACACCGACTCGCCTCTCGTCTCGACGTTTGCTGAAGCATGGGGATAAACTCCGAATTCCTCGTGTCTGTCAAAGGTGTTGAGGGCGAGGTTTCGATATGCACCGATCTCAAAATCCCTTGCGCGTCTTATCATCGTATAATGCCTGTTACCCGCAAATGTGAGAGGGTTAAGACTCTCCTTCTTCTCATAAAAAGGAATGGGATAAAGTACCGTTTCCGCTGTGATATAAACCAGGCTCTCCTGCATCGCAGCATCCGCCCTTACAACATAGAAGCTGTTTTTCTCAAGTCCGGAGATCTCAAGGATGTCTCCCTTCCTGTATTCTCCGTTCCAGGCGAGGACAGCCATCTCTTTGCCCTCCGCCTCAGCCTTAGGAACATGATCCCAATCGTTATAAACCGTTATCTTCATATCTGTATTTTAGCTCCGTTTCTTTAAAATTCGGGTAATTCGTCAAGTGTGATCACTTTTTCGCTGTTATATACATTTTTCAGGTTTTCCGGGTCGTTCTGCATAAGCCAGTCCGTATGCCAGATCATGAACCACGACCAGATATCCCCGTCCTTCTCAAATGTTTCGACCGAAGGCACGTTACCGCACTCATGGAAAGCTCTCGGCTTGTAGCTTATGTCGTCCAGCTTCTTCCACGCCTTCAGATTGGTACTTCCGTCGTATATATCCGAACCGATGATGTCAACGTACTGATCTCCCGGATACCAGCCGTCCTTCATCTTATCGGAATAGCCGAGTACCCAGATCAGGTTGTCCAGACCGTATTCGTTCGTAAATTTATCGTACATGAGACGCCAGAGCTTCTTGAACTCTTCGCTTCCGCCCTTGCCCCACCAGAACCATTTGCCGTCGAACTCATGGAACGGACGCCAGAGGACCGGCACATTTGCATCACGAAGCTTCTGAAGCGACTTTGCCGCAAGATTCCAGCTTTTCATAAGCTCATTGTACTCATCCGTTCCTTCGGTAAGAAGCTTCGAAAAATCGGGATCGTCATTCTTGCTTTCCTCGTAGCCGCTGCTTTTAACGCCCGTATGCCAGCATATCGTAACGATACCGCCTTTTTTGTCCCATTCTTCCGCGCGCTTCACAACGCCAAGGAAATCATTGTTCATGAAATCGAGACCGCGCATGGCGGGGAGTCTGCCCGTAGTCTTCTCGAGATAATCCATCTCGTATTCGGGGCTTCCCATCCACGTGGATTCCTGCTGGCAGCTCAGCATCACCTTGCCGAAATTGTCCATAAGGTACTCGTATACCTTCGCGGTCTTCTCGGAAAACTGCCTTGTGCCCATGTGTTTTTCGTAGAATTTAAGGAAATCGTCAAAGATATTTCCGTCAAGCATATGGCTCCACCTGTACCTGTCAAGATTTTTGTTTATATATGCCGCTTTGTCCGCAGCGAATCGTTCCTTATCCGTCTTATAGTCATAATCAAGGGCGTCGCGCCACTTGTCAAACTTTGCGTTAAACTCGTTTATGTATGACATGTCATCATAAACATAGTTGTGGCCCCGATCCTCAAGCCTTATAAACTCAAAGCGTCCGTCATTCCCGTATTTCTCGTAATACATGTCGTAGCCGTATTCACAAGGCACGGTGTCATCATCCGCGCTGTGAAGGATGAGAACGGGCATCTCGGTCTCGGCAAAGCTCTTCATCGCGCTTCCCGAAGCGTATTTACCGTATTTTATCAGTTCGTGAAGCTTCACAAATGGCATGAACGGATAGATAGCCGCTCCAGCCTGTTTCTTGCCCTCAGCCTCGAACATATCCGCAGAACTGTTGAAGCCGGAGCATGAGATGACCGCTCTGATCTCGGGATGGAATCTCAAAACATTGCATACACTGTAACCGCCCCAGCTGTGTCCGAAAAGTCCTATGGGAAGCTCCGAAAAGCTTTCGTTGTTTTCAACGAATGTTATGGCATGATCAAGATCCACGACTCCCTGGGGAAGACCGCCCAGCTCCTCGCCTTCGCTTTCATCGTTTCCTGTGGCGTCATAGGCAAAAACATAATATCCGTGCTCAGCAAAGCAGTCTATGACATCCATATACGAATTGTGCCCGCCTCCTCCGAGACCGTGAGCCAGGACGATTATGCCCTTCTGACCCTCCCCGACGTGATACATATAGCCTGTCAGCATCTGACCCTTGTCGGATGGGAATGTATATTTTACTCTCTCAAGACCGTCAAAGTCTTCGGTCTTAAGCATAAGCGGCTTATAGCTCTCAAAGCGCTTGCCGAAATTATCGCTGTAGATGCCGACCGCCATTACCCACAGCCCCGCAACTATAAGGGCAACCACCGAAATCAGGATGATCGGCAGCAATTTTCTTTTTTTCGTTTTATCTTTCTTCATGGGATCTCCTTTTCCATAGTAGTGTACCAAAAAACAGCCCCGATTAAAAGGCTGTTTCAATAAAGTTTATCATCATTCCTGCGGTCACATTTCCGCTATGATCTTCTCCAGGATATCCATATAGTCGCTGCAGTACTTCTCGTAGATGGGCTGCACCTTTTCGCGGAACCTCTTTATCTCGTTCTTGTCGAGAGAGGTAACCTTTACACCGTTTTTGATGGCGGTCTCCCGGGACTTTTCAACACGTTCGCTCCATACCTTCCGCTCATATTCCGCGGATTCTATGGCGCAGCGTTCGATGATCTTTTTGTCTTCATCCGAGAGAAGGTTCCATGTATGGATCGAGCAAAGCTGCATCTCCGGCACTCTCGTATGCTCGTCCTCGCAAAAATAGGAAGCTACGCGGTAATGATCCGTATCCTCATAAGAAGGCCAGTTGTTTTCCGCTCCGTCTATGGTTCCGAGTTCGAGTGCGGAATATACTTCCTCATAACTCAAGGGCACAGCGGTGGCTCCGAGGCACTCCACCATGTCCACCATCAGATCGGACTGCTGGACTCTTATCTTCATACCTTCCAGATCCTCAAGACGTCTTATGGGGCGGACGGAATTGTAGAAATTTCTCGAGCCTGCGTCATACCACGAAAGCCCGTAGAGATCGATCTTTTCCACCGATCTTAGGAAATCGTCTCCGATCTCCCCGTCAAGCACCGCCCACATGTGAGCCGAATCATTGTAAAGATAAGGCATCTGCAGCACGTTCAGGCTCGGTTCCACCTCCGCCAGCTGCGAAAGGGAAACACGCGCAAAATCAACTCCGCCGTATCTCATCTGTGTAATGACATCCGCCTCTCGTCCAAGTTGTGCAGAGGTATACACAAGGATCTTTATCCTGCCGTGGGTCCTCTCTTCCACCTGCTCCGCAAAAAATTTTGCGCCCATGGATGTGGGGTACCCGTCGGACTGGTTCTCCGCATAGGTTAAGACGAACTCGGGTGCAGGTTCTTTATTTATCTGTTTAACGACAATGCCCACGGCAACGGCGGCGAGAAGCGCCACGGTCACCCATACGGCTACCCGTTTTATTTTCATATAAGTCCTCTTATTATCCTGTATTCCGAAGGTGTCATGCCTTCTGCTCTTTTGAACACTTTAGCGTAATAGTTGGAATCACGAAAACCCACTCTGCTACTTATATCCTTCACATTTACCGTGATATCGGTAAGCAATTCCTTGGACTTCTCGATCCTCACATGGGTCAGGTAAAGGGTAAAGCTCTTACCGAAGTATTCCTTGAACAGCTTGCAGAAGTGCGGTTCGGAATAGTGCATTGCCGTTGCCGCGTCCGTAAGGGAGATATCGTTCACGTAATTTGCTTCAATGTAATCCGCTATCTGCTTCTTGATCGCCGCCTGACGAAGATTGCTCTGTTCCTCTTTGTCGGGTATGACCACCGAAGGCTCAAACCTGTGGGGTCTGCCTTCCCCCACCAGCCTTATGCCTTCCTCAAGCACTGCAATGAGCTCGTTCTCGTTCACGGGCTTAAGAAGATAATCCAGTGCCCTGACCCTTATGGCTTTCTGTGCATAGGTAAAATCATCATAAGCCGTCAGAAAGACGATGACGCTGTTCTCATGCTTCTGTCTGATGGCTTCGGCCGCCTCAATGCCGTTGATGCCGGGCATAGAGATATCAAGAAGCGCGATCTCGCAGTTCTCTTTCTCGTACAACTCCATGGCCTCGCGTCCGTTGCATGCGAGGCAGGTCTCAACCTCATCCCCGAAGGCATCGTTCAGTATTTTTTTGACCACCGCTCTTTCGATGGGTTCATCATCCGCTACAAGTATTTTTGTCATTTCATTCTCCATTTATTCCGACATCAGACTGTATAGGGTATCGTGAACTTTGTGACCGTTCCTTCCCCCTCTATGCTGTCGATCTCGAGATTCCCGATTCCGTACAGGAGTTTAAGTCTGTTATATATATTGCTTATACCGATGGCATTTCTGCCAAGGCCGCCTTCGGTCATTTCGCTTCGTATTTTTTCAAGCTTGTCGGGAGAGATACCGACGCCGGTGTCGGACACCTTGACACAGAGCCTTCTGTTCTCTTTGTCGCTGTCATCAAGATAAACATGTATCCTGATAAAGCCGCCCTCTTCCTTCTTGGCAAGTCCGTGAATGATACTGTTTTCTATGATGGGCTGGATGACAAAGGTCGGCACGTTTGCATTGTACAGACTTTCCTCGCAGTCGATCTCGCACTTTATGCGGTCGCCGAACCGCATCTCCTGAAGATACATATAATCCCTGATAACGGAAAGCTCCTGCTCAAGGCTGATCTCATTGTCCTCGGTACGAAGTATGTATCTGAGGAGCGAACTGAGAGCCATTATCATCTTATCGGTGGTCGCAGCTTCTTCAAGTCGTGCCATACCGCTGATAACCGTCAGAGTATTGAACAGAAAGTGTGGATTGATCTGATTTCGGAGTACCTCGTACTTCATCCTCACGAGCCGGTTTTCCACATCCGCCTTCTTAAGTTCCTCGGCATGGAGCTTCTCAAGTACCTCTCTGTTTTCTTCGAGAGCGGTGATGTATACACCGGTGGCGAACTTCATCTTGTTGAAGGCGCTTACGAGATCTCCCATCTCATCCTTGTTGTCCACCTTGACATCCTCTATGTATATATCATTCTCCGCGATCTTCTTGGAGGCTTCCACAAGCTTCTCTATGGGCTCCACGAAGCTCTTGCTCATGGCGTTGGATATACGTGCAAGAACACTTATCAGAACGATGGCCACCGTAAGGATTATCGCCGGGAAGAAGAACAGAAACGGAAAACGTTCCTGATAGAAGTCGTTCACCGCCTTGCTCGTAAGTGCCACGAGGGTGCTTCCGTAGTTTTTAAGATAGTCCTGCATCTCGAAGATCCTGTACTCACGCTGGATGTATTCCGGGGATTCGGGATCCGTATAATTAACGAATTTCCTGTATTCGTTACGGTATACCGTAAAGCTTCTTTCTATCTTCTCCATCCAAGCGCGTCTTTCGTCGCTGATGCTTACATAGTCTTTATGCAGACCGTTTATCGCTTTGTCGGTAACGATCATCTTGTTTGTGAGTTCCCTTATGGAGATGTTGCCTTTGGTATAATCCACAAAGGCCTCACACTCGTTTTCGACAGCTTCCACAAGTGTTCCCACACGTTCGTTACTGTCCAGCGAGTCCCTGAAATCCCACAGGGATATCTTTATGGTCCAAACATCCAGAAGGACGGTCATGAGAATGATGCCGAAAACAATAAAAACGAGAGCGGAAATCTTCTCCTTTAAGGAGCGTTCATTCCACTTCCGTTTGATAAGTCCAAGCCTTTTTTTGCGTCCGTCCGATGTTTTCATTTTCTAAGCCGTTTTTTTCTTTAAATACTCGATAAAATCACTTTTTTGATCGCCCATGACCCTGTTAAAAAGGCAGAAGCCTGTCCCGCCTCCGAGTCTGATCACAAGGCAGTCACCGGTGTCCTTGATGCCCTTGATCTTTGCGTAATCAACAACTTCCGACTTTTCTCCGACATGCACCAGAAGCCCGTTTGCCGTTGCCTCCATGGTCATGTCCTTGGGCATGGCTGCGGCATGCTTCTTGGACCTCATATATATGCCGAGGGGTTGGACTACCGGAAAAAGAAGACACAAGAATATCATAACGCCTCTGAACACTTCGTTCAGATCCGGATAGAGTTTTATCGTTGCAAAGAGCGCCGCCGCAAAAACAACGATATTGCATACCCCGAGGGGCGAAGTATAGGTAAGCTTCATGGAAAGCTTAAAAAAGTCAAAAGCGTTTGCCGTTACATTAAATTTGAAATTCATTGAAAACCCCCAATCTTTTGAACAAGTCTGTCCCGTTCATATAAATAACATTGTAAACCTTTTCTCCCCCGAAGCGCAAGGCTTAAGTATAAAGATACCCGGCCGGAACTTTCGCTCCGACCGGGCCTTAAGGTAAACCCCGGTTAATGCATCAGCCAGTTAGGCAGGAACATGCAGATATCCGGAATAAACGTGATGAGCAACAGCGTGATGATCATGCACAGATAGAAAGGTACAGTTGCTTTTACAACTCTCTCCATCTTTACCTTTCCCACAGCGGAACCGATGAACAATACGGCACCGACGGGAGGTGTAAGAAGACCGATACCGCAGTTGAGTACCATGATGATACCGAACTGTACGGGGGTGATACCTATCTGTGTTGCTATCGGGAGCAGAATGGGTGTCGCGATCAGGATGATCGGCGACATGTCCATTATGCACCCCAGGAAAAGTAATATGATATTAATAAGAAGAGCGATAACAATCTTATTATCGGTAAGGCCTATGATCGCCTGTGCCGCAAGAGCGGGCACATGGAGAGTCGTAAGACAGTAACCGAACGCGCAGGAGGTTGCGATAAGGATGAGTACGATGGCAAGTGTATCAACGCACTTTTCCAATGCCTTCCATACGCCCTTCCAATCCATTCCCCTGTAAATGAACACACTTACGATAAGGGAATAGACAACTGCGATAGCCGCAGATTCCGTAGCCGTGAACAGACCGCCCACAACGCCCGCAACGACGATGATGACCGCAGCGAGAGCCCAGAAGGATCTGACGAGCTGTTTCAAAAGAACGATGATGGAGAATTTGTCGCCCTTGGGATACTTTCTCCTCTTCGAAATGATGAAGGAACCCACCATAAGGGAGATCGCAAGGATCGCTCCGGGAAGGTATCCTGCAAGGAAAAGGCTTCCTACAGATACTCCGCCCGCTGCCATTGCATAGATTACCATGTTGTGGCTCGGGGGAACGAGAAGTCCCTCGCATGAAGAAGTGATGGTAACCGCGGTAGAGAAATCATCATCGTATCCCTGATCAACCATCATAGGGATAAGTATGCTTCCGAGGGAAGCGGTATCTGCTGCGGCGGAACCCGAAATACCTCCGAAGAAGTATGAAGCAACAATATTTACCATTGCCATTCCGCCTGTCATCCAACCCACACAGGCGTTCGCAAGATCGATAAGTCTTTCCGAAATACCGCCCGTCCCCATTAAAACGCCCATCGTTATAAAGAAAGGCACCGCCATCAGCGAGAAAGAGTTAATACCTTTAACCATTTGCTGGCAGACCGTCGTGATCGGTATTCCCATATAAAGGAAGCAAAGAACCGAAGAGATACCTACCGCATAAGCGATGGGGAATCTTAAGATGATCATTACCAGGAAAGAGACAAGGAGAATAAGTATTGCGACTGTAGTGTTAGTCATGATTTTTTATCCTCCTTTGTAACAAATTTTACTATCTGAAGATAAATAGCTTCAAGTTCAAAAACTATCATTGCAAAACCGGCAAGGGGCACAGGGAAATACATCCAGAACTTGGAAACGTTGGGCATGCTTACGTATACGCCTCTTGTTCCGATGGCTCTTGCATATTTCCAGCCGACTATGAGCATCATCACGCCAAAAGCAAGTACTGCCAGGTTGGCGATCAGATCGGATATATCAAGAAGTTTTTTCGGCAGATACTTATCAAAGCTGGTCATACGGATATGGCTGCCTCTCCTTATGGCGAGAGCTGCGGAAAGAACCGCCATATAAGCCATAAGTGTGAGTACGACTTCTTCCGTCCAGGAAGGATCGGGAATAAAGGGTACGAAACGTCCGATAACCGCCATACTTGTTATAAGGATATCCGCAACAAGCAGCACCTTGCATATAAATAACAATACCTTATATACAACGTCATAAACCGGCTTTATTTTCCCCAGAGATGTCAAAAAACCTTTCATTTAAACCTCCATAAAGGATAAGGCGCATGGGTATCACCTATGCGCCTTGAATATTCCGGGTCGGACTATTTGCAGTTCAGGATCTTCTGATAGAGATCTTCGAGACCCTTTGTGTTCTCTGTGATAACGTCCTTAACCGCATCCTGCCAAGGCTTGATGTCCTTAACTTCTACAATGTTGCAACCGTTAGCCTTGAGCTCTGCAAGAACTGCGTCTTCCTTAGCCTGAGAATTCTTCTTGTTGTTCTCCTGAGCATACTTACCTGC
>JAEEGL013202491.1_pt1 | contig 20483 bp, 17 predicted proteins | sample 9134231 | NCBI WGS metagenome assembly JAEEGL01 (sample SAMN16246548, study PRJNA631951) | gut metagenome | biome: gut microbiome; feature: rumen; material: fiber-attached | host: Bos | place: Iran: Karaj | collected 2018-10
ACGGCCTAACTCCTGCAACAACTGACGTGAAACACGGATCAGCTTGTTGATGGTTTCAACCATATGAACAGGAATACGGATGGTACGAGCCTGATCCGCAATAGCACGGGTGATAGCCTGACGAATCCACCATGTTGCGTAAGTTGAAAACTTGTAACCCTTGCGGTAATCAAACTTCTCAACAGCTTTGATAAGGCCCAGATTGCCTTCCTGGATCAGATCAAGGAAAAGCATGCCTCTGCCCACATAACGCTTGGCAATGGAAACAACCAGTCTAAGGTTAGCCTCTGCCAGTTTTTTCTTGGCATCGGAATCACCCTTTTCCATACGTTTTGCAAGTTCGATCTCCTCATCAGCGGTAAGAAGTGGAACCTTACCGATCTCCTTAAGGTACATACGCACCGGATCCTCGATGGAAACACCATCGGGAACGGACAGATCGATAGACTCAAGATCGATCTCCTCCTCGTCTCCGGGTACGAAATCGTCATCCGTATCGTCGTCAAGACTGTCTGCCCTAAGAACATCAATGCTGTTTTTCTCAAGGAAGATCAAGATCTTTTCAAACTGCTGATCATTGAGGTTCATATCAGCAAAGTAATCACTTATCTCCTTGTACTCCAGGACATTCTTGCGCTTTTTGGCCATCTCCAAAAGCTCGCTGAGTTTCTTTTCAAAAACCGCAGCCTTCTGAGCCATGGAATCATCCTGCACCTTGGATGTAGCCTTCTCCGCTACTTTCTTTGCGGAAGTGCTCTCCTTAACGGTGGCCTTCTTTGCTGCCGGCTTCTTTTCTTCTACTTCCTTAGCAGAAGTTTTTTTTGCCGGTGCTGCCTTTTTAGGAGCAGCCTTCGCAGCAGTCTTTTTTGTTTCTTTCTTTTCTGCCATTTCCTATCTCCTTTATATACTAAGTGATTCTATCTTTTTTTGAAGGGTCCTGCCTTCCATCTGAAGTTTGAAGATCTCCGGATCCGTAGGTTCCAGTTCTCCTATCCTTTTTTGAATGGCATTCTTTTTGACCCGAATAAGCGCTTCTTTGACCGCCTTGGTCCGCTTTGCCTCATCCTCCATGCCTCCAACTTCTTCGTTGAAAAGCCTGGCAATAAGGTTTTTATCTTCGTCCTCCGGATACTGATCTATCAGTGACGCCGGATCGATCTTTTCTCCGTTGTCCAAAGCCGTCATAACACTCTGTGCTATGCTTTGCATGACCCCGTCGTCGAAATCCGACGTATCCAGATAATCCCGAATGCTTCCGTATAGTCCCGGAAGGTCGCAAACCCACTGAAGTAGAAGCATCTGAGCTCTGATAAGTCCATCATCTCTGGGACGGATCTTTTTATTTTGAACTGCCTCATCCTGTGGCGGCGCTCCCGACTTGCGAGTAAAGCCCTCTGCCGCTCTTCTGGCAACCTGTCGCTGCATAGCTGCTACCGGAATGTCAAATCTCTTGCAGGCAGCCTGAAGATAATTCTCTCTCTCCAGTTCTTCGCTAAATTCCAGAAGCCTCTCTGCTACGTGATTCTGAAATGCTGTCCACGACTCAGGGTCGCTTCTTTCGTGGGTCTTTTCAACTACCGAAAGCGAAAAGAGGAAAGAATTCTCAGCATCTGCAAGTCTCTTTTCATACTCATCCGCACCAAGGGCCTTGATAAACTCATCCGGGTCCTTATACGGGTCCATATGTACTATCCTTGCCATAACACCTGCATCCTTGAGGATGGGTATGGCCCGGAGGGCAGCCTTGACTCCCGCTCCGTCACTGTCATAGGACAAGAAAACCTCATGGGTAAACCGGGATATCAGTCTCGCGTGTCCCTCTGTAAGGGAGGTCCCAAGACTTGCAACAGCATTATCAAATCCTGCCTGATGGAGGGCTATAACATCCATGTATCCCTCGCAGAGGATAAATCCCTCTCGTCTGGACCTCCTGGCAAGATGAAGTCCGTATAGTGTCCTGCTCTTGTCAAAGACCGGTGTTTCTCTGGAGTTCAGATACTTGGGATCTCCATCTCCCATGACACGTCCTCCAAAGGCAATAACCCTCGAAGATCCGTCCATAATGGGAAACATGGCTCTGTTCCAGAACTTGTCTCTTCCGCCCCGCTTCTCATCCATATTGATGAGTCCGGTGTCGGACAGGATATCATCATCATATCCCTTATCCTTAAGGAAATTGTACAGGCCGTTGCCGGAGGCGTCGCTGTATCCCAGCCCGAACTTCTGCATGGTCTCCTGGCTGAGTTTGCGGCCGGTAAAGTAATCCATGGCCCTTTTCCCCCGCTCACTGCGAAGAAGGGAATAGTAATAGGTAGCCGCATCCTTGTTGGCAGCCATGATCCTCTCCCTGCGACTGGCAACCCTTTTTTCCTCAGCGGTCGGCTCCCGCTCCGGAAGCTTGACTCCGCACTCATCCGCCAATTGCTTAAGAGCCTCCGTAAATGTCAGGTTATCATACTTCATAAGGAAGCTGATGGCATTGCCGCCCTCCCCACATCCAAAGCAGTAAAAGATCTGTTTGGAAGGAGACACAGAAAAGGAGCCCGTCTTCTCGTTATGAAAGGGGCAAAGTCCGAAATAGGACGCACCCTTTTTTTTAAGATCCACATACCGTCCCACAACATCAACAATGTTGGTACGGCTTCGGACTTCTTCAATGATCTCTTCGGAATAAAACTGCATCAGTATCCATCAACCTCCCAGGCTTCCGGAACAAAGTACTCTGAAAACTTGGTACACAGATAACTGTCCGTCATGCCTGCTATATAATCGCAAATGATCCTGTCATCATCCTCTCCTGCTCCCCGCACATTGTTGACATAGGACTGGGGGATGGCATCAAAATGCGAACTGTAATACTCATAGATCATCCTGATCATGCGCTTGGCCTTGACCTCTTCACCCTTAGCCTCCGGATTGCGATAGACATGGGTGAAAAGAAATTGCCTAAGCTCTGTCATGGCTTCATAGACCTCCGCCGACATATGGATATCAGGAGAATCCATACTCGTCGTTATAACGTCATGGATCATTCGGTCAAGCCTGTCCTTGACGGAAAAGCCCAGAGTCTTGCGAAGCTCGGTGGGGATATCCTCCTCCACCATTATCCTTGCCCTTATGGCATCATCTATATCTGAATTAACATAGGCTATCTTGTCGGAAAGCCTGACTATCTGCCCCTCCGGAGTAGAAGGCTTACCCTCCGTCTGGTGATTACGGATCCCGTCGATCACCTCCCAGGTGAGGTTGAGTCCACGACCCTCGTTTTCGATCTTTTCTACTATCCTGACACTCTGCTCGCTATGGGAAAAGCCTCCGCTGCAGCACTCGTCCAGAACATACTCTCCCGCATGTCCAAAGGGCGTATGCCCCAGATCGTGTCCCAGCGCTATGGCCTCCACCAGATCCTCATTCATGCGAAGGGCCTTGGCAATGGTCCTGGCATTCTGCGAAACCTCAAGTGTATGTGACATACGGGTCCTGTAATGATCTCCCAGGGGATACAAAAAGACCTGTGTTTTATTTTTAAGCCTGCGAAAAGCCTTGGAATGAAGGACCCTGTCCCTGTCTCTCTGAAAAAGAGGACGGATATCGCACTGCTCCTCCTCCCTGGCTCTGCCCCGGGAATTGATATTGCGCGTAGCATAAGGACTAAGAGTCTTGTCTTCCATTTCCTCTATCATCTGTCTGATAAGCACCGTTTTCCTCCCTTCAGGCAGCCTTCACTATTATATTTACGCAAAAAAAGCCGATTTCCTTTTTTTCTTTTCTAAAGTAATTCCTCTCTGATGACCTGCAGCAGGTTATCCGTCTGGGTGGGATTATGCCTCACACCCTTTTCGAGGATCATTATGATCTCTGCCATTCGCTCCGGATCCGCGGTTTTACCCTTTTCCAGATATTCAAGAAGATCAAAAAGCTGCAAAAGTTCCACATATAAAAAGGCAAAGAGCATCTGTCTGAGCATGAAGTAATTCTCAAAGGCTCCCGGGTACAACTGCATGATAAGATAGGAAAAATAAGATCTGTATCTGAGTTCGTACTCAGGATGAGTCAAAACCAGTTTTTTCATCTCATCATCAAAATACTTGTCGGCCCCATCCACGGTCATACCGGAAAAAAGCTTCATATATCGCTTTACAAAGTAGTAAAGACGCGGCTCTCTGATCTGAATGTATCCGTAATCGATATGGTTAAGGATCATCCTGTCCAGAGTTTTGATCTTGTAGAATGCATAGGAGGGCACGCCGTCTACCGCATACTTTCCCTGTACTCTTTTATCCCAGGAAAATTCCACCTGCTCCATCCCCTCTCTGTCGTCCTGCATAAGGGGATCATGCTGCCTGTGAACGTAGGCATAAAAAGCTGCGAAAACCTCCGGAAGAGGACGTCTGTCTTCCTCACTCCAAAGGATATCCAGAAGTTTATCCCTTTCCCGGAGGAGGAAATCTCGAAAGGGGATATCATCGTTTTCGATTATCCAAAAGGGTTCAACTTCCCGGGCTTCCTCATCACTTAGTCTGATATAGGACAATCTGCCGGGATTATCTACCAAAAGCCTGGCGGATACCGGGCAGGACAAAAGGATAGTAGTCTCTACTATGTCGCCCATTTTGACACTGTGCCGCGGAAACTGTCTGCAGACACGGGGCATGAGCTCTTCCCTGCCGTTTTGTTGAAACTGACAGAGCCTGTCACTGTTAAAATAGGGACAGGCTCCGAAAATCCTCCGTAATGTGGGAGGATCTGTGTTTTTTAGAAGAAAGCGAAGATGTCTGCCGTAAAGTCCCTTTTCAGACCTATGCCTCTCAGCCGTTTCATCATCCAAAGCTATCTGCCAACCGTAGCAGCAGGTATCCGGACAATCCGAAGCCAGACATTTAAAGGGCTTGACAAGTTCGAGTTCATACACCTCCATCACTCATCATCCTCCACCTGCCTTTTGACCGTTTTGCCGGATATGCGTCTTTCCACCCAGCTAAAGAACATGGTCAGATACCTCATACAAGGCTCCGTAGCAATGGCAAAAAGAATGAATACGATGGTGCACTTAGGTGACAGGAAACTGATGGCAAACAGATTCGACAGGAAGAAGGAACATCCTACAAGTCCGAGAATACAGCCTATGATCACGATCACCCTGTACTTGTTGAGAGGTGCACTGATATTGATAAGGATGATAAATCCTACTATTGCCAGAAGGAAGGTGGCTGCTACGGCTATCTCCCCGGACTCCAGACCAAAAAGATCTCCTACCATGACAAGGGCAGAGATTGCTAAAAAGTCCGTAAGAGCTGCCGGCATGGCTTTTAGGAGCACCTTTGCCATAAAGTGTCCGCTTATCCTCTTTTTATTGGGCTCCATTGCCAAAAAGAAGGCCGGAATACCGATATTGAATCCGCTGATAAGGGATATCTGTGCAGGCTGCAACGGATATGCCATGGCGCTCACTATGGAAAAGATGGCCAACAACAGTGAAAACATATTCTTTGTAAGGAAAAGGGTGGCTGACCTTTCGATATTGCCAATGACCCGTCTTCCCTCAGCCACTATCTGAGGCATACGAGAAAAGTCCGAATCCAGAAGTGCAACCTGAGCCGCCTGTACTGCCGCATCCGATCCCGAAGCCATAGCTATACTGCAGTCAGCATCCTTCATAGCCAGGATATCATTGACACCGTCACCGGTCATTGCTACTGTGTGTCCCGCATCCTGGAGAGCCAGAACGATCTGTCTTTTTTTATCCGGAGTTACTCGTCCGAAGACAGTATAGGTATCAACTGCCTTTGCGATAGCAGCGTCGTCCTTAAGAGTCTGGGCGTCCACATAGGAATCAGTGCCCTCAATGCCTGCACGCTGGGCAACCCGAGATACCGTTACGGGATGATCTCCCGAGATAACCTTGATGGTCACGCCCTGCTTTCCGAAATACTTAAATGTCTCCTCTGCCCCCTCACGGATAGGGTTTTCAAGGAGAAGATAAAGAAGAGGCTCCGAACGAGACGGGTCCAGATCTCCGTCGGGGACAAATCCGTTGTAGGACGCAAAAACCAGGACTCTCTTGCCCTGCTCTGTGTACTCATTCGTCTCAGATGCACGCTCTCCAAGAATGATATCCGGAGCTCCCATAAGATATGTTCCGCTTTCAAATCTGGCACCGGAATACTTATACTTGGATGAAAAAGGCATGGATTCCAGAATTCCACCGGTGTTACCCTGCTTTACCTCCAGATAATCTCTGATAGCCTCCATAGTGATATTGTTGTCAGGAAGAGCTGATACATACCTTTTCAGGATCTCCATGGATCCGGTCGTCCCTTTGTCGATAATATCCGTCAGCTTCATCTCCGGCTCGGTGATGGTTCCCGTCTTATCAACACATAAAACATCAACCCTGGCCAGAGTCTCGATACTCTTCATATCGTGAAGCATTACCTTTTTGGTAGCAAGTCGTGTAGCACTTACAACCAGGGTAACGCTAACCAAAAGGTATAATCCCTCGGGGATCATTCCGATAACAGCCGCAACCATGGAAGAAACGCTGGCCGAAAAACCATTTTCATTCATCATTCCCTGGATGAAAAGCGCTGCTCCGATGGGAATAATGGCAATACCTGCTGCGATGACAAAGCGGTTGATGGACTTGACCATCTCTGACTGTTCCGCTCCCTGCATCTCCTTGGCTTCAAGGGTAAGCTTGGATATGTAAGACTGGGCTCCGACTTTGGTAAGACGGGCCATGGCGCTTCCGGATACAACGAAGCTTCCCGACATCAGTTCACTTCCCACCTGCTTTTCTATCTCGTCAGACTCACCGGTAAGAAGAGACTCATTGACATTAAGGTTTCCACCTACAACGACTGCATCCGCAGGTATCTGGTCGCCACTCTGAAGAAGTATAATATCGGACTCAACAAGGTCAGTGGTATTGATACAATCTTCTACGCCATCTCTTATTACCCTGGTCTTGGGCTGAGAAAGCACAGACAGCTTATCCAATACCTTCTTTGCCCTAAGCTCCTGGATAATACCGATGAACATATTGGCAATGACCACCGGAAGAAAGGTAAGATTGCGGAACTGTCCCGACAGGCATACCAGTACGGCCAGTACCGCAAAGATAAGATTGAAGTATGTAAATACATTTTCCTTGATGATGTCGGATACGCTTTTGGCAGTCTTATCGATCTGGATATTCTGTTTTCCGGCGATCATCTGCTTTTGGACTTCCGTAGAAGAAAGCCCGCTTATAGCAGGCTGAAAATTCTGATCCATCTGTTTCTCCATGTAACTATATGAAACGCTGATCCGATCCGTGTTTCCTTATTTATCCTCTGCTGATCCCTGGACAGCCACTCCCTGTGTGTCATAAAGGCGAAGTACCGCGGGTATCAAAGCCTTCATAAGAAGGGTATATACGGGGATAGTCAAAAGCTGCTGAATAACTCTGACTACGTTGGTAAGCACGTTGACAAAAGCACTTCCATACAAAAATGAAATGATCATACTGTTGAGCACTATTCCGATGAGGAGTGCCCTGAGAGTGTTTGCAACAATGAGTCTGACCCAACTGTCAGGATTCTTTTTAAGTATGAAACCGTACAACATTCCGGACAATACATTGGTCAAAGTGAAAAGCGGCATAAAAGGTCCTGTGGGATGTACAAGGTAACCTCCTATATCTGCAATAGCTCCTACCACTCCTCCGATCCCGGGACCTAAAAGCGCTCCGGCAACACCGATGGGTATCATGGTAAATCTGATCTCCACCGACTCGGTGATAGGTACTTTGAACAGGCCCAGTAAGATGGCCAATGCGGACAATAATGCTGCTGTAGTAAGAACCTTGGTGACTTTTAATCCTGACATACTCTCTCCTTACCTGACTGATGTGCTGATAGACTCTATTGCAACCGCTCCTCCGCGCACTATCTCAACATGTCTGAAATTGGACTTGAGATACGCTATGAGGTCATTGTTTCTTTTTTCCGTAAGCAGACACTCAAGAAGAACACTGTCTGTTCCCATATCTCTTACACGAACTTCAAAAGTCTGAGCTATACGGAATACCTCTGCCTTGCCGGACTCATCTATATCCTTGACTTTGGCATAGAGGATTTCCTTCATAAAAAGCGGAACATCAGTCAGATCCATGACCTTGATAACCTCCACCATGGAGTTGAGCTGTTTTTTTATCTGCTCAAATGTCACATCATCACTGGTGACGCATATGGTCATACGGGAAACATCCTCTCTCTCAGTCGTACCAACAGTAAGACTCTGAAGGTTGTATGACTTTCCCGAAAACAGACCGCTCACCTTGGCCAGAACACCGATCTGATTTTCCACATAAAGGGCTATCCATCTGTTTTTTATCTTCGAACTCATATATCCACCTACTTAAGTATCATCTCGGACATGGCATTACCGCTTTTGACCATGGGCAATACCACCTCATCAGCCGAAATCTCAAATTCAATGATAACCGGACAACCGCGATCCATAGCAGCCTGCATAAGCGCCGGTTCGATCTCCTCCTGTGAAGTAACCCTTATGCCCATGGCACCGTAGCTTTCCGCTATCCTGACAAAATCCGGAACATATGTGGGGCACTGCTCCCCGGGTCCCTTACAATTTTCGGGACAACCTCTCTTTTTACCCAGGCAGGTAAGCTCATAACGCTTTCCGTAGAAGAGCTGCTGCATCTGACGGACCATTCCAAGGCTTTTGTTATTAAATACGCATACCACAAGTGGAACCTGTTCCAAAACAGCCGTAGCCATCTCCTGCATGTTCATCTGGAAACCGCCGTCTCCGGTAAGACACACTACAGGCTTCATGGGCTGTGCGATCTTGGCTCCAATGGCTGCGGGGAAACCGAATCCCATAGTGCCCAAACCACCGCTGGTGATCATCCTGCTCTCACCTGTAAGGGGCAGGAACTGTGTGGCCCACATCTGATGCTGTCCAACATCCGTAACAAAGATTGAATCCTTGTAGATCTCGGCGATCTTTTCCATGATCTCCTGAGGGTTCAATCCCTTTCCTGTCCTCATTACAAGGGGATGTCCCTCCTCCCAGATCCTTATCCTTTCAAGCCAGGACTTGGTCTTGACGGGCTCGGCCCACTCAAGCAGTTTCTCAAGTGCAAGATGAGCATCGGAAACAACCGGGATATCAACTACAACATTTCTGGAAATAGACGCTGTATCTGCGTCTACATGGATTATCTTGGCCTTGGGCGCAAACTCATTAAGATCTCCTGTGATCCTGTCATTAAACCTGGTACCTATGGAGAAAAGAACATCGCACTCCATAACCGCCATATTTGCCGAGTACCTGCCGTGCATACCGCAGTTTCCGATATACAGCGGGTCGTCCTCCGGGATAACTCCCTTGCCCATCACGGTTGTGACAACCGGGATATTCATCTTATGAGCAAAGTCCGTAAGCAGACTTTCCGCTCCCGAGATATGAACGCCTCCACCTGCCAGGATAACAGGCTGTTTGCCGCTCTTTAACATCTTATATGCTTTTTTCAGCTGCCCAATATGAACTGATTCATTGGGCTTATATCCTCTGATATGTACAGTGTCCGGATAATCGGAAGGACCTATGGCCGTCTGGATATCCTTGGGAATATCTATAAGAACGGGACCAGGGCGGCCGCTTGTGGCAATATGAAATGCCATCTTGAGGATCTTTCCCAGATCCTTGCGCTCCCTGACAGTCACTCCGTACTTGACTATACTTCGGGTCATGCCGACTATATCAACCTCCTGAAATGCATCATTGCCTATAAGCCCAAGAGGAACCTGACCGGTGATAACAACAAGCGGTATACTGTCATAGTGGGCATCTGCTATTCCCGTAATGGTATTGGTAGCTCCGGGGCCGCTGGTAACAATGCATACTCCCGGACGGCCGGAGGCTCTGGAATATCCCTCCGCCTCATGGATCAGCGCCTGCTCATGTCTGGGAAGCACCAGTCTGAACGCTCCCTCCTGCTTGTAGAGCTCATCAACTATGTCCGTAACCATACCTCCCGGATAAGCAAACACAGTATCAACGCCCTCCTCCATAAGAGCCTTTATTATCAGTTTTCTTCCTGTAACATCCATACCTTTTTCCTTTGATTACCCTTTTTTTCCTTGGTTTTCATAAATGCAGAAAGTATACGCCAGATCAAAGCTGGTATTCTCGTCACTTTCTCCCTTGAGGACCCAGCCCTCTCTGCTGTCAAGATCAGGGAAATACGCGTCTGCATCGGCAGCAAAATCTATCTTGGTAATGATCGCAATGTCGCACTGATCGATAAGGTCCGCATAAACCCTCTCACCTCCAACTACAAATACCTCCCTGTCATCACCCTTTTCCCTAAGGCTTTGGATATATTCAAACAGTTCGTCATGAGAATGGACTACCACCGCTCCCTTAACCGAATATGCAGGATTGGCTGAAAGAATGATATTTTCCCTGCCATCCAGAGGACGTCCCCCCGGAAAAGTCTCCAGGGTCTTTCTGCCCATCACGATGATATTACCCTCTGTATGTTCACGGAACTGCTTCATGTCCTCCTTGATATGGAAAAGAAGCTTTCCGTCCTTGCCTATGGCCCAGTTTTTATCTACTGCGGCTATCGCTATCATAAGATCTCCTTATACTGCTATGGGAATGTTTTTGATCTGCTCACCTGTCACATAATCAGTAAGCGTAATGTCGTCCTCCGTAAAATCATAAAAATCAAACTTGTCCGGATTCAGACTAAACTTGGGAGCCGGATGTCTCTCCCTGGTAATAAGCTCCTCTACCAGAGGAACATGTCTGTCATAAATATGCGCATCGGAAATAACCTGTACCAACTCACCGGGGATCATACCCACCGTCCGCGCCAACATATGGAGCAAAACAGAATACTGGCATACATTCCAGTTGTTTGCTGCAAGAATATCCTGGGAGCGCTGATTGAGAATAGCATTGAGGACCATATCCCCCTGATCATCCACGGTAACATTGAAGGTCATGGAATAAGCGCAGGGATATAGGTGCATCTCGGAAAGATCCGAAAAAGTGTACATAGAAGTCAGGATCCTGCGTGAAAAGGGCGTTACCCGAAGATCATAGATAACCTTGTCCACCTGATCCATGAAATATCTTCCGCTTTCCTTGTCAAAGATACACTTTTCCATGCGAAGATCGGAACTGATACCCTTGGATGCCTCCAAGACCAGTGGCTTATAATCCTCTCCGAAGGCAACGCGCAGTCCCTCCTCTGTTATGTCCGAAAAGGGATACTTGATAGCCATCTGATAACCGTAAGCCTTACCGATGGTGCCTTCTTCATCTGCCCACTCATCCCAGACCGAAGCCTTGAGATCATGGATGTTGTTGGACTTTTTCTGCCATATCCAAAGCAGCTCATTGGTAGCACTTTTTATAGCTGTACGTCTGAGTGTAAGTGCCGGGAACTCCTCCCTGAGATCATACCTGGACACTACGCCAAACTTTTTTATGGTATGGGCCGGTGTTCCGTCCTCCCAACGGGGCCTTACTTTTTGACCCTCACTTGACATGCCGGTATCGATTATCTCCCTGCACATGTCTACAAATATATCATCCGCTCTGCTCATCTTTCCTCCTTAGGGAAATATATAAGATCAATCATTTGCCAACTCAAGATCCGATACCGAAAGCATCAGTGTCGAAAGTTCCCCCACCGGTCTGACTCTGGCAATACCTTCCTTGGACCCTACTACCGTATATCTGGCTCCTGTATAGATATTGCAGACCACATCACCCTCGGTAAATTTCTCCTCACCGCCCTTGCGTGCTGAGGCCTTTTTAACTGCCGGCTTTTTCTCAGGCACAGGCTCCGTTATGTTCTCCTCCGGCTCCGGCTCAGATATGTTCTCCTCCGGCTCCGGCTCTCCTTCGTCCTCCTGCTCCGCAGGTGTTTGAAAAACGTCGGAAAGCGAAAGCTGCCCCTCAACCTCTGACTTGGGTAGTGGCCTCTTTCGCTTTTTTTCTGTAATATTGCCTGATGGATCGCAGGTAAGTGTAACGGTCTCATCAACAAGATTGAACTTCAGCTTGTGGGGATCGTTACTTGCCAAAAGAGAAAGCACCGGTTCCTTACCGTAGTGTTCCTCCAGATACTGATCCAGCAGTGCGCGTATTTCATTTTCACTTATTGGGTTTTTCATGTGATAAATCTCCCGGAAACAAAAATCGCTCCCTTTAATTTACCACAACATTCCCATATCCTCAAGGGTTATACGTCATTATTATTAGCGCTGTATGACCTCTTAAGCCGGACGACGGACCGATGTCGCCAGATCTATCTGATGCATCATTCCCGGACGCCCATCCTCATACAAAAAGAATCCGCTTCTCCTAATGATGCCTCTGGTCCGATTCTCACTGTCTTTGACAGAGAAATCTCCTGCTGTGGAACCCAGATTGATGGCGCCTATCCCGGCTTCTTTAAGGCTTACCATGTTTTTAGTGCCGTCTGCACTGACTGAGAATACCTTTAGTTTTTCAAAGATCTCATCCGCTTCGTCTATCCAGCCGTTACCGTCGGAATCATATTCCATTAGATCTGCAAATCCGTTTCCGGACTTGGTACCAAATAGTTCGTTTCCGTCATTAATGGTTCCGTCCTCATTTTTATCAAGGGCCAGAAAAGCGCTGCCTGTCATAAGATTGCTTACATCTTCTTCCGTGCCGTCTCCGTCCAGATCAAAATGGAACTTCTGGTTTGAAACGCAAACAGGATTGCCCGAAAGCTGGACAACCAATGGGTCTAACAGGGGATCCTGGAATCTGCCCACATTCCTTTCAACCTTCTGATAAAAGCTTCGACTCATGGATAATTCGATGTCAAAATCGATCATCCTTCCGTCCGCTGTCTGAACCTTACCAGAGGTTGAAAAAGACATGCTCTCCATCTCCGAGTACTCCAGACTTGTGGAAAAGCCGCCCCATCCGCTTCCGGAATATTCCGCACTGTAGCCCTCACCAAGTTCACCGAACTTACGGGCAACATCGGATGAATTCCTGCCAAGGATGATACGAAGCAGATACTGGATGGTATCAAGCTGAAGTTTGAGCTGATCCTGGATCGACATCCCGTTTCCGTTTTGGATCTCTGAGGCTGTCTGATCCTCGTTGGACACCTGCTCCTTGCCCTCTTCCGTACCGTCTTCAAGGGCATCTCCCACCGCTCTGAAAAAAGAATCGCTTCCAACACGAGTCTGATCCGGGACATTCCACGAGCCGATAAAATTAGCTTTTCCCGAGCTTTGGAAGATACGACTTGACTGCATAGCTACTCTTGAATCCGATATTAACATTTGGTCTCCTTTCACACCGCTTTATGCGGCTTTTTTGCACCCCACCTCCATTTCTGTGCAAAAAATAAACGAGCGCTGTCAGCAGAGAATTCCCTTCTCCCAAAGCGCTCGTCCGTGATGATAAGTTACAATAATAATATCGGATCTCTAATTCTATTTCTTAACTGATCCGCTCAACAAAAGGTTTGGATCTTATTACCATATAGATGCTGATATAAACTAATATCATGCTTCCCAGGATAACTCCGAATGTAGGGATAGCTCCATCCGGAACCAGCTGAAGTAACGTGGCCACAAGCAGCGACGATCCGTTAAAGGCAATATGAAGCAGTATGGTGATAATAAGGTTGCCGGTCTTTTCCATTACAAATCCAAGGGCAAATCCCATGATAAATGCATAGATCGCCTGAAGCATGTTCAGATGGAAGGCTCCAAAAAGAAGGGCCTGTACCGTGCAGGCAACCCAAAATGAAAACCCGCTTCGAAGATAACCGTAGCAGAGTCCGCGGAATACAAGTTCCTCGCAAATGGGCCCTAGAATTATAGCGTAAACTGCCAAAAGGGGTGTCATGGAAGCTTCACTCAGTCCCGCCTTTTCCATGATCTCCGCATAATCCGCCAAAAGCTGAGGGAACATAAGACCTATGGCATTGATAAGGTACTCACATACTACCTGTCCACCCAAAGCAAAAAGGATGATACCTGGATAAAGAAAAGGTTTATAACCTCTCAGTGTAAGTGTCTGCTTAAAATGGTTTTTATAGAACTTTTTGTACCAAAGTGCGAAAACTATAACACCTACAACACTGTAAACGAAGAGAACCGCGGTATTAAATCCCTGAGTCTGGACTTTTTCAAGCAATCCATTAAGAAACTCACTGTAGCGGGATCCCTTAAAAGTTGCTGCATCCCAAACAAACATCAACTCAACTACAAAAATAGCCAGCGCATTTTGCAGTATAAAAACCATTATCACAGGAAGAAGGCCGTTGATAAAGCACTTTCCCTTACTTCTTTCATTCATTATACGATCAATCCTTTCCTATGAATGACATAAACTCGTCGCGGGTGGTCCTGAGGTCATCTCTGCCTCTCTGATATAATTCCTCGGCCGCCACAGGGTCAACCTTGGTAGTGGACACACTGATCTCCGAAGGCCTGTAGTATATCATAAGCCTTCCCTGCTCTTCAAGCTGTCTTACCCTCTTCATTTGATGATTATACACGCGATATCTTTGGGAAAGAGCCTTTATCATCATGGGATACTTTCTGAGGGCAATATTGTAGATCAGCTTATGTCCCTGAGGGTTCATCTCAAAGTCACTGGTCTTGGATGAAAGCACCACTATCCTGTCACATCCGTCTCTAAGTGCCCGACCTACAGGAAGTGAATCACTCATACCCCCGTCAAAATAAGTCCTGCCATCTATAACGATAGGATGACAAAATACAGGAAGAGCACAGGACGCCATGATAGGTTCATAATGATTACGTCTGATATCGGACTTTCTAAAATAGTGCGGCTCACCTGTCAAAGCATCGGTTGCAACACAGGTGAAATCCATCGGACTTTTTTCAAATGCATCATAGTCCAGAGGATCCACTCCGTCCTCATTGGACATGGTAGCATATATATAATTAAGATCAAAATAATTACCGGTACGAAGAAACATCTTGGTGGATGCATATCGGGGAGTCGCTGCATGTGATACATAGAACCTGCGACATCTGTTATGCTGACCGGCTATATAAGTAACGGCATTGGACGCCCCGGCAGAAACTCCGTAGACGTGATCAAAGGTGATACCCTCCTCAATAAAAGCATCCAGAATCCCCGCAGAGTATGCACACTTCATTCCTCCGCCTTCAACTATAAGTCCGGTCTTCATTACATTTCCCTACATCTTTCCACTGCTGCTCTAACAGCATCCGCAACAGTAGCCCTGAAAGCACCCTCTTCAAGTGCTCTGACGCCGGCTATAGTAGTACCACCGGGTGATGTAACCGCATCCTTGAGTTCTCCCGGATGTCTGCCTGTATCTCTGACCATCTTTGCGGAGCCCAGAACCGCCTGAGACGCAAAAAGGTATGCCTTATCTCTTGCAAATCCCTGCTCTACGGCTGCATCAGCCATAGCCTCTATCATCATGTATACATATGCAGGAGACGAACCGGAAAGTCCGGTGATTATCTCTATATCCTCCTCTGAGATGATCTGGGCTTTTCCGAAGCTGTTGAACACCTCAAGTACGATATCGTAATCATCCTCATTAACATTGGTTCCGGGAGCAATACCGGTCATTCCCTCACCTACCAGCGCAGGTGTATTGGGCATTGCACGGAATACACGAAGTTTTCCCACTACCTTAACAGACATAAGGGCACTCTCGATAGAAGAGATATTTCTGCCTGCAGCAATTGAAACCACAATAGTCTCCTCATCAATGGCATCCCTGATATCTGCCAGAACATCATCAAGCTGATAGGGCTTAACCGCAAGTATTACGATCTCGGACTCTGCCGCGAGCTCACTGTTGTTTGATGTCGTACTTATTCCATAGGCACCTGACACCCTGTTAAGATCATCCGGATTAACAGAAGATGCGATCACTCTCGACTTATCACACACTCCTCTGGAAATAACTCCTCCGATCATGGCCGAACCCATATTTCCTGCACCGATAAAACCTATCCTGTACTTTTTAGACATATCAAACCTCCTGATGGTCAGTCGTTACTGCGTCTACCAAATAAAAGCACCAATCTGAGAAGCTGAAGGATCGAAGCTGCTGCCGATGCAACATAGGTAAGGGCTGCTGCCCGAAGCACCTTTTTTGCGCCTTCCAATTCATCCTCCGGCAAAAGGTTGTTGCTTCTGATGATCTCCAGAGCCCTGCGGCTTGCATTAAACTCAACGGGCAGGGTCACGATCTGGAAAAGCACTGACAAAAAGAATGCCCAGATCCCCAGTGTAATAAAAATGCTGCCTGTATTATCATTGATAAAAAGGCCTAAAATGATAAGAGGCCATGCTGCCGCAGAACCGAAATTAGCAACAGGTACGATGGCGTGCCTAATGCGCAGCGGTCCGTATCCTTCATTATCCTGGCAAGCATGTCCGCACTCATGAGCAGCAACCGCAATAGCTGCGACAGAAGTCTGATCACAGACACTCTTGGAAAGATTGACGGTCTTATTCCGGGGATCATAATGATCCGTAAGAGAACCGGACACGCCCTGGATCTTGACCGGAAGATGACAGATGCTGGCTATAGCTGCCGCTGTATCCGCACCGCTTCGTCCCGTCACCGATCTGACTTTTGAATATCTGTTAAAGGTCCCCTTGACTCCGGCCTGAGCCAACAGACAAATTAGTGCTCCGATTATAACAAGTATATAGGTCGGATCAAAACCGTAGAAACCGTATCCGTATAAATAATCCATAACAAACCTCCTGTCCCTAAGATATAAACGGACTTATTATAAATCAGTCCCCCGGATTCTTCAATCCGGAAAAGCGGTCAAAAAAGTCACTTTCTTACTATGGAAGTCGGTACATATGCCTTGATATGCACTCCGTCTCCCTCATACTCCTCGCTAAGTAGCTGACCGTACTTTCTGATCATGGCCAGCCTTGAACCCTCCGAATAGGGAACCACCTCATCTATAAGTACCCGGCTTTCCCTCAAAAGCTCCGATATATTTTCAAGGAGTTCCGATATCCCTGTGCCTTCCTTTGCGGAAATACGCACTGTTCTCTCGGATATCCTGTCTATTATGGGATCCTCCACCCCCGGCAGATCACACTTATTGATAACAAGGATCACCGGCTTACCCATGATGTCCAGTTCTCTTAATGTCCGATATACGACTTCCATATGAAGATCTGCTTCTTGATCCGAGCCGTCAACCACATGGATGATATAGTCAGCATACTTTGCCTCCTCAAGGGTACTACGAAATGCATCTATCAGATTGTGAGGAAGCTTGTTAATAAAACCGACGGTGTCCGTAAGCATGATCTCCTGACCATCCTCCAGTTTGCATACTCTGGTAGTGGGATCAAGGGTCGCAAAAAGCTTATCCTCCACAAGCACATCGGACGAGGTCAACCTGTTGAGAAGAGTCGACTTACCCGCATTGGTATAACCTACTATAGCAAAAGAGGGAATGGCGCTCTCCAATCTCCTTTTTCTGGTGACATCACGAACATGCTTCATTTCCCTGATCTCTGAGGCAAGGGACGCGATGCGACGCTGGATGGCTCTTCTGTCAGTTTCCAGTTTTGTCTCACCGGGGCCTCTGGTACCGATGCCTCCTCCAAGCCTTGAAAGAGCGGTACCTATCCCTCGAAGATGGGACTGCCTGTATTTAAGCTGTGCCATCTCTACCTGGATCTTTCCTTCCTTTGTTCTGGCATGGGCAGCAAATATGTCCAGGATCAGGGTTGTCCTGTCTATTACCTTGCAGCCCGTTATCTCTGACAGGTTTTTGAGCTGAACGGGCGAAAGTTCATCATCACTGAGGATCCCGTCTGCCTCGATAGCTTCGGCATAGATCCTGATCTCTTCTGCTTTTCCGGAGCCCACATAGGTTCCATTGTCCGGATGGGGAAGCCTTTGAATAAAGTAGGCTTCCGCTTCGCCACCTGCAGTTTCCAAAAGTTCGGATAATTCATCAAGGGACTTCTGGGTCTGCTCTTCATCCTCTGTGGCAACAGCTATAAGGATGTATCTTTCTTTTTGTTCTGTATTCAAATCCAATCTCCTAAAAAAAATTTGAACTTTAAGATTGAGTTAAGGTAAAGGCTTTATCATACGACTCAAGCAACAAACAACACACAGCTTGAAAGGAGATAATCCATGAAAAGGAAAGCATTTTTAAAAACACTTTTAGCAGTATCTATAGCAGCCGCTCTTACAGCAGGCGGGATCACAACAGTCTCTGTACTCTCAGTAAATGATGGGTCCGAAACCGTACTTGCTGAGACTCCTCCCGCAAAACCCGACGGTGACTCTTCAACTCCCGGTGGAAATCCTCCCGATGGTGCACCCGGCGGTGAACAGGGCGGTCCCGGAAACAGCACTTCAGTAACAGCCACAGGAGCAACCGAGATCACATCCGACACAACGGCATCCGGAAAAAGTTATACTTCATCCACCGCTTCACAAAATGCACTGCTCATCAACGGAAAAGTAACTGCCACCCTTTCCAATGTATCAGTTACAAAGACCGGTGATTCCGACGGCGGAGACAGCGATAACTTTTACGGGACCAACTCAGGTATCCTCGCCGAGGGCGGAGCTACAGTCAATATAACCGGCGGTACAATAAAGACTCAGGCCGACGGAGCCAACGGAGTATTCTCCTACGGCGGAAACGGTGGCCAGAACGGCGCAGCCGGCGATGGCACTACAGTCAATATTTCCGATGTGACCATAACGACCACCGGCAATAACGCAGGCGGTATCATGACAACCGGTGGCGGCGTTACCAACGCAAAGAACCTTACGATCACAACTTCCGGAAGATCATCCGCAGCGATCCGAAGCGACAGAGGCGGCGGAACCGTAAATGTAGATGGCGGAACCTACACAACCTCCGGAACAGGATCACCAGCAGTATACTCTACATCAGATACTACTGTCAAAAATGCGACCCTGATCTCAACTACTTCCGAGGGCGTTGTAATTGAAGGTAAAAACTCTGTTGCGCTTGAAAATGTTAATCTTTCAGCAAACAATAATAAGCTTAACGGCCAGGCTACCGAGTACAATACCGTAATGCTCTATCAGTCCATGTCGGGCGACGCGGCAGACGGAACCTCAAGCTTTAGTGCCAATGGAGGAAGCATAACCAGTCAGAACGGAAATGTTTTCTATGTGACAAATACATCGGCTACCATCTCACTTAGAGGTGTTAAGATAACAAATCAGGATTCGGGTAACAGCCTTCTCAAAGTAGCAGCCGGCGGCTGGGGCAATTCCGGTAGCAACGGTGGAAATGTTACCTTATCAGCTGCAAAGCAGACCTTAAGCGGCGATATTACGGTTGATTCCGTATCAACCCTCAATCTCGTACTTTCAGAAGGTAGTACCTATACAGGCGCCATCAACAGCAGCGGATCATCCGGCAAAGTATATGTTGAAGTACCCGAAGGCTGCACATGGAAGCTTACCGGAGACAGCTATATCACATCCCTTAGCTGTGTCAGCGGTTCCATCGACCTCAATGGCTATACTCTGACAGTTGGGTCCACAAAGTATACATCTGGAAGTAGTACAGGAAGTGCAGTAAATACTATAAGTGCCAAGGTTTTGACATCCGATGCTTCGAGTACGGCTTCGGACTCATCCTCATCGAGCAAGCCCACCGGCACTACTGTTTCTTCTGCAAAGAACAGTGCATCCGGAAAAGTAACCGTTAAATGGAAGGCTGACAGCAGCGCTGACGGATATCAGATCAAATATGTAACCACTGTAAACGGCAAAAAGGTTACCAAGACAAAAACCGTAAAGAGCGCTTCCACACTGAAAGCAACCCTCTCCGGTCTTACGAAAGGAAAAACCTATTCCGTGTCAATAAGAAGCTACAAGACTGTAAACGGAAAGAAGGTATATTCATCATATAGCAAAGCAGTCAAAGTAAAGGTCAAAAAATAACATTGGATCAGGCGGGAATCCCTCCTTGTTCGATTCCCTCCTGAACAAAAACCTCGCTAGTCCAGACTATTACTGGCTTGCGAGGTTTTTTATTTCACTAAACTGTCAAAGACGAGATTATAAAACAGATGAAGAGATTCTTCAAATATTTGCTTACATAACAGCTGACAGGTCGCTATACACTCTCATCCCTGCGCCGCATCGTCTTTCTGTACTCTCCCGGAGATACTCCCAGTTCGCTTTTAAAAGTTTTGAGAAAATGCTTTTCATTGTCGTAGCCCACCTGATGAGCTATGTCGATGATCTTGTCATCTGTTTTTTCAAGCAGCTCCCTGGCTGCCTTTAGCCGGATCTCCTTGAGGTAGTTGACAAAATTCTGCCCTGTGTACTGCTTAAATGAATAAGAAAACAGGGTATAGTTCATGGAAATATAGTTGGACACGGTGGCCATATTCATGTCTTCCAT
>JAEEGL015772172.1_pt1 | contig 20483 bp, 16 predicted proteins | sample 9134231 | NCBI WGS metagenome assembly JAEEGL01 (sample SAMN16246548, study PRJNA631951) | gut metagenome | biome: gut microbiome; feature: rumen; material: fiber-attached | host: Bos | place: Iran: Karaj | collected 2018-10
CTTTTGTCAGAAGCGAAATGATGCTCGTCAGTATGGTTTAGTCAGTTTCTCTTTACTGTCTTTTAATTCTATTTGATCTGACAAGCACCCCAAAGTCAGATGGATTCTATTTTATTGATTGCTCCATACAAAAAAACGTGGATGCTTAACTTCTACCTGTTCGACAGTCGAGGCCTTCCACAGCCTTAGCAAGTAAACAGATAGAGTAAACACCCACGCTGGAGTATATAGACACCCGTTAAGTGTGCGTTGAGGATACCCGATCCTCGCAGCACACTACGGAGAGTATATACTACACCCCCGTGGAGTTACCCCAGCATTTGTCTTGACTTGCTAATTCGATTGTGGAAGTTTCGAATGTCAAAAACAAAGCGTCAGTAACGCCTTTCAATATGTAGTGCCCCATCCAAAGGCTCCATCCTCCTCAGAGAATATCATAGCCACGATGGACTGATAGCAGTTGCAAAGATACGAAAAACTTTGGAAAGTAAAACTCTTTTAGACGAAAAAATGAAAATAAATGGATAATTATTTGGAAGATAAGCAAAAAATGCCTATCTTTGCAACGTCAGAACATTAGTTTTGACTATCCGGGTAGAATCCCGCGTGGGGTAAGGCTTTATCGATACTGCCCATTTTAAGGAGCCGTCATTTTACGACGGTTCTTTATTTTTATCTGTACTTCATCATGAAGTTCTTGATGTAAGACTGCCCCAGAGTATCCTCCCTAATGGTTCAAATTCAAATATATGATCTTCAACTGTCGGTTTCATATGATGTGCAAAAGTACAAAAAAGATTGGAGAGTAAATCTCTTTTGGACAAAAAAAATGAAAATAAAAACGGAAAATCAAAATCGAAATGACGGAAATCGGCGACAAATGACTATTTTTATCGCCGATGAAGGGATTTCAGATTCAAAATGTTGTTTTTTAAATCATCTGTAATAACCACCCAAGATAGATAATTTTTCTGTATTTTATTTGTTTTTATTACGTTTTTTTTGTAACTTTGCACCCAAATAGTTTGGAAAGCATACAAGATGCTGGAAAACATAATAAAATATTTAAAGAAAGGATGGATTTACAGGAATATAAGAAGTATTTCTCACAAGAGCGTATAGATGAGAACTGGGTTTGGATTGTCAAAAACAGAGTTGGATTATGGGTTGCCCAAAAGGGCAATAGTGGATATTGGGATTGCGTAAACATCTATAGCCAATATCTAGGTATACTACGTGAAGGTCTTATCCGTAAGGACTTCGCAGAATTGATCGTTGTTATAAAACCAAAGGGGCTGGATAAGGATAAGACCAAGGAGCGATTAAAGGGTAGTATGGACCAAAGCCCGATAAGTCTTAAACTCGCTGAAATTGACACTTATAACGAAGAAAGTCCACGTGGTAGAATAGTAAAAGAACTAGAGGAAATTTTCAGTGCCCCTATCACTTTTGATTCGCAGGCAGAAGAAATCGACTATACGGTCGAATCGCGCATGAAGGAATACTTAGAGAAGAGAGTTGCCACAGACCAGTATTCACGCATTTGTCAAGGTGAGACCTACTGCGGCTACACAACCACTCTGTCGATAGAGCAATACGCTTCAGAGCGTTTCATGAAAGAAAAGGCCCCATCTTATATCCTAATATTCGAATGTGTAGAAGGAAACATCGACGATGCGACCATCTCTAACATGACAGGGCGTTTTGGCTTCAACAACAAGATAAAACTTGTGATTGCCGCTTCTACCGGATTCAACAAACGGATTAAATTATTAGCAACCGACCGTAATGTCTGTCTGATACGTGTGAATCCAAAATACGAGGTTACGAGTAACGACATTCTCACTCCCAGAATGGAAGTCAGAGGGTCTGTCCATGGATACGAACGAAAGATGCTGAGTGGTGAAGTCGCGATGAATGTGCCTTTAGTTATTCAGGATGGGAGATTTCTGACGACATCACTTACTGACTTTCTAAAACGATGTGGTATCCCGGTGAATAATCCCAGCGTAGCCCACGCACCTTATTTAACACGTGAGTTTATTGAAAGTGTTGTGTCCAAACTCGTTGAAGATGATGTAAAAAAGCAAGTGAAAAGTCTGAAAAATATCAGTTTAGAAGACAAAGTCCCGTATTGCATCATCGACCCTTATCATTATGCGAATCAGGATGGCCTGACAATAATCCGAACAGACTTGTCGAAGATGTGTCATTTGGGGAATATTGATTTGGAGAAGAAGATTGTCAGACTGAGTGACCAACTGTCGGAGAAAGATCCGTGCGACCGTTTCTCAATGGCGCATGAATATGGGCACCATAAACTTCATTCTCACCCTCGTTTCCGCGAATTCCTAAAACGCGATGCTGAACTGGAGGGCCAGGCAGCCAGTGATCTCTGGGAGAGACGATGGCTGGAAAGCCAAGCCAACCATTTCGCCTCCTGTCTGCTTATGCCAAAGGAAATCGTGGAACTTCTGTATGCTCTGTACTGGCGCAAATGGTTTAAGAGCGACGTAGTAAAACCATTGTATGTTAAGGCACCAATATATGGGGATAAGGATTTCCAAAATGTCGTAGGTCCCATAGCACGCCACATGGGGGTCTCTTTGGAAGCTATGTTCATCAGGCTTCAGGAAATGGGATTAATACTTGACATCCTTGAAGTAGACATGAAAAGGGTGGTATGATTTCATAGCGATTACAATTACCCATTATAATTCGGCCAACTTAATATCCTGAAAATTAAGTTGGCTATTTTTGTCTTGACAGTTTCAGGGAATTTGCGTACCTTCGCCATCAGTTAACGACACCCAAGGCGATAACCGAGCACGTGCCACGGGGACGGACAAGGTGAAATCGTAACCACTATACCGAATGTCCGTTTGTGCAAGTGGGTAAACCTTCATCATAAAAATATAAGAATAGTATGGAGGCAAATAACAACCCAACAACCGCCAACAGCTGGAATACAGCTGAAGTGCGGATGAGCTTCTTCAGGAAGCCTATAACAAACAAGTGGCCAGTTGGTGAGCCTTTGACCATTTTCCAGGTCTATAGACTTATCGTCACTCCCAGTTACCGTCCTGAGACGGAGAAGTTGAGAACAATTACTGACCACAATGAAGCGAGAAGCTTCAAAGGCAGAGAGCTGGACTATATCACGCCGAGTGGTTTCTTCAGCTATTGCAACGACCAGTCGCTTATCAAACACTCTGGAGTCATCTGCATGGACTTGGATAGTCTCGGCAGCAGATTAGAAGAGATGAAGAACAAGCTGATTGCAGACCCGTTCTTTGAGACTTTGCTTCTTTTTAGATCACCTTCAGGTGACGGTTTGAAATGGCTTATAGCTATCGATCTCTCGAAGTGTGATCATCGTACTTGGTTTACCGCCATCCGCAACTATCTGATGGCTACATACCAACTCTCTGACAAACAGGCAGATAAGTCGTGCATTAATGTATCGAAAGCCTGTTACCTTTGTTACGACCCGGAAGCTTATATTATGCCCGAGTTGATAGAGTATTATTAAAAAAAACAATTACTAAGAATATGAATAATTCTTTTAATCCCTTAGAATGGGCTGCAGCAAACTCAAGCGAACAGTCCTCAACAAATCAGAATGGTCAGATCAGGACAGACCTTGTAAACACGCCTATTCCAGCAGCTCCCGTAATAGAGGGCGAGCTGGAGAAGGTTCGTGCTGTCACAGAAGAGCTCCTTCGTCTTGGCGCCAACATCGCTGAGAGTTACGACGACTACTACCAGCTCGGTTTTGAACTTGCCGACGCTCTTGATGCTGACGGTTGCGATATCTATCACCAACTTTGCAGCCAGAGCACCAAGTACAACAAGTCTGACTGCGAGAAGAAATGGCTGGAGTGTCTTTCAAAACACGACGGTCGCAGATCAATCGCAAGTTTTTACAAGAAGGCTCAGGATGCGGGTGTAGACATCTCTGCCATCAGTCGCAAGTTTCCCTCAGAACCCTCAAACCCTCACTTATCCACATCGCCTTCGAGCAGGAATGGATTCAGAGACGTATCTTCATCGGAAGATAATTATAATAATAATGTTATGGATAGTCCTTCCGGATGTGGAACAATCGTTATAAATAACCAAGAAAGCCGTGAGGGAATGAGGGAAAGTGAGGGAAACTGTATGGAGATAGACAACTCGGAAGAGTTCCAATACACAGAGACTTTCTCGAACAAACTTGACATCCCCACCCTCCCCCCCCTGCTCCGTGACGCAGTCATGGTTCAGACCGAAGCTGAAGGTCGTGATAAGGTGATGATTGCATCGCTCACACTTTTCTCAGGAGCCATGCCCAACGTGTTTGGCATCTATGACAGCAAGCGCGTCTACCCTCCTATCTATGCACTTGTCGATGCTCCATCGGGAGCTGACAAAGGTGTGATATCCGACTGTCGCCAGCTCCTTATACCTATTGAGTATGAAATCCGCCGCAGGTATGAGCATCTCCTGGAGGAATACCAAGAAGAATATGCCCAGTGGGCTGCCAAAGACAAAAAGGAGCGTGCCAAGCAGCAGGAGCCCAAGAAACCGCCATTCCAGTCGCTCTTCATTCCAGCCAACTCTTCGGCCACAGCTTGTTATCAGGCTCTGGCTGACAATGGCGAATGGGGAGTAATCTTCGAGACTGAAGCCGACACTCTGGCTCAGGCCCTAAAACAGGACTATGGTGATTACTCCGACGGACTGCGAAAGGCATTTCATCACGAGACAATCTCATACAACCGTCGTAAGGACGATGAGCATGTGAATGTGGAGTGCCCACGTCTCGCAGCCCTTCTTACCTGTACACCCGGACAGATTCCTTTGCTAATTTCACCTCAACAGGTGGAAAACGGCTTAGGTAACCGATTCCTCTACTACAATCTTAAGAGCACTCATAAGTGGCGCAATGTCTTTGCCCAATGTGAAGAGCCGCTGACAGATAGGCTCCGTAAGATTGGGGAGCGTTATCTTGAACTTTATCATGACCTTTGGAACAGATCAGACAAGAAGATCCAATTTGTCCTGAGCATCGAGCAGCAACAGCAGTTCAATGACTATTTCAGCGGATTGCTGCTTGAGCAGATCGGACTTCATGGCAATCAGCTCGATGCATTCGTGAAACGACTCGGATTGTCAACATTCCGTCTGGCAATGGTTCTGACGGTGCTTCGTTGTAACGAACAACAACCAAGGTTCGAACCTGAGTCACAGACTATCATCTGTTCCGATGAAGACTTTCACACGGCAATGGTAATCGCAGACTGTCTTATCAACCATACGGCTCATGTCTATGCCAACCTCCTTCCTCATGAAGAGCAGCCTGTGACAAGCGGAGGACAGAAACTGTCAGCACAGGAACTGGCACTTTTCAGAGCTCTCGCTACAGAGTTTACTACTCAAGATTGCCAGCAGGCAGCAGCCAGTCTGAACATGGCTTGGAAAACTGCCGAACGCTATCTTGGAAACTTCGTTAGCAAGTACCACATAGCTGAACGTATCCGTAATGGTCAGTATCGTAAGCGCTAATTGTATGAAATCTCACAATAGGGTCCGTCCCTATTGTGAGATTGTAAAATAGTTTCATTTTTATATTTCTCACACTCCAACCTTCTTTGGGAGTCCGCCCAAGGCGGACGGGGAGGGAGGCTTGGGCGGACTACCCAAAAGGCCGGGGCGGACTGCGAACCTGCCCTTTTGAAGAAAATGATGATGTTGGGAAATTTTACGGATTTCCAAAAGTATCAAAGATGAGCGACACCTCGGCTGGCATGAAGACGCGCCGAGACATGGATGCAAGCTCTGCCGTCGAGGTGTTGTCACGAAGCAAATCTTTCATCCGCCGCCAGGCAGAGCGGGGGGCAATGGCTGGGAAATATAGCTGCGCCAGCTCCATTCGACCGTATGTCTTAACTTCTTTTTTCATACTGCAAAGTTACAAAAAAATAGCGAGAATACCAAATATTTCGTCAAGAAAAAGAGCATTAAGTTGCAATAAGTTACAGTAAGTAGCAATAAGGGGATTTGCAGAGTAAAAACACTTGCATATTTCAGAAAAAATGCGTATCTTTGCAATATAAAAATAAAAAGCGGTAAGCGGCCAGCCGGTGCAGATGGTCGCAACGGTATCTTAATAATTTAATACCTTTTTTAAAGTTATGGCAAAAGAAAACATTGCTTTTTTGGTGAATCTGAGAAAGAACATCGTTCCAGATTCCGACATGTTCGGCCGCTACTACCCTGAGGCCGAGAGTAAGGAAACGCTGACCACCAAGGGCTTCGCCAAGCACGTGGCCGACCACGGCGGTACGCTGGTGAGCTACGAGCTGATGCAGCTGGTGATGGCAGCTATCGTGAAGTGTCTCAAAGAGATGATGTCACAGGGTCAGCCCGTTAAGCTCGATGGCCTAGGCACCTTCAGGCCAACTGTCACCTCTGTTACAGGTGGTGCAGCCTCTATCGAGGAAGCCCTTCGCAAGGGTGTGAACAATATGGTGGAGGGCGTGAACTTCATCTTCATCCCCGAGAACGTACAGGGGGAGGAAATCACCTCAAAGAAGTTCAAGGAACAGTGCTCGCTGCAGTTCGCCTATCTGGTGGAGACCTTCTACAAGGTCGTTGGCGGCAAGAAGAAGTCGTACACCCTTCGCACGCCGCTTTCGGCATGGGACATTGCACAGGCAGACGACGAGGGTACTGGCGAGAACTCCGGTTCAAACGGCAGCGGCTCTTCTGAGGGTGGCTCAGGCTCAAACCAGGGCGGAAGCTCTGAGAGCGGCAGTCAGACGCAGAGCGTAGCGGCTCCAACCATCAGCGGTGAGACGCCGTTTGCCGAGACCACCTCGGTGAGCATCAGCGGGCCTGACGGCGCGGAGATCCGCTACACCACCGACGGCAGCACGCCCACGGCTGAGAGCTCGCTCTACAGCGAGGCGTTCACCCTGAGTGACACGGCTACCGTGAAGGCCATCGCCATCAAGGACGGTCAGAGCAGCGAGGTTGCCTCTAAGACCTTCACCAAGAGCAGCGACGACGACCAGCCGGACAATAATTAGGCCTCTGCACACAGGGGACAGGGCCGCTGTAATCCGCTACGCTACTCACAGCAGACCAGTCCCCGTTATGCTTCGAACGCCAGACTGATTCCCGATGTGCTAAAGAAAAGGGTGGAGCTCAAAATGAAGAGCCCCACCCTTTTTTCTTGTCATGTCCCCGCCTAGCGGAACAGCGCGTTCTTGGCGGAATCGACGCTTTGCTTGAGCTGTTGATACCTATTCATCCCCTGCATCACCTGTTTGTCCCTGTCGGAGATATTATTCTCTATTTGCTCCCTTTCTTTCCGATAAGCCTGCAGATCCGCGTCGCTCACGTCCATCATCTGCTTGCACTGGTCGAACAGCGACTGCATGGTTGCCACAAACCCGCAACTGATCATATAAGCATTGGTGTAATCAAAACTGAGGGCGTTCTTCACACTCGCAGAGATATCGATCGTCTTAATTTGGGTTTCGATTGAATCGCCTATATGTGTCTTGTATAGCCGGCGGGTCTGGTAGAACTCCGCCACATTCTCTGTGAAGAGCACGTTGCCGACCGTGTTGATGGTCTCAATGTTCGACGAGAAGATGCGCTCGGTGGTCTCCGTGTATTCTACTACCGGAAAACATACCGCCATGCGGAGCCATAGTTTCTGGAAGCGGGTGGTGTCCTTGGCGAGCTCCAGCTGAAGCCCTATCGACTCGATGAGAGAAGAGTCGCATCTCTGGACCATCTCCAGCGAGTTGTACATGTCGTACATCACCATCATCACGATCTCGCGCTTCTCACTCTGCTTCTTCAGGTAGTCGATGATGCCCGCCGTGCCGAAGGTGAGCGCAATGGACACGGTGGTGGCAAAAAGTGACAGCAGAAACTGCTTCAGGGAAGACAACCCGCTACCAGCTTTCAGACTCTTGGGGGTATGCAACTTAACATTCATCGGAACTCAATTAATCAGTCGTTTTCGGCTGCAAAGTTACAAAAAAACGGGTAAAGTGATGATAAAAATCATAAAAATCGAAAAAAAACCTCGAAATATTTTTGTAATCGGCTGAAAATTAGTACCTTTGCAGTCCGAAATTGAATAATTATCGGTATACACATTATTAATATATAATATATAAGTAAAGATAAAATGACAAAAGCAGAAATCATCAAGAAGATTGCAGAGGACACCGGTCTGGGCAACAAAGAGGTTGCCGTGGTTGTAGAGGCCTTCATGGAAGAAGTGCGTAACAGTCTGGCCGAGGAGCGTGAGAACGTGTACCTGCGCGGTTTCGGCACATTCCACGTAAAGCGCCGTGCTGCCAAGACAGCCCGTAACATCTCGAAGAACACCACTATCATGGTAGAGGCTCACGACTTCCCAGCTTTCAAGCCGGCAAAGAGCTTTATGGACAAAATGAAGTAATCAATTTAAATAGTAACAATTATGCCAAACGGAAAAAAGAAGAAGGGCCACAAGATGGCTACTCACAAGCGTAAGAAGAGACTGCGCAAGAATCGTCATAAGAGCAAGTAAGCTCTGGCGAAGGCTCTGCGGAGTCGCTAAAAAGGAAATGAAAGGAGTGTGCCGACTACCCTCAGGGATGCGGCGCACCCTTTCGAGTTTATAACAAGTCAAGACAAAACGTAAGACAATGACAAGCGAAGTAATCATTGATGTGCAGCCGAAGGACATCTCGATAGCCCTGCTCGAAGACAAGACGCTGGTGGAGTACCAGAAGGAGCAGCGCACGGCATCGTTCACGGTGGGCAACATCTACGTGGCAAAGGTGAAGAAGCTGATGCCCGGACTCAACGCCTGTTTCGTAGACGTCGGCGCAGAACGAGTGGCGTTCCTGCACTATCTTGACTTAGGTGCTCAATTCAGCTCATACGAAAAATACCTGAAACAGGTAGCGAGCGACAGAAAGAAACTCTATCCCATCCAGAAGGCCAACCTGCTGCCGAAACTGCCCAAGGACGGCAGCATCGCCAACACGCTGAAGGTGGGCGACGAGGTATTGGTGCAGATCGTGAAGGAACCCATCAACACCAAGGGTCCGCGACTGACGTGCGAACTGAGCTTCGCAGGAAGATACCTGGTACTCATGCCTTTCGAGGATACAGTTTCCGTCTCGACAAAGATTAAGAAAGGCGAGGAGCGCAGCCGACTCAAACAGCTCATCCAGAGCATCAAGCCCAAGAACTTCGGTGTGATCGTACGCACCGTCGCCGAGGGCAAGCGCGCTGCCGAACTCGATGCCGAACTTAAAATCCTGCTCAAGCGTTGGGAAGACACCATCACCAAAGTGCAGAAGACCACACAGAGGCCTCAGCTGTGCTTTGAGGAGCAGAGCCGCGCCGTAGCACTACTGCGCGACCTGTTCAACCCAAGTTACGACGGCATTCACATCAACGACGCCGAGATGTGCCAACAGGTACAGGAGTATCTCGGACTGATTGCCCCGGAGAAGAAGGACATCGTGAAACTCTACAACGGCAAGGTGCCCATCTTCGACAACTTCAACGTCACCAAGCAGGTGAAGTCAGGCTTCGGCAAGACCGTGAACTACCAGCACGGCGCCTATCTTATCATCGAACACACGGAAGCCATGCACGTGGTGGATGTGAACAGCGGTACCCGCCTGAAGAAAGAGAACGGCCAGGAAGCCAATGCGCTGGAGACCAACCTCGGGGCAGCCGACGAGTTGGCACGCCAGCTGAGACTACGAGACATGGGAGGAATCATCGTAGTGGACTTCGTGGACATGAAGCTGGCCGAAGACCGCCAGATTCTCTACGAGCGGATGTGCAAGAACATGCAGAAGGACCGCGCCAAGCACAACATCCTGCCGCTTTCGAAGTTCGGACTGATGCAGATCACGCGACAGCGCGTGAGACCAGCCATGGACGTGAATGTCGAAGAAGACTGTCCCACCTGTCACGGTAGTGGAAAAATCAAGTCGAGCATACTCTTCACCGACCAGCTGGAGAACAAAATTGACCGCCTAGTCAACAAGATAGGAATCCACAAGTTCTACCTGCACGTACACCCCTACGTAGCAGCCTACATCAACAAGGGCGTTGTCAGCCTGAAGATGAAATGGCAGATGAAATACGGTCTGGGAGTGAGAATCGTGCCGTCGCAGAAACTGGCATTCCTGCAGTATGAGTTCTATGATGCCGACAGGCAATTCATAGACATGAAGGAAGAGATTGAAACAACCTGAATAAGGTAAAAAAAGTGAAACTATGCTGCTGCTGAAAGTTCTGTTCTGGGTGTGCGTATTCGTAGTATTCTATACCTACGTAGGCTATGGAATGCTGCTGTGGCTCATCATCAAGGTCAAGCGGCTCGTGAAGGGAAAGCAGTCCCCTACCCCAATGCCCGCTGACGACGAGCTGCCCACCATGACGCTCATGATATGCGCCTATAACGAACAGGACGTAGTGGCAGAGAAAATGCAGAATACCCGCGCCCTGGACTATCCGAAGGATAAGTTCAGGGTGATGTGGGTAACTGACGGCAGCAACGACCGCACCAACGAGTTGCTGAAGGCATATCCCGAAGTAGACATTGTGTTCTCGCCCGAGCGCAGAGGAAAGACGGCAGCCCTGAAACACGGACTGCGCGAGGTGACGACCCAGTATGTGGCGTTCACCGATGCCAACACGATGATCAACAGCGGGGCCATGAAAGAGATCGCCCGGCTGTTTACAGACAAGACCGTGGGCTGCGTGAGCGGAGAGAAGCGCGTGGCTGCCCGTAAGGCCGGAGAGATGGCCGCCGAAGGCGAAGGCCTCTACTGGCGCTATGAAAGCACGCTGAAACGCTGGGACTCAGAACTTTACTCCACGATGGGCGCAGCCGGTGAGCTCTATGCCATCGACCCCAAGCTATGCCGAGAGGTGCCCGACAACGCGCTGCTCGACGACTTCATGATGTCGATGTATATCGTCGACGAGGGCAAGCGCATCGCCTACTCCCCCGACGCCTACGCGCTGGAATACGGCTCTGCTGACATCCACGAGGAGTCGAAGCGCAAGCGCCGCATCGCAGCAGGCGGACTGCAGAGCATCTGGTGGCTCAGGAGAATGCTCAACCCCTTCCGCCAGCCGCTGGTGGCCTTCCAGTATATCAGCCACAGAGTGCTCAGATGGAGCCTCACACCCATAGCGATGGTGATACTACTGATCGTGAGTGCCGTGCTCACGGCCATGGGGGCAGGAACGGTCTATACCGTCATCCTGGCACTACAGATACTACTGTATCTGGCTGCACTCGCTGGCTACATCCTGAGCGAACACGGCAAGAAGAACAAGCTGCTCTATACCGCCTATTATTTCGTGTTCATGAACCTCAACGTTTTTCGCGGAATGGCCTATCTGAGAACCCATTCCAACAGCGGCGCATGGGAAAAAGCGAAAAGAAGCTGAAAAAAACCACTTTTTTCTTTTGTAATTAAAAAATTTTTCGTACTTTTGTACCCAAATAGGCATTTATAATACCTTATCTTGTAAGATTAGATTCAATGACGGGTATGGAAGAGAATGAGAAAGAGATCCTGCTGCTTAAGTTTGCCGAGGTGAACAGGAAGCTGAAGCTGGCGCAAGAGCAGCTGGATATCGCAAACAAGAAAATCAAGGAATACGAAGAGAAGGCCCAGAAGGCTGAGAAGGCGAGCAAGATGAAATCGCTCTTCCTGGCCAACATGAGCCATGAGATCCGTACCCCCCTGAATGCCATTGAAGGTTTCTCGAGAGTCATCGCAGAGACAGACTCCGAAGAGGAACGCATGAAATACTATCAGATCATCGAGAGCAACAACCAGCGTCTGGGCAGTCTCGTGAACGAGATCCTCGACCTCTCGCGCGTGGAGTCAGGAGAGCTCACCATCAAAAAGGAAGCAACCGACCTCAACGAACTCTGCGAGAGCATCGTCCAGCTGTTTAGGTTCCGCTGTCCTGAAGAGGTGAAGCTGGAATGGGACAAACCGCTGATGTCGGCTACGATGAACACCGACGTGAACCGTCTGACGCAGGTCTTCTCCAACCTGGTGAGCAACGCGCTGAAGCACACCAACAAGGGAAGCATCACATTCGGATACAGAGTCGTCAACGAGACACAGAACATAGAGTTCTTCGTGAAAGACACCGGTTCGGGTATCGAGCCGGAATTCCTGGAACATATCTTCGACCCCTACGCATCACAGGATGCCGACAAGCACCAGGGCTTCGGACTGGGACTGGCGCTCTGTAAGATTATCGTAGAGAAGCTCGGAGGCACCATCAGCTGTAAATCGGAGCTGGGCTCAGGCTCGCAGTTCACCTTCATCCTGCCCTTCGAAGGCACCGTCGGAGGCATGAACCCCGGGCACACCACCACGACAAACGTAAGGACCATACGCGTGAGCGAGCGTTCGGCAAAGAACATGAAGACCATCCTCGTGGCAGAAGACGAAGACAGCAACTACGAGCTGGTGAAGATCGTGCTCCAGAAGCGCTACCGCCTGATCCGTGCCCACAACGGCATCGAGGCAGTACAGATGAACGAAGACGAGCATCCCGACCTGATACTCATGGACATCCGCATGCCGGGCATGAACGGTCTCGATGCCACACGCATCATCAAGGAGGTGAACCACAACACGCCGGTACTGGCACTCAGCGCCTACGCCTTCGACGAGAATATCCGCGAGGCAAAGGCAGCAGGATGCGATGAGTTCATGGCCAAGCCGTTCCGCGTGGAGAACCTCATCGACATGGTAAGGAAATACATCGGCTAACGAAAAGAAAAAGAAATTATGGGAAAACTCGCAGTACAGAAATATTTTTCATTCATGATCCTGATCATCACCGTTCTGATGATGATCTTCACATTTGTAGGACTGTTTGGTGGCAACGTGAATCCTGCCGGCAACACCGCAAGGGCATTACTCGTCTTCGCCCTGCCGATACTGATCGCCGGCAACGTGGTGCTGCTCATCTACTGGCTGATCATGAGGCGCTGGCATTGGATGCTCATGCCGCTGATCACGATACTCTGCTGCATACCTTACATCGGCACGCTGTATCAGTTCGGCGGTCCTGACGAGATAGCAGAGAAACAGCCAGGACTGAAGATCGCGACCTACAACGTGGCACTCTTCGGACGTGAGACATCGGGATTCATGGCGCAGGACATCCTCTCGGAGATGAAGAAGCAGAAGGTGGATATACTCTGCATGCAGGAGTATTCCGACCACAGCGGCGACAAGGTGAACTCAGAATCGTACAAGGAGTATTTCCCCTATATGGTGACAGGACAGAGCGACATGGTGATCTACAGCCGCTATCCCATCAAGAGGTCGAAGAACATCCCCTTCGAGATGACCAACAACAGCGCGATGTGGGTAGAGGTAAAGGTCAACGACCAGGTGATCCGCGTCTATAACGCCCACATGGAGACCACGGGTATCAACGGTATGCTGCGCCATGCTGCGAAGGCACAGATGGCCACTGGCATGGAGATAGAGAGCAACGCCCTGCTGCGCGCCCTCTACGGCACATACACCATCGGTATGATGGCACGTGCCGGACAGGCAAACATCCTGGCGATGGACATGAGGGAGGCCGAGGTGCCTATCATCGTATGCGGTGACTTCAACGACGTGCCCTATTCCTACGTGTACAACACGATGAAGGGTGAACTCATCGACGGATTCAAGGAGTGTGGCAGCGGATGGATGTACACTTTCAGGGGAGGCCAAAAGAAGGTGCGTATCGACTACATCTTCCACGACAAGATGTTCAAGGGTCTCACCTATTACAAGAGAGACCTCACCTACTCCGACCACTATCCTGTGTTCCTGAAACTGGAAATGAACAAGGATTAGAAACAGAGCGCCCTGACCGATTGGCCAGGGCGCTTGATTTATACGATTTTGAATCTTACTCTGAACGACCGCTGCTGTTCGTCCCAGTTTGTGCCGAGCATCTCGAAGCGTCCTATCTGAGCGGTAGAGCGCACGTGCTTGCCGATACAAGGACACACGTCGTAGTCACCGATGCGTACAAGACGGATGGTGTCGGAGGCATCATCAGGCAGACGGTCAAGCGAGATATCTTCAGGCAAGTTGTCGCGGGTGACAAACTCGAAGGTCACGGGGAGGTCTTCGTCGATCAGCTCATTCATACGCCGCTCTATCTCCTTCTCCTCCTGACGTGAGGGTTTGTGGTCGAGATAGAAGCTCATCTTGCTCTTCTTACGCTCCACATGGGCATTATAGCTCCGCTCGCAGCCGAAGATACGGATCATCGTCTGGTTCAGAAGGTGCTCTGCTGTATGCGCTGGCGGGAACTCCGATTTGTTATGGTCATTCAGTTCGTAATCCATCGCTACAGTCTATGCCTTGAATTTCAGTATTGCCACGCTCAGCGGGTCAACGCATACCGTCGCTGCCGCATCGCGCTTCAGGGTGATTCTGACCTTACTGTCGGAGAGCAAATCAGTAGTCTGGGCGTTCTTCTCCTTGAGACCGAGATAGTCGAACGCGTGGGCAGGAATAGTGACATTGGCAATCGCTGCTGCGCTGTCGAAGTTGGCAACGACGAGTATCACCTCGCTGCCGGCCTTACGCATGAAGGCATACTGACGCTGAAGGTCGCCATTGACATACATGAGGTCGAACGACACACCATCGGTCACAGCCTTCTCGCTGCGTGCGATGTTAATGATCTTGTCGTAGGTCTCCTTCAGGCGCTTCTCGGCTGAAGTAAGTTTCCTTTCAGCAGCACGTACGAGAGTGTCCACACTCCAATAGTCGAAGATGGTGGTACGTCCGTCGTTGCCGCTGAAGCCTTCCTTGTCCATACCCTTCTCGCCATACTCCTGTCCAGCATAGATCATCAGCGGATTCTGCTGGAGTAGCGCCGAGACAGCAAGAGCGGGAATGCCCTTCCGGGCGTCGCCGGCGAAGAAGCTGCTGGCGATGCGCTGCTCGTCGTGGTTCTCGAGGAAGTAGAGCATGTGGTCGCGGATATCGTCGGTAGCCTGCCAGGCACCGGTGATAGTATGAGTAGAGAGGTTGCCTCGCATTACCTCGCGGAGGGTGTCGTACATACCCACCTTGTCATAGAGGTAGTCGAAGCCGGCTCCCAGGTAGTTGCGGTATTCTGCGGGATTGTACACCTCGCCGATAAAGATCTTTTCAGGATAGATGAACTTCACCTTGTCCGTGGCCCAGCGCCAAAAGTCGGCAGGCACCATCTCCGCCATATCGCAGCGGAAACCGTCAACACCCTTCTTAGCCCAGAAGAGCAGGATATCGGTCATCTTGCTCCAGGTGTTGGGAATGGGATTGAAATGCCCTACACGACCGGCATAGTAGTCAAGGCCGTAATTGAGCTTTACGGTCTCGTACCAGTCGTTGATGCCCGGTGCATTGTGGAAGCAGTCGTTGCCTGTGGCCTTTGCCGGCTCTTCGATATAGGGCTCTTCCTCACCGTGATAGAGATCGAAGTAAGGCGTGAAGCGCTGCCCGGGACAATAGTAGAAATTGTTCTGTGGGTCGAAGCCGTTCTGGGGATTGTCCTCCTCGCCAAGATCCTTCACACCCTCAGGCTTGCAGAGGGAGTGATACTGGCGGGCAACATGGTTGGGCACAAAGTCGATGATGACCTTCATGCCAGCCTTGTGCGTGCGCTCAATGAGGCTCTCGAACTCAGCCATACGCTTATCAACCTCCACAGCAAGGTCGGGATCGACATCGTAATAGTCGGTGATGGCATAGGGAGAACCAGCCTTGCCCTTCACGATGGCAGGATGATTCCGGGGGATGCCATAGGCGGAGTAGTCCGTCTGTGTGGCATGACGGATAATACCTGTGTACCAAACATGGCTCACGCCCATCTCCCTGATTTTCTTCAGGGTGCTGGGCGTGAAGTCGTTCATCTTTCCACATCCGTTCTCTTCGATGGAACCATTCTCCTTGCGGGTGGTGTTCCTATTGCCGTAGAGCCGGGTGAAAACCTGATAAAGAACTATTTTCTCTTTCATTATTCTGCGTCTATTCCGTGGGCAGATACTTCCTTATTAATCTTAACGATCATACCCTGCAGCGCCTTGCCAGGACCGCACTCCGTAAAGTCGTCGGCACCGTCGGCAATCATGTTCTCTACGCTCTGAGCCCAACGAACTGAGCTGGTGAGCTGTGCAATAAGGTTAGCCTTGATCTCAGCAGGATCAGTATGAGGCTTACCGTCAACATTCTGATATACGGGGCACTTAGGCGCCTTGATCTCCGTCTGCTCGATGGCTGCCTGGAGCTCATCCTTTGCAGGCTGCATCAGAGGAGAGTGGAACGCGCCGCCCACCTTCAGAGGCAGGGCACGCTTGGCACCGGCGGCCTTCAGCTGCTCGCAGGCCTCGTTGATAGCATCGATGTTTCCAGAGATGACGAGCTGTCCGGGACAGTTGTAGTTAGCAGGAACGACAACACCCTTGCCCATCTTGCTCACCTCGGCACACACCTCCTCGATCTTCTCGAAAGGCAAGGCGATGATGGCAGCCATCGTAGAGGGCTGAGCCTCACAGGCTTTCTGCATCGCCATGGCACGGGCATAGACGAGCTTCAGGCCGTCCTCGAAGCTGAGGGCACCGGCTGCCGTAAGTGCAGAGAACTCACCGAGAGAGTGACCGGCAACCATCTTCGGTTCGAAGGCCTCGCCCATGCAGAGTGCTGAGATGACACTATGCAGGAAGACTGCAGGCTGCGTAACCTTGGTCTGCTTCAGCTCATCGTCAGTACCTTCAAACATGATGTCGGTAATGCGATAGCCGAGAATATCGTTCGCTTTCTCAAAAAGTTCCTTTGCCATTGGGTTGTTATCGTAAAGATCCTTACCCATACCTGTGAACTGTGCTCCCTGTCCGGGAAATACAAATGCTTTCATTTTTCTTCTTACCTTTTTTATTAATTACCTATTAAGTTTTTACTCATTTTTCTCTTTTCAGGGTGCAAAATTACTTATTTTTTCTGAAAGATTGCCCTCTAAACTAAAATTTTTAGCCAAAGCGGGCTTAATATCGAAATTTTTGTGTAAGTTTGCACGTTAGAAAGAGAAAAGCTATTTGGAAATGAAGTTAATTGTCATCACCAAACCCACATTTTTCGTTGAGGAAGACAAGATACTTGTCAACCTTTTCGAAGAAGGAATGGACAATCTTCACCTGTGCAAGCCAGGGTCATCGCCAATGTATTCTGAGCGTCTGTTGACGCTATTGGGTGAAGACCTGGCAGGAAAGATTACCGTCCACAACCATTTCTACCTGAAAGAAGAGTATAAGCTCAGGGGCATCCACATCGACGACGCCCACACCGAGCCACCATTGGGATATAAAGGCAACATCACGCGCACCTGCCATGCCATCAGCGAGTTGAAGGATGCGAAGAAGCATTCGAACTACGTGTTCCTCCAGTCGATCTTCGACAGTCAGACGATGAGCAACGAGAAGCAGTCGTTCACGGCTGAGGAGCTGAAGGAGGCATCGCGTCAGGGACTCATCGACAAGAAGGTGTACGCCCTTGGAGGCATGAACATCGACAACATCAAGTACGCCAAGGACCTCGGCTTCGGCGGCATTGTGATATGCGGCGACCTCTGGAACCGTTTCGACATCCACAACGAGACAGACTACAAGGAACTGCTCCAACACTTCGAGCGGCTCCGCAAGGCAATAGACTAACAATACATTATATTATAATACAATGTCAGCGAATAATTCTTATATGGTTTTTTCAGGTACTGCCACAAGGTACCTCGCAGAGAAGATCTGCCAAAGTCTGGACTGTCCGTTAGGTCAGCTGCAGATCACGAAGTTCTCGGACGGAGAGTTTGCCGTCAGTTATGAGGAGAGCATCCGCGGACGCGACATCTTCCTCGTACAGAGCACATTCCCCAACAGCGACAATCTGATGGAGCTGCTCCTGATGATCGATGCTGCCAAGCGTGCTTCAGCCCGTACCATCAATGCCGTCATCCCCTACTTCGGATGGGCGCGTCAGGACCGGAAGGACAAGCCCCGCGTAAGCATCGGGGCAAAGCTCATCGCCGACCTGCTGAGCGTGGCGGGCGTGAACCGTGTGATAACAATGGACCTGCACGCAGACCAGATACAGGGATTCTTCGATGTGCCCGTAGATCATCTCTACGGCTCGGGCGTGATCATCCCCTACCTTGAGAGCCTGCACCTGGAAGACCTCGTGATAGCCTCTCCCGACGTGGGCGGTTCAAAGCGTGCCAACACCTACGCCAAGTACCTGAAGTGCCCGCTGGTGCTCTGCAACAAGACCCGTGCACGTGCCAACGTAGTGCAATCGATGCAGATCATCGGTGAGGTGGAAGGCAAGAACGTGGTTATCATCGATGACATGGTTGACACGGCAGGCACCATCACCAAGGCTGCCGACATTATGAAGGAGCACGGTGCAAAGACTGTCCGCGCCTGCGCCTCACATTGTGTGATGTCGGGGCCGGCAAGTGAAAGGGTACAGGAGTCAGCCCTCGAAGAAATCATCTTCACCGACTCTATCCCCTACACGCAGAGATGTGCAAAGGTGAAGCAGCTGTCGGTAGCCGACATGTTTGCAGAAGCCATCCGCAGGGTCATCGACAACAAGAGTATCAGCGACCTCTATATCATCTGATTGTGAAGAAAAGCATGTATATATTACTGGCAGCAGTATGCCTGACGGCATCCGGCTGCCAGTTTTCATCGAAGCAGCGGCAGGCAGAAGACTGGAAGGCGCTGAACGACACGATAGCAGAGTGCTCGCAGAAGATTGCGAATATCGTAGGCGTGATTCAACAGGGCACACACACCACGGAAGAGACGCAGAAGCAGCTTATGCACGACATCGACAGTATCGACCGTAGGATGAAACAGGCCATCCGCAACTGCATGGAACGCAATAAAGACAACGACTTAGGACAATATCTCCGCGAGAACTACAAGGAAGAGTAAAAAAGAATCCCCCGCTCAAACGAGCGAGGGATTATTCTTATTGTCAAACCAAGCATCAGCCGTTGAATGCAGGAAGCTCGAGCCACTTCACGTAGCAGAAGTCCTGACGGTGAGGCAGGTTCTTGTTCTTAGGATACATACGAACGGCACTCTTATACTGTCCGAACTGTGTCGGGGTCAGTACAGCCTCGAAGGTGTAGTTGTTGCCCTCGTGGCCAGTCATCTTCAGAGGCTCTACAGAGAAGACCTTCTCCTCGCCATCCTTGTTGACACATACGTTCACCTTCTCAAGTCCGACAGCATCGTCGAGGCCCTGCTCGTTGATGACAAACTTAAGGTTGTACTTCTTGCCAGCCTCACAGCCTGTTGATGGGAAGTCCCACTCAGCAGAAACAACGTTGATGGCATCCCAACGCTCAGCAACCGTTTCCTTCCACTGGGCAATCTCCTTGGCCAGCTTGTTGTTGTCCTTAGAGATCTCCTTGAAGCGCTTGGCCTCCTTCTCATAGAACTTAGAATAATAATCGTCGAGCTGACGCTTCATCGTATAGTGAGGCGCAATCGTGGCGATAGAGTTCTTGATGACCTTGATCCAGCCAGCAGAGATACCCTTCTTATCCTTGTTGTAGTACAGAGGAATGATCTCGTTCTCGAGCAGACCGTAGATGGTAGCAGCATCGAGCTGATCCTGATAGCCCTGGTTCTGGTATGTACGCTTTTCGGTGAGCGCCCATCCGGCACCCTCACGATAGCCCTCCAGCCACCAGCCGTCCTTCACGCTGAGGTTGACGACACCGTTCATCTCGGCCTTCTCGCCTGATGTACCTGATGCCTCAAGCGGACGTGTAGGTGTGTTCATCCAGATGTCAACACCTGAAACAAGACGACGTGCGAGTAGGAAGTCGTAGTCCTCGAGGAAGATTACCTTGCCGAGGAACTCAGGACGCTGGGAAATCTCGTAGATCCTCTTGATGAGTCCCTGTCCTGCGCCATCAGCGGGATGCGCCTTACCTGCAAACAGGAAGATGACTGGGTGCTCAGGATCGTTGACAATCTTAGCGAGACGAGCCTCGTCTGTGAACAGCAGGTGAGCACGCTTGTAGGTAGCGAAACGACGGCAGAAGCCGATCACGAGTGCGTTAGGATTCATCTTCTCGAGCAGCGATACTACGCGTGAAGGATCACCCTGGTTCTTGAGCCAAGTCTCACGGAACTGCTCCTTGATATAGTCGAAGAGCTTCTTCTTCAGCGCCATACGTGTCTCCCAGATCTCCTCGTCAGGACAGTTGTAGATACCGTGCCAGATTTCCTCGTTAGACTGGTCGTTCAAGTGCTTCTCATCGAAGTACTTAGCATAGACCTGACGCCATTCTGTAGCGCACCATGTGGGGAAGTGCACACCGTTGGTGACATAGCCCACGTGGTTCTCCTCAGGATA
>JAEEGL015692024.1_pt1 | contig 20482 bp, 15 predicted proteins | sample 9134231 | NCBI WGS metagenome assembly JAEEGL01 (sample SAMN16246548, study PRJNA631951) | gut metagenome | biome: gut microbiome; feature: rumen; material: fiber-attached | host: Bos | place: Iran: Karaj | collected 2018-10
CACGAATATGGTGCCCGCGAGATGGATCGGGTCATCAACCAGCGGCTCAAACCCCTGCTCATGCGCGAAATCCTCTTCGGCAGCCTGAAGAATGGCGGTAATATAACTATATAATATGGTGTTCCAACTCGACAAAGAACTATGGTTTCCTGACCCGCATCTGGCCGACGATGACGGATGCCTGGCCGTAGGCGGCGACCTCAGCATCGACCGCTTGCTGCTGGCCTATCAGCATGGCATCTTCCCTTGGTACTCGTTCCGAGACCAGAAACAGCCCTCGTGGTACTGCCCCCACGAGCGCTTCGTCATCTTCCCAAGTGAAATACACATCTCACATTCCATGCGCACCCTGCTCAACAAGCAGAAATACATATTCTCGCTCAATCAGGACTTCGAGGGCGTGATACGCAACTGTAGCCAACTGCGCATCGACGAGGACGGAGCCTGGCTGGGCAAGGACATGATTCGTGCCTACACCGAACTGCACCGCCAGGGCTTTGCCGCCAGTGTGGAGGTATGGGAGAGAAACGACAACGGGAACGATAACGATAAAGGGAACGATAACGGGGAAGGGAAACGGCTGGTGGGCGGCCTTTATGGTGTCAACATCGGCCCGGCATTCTTTGGCGAGAGCATGTTCTCGCTCGTGCCAAGCGGCTCAAAACTGGCACTTATCTTCCTGGCCAAGACCATGGAGCAACTGGGCGGCACCATCATCGACTGCCAACTAAAAACCGCCCATCTGGAGTCGATGGGCGGCCGCTATATAAGTTACGATGAATATATGAAACTTATTCGTGCTGTACGGTTGGGATATGAACGCAGAGGCGCAGAGATATAAAGAAATGGCGATAGTAACAATGAGAGAGCACAGAGGGCTGCGCAAGGGGTGATTCCCGTCATGCGCCAGCCTCTGTGTAAGACCTTTAGGTCTCTCTTGTCTACTCTCATTCCGATAGTCATATTCTCTCTGTGCATCTCTGCGCTCTCGTGAAAACTCTGTGTTGAACAAAAACATGCGAAAGTTGAATAAACTCATCAACTCTGCGCCTCTGCGTTCTATTTTCAACCGTACAGCACGAACTTATTTCTTCTTCGACGACACCCTGAAGGTCTTCGTTGTCTGCTTTGACTGCGTAGCAGTAGACTGCTTAGCGGTAGTGGCAGGCTTGTAATACTTCAAGGCCTCGGACATCCATCCCTGAATATCCCGTATACGCTGCGCATCCGACGGGTGGTCGCTGAATATACTGCTGCTGCCCGAGCCCTGTGCAGCCATGCGCTGCCAGAACGACACGGCCACCTGAGGGTCGTAGCCCGCCATGGCCGCAAATATCAAGCCCAAGTGGTCGGCCTCGCTCTCCTGCTTGCGCGAGAAGCCCGACGTCCAGAGCGAGCCGCCCAGCGACTGGCCCAAGGCAATAAGCTGCTGCGTGCCCTCGCCCACACCGGCACCCTGAAGCACAGCACCTAATACGGCTGTGCCATACTGGTTCTTATACTCATTGCTCAGACGCTCGGCCGAATGCTTAGCCACGGCATGCGCTATCTCATGGCCCAGAACGATGGCCAGCGAACCCTCGTTCTGAGTAACGGGAAGCAGGCCCTCGTAGACTACGATCTTGCCACCGGGCATACACCACGCATTAACCTGGCTGTCCTGCACCAGGTTGAACTCCCAGGCATAGTTCTGAACCTCTTCACCCATACCGTTGGCATTGAGGAAACTCACCACAGCGTTGGCCAGGCTCTGCCCTACCCTTTTCACCATGGCCGTATTCGTGGCATTGCTCGATGCCTTGGCCGACTGCATATACTGTTGATACTGCTGGTTGGCAAGGCTCAACACTTCGCCATCGCTCACCAGTAATGTTTGTTTGCGACCCGTGATGGGCACCGTCGACGTGGTGCCACAGCCCACTAGAAGGACTGCCACCAGCGACATTACTACACTCTTAATTGCTTTCATTGTACTATTATTATTTATAAAAACTATCATTAAAAAAACGAGAAGGGCATTACCTCACCACGCATACTCCTCGGTCAGGTACCTTTAATATGCAAAGGTAGCAATTATTTTTTTCCCTGCAAAATATTTCTTTACTATTTTCATGAAACCCTCATTATTTGTATACTCTATCTGTATATTCATTGCGTATATATTGATAAAACGGATAGTATTCGATGCTTTTAATGTTTTTAAAGACAAAATCTGACCGAATAGTCTGTTTTTTTCGTAAATTTGCAACCAAAATAAATAAAATACAAAACATGCCTGTACAATTATTTAAATGGCTGATGGCACTGGTGGTGATGATTGGCATACCCTGGTTGCTGGAAAGTTGCCAAAACCTGCGCAAGACCGACTATAAGCATTCTGATGAATACATGCGGGAGCGGGTGCAAAAGATCTATGCCAACGTGACATTGTTCTACAATCGCCTTGACTCCCTGCGGCAGAACGGCGAGGGCGGACCTACGCAATGGCCCGACTTCGACAGCCTGTATTGCTCGGAAGACTGGAAGAGGCACGTAGCCGCGGTGATGAACATCGACGAGAAGCAGGATGGCGAGATTGGCTTCTTCGAATGGGACTATTGGACGTGCGCGCAGGACTATGCCTTTATGTATGCCACCGACATTGAGCCCATCGACCGGACTGGCGACCAGGGCACGGTGTCGCTCATCCTTCACAACGGCGAGATGAAGGTGCCCGTGCTGCTCAACCTGGTGTATGAGCGCGACGACTGGTATATCGACGAGATGACCAACAACTGGAACCGTGTGCCAGGCATTCCTTACTATGAATGGAAGAGCGAAATGAAACAGTATATTGACAAAAGCAATGGTTCCAAATTGTAATATACACTTTGCAAAAGAATATACCGTGTTTTGAATATGTCTCATTTCCTTTGACTTATGTCAACAGTTCTCGACAATACATGTCTTTTGCTGGGAAAAGGTTTGGTTATGCTGGAAAAACTGCTTACCTTTGCAAACAGAAAGATATTTTTTTGATTTGTTTTAGTAGATTAGTTTTTAAGTAGTTTGTTTTTGAAGCCGGATGTCGTGAGATATCCGGCTTTTTGTTGCTCTTTTCTTTGGTAGTTTCACAAAAAAGCAGTACCTTTGCCGCTGTTATGAATTGGAAGTTTATTATTAGTTGGGCCATCAAGTTTGCGTTATGCACGGTGGTATATAATCTAGCCGTCGGTCAGACGGGCAGTCTTTGGTGGGCTTTTCTCATGGCACTGGGCTTTCTGATTATCATTGCCATTGCGGAGAGTTATGTTATTGACTGGATAGAAAAATGGAAAGAGAGCAGAAAATGAAACGCATTCTTTTATTATTGTTTTGTATCGTTTGTCATTATTCTTGGTCTCAGGCCCATTATGTTCCCAGTGACAATGCCTTTATATGTGTCAACGGTAAGAACCGCTTCACCCGTGCCCTGTATGGCGGCTGGACTGACTATAGGATAGAAACCAGCGACCGACCTATCTTTGCCGTGGTAAAGAAGGGGCACCACCGCAGCGTGCGCTTCGAGGTAGAGGGAATGCCTCTGGAAGATGCCTATTATTGTCAGGCATCCTACGAAGACGGCATGCGGCGCTATGTGCTGCAGGACGACCGTCTGAAAAGTGTCAGTGCTATCGGTGTTCTGCGTATCAACGTGGTAGCGCTGCACGACGAAGAGGGTGCCATCTTCCAGTTTATTGCCGACAAGTCTGTGAAGCCTTTGCACGTGAAGGTTAAACTTTGCAACATAGCCAATACGAAACTCAAGCGCAACGGCGACCTGGGCGTCGATGCCCCCGGCTCCTTTGAGCCTGCCCCCGACGAGGCAGGCCTGGTGACGAGCGAAGCATCCCACACGCTGAATTTCGCCCATGTGGTGCTCAAGGTAGACCAGATAGGGCCTGTTGGCGACATCTCGGCCTTCGAGATGTTCAATGATGCAGTACATTATTACAAACAACTGGCCAGCCGCATACAGTTCAAGACGCCCGACCCCTATATCAACGCACTGGGCAGTGCACTGGTGATGGCTGCCGAGGGCGATTGGGACGGCAAGACATGGCTGCACGGCTGCATAGGCTGGCGCATGCCGCTGGCCGGTTGGCGTGCAGCCTACGTGGGCGATGTGCTGGGATGGAACGACCGTGCCGTGAGCCATTTCGATGCCTACGCCAAGAGCCAGGTGACCGATGTGCCTGCCGTCATTCCCCATCCGTCGCAGGACATGACTCAGAACATGGCACGCGCCGACAAGTCGTGGGGCACGCAGATGTACAGCAACGGCTATATATGCCGCAACCCTGAGCGCAACGACCAGATGCACCACTACGATATGAACCTCAACTACATAGATGAGTTGCTGTGGCATTTCCAGTATGATGCTGACCCTGCCTACATGCGCAAGATGTGGCCGGTCATCAAGAGCCATCTGGCCTGGGAGAAGCGCAACTTCGACCCCGACGGCGACCATCTATACGATGCCTATTGCTGCATCTGGGCCAGCGATGCGCTCTATTATAGTGGCGGTGCCGTGACTCACAGTTCGGCCTACAACTATCGCGGCAACAAGATGGCAGCCCGCATAGCCGAGATTATTGGCGAGGATCCCACCCCATATCGCCAGGAGGCCGAGGCCATTCTCGAGGCCATGAACCGCCGCCTCTGGATACCTGAAAAGGGCGTATGGGCCGAGTATGAGGATGCTATGGGCCTGAAGCGCAAGCACGACCATCCCGCCGTATGGAGCATCTATACGCCCATCGACTGCGGAGCCGCTACGCCCCAGCAAGCCTACGCTGCCACGCAATATGTGGATTCCAACATCCCGCATATCAACGTGGAGAACACGGGATATCAGACCATTGCCACCAGCGACTGGATGCCCTATTCGTGGAGCATCAACAATGTGGCGGGAGCCGAGGTGATGCACACCGCACTGGCATATTTCGAGGCTGGGCGCAGCGAAGAGGGCTACAGCCTGATGAAGGGTAACATCATGGATAACATGTACTACGGACAGTCGCCGGCCAACTTCGGACAACTGAGTTTCTACGATGCCGCACGGGGCGAGTGCTACCGCGACTTCGGCGATTGCATAGGTATCAGCAGCCGCACGCTGCTACAGGGGCTCTTCGGTATCATACCCGATGCACTGAACGGGCAATGCATCATACGTCCGGGATTCCCGCAGGACTGGGAACGGGCAGAAGTGAGGACACCCTATATTAATTATATGTACACACGCGAGGGCAACACGGCCCGACTGGAGATTACACAGAATTTCCCCCAGGCTCTGAAAATGATTGTGCGCCATAACCTGGCCAACGGCGATTATCGTGATACAGAGGGCACCAACGAGAAACGGCAGGTTATCACCTTCGATTGTGAGCCTCGTCAGACGGGCGGCAGCATCAGGCAGAACAACTTAGCGGTCGGCACACATGAGGAACTGACACCGACTTTGCTAAACGACGAGGCAAGGGCATTTGGTCTGGCAGAGCCTTTCGACAAGCCTTGCAGACGTCAGAAGATGGATGCGCTGTTTAATGCGAAGGTAAGCGACATCTTTAAAAACAAGTACCTGACCCCGCGTCCGGCTACGACCACGCTACAGATTCCCGTACAGGGCGCAGGCGACTGGTGCCACCCAGCCTATCTGCCCACCATCAACGACTCCGTGTTCCGCTCGCTGATAAAGAAAGACAGGATCGTGCTGGCCGGTGTTCCCTTCCGTTCACCTAAGGAAGGACGGAATATAGCCTACGCCTCGCTTTGGAACAACTATCCTGACAGCATCGTTGTGCCACTCAAGGGCAGCGCTACTTCAGCCTATCTGCTGATGACCGGTTCGACCAACCACATGCAGAGCCACATAGACAACGGATTGGTGATTGTCAACTATCTGGACGGAACTACCGACACGCTCCGTCTGCGTAATCCCGAAAACTGGTGCCCCATAGATCAGGACTATTATGTCGACGGCAAGGCATTCTCTACGGGTGTACGAGGGCACGGCGGCGAGGTGCGGCCTTATCGCGTATGCCTGGGCAAGGCCACGGCCGATGGAAAGCCTCTCGTGAGCCGCGACCTGGCTCATGCTTTGGACATCAAAGGCGTAGACGGCCGAGTGATTCCCGGCGGTGCTGCACAGTTGCTTCGCATGCCACTGAAAAAGCATAAGAAACTGAAGAGCCTCACAGTACGTACCCTCTCCAACGACGTAGTCATCGGACTCATGGCGGTGACGTTGCAGTGAAGGAGATGAGGAGGTAAAGGAGATAAGAGTAATCACTATGGAGAAACTGCTTGGACTTTATAAGCAATGGCGGGGTGAAGCCCCTGCCTCGACCGAGAAACTGGCCAGTGCGGGCTCAAACCGCGAGTATTACCGCTTTTGGGACAGCGAGGGCCAGAGCGTGATAGGCTGCATAGGCACCAGCCGCGACGAGAACCATGCCTTCGTCTATCTGGCCCGCCATTTTGTGAAGCGCCAGTTGCCAGTGCCCGAGGTGCTGGCCGTGAGCGACGATGAGTTGCGCTACCTGCAGACCGACCTCGGCTCGGTGTCGCTCTTTGATGCCATCCGCGGTGGACGCGAGGCCGGCGGGCGTTATACGCTGGCCGAACAGGAACTGCTGAAGCGCACAGTACGACTGCTGCCGGAAATACAGATTCGCGGCGCTCGCGGCCTCGACTTCCAGAACTGCTATCCGCAGCCCGCCTTCGACCTCGACTCTGTGTTTTTCGACCTCAATTACTTCAAGTATTGCTTCCTTAAGGCCACCGAACTCGACTTCCATGAACTGAAACTCGAGGCCGACTTCCGCCTGCTGGCCAAAGACCTGACGGCAGCCGACGACGAGCAGTGCTTCCTCTACCGCGACTTCCAGGCCCGCAACGTCATGTTAACGGAGAACGGAAAGCCTCCCACCTCTCCGTTCTCACCTCTCACCTCTCCATTCTTCATCGATTTCCAAGGCGGTCGTCGCGGCCCTTACTACTACGACCTCGCCTCGTTTCTCTGGCAGGCAAGTGCCAAGTATCCGCATAAACTGCGGCGCGAACTGGTCTATGAATACTACAACGCCCTGAAGCAGTTTACCGAGGTGCCCTCGCCCCATAAGTTCGTGGAGCGGCTAAGCCTCTTCGTGCTCTTCCGCTTGCTGCAAGTGCTGGGTGCCTACGGCTTCCGTGGCTATTTCGAGCGCAAGCAGCATTTCATAGAGAGCATCCCCCCTGCTATGCAGAACCTGCGCGAACTGCTCGCCTTTGGTTCACCCCAACACCCAACACCCAACACCCAACACCCAAACACCTTCCCCTACCCTTATCTCATGGATTTGCTGCGGCGGCTCACAGAACTACCTCAGTTCCAGCAGATTACGTCAACCGCCAAGCGTGCCGACGGCTATAAGACCACGGACATGAACCCCTATAAGCCCCATCCGCAGGACGGTCCTGCTACCTTCTCGAAATACGATGCACAGGGTCCCTTGGTAGTTAAGGTCTATAGTTTTTCCTATCGCAAAGGCATACCCGAGGATGAGAGCGGCAATGGCGGCGGCTATGTCATCGACTGCCGCTCGACCCACAACCCCGGTCGCTATGAACCATACAAGCAACTCACCGGCCTCGACGAGCCCGTCATCCGCTTTCTTGAGGACGATGGTGAGATTCTCACCTTCCTTGATTCGGTCTATAAACTGGCCGATGCCCATGTGCGCCGTTACATCCAGCGTGGCTTCACCTCGTTGATGTTCTCCTTCGGCTGCACTGGCGGCCAGCACCGCTCTGTATACAGTGCCCAGCATCTGGCCGAACATATACACAACAAATTCGGCATCGAGGTACACATCTGCCACCGCGAGCAGGGCATCACCCAGACGCTCGCATAAACCAATGGCACATACGTTTATTTTGGCTTACACTAAAAAAAATGCCTCCTTCACAGGAGGCATTTCATTATTCACTTAAACTTGGTCTTTTTTTACCTTTTTACTTTTTTACCTTTTTACTTTTACTTCAGTCCGCGGTTAATCAGCGTGACGTTGAGCAGCATGAGGTACTTCTTGTACTGCTTGTCGTTCAGGATGTAGTGCATATAGCGGGCATCCTTCTTCACGGCCTGGTCTACCAGAGCCTTGCGCTCTTCGGCAGGTGCATGGGCAGCCAGCATCATCTCGTTGGTGAATGCGTTGTGGATGTCCTGCACGGCTTCCATCTGATCGCTTGTCAGTCCCAGTGTGACAGCCAGTTTACGCATATTGACTGTCATGTCGTAGGCCTGAACGTTGTTCACTGCGTTGTTGTTCTCGTTCTCAGCAAATGACGTGGTCATCGTGAAAATGGCAACTACCATCAAAACAATCTTTTTCATACTCTTTTTCCTTTCTTTTTTTACTCGGGGCCCTCGGTGCTTAATTGTTGTTATCCTGATTTTAATTTTTACTTTTTAATTTTTTACTTTTTTACTTTTCCCTCAGGTCCCTACTTTAATAATGTGTTGTTATCCTTGTCGCCAGGATTCCCGACTCGCTTAGTCGTGGCTTTTGTTCCTTTTGACGATGCAAAGGTACGACGATTTTTTGAACTGGCAATGGATTTTACCCAACTGTGTGCGATAACAGCCCCTTTTGTTGACAAAAATCAAAGAAACATGCGCAATTCTTAATTCTTCATTCGTCATTTCTAATTTATTTGTGTACCTTTGCACTTGTATTATAAAAACAGACTAAAATATATGGACAACAAGCAAAGCAAGTACATCTCCGTGAGTTATCAACTCTTCTCCATAAACGCCAAAGGCGAGAAACACCTGGAGGAGCAGACCGAGCAGGGTCGCCCGTTTAAGTTTATCAGCGGCTTCGGCTTTGCCCACGATGCCTTCGAGCAGCAGTTAGTGGGGCTGGAGCCGGGCCAGAAGTTCGACTTCACGCTGTCGCCCGCTGACGCTTTCGGCGAATATTATGAGGAGGGCGTGAACAAGATGCCCCGCGAGGCTTTCGAGATTGACGGCAAGTTCGACGGCGAGCATATCTTCCCCGGTGCTGTGATTACGCTGATGGGCGAGGATGACAAGCGTGTGCTGGCCCGCGTGATGAAGATTGAGGACGACGGCGTGACGGTAGATGCCAACCACCCGCTGGCCGGCATGACGCTGCAGTTCGTCGGCGTGGTGCTGGAGAACCGCGATGCTACGGCCGAAGAGATCCAGCACCTGCTCAACCACATGGGTCACGAGTGCGGCGGCTGCGGCGGTTGCGATGGTGACTGCGACGACGAAGGCTGCAACAAAGGCGGCTGCGGCGGCGGTTGCGGCCATTGTCATTAAGACCTTTGAATAATAATAATTGGTTTACCGCAAGCGGCCTGATAAAAAACAAAATAAAACAAAATAAAACAAAATAAAACCACAATTGTTTTGACCTATTCGCCACAATTGTTTTGACCTATAAGCCATTGTTTTTTCTTGTTTTATTTTGTTTTATTTTGTTTTTCTAAAGGCGCGAAGCGTATTCTTACTAACGATTAACTTCCCTTTATGAATACTATTGGCCATTTGTTTACACTGACCACGTTCGGCGAGAGCCACGGCGCAGCCATCGGCGGCGTCATCGACGGCATGCCGGCCGGCATTGAGGTCGACATGGACTTTATCCAAAGCGAACTGAACCGCCGGCGTCCGGGCCAAAGCCAGATAACAACCTCGCGGCAGGAACCCGACCAGGTGGAACTGCTCAGCGGCGTGTTTGAAGGCAAGACCACGGGCTGTCCTATCGGCTTCATCGTGCGCAACCAGAACCAGCACTCGCAGGACTACGAGAACCTGCGCACGCTGTTCCGGCCGTCGCATGCCGACTACACCTATTATAATAAATATGGTACGCGCGACCATCGCGGCGGCGGACGCTCGTCGGCCCGCATCACCATCAGCCGCGTGGTGGGCGGTGCACTGGCCAAACTGGTGCTCCGTCGACTGGGCATCAGCATCCAGGCCTACACGTCGCAGGTGGGCAACATCGCTTTGGAGCGAGACTACCGGCTGTACGACCTCTCGCAGACCGAGACGAACGCCGTGCGCTGCCCCGACCAGGAGAAAGCGCGCGAGATGGAAGCCCTCATCCAGCAGGTGAAGGCCGAGGGCGACACCATTGGCGGGGTTATCACCTGTGTTGTCAAGGGCTGTCCCGTAGGCTTGGGCGACCCGGAGTTTGGCAAACTACACGCGCAATTGGGCAGTGCCATGCTCTCTATCAATGCCGTCAAGGGTTTCGAGTATGGCGAAGGCTTTGCAGGCGTGAGTCAGCGCGGCAGCGAGCAGAACGACCCCTTTGCGGTAGCAAACTCTACACTCTACACTCAAAACTCTAAACTTAAGACCACCACGAACCACAGCGGGGGCATACAGGGCGGCATCAGCAACGGTCAGGACATATACTTCCGCGTGGCCTTCAAGCCCGTGGCCACCCTGCTGCAACAACAGGAAACCGTAGACCTGGAAGGCAATGCCACCACCTTTACGGCCCGAGGCCGGCACGACCCGTGCGTGCTGCCGAGAGCGGTGCCTGTGGTCGAAGCAATGGCCGCCATGGTGATTTTAGACAACTATTTATCGCTTTCGGCATATAAATTTTGAGCATTTTTGAATATTATTCGGTAAAAATACAAAAAAAAACAGAAAAATCCATTGCGGAATGGATTTTTTTGTTTATCTTTGCAATCGCTATTAAGGGTTTGTGAAAATCCTGATATGCTTTAGTTAAGTCTAGTTTAGTTTTTGTGTTGGTTGAGGGCAGCGATTGCTGCCCTCATTTATTGTTAATACCAAACTTTCCTTGAAGTCATTTTGCCGCTGGCCGTGGTTGTGCGCATGATGTACATGCCCTTGCCCGGCGTGCTGATGCGCTCGCCCGAGAGCGTGAAATATTCGATGCGCACGGGCGTGCCGTCGAGTGACGTGCTGATGCCCGATGTTGAGCCACCGAAATGATACTCTATATAGAGAATGACGCACTGCTGCTCGCCGGTATTGGTAAACGTGAACTTATCAGGCACATCGTCCAGTGCAAAGGTCACGGCATTCGGATTGTCGCGCGGTGCATCGAGGTCGAGCACGGTGGTCGTCGTCTCCGTATAGGTCTGGCCGGCCACTTCCTTCCAGTAACTGACGCGGTTGCTGGCGTTGGTGCCCGTGATGCTGTAGATAATCAGTTTGGTAGCCTTGGCACCTTCGGGCATGAAGACGGTGTTCTGTGCACCGTTCGAGCACTTGATGGCCGTGCGCTCCAGGATGTCATCCTTATATGGAATCTTCAGTTTCGGCGTGCCGGCGCTGCTGTAAGCCTTTGCCAGGTTGCCGGTACATACGAGCGAGAAACCATAGGCCTCGTCGTTCTCGGCACCCACCATCATATTGTTCACGCCGCTGTTGTCGTAACTCTTGGCTACCATATTGCCCCATGCCAGGAGTGCCGTCTTGGTCTCGCCCGCAGGCTCTTCAGGTCCGGGTTGGTCGGGCTTCTCCTCGCCGCCTACCACTTTCAGTATGCCTTTGGTATAGAGTTCGGAGGTGTCCCAGGTCTGATCCTCGCCTGGTGTGGCAGGAATAATCTGTGCAAAGGTTCCCGTCACGTTGCCCGTGAAGCACTGTACCTCGTCGCCGGCATAGCGTTTCACCTCGGCCAGTGCATCGTTGAGTTTCAGTATGGCAGCACTGCCCAGTTTCAGTCCGCCGTTGAATTTCATGGGCCTGTCGGTAGCCAGTGTGTCGCCCACCTGCAGGGTGCCGTTCACCGTGACGGCGGCAGCCAGCGTACCCTTGCCGGCCAGCGTGGCTCCAGTCGATACGGTGACGGCGCCTGTGCCGCTATGTGTGCCGTTGACAATGAGCGTGCCTTTCTGTACCTGCGTAGTGCCGCTGTAGGTATTGGAGGCGGTCAGACGCCATTCGCCCGTACCCTGCTTCACGATATTGGTGGTGCCGGGATGCGAGCCGGCCTGGTCGTTGTTGTCGATGACACCGCGGAAGGTCTCGTTGGTATTGGCACCGCCCACAATCCATGTGCCTGTGCCCTTGGCCTTCACGTTGAAGCCCGACAGTTTGGAGCCTGACTCGCCCGAGAGACCGCCGAGGTAATAAGTGGACTCGTTCTTGGCGCCGTTGATGGCCGTGCCCGACTTCAGGAAGATGGTACCATTCTTGATGCCTACGTTGTTGCGGATGGCAAACTGCCGGTTGTCGCCGTAACTGCCGGTTTTGGTGACGATGAGTTGACCGGTGAAGTTATCCCAGTTGCCCTCGATATATTCACGCAGATAGCACACGCCCCACTGCAGGGTGCCGGTGCCGCTGACGTTGCACTTGTTGACGTTCCATCGGTCGAAATTGAGTGTCGACGTAGTGCCGGCCTCGGCCACGATGGGGAAGTTGAAGGTCACAGCCGCCTCGTTCTTGCCCACGTTGGCAAAGGTGCCGCCAGCCATGACGAGGCGCGATGCCTTGCCGATGCCGGCGTCGCTGATGTCCTTCGTGGCCAGTTTCACCGTGCCGCCCTCTACGCGCAGGTCGCCGTCGTAGTTGAAGAAGCCAGTGTTGTTGACACTCAGCGTGCCCTCGCCACCGATGACGAGGTTGCCCTGTCCCTCGAAACTACCGTTCATAGTGACCACGGCGCTCTGGTTGGCAATGTCGAGGCCAGTGTCGCTATAGAGTTTGGCCGAGCGGTTGGTAGTGGTGGTGACACCCGTGTAGCGGTACGTACCGCCGTCGAAGACCCAGTTCTGTGCAAACTCCTGACTCTTGCCCAGTCCGCTGGCCACGCCGCCATTCTTCAGGCTCGAGAACTCATAGATGCCGTCGTGCAGCACCGTAGCCCCCTCATACTGCTGGTTGCTTTGGATGGTCAGCGTGCCCGTGCCCGCCTTGTTCATCGAGGCCGAGCCGCTGATATAGCCCGTGCCGTCGATGGTGACGTGGGCATCCGAGCGTACCACCACGGCGGTCTTCGGCGTGGCTTCACTCAGGGTGATGGTCTCGTCGGTCGTCGGGTTGATGAGCCATTCGCCATCGCCGGTGCCGTCGAAGGTCTCGCAGTCTATGATGTCGGTCTGCTCGGGCCGTGTCTTCACGGTCAGTTCGGGGGTATAGGCCGACTTCTCATCGCCCTGATAGGCACAGACGCGGACTACGTAGGCCGTGCCGGGCTGGAGGATTGTAGATTGAAGGTTGAAGGTTGAAGATTGCGTGCGGCCCATCTCCACGAAGGTGCCGTTCTGCTTCATCTCCACGATAAAACCATCCTCGTTGTCACTATAGTCGGCCCACGAGAGCGTAAGGCTGTTGGTCGTGGCTCCTGCGAGTTCCAGCAGCATCGGGGCGCGCAGGAAGAACTGGCGGTCGTCCTTGGTGATGCTGTTGATATAGTTCTCGATATTGGCATAGCCGTTGTCGGCAATGGTCATGGCGTCGTTCTTCGTCTTGTCGGTGCCGTTGGCCTCTTCCCATGCGTCGGGCATGCCGTCGTTGTCGGTATCGGTGTGCTTAGTACCGGCAAACATTGTCCACGAGGTAGGCACGCCGATGGGCAGTTCGTTCTCGTTGGTAATGAGTTTGCCCTTCGTACCGAACGACAGCACCTCGTCGACCATGTAGCAGTCGGCAATGTCGCGGTAGGGCAGCGAAGCGCCTACATCGGGCAGCAGTTTCTCTACGAGGTCCTGGGCGGCCCATTTCTCCAACTCGGGATAGGCGTAGGGCTGGCTCTGACGGTCGCCGCCGCCGTCCTTGGTAAACTCGGTGGGGTTGTACACGCCGTCGCGGTTGGCATCCTTCCAGTTGTCGGCACCATAGAAATGGAACTTCTCGTTGCCGCCGGTCAGGGCGTCGCCACCCACGGCAGGGCCGTTGATAAACATATTGCTCTCGATATTCACGTAACTAGTGCCCTCGGAGTCGCCCCCCATGTTGTAGGCGGCGTTCTTCCAGTTGTACACCAGGTTGTTGGCATACTGGTTCACACCCTTCACCTTGAAGTTACGGGTAGAGTTGTCTACCAGCAAGATGCGGTAGAGGGTGATATTGTCGGCCTGCATCAAACCGCCGGCCGAGTGGGTCATCAGGCCCTGGCCCACGATGCTGTTCATCAGTGTGATGTCCTGCGGGGCTGTGCCTTTGTTGTCCCAGTTGATGGAGAAGTTCTCGTCCTGTCCCCACGAGAAGGAGCAGTGGTCGAAGATCATGTTCCTACCGTTGGCAATGCCGGCGGCATCCTTGTCCTTTGTGCCCACGGCACCCATGCGGAAGCGCATGTAGCGGCAGATGATGTTGTCGGCACCAGAGAAACTCACGCCGTCGCCATAGACGGTGACACCCTCGCCGGGAGCCGTCTGTCCGGCCACGTAGAGGTTCTTGGCAAACGACATGCGCGAGTTGATACGGATGACGCCTGCCACATCGAACACAACGATGCGGTTGGGCTGGCTCACGGCATCGCGCAGAGACCCCGTGCCCGAGTCATTGAGGTTAGTCACATGGTACACCGTACCCGTTCGTCCGCCCGTAGCGAAGCGTCCCCAGCCCTGTGCGCCGGGGAAAGCCAGTTGCTGGGCAAAGGCTGTAGTACAGGATACCAAAAGGAAGGTCAGTAACGATAAAAGAATCTTCTTGTTCATTTTATTAATAGTTTTTATTAGTTTGAGTCAATTTTGCGCGGCAAAGATACGACTTTTTCCCTATATACCTCTTTTATATTAGGGAAAAAAACTATAATCTTTGACAAATAGCATATTTCTTTGTCCTCACAAGATTTTACCTGGTTATTTAGTCCGAATAAAACCGTGTAAAACCGTGGCTATACTTTAGTCCGAATAAAACCGTGTAAAACCGTGGCTATGCAATAACTCCGATGATGTCGTTCACATCGGCCACGCCGTGGCGGTCGAGCCAGTCGTTGATGCCGTCGCGCACCTTTATCGTCACGGCGGGGTCAAGGAAATTGGCGGTGCCGATTTCGATGGCGCGCGCACCGCACATCATAAACTCCAGGGCATCCTCGGCACTGCTGATACCACCAAGGCCTATCACGGGAATCTGCACGCTCCTGGCCACCTGATAGACCATGCGCAGGGCCACGGGCTTCACACACGGACCGCTCAGGCCGCCAGTGCCAATACTCAGCACCTTACGCCGCTTCTCAATATCCACGGCCATGCCCATCAGCGTGTTGATAAGGCTCACCGCATCGGCACCCTCGGCCTCCACGGCACGGGCTATCTCGGTGATGTCGGTCACGTTGGGCGAGAGTTTCACAATCAGCGTCTTGTGGTAGGCCGCGCGCACGGCTTTCACCACGCTGGCAGCACCGCTACAGGTCACGCCAAAGGCCATGCCGCCGTCCCTGACGTTCGGACACGAGATATTCAGTTCGATGGCAGGAATCCCGTCCAGCGCGTCGATGCGGGCGGCACAGGCTGCATAGTCCTCGGGCGAAGAGCCGCTGACATTGACAATATACGTGCCACCCGTGGGCAGCAGTTGGGGGTAGATATGCTCACAGAAATAGTCCACGCCCTTGTTCTGCAGGCCCACGCAGTTGAGCATACCCATCGCTGTCTCGGCCATACGCGGATAGTCATTGCCCTCACGCGGCTTCTGCGTCGTGCCTTTCACAATGATGCCGCCAATCTCGTCTAACGGCACAAAGTCCTGAAACTCAAGCCCGTAGCCAAACGTCCCCGATGCGGTCATCACAGGGTTCTTCAGTCGCAAATCTTTTATCTCTACATTCAGTCTTGCCATAACACCACAATTGTTTTATCTTATTTTATTAATGGAACACTGTGCCTCTGCGTTCATATCCCAACCGTACAGCACGAAATAACAAAGACTACCATAACAGCCTATTGATATTAAACACCGGCCCGTCCTTGCACACACACACGTTCGTAGGTTCCCCGTTCTTCTCAGATAGGCTGCTGGGGGCCACCTTCTCTACGCAGCACAGGCAGGCACCAAGCCCGCAGGCCATCAGATTTTCCAACGACACCTCACACTCTATACCTTTCTCGCGGGCATAGCGTGCCACCGCCTTCATCATCGGCGTAGGGCCGCAGCACTGTATCATCTCGAACCGCCTGGCTGGTTTACCGTCACTACCACGTCGTAGTCCCTTCTGCTGCACGCTTTCCTCCTGTAGCACGCTTTCCTCCTGCAGCACACTGTGGTTAGTAACAAATCCGCGCTCGCCTTCGCTGCAGTCCTCGGTAGTCACCAGTACGCGCCCGTATTTCTCAAACTCGCTAATCAGCAGTAGGTCCTTGGCCGAGCGCGCCCCTAAAAGGAACGTAGGCTCCACGCCCTGCTCCTTCAGCGTAGCCCCCAGATAGAGAAGTGGTGCCACTCCCACGCCCCCTCCAACCAGCAGCCGTCCGTTCTCCCCGCCCAGCCGTCCGTGTAAAGCGGTTCCCCCGCTTTGATCCGCGGCGGTTTCCCCTTTTTGGTAAGGGTGCAAAGCGGTTCCCCCGCTTTGATCCGCGGCGCTTCCCCCGTTTTGGTGAGGGTGCAAAGCGGTTCCCCCGCTTTGATCCGCGGCGGTTTCCCCGCTTTGGTGTCTTTCCCCGCTTTGATTAATCCTAAATCCATTCCCCAGCGGCAGCACGCAGTTCAGCCGTTCGCCTGCCTGCATCTCGCCCAGCCGCCGCGTGCCGTCGCCCACGACTGCCACGAGCAGCCACAGTTCGTTAGCCTTATAATCAACGAAACAAATAGATATAGGCCGGCGCAAAAAAGTCCTTGGCGAACCATCAACACGCACCTCTACAAACTGCCCCGGCAGCATCGCGGGCAATGCCTGCTCGTCAGTCAGCCGTATCAGCACGTACCTTTCATGCACGCGCTCTACGGCCTTGACCGTCAAATCCATGATATACTTCTTCATCATTCCTTACATTTTACCTGCAAAGGTAACACTTTTTTCCCACAATCCAAAACTTGCTTGAATAAAATTATAGCCATTATTTTCATATTATAGCCATTATTTTCAAAATTATAGCCATTATTTATTTTAACCCGGCAATCGTTAAGAAATAAAGCTGGTACAAATGGAACTGAAAAACAAAGACACAAAGACACGAAGGGCTATACAAGCTCCGATAATCTTCGTGTCTTTGTGTCTTTGTGTTCCATTAAAAAACTGCTACCGACTACGTGAAGACGCGGAGTCAACGGGCGTAAAACTCTCCCACGTCTGGTCGTCATAATACACCCGAATCTCGGTAACGCGGCGAGGAGGCTTGTCAACAATTTTTACCAATTCGGGCGCAATTTCCGACCGTGTACTCCTTACACCATTATTATAAGCCACTGGCCGACGTACATTTTGTGGGGTAGGAGCGACAGGCTGCCCGAAATCGAGCATCGGCTCCTGACCGAAAAGTGATGACTGGTATCCCTGACGACCACTCTCCGGTTGCTGAGGGTCAGCGGAGGAGGGGTCGGTGGTCAAATCCTGCGAACCTGATGCCAACCCTGGCTGCTTGTACATCTCACCCTGTCCGAGCATGAGCCATTCGAGGCTAATGTCAGGAAATTTCTTTTTGATGCTCTCGATGATGTTAATGGTGGGGCGGGTACGATCGTTGAAGATACCACTCAGCGTTGCCGGGGTGGTGCCGATGGCATTGGCAAAGACCTGCTGGGTCATGTGCTGCGCCTCCATAATCTGCCTGATTCTATCCTTCATACTACTTATCAACTGTGATTAGGCCCCAAATGGGGTGTTTTGCTTTGAGTTTACAAAGGTAAAACAAAAAATCGAACTATACAAATTTTTAAAGAAGAATTTATGATTTCATAGTTTAAATTTTCTGTTTCGAATTTGTAAACATAAACCAAAAGTGTTGGCTATTTGGCGTTTACATTCGTAAATTTAAATTTAAGGGTATTAAGGCATATAAACTTGAACGAGAACATTGTTTTGTAATTAACTGGCTTACAAGACATAAATATCTCTATATCATCTATAATAATAGGGATATACGTATAATTAGGCGTTTAATTGCTCATATAGCGACCGTTTTTCTAAGGCATTTTATGCTAACTTGCTGACTTTCGCCTATTTACAAACATAAAAACAGGGGTTAATAAATATACATTCATGTTTTCAAACCCAAAGATTTAAGTTTTAATATTCAACTGTTTAATTTTCTAAATCCCCAGAATTTACATTTTAAAACTTAAATTTATGCCAAAATATTCAAATGTTTAAACCTTTTAATCTTTCAAAGTTCAAAATCATAAACCATAATTAATGTTAACGTTAAATTCGCAATGACCGAAAAAACGCTAAATCGAAATGCTTGAAAAATTCTGAACGAGCGGTCGTGCGACTCAAAATTTTTAAAACCAGAGGGTAGTTATTTTGCCCTAAACCCCTGATTTTATGGGCTATTAGGCATAAAAAAAGCACCCTTGGCGGATGCTCCTTCTAGAATTTCTGAAGCCCGAAAACGGGCCATCTTAGTGCAGAATGTAAAAAATAAGTTCCTTCATCAACTCTCCTGGAGGGGTGTTGGGGTTATCCAGGCCCTTGCTTTTGGCATCAATCTCTCGTAGTTTGGAAATTATCTGCATCGTTTTCATCGCTGTGAAATTTCTCATGCCGGTCATGTAGTCCTTGGCTGCCCACGGAGACCTCAGTTCCAACCACTCGGCAACCCCCTCCTGGCTGTTTCTTTTTGGCGCGTAAAAGGCAATCATCAGGTTTTGGAAGTAATTAAAGAGCATTGGGAGAAAAGCGTAGATGCTGCCGGCCTTCGGATTTTTGTCAAAATAATTGATAATCTGATTAGCCTTGAAAACGTTGCGGTTGACAATGGCATCGCGCAGTTCGAAACCGTTAAAATCCTTGCTCACACCTATCTGGTCTTCCACCACCTGGGGCGTCACTCGCCTATCCCCTTCCGGCAGGCTGAGCAGCACCTTGTCCAACTCGCTGGTCAGACGGCTCAGGTCGGCACCGATGCTCTCGGCGATGAGCATCGTCGACTTCGGATCGATGCTCACATGCTTCTGACGCAGGTAGCCGTCGATGAACGCGGGCAAGTCGCGGTCGCGCAGTTTCTGACTCTCAAACAGGATGCCAGCCTGCTGGATGGCTTTCACATAATCGCGCTTACGACCGTCTATCTTCCCGTTCTTGTGACAGATCACGAGCACGGTGCTCTTCAACGGCTGCTTCATATATTTCTCCAGCGCGTCGGTCTGCTTCAGGTTCTGAGCCTCCTTGACGATGACCACCTGGCGCTCGGCCATCATCGGATAACGACGGGCGGCATCAACTATCTGCGATGCGGTGACGTCGCTACCGAAGAAGACGGTCTGGTTGAAGTCGCGCTCCTCAGGCTGCAGCGCGTGCTCGGCTATGTAGTCGCAAATCTTGTCGATATAGTACGACTCCTCGCCATGCAGATAGTACACCGGCTGGTACTTGCCGGCCTCCAACTCCTGCATAATGCCCTGATAGGTCATATTTTTTGCTTCTGCCATTGCTTTCTAACGGATATTTTGTATCTTTGCAGCCGCAAAGGTACAAATAAGTGAGCAAAAAACCAAATAAAACAGGAATAAACCTGGCTCTATACCAAAATAAAATGGAAATAAACCTGCCTCCATACGAAATAAAATGGCGCGAGAAGGACGGCAAACGCCAGATCTTCGACTTCCTGCGCCGACGCTACGTGGCACTGACACCCGAGGAATGGGTGCGACAGCACTTCGTACACTACCTCGTAGACCACAAGGGCTACCCCAAGGGGCTGCTCTGCAACGAGGTGGAACTCCGCGTGGGCGAAAAAAAACTGCGCTGCGACACCCTGTTATACAACAAGGCGTTGCAGCCGCAGATGATTATTGAGTACAAGGCTCCCGACATACCCGTGACGCAGCGCGTCTTCGACCAGATCTCGGTGTACAACCGCCTGCTCCACGTCGACTACCTCATCGTATCCAACGGCCTACAACATTACTGCTGCCGCATGGACTACGACCGTCAGACATACACGTTCTTACGCGAAATCCCCGATTATACTAACCTCACGCCATGTCATTAGCATCGGTCGTCTTCTTCGACGATGCCGACTTGCGCACGCCGGTGCCGGCACCGCGGCGACGCGTGGTCTTCTTCTCCTCTACCACAGGCTTCTCGGTCTTGATGCCGGCCAGTTCGGGATCGATGAGGATGCGGCCGCAGTATTCGCAGACGATGATCTTCTTGTGCATCTTGATGTCCAACTGGCGCTGGGGCGGAATCTTGTTGAAGCAGCCGCCGCAGGCGTCGCGCTGCACATAGACGATGCCCAGGCCGTTGCGGGCGTTCTTGCGGATGCGCTTGAACGAGGTGAGCAGGCGCTGCTCAATCTTCGACTCATACTCATGGGCTTTCTCCTTGAGTTTTTCCTCCTCCACGCG
>JAEEGL010138146.1_pt1 | contig 20481 bp, 13 predicted proteins | sample 9134231 | NCBI WGS metagenome assembly JAEEGL01 (sample SAMN16246548, study PRJNA631951) | gut metagenome | biome: gut microbiome; feature: rumen; material: fiber-attached | host: Bos | place: Iran: Karaj | collected 2018-10
TGGTAATTCTACTGGTTCATCTGCACAGTATATTAGACCAATTGTTGAGCTATCTGATATAGAGATAGTTACAAATAATAAATCAGGAAATACAATTTCTGAGGCATGGGAATTGAAGAAAGTAGAATAAAGTTTTAAAACTATAATTAGCTGAATTAGCAAATTAAATATAGAATATTTAATGAACTATAGAGAGGAAATCTTATTATGAAAAGGATTTTTAAAAATTCTATAAAAATTAGTAATGGTATTACTTTGATAGCTTTAGTAATTACTATTATAGTTTTGTTGATATTAGCAGGTGTTTCTATTGGGCTTGCTGTAGGTGATAATTCGGTAGTAAAAAAAGGGGCGTTAGCTAATGAAAATACAAAAAATGCTGAAACAGCTGAAAGAGCAAGATTAGCTTTCACATCTGTAATAATGGATGGTACAGGAATTGTTACAAAAGAAAAATTTGAAGAAGCAATTAATACTGAGTTTTCAGAAAAAGAAAATGTTACTATAGAAGAGGATGTAGTAAATAATGAATTTATAGTAAAAAAAGACAATGTTGAAATTGATAGAATAGAAAAGTATTCAACACAACAAGTTGATACAAGTAAAGGATTATGGTATGGTTTAGCAAAAATATCTGATGATCGTAATATTCTTAGTCAACTTAAATTTATTAAGGAATCTAATTATTCTGCAAATATAGAATGGTTTATACCTGGAAATATAAAAATTATAACTCACTATTATATAGAAACAGATGCAGAAACTGGGGATAGTAGAGTTGTAGTAGAACCACCTATAAGAACAAATCTAAATACAAATGAAGTTCTTTCACAAATAAATGGAACTCTTAACGGAGAAGCAATTGAACTTGGTACATTTTTGATAGAGTATTTAGAAAGTTTTAGTATGGATGAATTAGCTGAATTAGCAAATAAATAATTATAATAAAAAATAGTGGGGGCTCTATTATGAGGGCCCCCACTTTTGAATGGTTAATAGTTGCAGATTATCTCATCAGAAGAGATGCTTGAAGAAACCGCAGATTCTTGCGATAATTCCGGGTTTTTCCTCATCCATGAGAAGTTCGGTATCCTGCTCAGTTGCCGCCTGCTTTTCCTTTTCCACATAGTCAACATCTTTGAAAATTGCCTTGATGTTTTCCAGTGTGGGGTCCAGGTATTCCTCGGTAAAGTTCTTGTGAAGCACGAACTTGAAGGCTTTGGCATACTCATCCCAATCCTCAGGCTGGATTCTCTTCATCAGAAGATCGCGAATCACGTTTTCAGATGCATAGATCGTGAACGAATAGGGATCTTTTTCAGAATAGTGTCCATTGGGAGAAAGGAGAATGGTATTGTACTGGACATTCTTGGAGCAGAGGAAACCTCTGAAGGTATAATCCGGGAATTCATTCTCAAAGCGAAGAAGAAGTGCTTTGAATAAATCAATCCGGGGATCATGCTCCTCCAGTTCATTTTCCCAGGTACCCACTTTGTATTCGCTGAAGGGGCAATCCTTAACCGGGCAGTCGAAACACTGCCTTTCGGTAGGCATATAGCCCGATGCAGTCCGAATTCCGCGACACTGAAGAATTTTGAGATAGCGTTTTACTTCTTCCTGCCTTTCAACAATGTTGATAGGCTGATAGAAACCGCCACCGACCATGCTTCCGCCACCCCAATAGTAGCCTACAAGCCAATTAGCATTGGAGATGTAGTCATAAGGGGAAACGGTGCCGGACTGGATTTTTTCAATGTCATTCGGGTGCATATCAACGAAGTACGGGCCCCGGTAGTGATGAAGGAGCATAGGGGAACCTTCTTCAGGAGCTTGGATGTAGTAAAACCTACCGGTGGTTGAGGGGTGAATGTGTTCAATTGTGAGTTTCTGGTCAATCATTGTTCCGAGTTCCTGTGCAAATGCTTCCATGTTGTTCATTGTGATTCCTCCTTAAAATGTTAATTATTGTGAAGCAGTTACTGGATACACTAATTAATCTACATGTTATTAACTTTTCAATGTTCTGTCTCAGAAAATTATTTTGCTGAAAAACAATGATGTTAAACCACATGAGACTAAAAAAGAAGTATCTATTATAATTATACTACAATTTACATAAAAAGTAAACAAATTGCTTATTACAGGAGTTTTTATATAAAAAATAATTCATAGAATTTTTCTATGAATTATTTAAACTATTTTTATTTGTTTATTAGTTTTTCTATATATTTTGCAACTCCATCTTCTTCATTAGAAAGAGTAATTTCATCAGCTTCATTTATAACTTGTGAAATGGAGTTACCCATTGCTACTTTATGTCCAACACTGTTAAACATAAGTAAATCATTTAAACCATCGCCAATTGCAATTGATTGTTCTTTTGGAATATTTAAATAATCTAGTAATATTTTAATTCCTGTTCCTTTTGTAGTTTGACTATTTCCAACATCACAAAAGAAGTTAGGTGGCGGAGTTCCAATCGGTTCTGTTAAATATTTTGTTGTGTTTTTGATTTCAATTTGGGGTTCATTTAGATTTTTGACATCATTAATCATGCTTCTAACTTTTTCGCTATCAGGAGAATGTAATACACATTGAGTTATTTTATATGTGCTTAAGATTTTATCTAAATCATCTATAATAACTTCACGTTCTGGATGTCTAATAATATTTACGTATCTATCTCCATCAGTATCTAATCCTATAAAAGCATCATGTTTGATAACAATATCATATAATTTTTTTATTATTTCTGGTTCGATGTTTTTATTAAAAATAGTAGTATCGGTTTCATAATTATAGATATCAGCTCCGTTAGATGAAATAATATAAGGACTTGCATTTGCTTCTTTACTAACATCAATAGTATATTGTCTATATCTTGCAGAACAAATGACAATAATCAAACCCGCTTCAACAGCTTGTTTTATAATTTGAGAAGTATAAGGAGTTACTTCTTTTTTGTTGTTTCTTAAAGTGCCATCAATATCAATAAAAATAATTTTATAATCTTGCATATGAATCTCCTTTAAAAATCTATTTTTATTATATCACAAATATATTAAATTTTGGTCAATAAAGTATAAATTTTTTGCGATTATTGATAAAATTATTTTGGATTATTGTATCCTAAATATGTTTTACATAAGATAAGGAATTAATATGGAAGAAATTCAAATTTTAAACAAAGCATTTAATACTTATAATTTAAATAATGAACCAGATTTATCTAATAAAATTTTAAATTATATTTTAGAAAGAATATTAGATAATGAACCAAATATAAGGCAAATGGCTGATGTAACTAAAGAAGGTGTTACATTTGAAGAAATATTAAATGCTTTTAATGATGCTTATCGTGAAGAAGAATACTATAAAAAACAAGATAGTTTTTCTCAAGGGCAAGATTATTATTGTGGAAGATTTCCAGTTCCAATTGGAAATATTGTTGTAGAAACAAATAATGTTTTAAAGGTTATTAAATATTTTGTTGGAGGAATTAAATCTCGTAACACTATAACAATTTCTCAAACTGAATATCTTGAAAATAGCTTGTCTAATATGATGTTAATTATTTTTAAAGAAGCTGTTTCTAAATTTAATTTAGATAATAATATATTTAATATTCTTCCATATGAAGATTGCTTTTATGATCATTATGATGAAGTTATAGAAATAGAAAACGATGAAGAAACTTTAAAGCAAAGACCATTCAGCAATAAATATATAGTTTATGATAATGATGGTATTTTTAAAGAAGAAGTAGAAGAAGAAAAAGAACGTTTAAAGGATTTTGGATTTGATTTTGAATATATTAATTGTTCTTTAGATGAAGCAGTAGAGCATATTAATAAAATTAGACCGATGGGAGCTGCTATTTATACAGAAAGTAGTAACTCTGCTTATAACTTTGTTAATATGGTGCATACACCTAACGCATTTGTAAATAGTTCATTATTAAATCAAGAAGAATTGCCAGACAAAAAGAATAAATTATATTATTTAAAAACAATTATGTATCCATCTGGAAAAGATTTTGATTTAAAAGAATATTTAAAAGAATATGAAGAATAATATTGAAAGCTTAATAATAATTAAAATTGTGAAAAGGAATAATTATGGCACAATTAAGTTTAGAAGAATTTAGAAGAATAAAAGAAAGATTAAGTGAAATTGCAGAAATTGTTAATGCTATTGAATACGGTAATAGAGAATTAACAGAAGAAGAGGAGCGAGTTTTAACCGAAGAATTAGGAACTTTAAATACCACTCTTCATGAAAGTGATTTATCTGGAATTCCATTTGAAGAATATGAAGGATTTGTTGATTTAGGTGCTGATTTTTCAGGAACAGGCGCAAATCTTGATTATTCACTTATTAATATGGAATTTAAATATGGCGAACCTGTAAGAGCAAAAGGATGCAGTGTTAGAAATTTTGATTTTGAAAATCTTTCATTTGATGATGATTCATTTGATGATTCTTTTAAAGAAGAACATCAAGAATATTTTTTAAGTAGAAAAGATTTACCTCAAGAGGTTGTACAAAGATATTATAATAGAAGATTACAAATAAGAGATATTATTAAATATGATTTATATGACTATGTTAATAGAACACCTAGTTATTCATCAGCAGAATTATTTTTTGAAAAAGTAACACCAGATGTTGCAAGACAAATAGACAGACGTATTATTGATGATGAGGAGCTATGGAGAAAACTTGAAGGTAGATTATTAACTCATGATGTACCAGTTTCAATAGAGGAAATTGAACAAGATTTTAGAACAATTGTAGAAGATGAATTATCAAGTTCATATATTTCTCAAGATATGTATGATGCCTTAGTTAATAATCCTAAAGTTCACGAAATGGGACTTGAACGTAAACTAATTAAATTTCCAGAGGGTGAAGAAACATTAGCAAGAGATTATAGAAATGGTTCTTTAACTTTAGAGCAGGTTTTTAATAAAAGAGCAATATTTAGAAATAAAGATTTTGTAACTAGACTATCATTATATCAAAATTATTATTCAAATATTCCTAGTGTTACAGAAGAACAATTAATGTACTTGTTTGATAGATTTGAAGATTTAACTAATTCTTTATTACTTGAAGGAAGTAGTGTTGATGTTGTAGAATTTGCGTCTAGCATTAATCCAGAAGCAACAGTGGAAGAAAATCAAAAAGAGATTCAATCTAAAGTAGTTGAATATCTTGATAGTAATAAAGATGAATTAAAATATTCTCCAAGACTTCAAAAATCATTAGAAAGATTTTATTCTTTTGATTTATTAGAAAAAAGACTTGATGAAAATGAGTTAGCAGATTTTAGAAGAATAAGAAAATATGCAACAGAAGAACAAATAAGATCATATGGTATATCTCCAAAGTTATTTGAAGATAGTAGAATTCTTGATTTCTTTACACATTATGGTTTTAATACAATAATGGAATTCGATCAAAAAAATGGACATATTTTTTCAAAAGATGATTTTAAACTTGCAAGACAAATGTTTAATTATTATATGCATTATGGTGGAAATATTCATGATGAAGAAAGAACAGTTTTTCATAGGACAGATAGCGAATATGAATATGGTAAACCATATTCTATGGAAGATTTTGAAGAATGTGTTAAAAGAATGATTGTTTATGGTCCAACTAATTCAAATTATAGCCGTGAGCAACCAATTGATTATAGAGATTTTTCAGAAGGATTTAGAACAAGATATCCAGATTTGTTTTTACCAGAAAATGCACCAGAAGAGTTAAAAGATAAGTTCTATACTAAAACTTTAAAGGTTTCAGAGTTTGCAGAACATCCAGAATGGATAGAATATGTTGAAAATACAAATTTATTTGTGGGTACTAGATTTCCACGATTTAGTTTCCATGCAATTGGTGAAGATTATAGTACTAACTATTTCACATTTGAATCAGTTTTAAAGGGCATTGGAGCTACTAATGCTCAAATGCTTGACTTTGTTATTAAGAACCAAGATACTTTAAAAATGTTAGAGCAAATGTCAAACTATAATCATCAAGTTGATGCAATAGTTAGAAATCCAAATTTTGGTTTAGAAGATTTTAAAGAATCAATTGAACAATTAGTAGAAGATGGAATTTTATCTGGAAGAATTAGTTATGGAGATAGCCCTATACCACAATTCTTTAAAGATAGACATCCAGAATATATTTTAGATGATAATGCACCAGAAGAATTAAAGATAAGATTTTATCCTCGTAGCGAATTATCTCAAATAGCGAATCTACCTGATAATATAACTAGATTAAGTTTTGACATTGAAGATATAGCAAATCCGGAATTTAGACCATTTTTGGAAGGAAAAAAATTTGATTTAGTTAAAAATCCTTCAGTTAAAGATATTACTCGTATTTTTGATATAGACACAATTACTAAATTATATAATATAGATGGCCAAGCTTTAAGTGTTGTTTATAATTTGAATAAAGAGAATTTGCTAGCATTAAAAGAATTGTTAGATGCAGGCCAATTTAAAGCAGAAGATATTATGAGATATCCTGGATTTTTCTTAAATTATCCTGCAGAGAAGCGTTCAAATGAAACTCTTATGCAATATAAGCAATTATCAAATGCTAATATGCTTAAAGGTTCTAACAATTTTGCAAGACAAACTTATGAGCAAATATTAGGACATATGTTAGACTTTTTAGGATATGAAGAAGCAATGAAACTCCTTCAAGTCCCTGAAATAGATGAAGAAACTCTAGCTCATATTTATGCACAAGATGAGTTAATAAAAACAATGTATGATAAGCGTTTTGACGTAACAGGAAATATTAGAGTAATAGCAAAATTATTTGAAGGTGTTCCTGGATTACTTCCTGAAAACGAGAAAATAACTTCAAAAAATAGTTGTAAAATTTTCCAAAGCATTAATAAGAGAATTCAAGAAGGCTTTAATGGTGATATTCGTACAATGTTAATTGAATCAATGCGAGAAAATGGTTTTGAAGTTGATGATGAAAAATTAAATGAAGTTTTAAATAATGTAATTGATATTAGTACTAAACAAAAATTAAATCAAGTTAGAGAACATAATTCAAACATTATAGAAAATAATATTGATGAAAATCAAAAAACTAGAAACATGATTAAAATGCATTATAGGAATGCATTAGAGTATAGTCTAAAAAAATCAGAAGTAGTAGATCCAATTTTAGTTAGAGAATATTTACAAAATGAATTTTCTAAAAAAAGAGAAAATGGTGAGCCACGTTATTCTCCACATGTTACAGATCATTTAGATGATTTAGTTAGATTTGCAACTGAATTATCAAAGAGCCCAGAATGGGGTAGATTATTAAATCATACTGTAGTTGATGATTTAAAAGAAGAGGCTTCTAAAATTGGTAAGGGCTGGATTCGTAAAATTACGACAAATGCTTGCTATAAATTAGATAAATTATCATTTGAAGAAGCATCAAGATTAGATAGGTCAATTTATCCAGAAGGATCTGATTTAGAAGTAGATACTGAAGCTTCAATTGGTATAAGAGAATTAACAGAAGAAGAAAAGAAAAAATTATATGAGTTATTAACTACAGAAAACTATTCTGGCTTTTTAACATATGCAAAAGCTGAGAATATGTTTTCAACAATGAAAGTACCACAAACAGATAGATTTAAAGAATTCTTTTTAGGACATAAAGATGAATTTTTAAGCAATCCTGACTTGTTTGCAAATTTTGTTGTTATAGCTTCAAAATTTGATGAATATTTAGAAGATGATATAGGTTTTAGTACTCGTTTTAAAGAGGGTACATTGGAGCCAAGTGATATTTTATATAAATTATCAAATGATGTTTATAAAAATGTTGTAGTACATAGTGGTGAACATGATTTAGTTTATCAAGCAAAAAGTGCTGGTTTAACTGAAGAACAAGTTTTAATAGCACAAAAATTAATGACAGATATGAAACAGCGTGAATATCAAACAGTTCCACAAGAAGAGGCAAGTACTAAACGCTATAGAGGAAGAATTATTAGAATGGATGACCCACTTCATTTTGCTGTTGGTAAAATTACTAATTGTTGTCAAACAATTGGTAAAGGCGAACCTGGTGAAACTTCTATGATTCACTCTAGTATGGAAAGAAATGGTTCATTATTTATTGTAGAAGAATTAGACGAATTTGGAAAACCTGTTGGAATTGTTGCTCAAAGTTGGACATGGCGTAATGGTAATAGAGTTTGTTTTGATAATGTTGAAGTTCCACATAGTGTTGAAGCAGAATTAAAAAAGACTGGCGGTTTTGATGAAATAATGGAAGTATATCAAGAAGCTGGCCAAAGAATGATTGAAATTGATAGATTAAAATTACGTAAAATGGTAAAAGAAGGAAAAATTACAGAAGAGCAATATCAACAAATGGTTATAAAAGATGTTGCAATGGGTACTGGTTGTGATGACTTAGTTCATAATTTATCAGAGGGAAAATTATCAACAATAGAAAAAATAAATGCTGTTGCACCATTAGAAATAGGAAAATCATATACAGGCGCACATACAAGAGTATTATATAGTGATGCACATAATTGTAGATTAATTGCACATAATGATGATTTTAGTGAAAAAGATCATTCTCATACAAATATTGAAGTTGGTGATTTAGGAGTAAAATATACTAAAACAAGAGATATTATACGTAGAAAAGGTGGAGATATTGATGTTGATAAGATAGGTGCAATTGCAGATTTAGTTAATCGAAATGGAAATGAAGAAAGCAGTTTTTCTTCAAAGCCAATTAGTATTTTGGAAATTGCAAGTTATTATGGTGATAGAAGAACTACACTTCCAACTAGTGATAAGTATAGATTAAGTATGTCTGAAAGCGCTGATTGGTATATGTTAGCTGAAGAACAAGAAAGTGGAATTGCTATTTTAGAAAGCGGAATTGATTTAGCAAAACCAGAGACAGAGATTGAAACTTTAGATAGGAAAATGGCAATTGGAGAGTATACAAGAGAATTATATAAACTAATTCAAGAAGCAAATTCTAAAGGAAAAAATGTAATTTTAGATAAGCAAACACAAGATAAATTTGTAAATCTTGAGATTTTGGTAGAAGATGAAATTGTGTCTATTCAAGATGGAGTTATAGTTGTTCAAGATGAAGAAAAGCTTCAAGAAAAAATAGATAACTATGATAAGGTTTTAGATAAGCAAAGGAGAGAAAGACTACTATTAGAAGCTCCACCAAAAGAAGAAAATGTTTCACAAGAAGAAAATGAGTTATAAGAAAGATAAAAGATGATAAATAATTTTATTAATTTAATACACACTCCAGCATTGTTAATATTATTATTAATAATATCTGGAATAATATTTGCAAATGGTGCGTTGGATTCTCCAAATTCAATTGCAACATGTATTTCAACAAGAAGTTTATCTTCTAAAAGAGCATTAATACTGTTTGTTGTTTGTGGTTTTAGTGGAATAGTTATCATGAGTATGCTAAATTCTACAATTGCTCAAACAATTTATAGTATAGCAAATTTTGGAGAAAGTGATAAAGCTTTTTGGGGATTATTTTCTGCGCTAATTGCAGTAATTATATGGGAAATAATAGTATATAAATTTTCGATTCCAAGTAGTAGCTCACATGCGCTTATTGCCGGTCTTACAGGTTCTGCTTTGGCTTTATTAAATAGTTTTGAAGCAGTAAATGTTGAGCAATGGAAAAAAGTATTAATTGGAATGGTAGTTATTAATTTTTTAAGTTTTGTTTTAGGTTTTGTAGTAACTAAAATAATAGAATTTATTTGTAAAAATATGGATAGAAGAAAAACAAATAAGTTTTTTACTGTGTTTCAAATAATATGTAGTGGTTTTATTTCATTTATTGATGCTGCACAAGATGGTCAAAAATTTATTGGTATTATGATGCTTGCAATTATGTTAGGTAATGGTGCTAAAGTAAGTAGTATTACTAATATTCCAATTTTCGTAGCAGTTTATGTTGCACTAGTCATGACAATGGGAACTGTAATTGCGGGTAGAAGAATAATTCAAACAACTGGCACTAAGATGATAAAATTAGAAAAGTATCAAGGAGCAGCAAGCGATATTTCAAGTGGTACAAGTATGCTTTTAGCTACAATATTTGGTATGCCAGTTAGTAGTTCACAATCTAAAAGTATGGCAATTGCAGGTGTTGGAAGTTCAAGAAGATTAAAAAGCGTTAATTGGAATGTAATTAGAGGAATGCTTACTGCATGGATAGTTACATTTCCATGTTGCATTTTTTTAGGATATGTTATTTGTAAAATTATAGTAGGTTTGGTGTAAGGTATGAGTGAAAAAGTTAATTATTTTGATAGTTTTATTGAGATGTCTAATTATATAGTTAGTTCATCTGAAAAGTTAAATGAGGTGGCTAATAATTTTAATGTTAAAGAGTTAGACAATAAAACAAATGAAGTTCATGAGCTTGAAAATAATGCAGATAGAATAGTTCATAAAATTGGTAAAAGTTTAATTCAAGATTTTCTGCCACCAATTGATAGAGAAGATATTTCTGAAATAGCCCATAGATTAGATGATATAGAAGATTCTATTGATGAATTATTGATTAATATAAAAATACTAAATATTAAAAAAATGAATGAGGATGTAAAAGATTTTACAGCTATATTAATGACGTGTACAAATAATGTTAAAGAAATATTTGTGAATTTGAAAAACTTCAATAGAAAAGATTTGATTATAAAAGAGGTAATTAGATTAAATAAAATTGAAGAAGAAGGAGATAGACTTTTCGAAAAATCAATTTCTAATTTATATCGTAATGAAAAAAATGCAATAGAATTAATAAAATGGGATAACATCTATAATTGTTTAGAAAATGCAATTGATAATTGTGAAAGACTAGGTGACGTAATAGAAGACGTTATATTAAAAAATAGTTAAGATTAATTAAAAGATAAATGGCACAGGATAAACCTGTGCCATTTTTATATGGGTTATTTGATTTTAAAAAATGAGGTGTAATATTAAAAATATTTTTCCTTTTTATATAAGAAATAAATATTGAAAAAAATCGTAAAAAAATTAAGAAAAAGCTTTATTTTTTTGCGATTTTATCATATAATAATTGGGTAAAATTGTAATTACAATTCTACTTGTATTTCTATTGAAAATTTTTATTTTCAAAGAAAGAGGCAAAATTATGAAAAAAATAATTTTTAAAGGCTGTGGAACAGCTATCATTACACCATTTAAGGAGAATGGTGACCTAGACTTAGAAAGTTTTGAAAGACTAATTGAGTATCAATTACAAAATGGAGTTGACGCATTAATAGTATGCGGAACTACAGGAGAAGCATCAACAATGACTGTTGATGAAAGAAAACAAGCGATAAAATGTGCTTTAGAAACAGTTAAAAATCGAGTTCCAGTTATTGCAGGAACAGGTGGAAACTGTACTAGAGACGTAATTACAATGACAAAATGGGCAGAAGAAGCAGGTGTAGATGCTGCATTAATAGTAACACCATACTACAACAAAACTACACAAGATGGTTTAGTTGAGCACTATACACAAATTGCAAATTCTACAAAATTGCCAATTATTTTATATAGTGTACCAAGTAGAACAGGAGTAAATATTGCACCTTCTACATGTGAAAAATTAAGTAAAATTGAAAATATAGTTGCTATAAAAGAAGCAAGTGGAAATATATCACAAATTGCAGAAATTAGACATTTATGCGGTGATGAATTAAATGTGTATTCAGGTAATGATGATCAAATAGTTCCAATCTTATCTTTAGGTGGACTTGGAGTTATTTCAGTATTAAGTCATGTTATGCCGCAACAAACACATGATATGGTAAAAGCATTTTTAGATGGAGATGTAGCTAAAGCAAGTAAAATGCAATTAGATGCAATACCAATGTGTAAAGCACTATTTTGTGAAGTAAATCCAATTCCAGTTAAATATGCTATGAGTAAATTAGGCTATACTTCAAGTAAACCTCGTTTACCATTAATAGAAGCAAGCGAAAAAGCAAAACAACAAATTGATGAAGCAATGGAAAAATGTTGTAAATAAATTAGTTTGAAAACTAATTTTAGAAAGGCTAAATTATGATTAGATTATTAATAAATGGTTGCAATGGTAAAATGGGAAAATGGGTTCAAGAAGTTGCTAAAGAAACAGATGGAATAGAAGTTGTAGCTGGTTTTGATAAAGTAGATACTGGCGATAATGATTTTCCAGTTTTCACTAAAATTGAAGAAATAAATGTTATTCCTGATGTTATAGTAGATTTTAGTGTGCCACTTGCAACACTTAATATATTAGAATTTGCAGTTGATAAAAAAATACCAATTGTAATTGCAACAACAGGCTTTTCAACAGAAGAACAAGAAAAAATTTATGAAGCTCGCAAAGTTATTCCTGTATTTAAATCAAGTAATATGAGTTACGAAATCAATTTAATGAGCAAAATAATTGCTGACGTAGCTAAAAAATTACCTGAAAGTGATATAGAAATTGTAGAAACACATCATAGAAGAAAAGTAGACGCACCATCAGGTACAGCTTTATTATTAGCAGATAGTATTAATACTGCAATGAATCAAAAATTTGACTATGAGTACAATAGACATACTCGTAGAGAATCTCGTCCTAATAACGAAATTGGAATTCATTCAATTCGCGGTGGTACAGAAGCTGGAAATCATACAGTTATCTTTTTTGGAAATGATGAGAGTTTAAAAATAGAGCATAATGTTACAAGTCGTAGAGTATTTGCGGTAGGTAGCATTAAAGCTGTTCAATTTATCGTTAACAAAGAACCAGGATTATATGATATGAACGATTTGTGCTAATATTTACTTGGTTTTCACGTTTTAGTCACATAAAAATGCTTTAATATAGCATGTGTTATTGCGTTTAGCACAAATTATTCAAAAGAAAAATTTACAAATTGTCAAATATTTTAGATAAAAATTATGGAGATTTTTAATGAATTTTTTTAAAACAGTATGGAAAAATAGGCTTTTAGCAGTTAAATTAGGAAAAAGCAATTTTAAAAACAGATTTGCAAATACAAGTTTAGGAACAATTTGGGGATTTGCTCAGCCATTTGTATTTATGATTACTTATGTTATTGTTTTTCAATACATACTTAAAACAAATAGTTCTGGCGAATACCCATATGTTGTATGGTTTTTACCAGGTATGGCAATGTGGATGTTTTTAAGTGATGCAATTTTAAATGCAAGTAATTCAATTAGGGGCTACAGTTATTTGGTTAAAAAAGTAGTTTTCCCTGTTGATATAATTCCAATTATGTCACTTACAAGTTCAAGTATTATTGGATTATTCTTAATAATTATAGCAATTGGTGCCAGTGTTATTTATGGATTTATACCAAACTTTTTAATTGTATTATATATGATTTTCGCATCATTATGTTTTATTATCGCTTTTACAAGATTTACATCAGCATTAACTACATTAGTACCAGACTTTAGCCAATTACTAAATATTGTAATGCAATTATTTATGTGGTTTACACCAATAGTTTGGAATATGAGTATGGTTAGTGGAAAAGTTGGAATGTTCTTAAAAGCATTCCCATTTACATACATTATTGAAGGCCTAAGACAAGCATTTTTACCTAATTCAACGATTATTACAGAAAACTATGGTATTTATACAATTATCTTTTGGGCAATTACAATCATTGTTTTTGTTTGGGGAAATGCAATATTTAATAAATCAAAAAAGGATTTTGCAGACGTATTATAGGAAGAAGTTATGATAGACATTTTAATGGCTACTTACAATGGTAGCAAGTATATTAAGGAGCAAATAGATAGTATTTTAAATCAGTCTTATAGAGATTTTAGACTGATTATTAGTGATGATTCTTCTTCAGATGATACAGCAAAAATAATAAAACAACTTAGCAAAAATGATAAACGTATAGTATTTTTTGAGCAAAGTATTAATTTAGGAGTAGTTAAAAATTTTGAGTTTTTATTAGAGCAAGTAACGAGTGAATACTTTATGTTTAGTGACCAAGACGATATTTGGGATAAGGAAAAACTTCAAAAAAGTTTAGATACATTAGTTAAAGAAAAGGCAGATTTAGTTTATACAGATTTAAGAATAATTGATGAGAATAAAAACGTTATTGGAGATTCATATTGGAAGCAAAAAGGTTTTATTCATAAGATTAAAAAGTACAACAATTATGAAGCATTGTTTTTAAATAATTATATTACTGGTTGTACAATGCTTGTTAAATCAAAATATATTAAACAAACAGAGCCACATATTTTGCCACTTCCAAATGGAAATAAATATATGTTACATGATAACTGGACTGCTTTGATAGTGGCAATACAAGGAAAATTAGCTTATGTAGAAGAGCCACTTGTAAATTATAGACAACATTCTCAAAATCAAGTTGGTTCAAAAACAGTTTCAAGTACACTTCAAAGTTTTGATGAAGTACGAGATTTATTTATTGAAGTAAAACAAAAGAGATTTAAAACATATAAATCAAACATTTCAAGATTACGAGGCAATAATACTTATAAATTAATTGATGAAGCAAATAAGTATTATCAAAAATTAAATGATACTAAAAAATTTAATTTTAAATATTGGGGTTTATTTTTTAAATTATACAAGTATGAAGAATTTTTATACATTTTAAAAAATTTTGTGATATTAAATATGCCAGCAATTGGAAGACTTTTATTTAAGATTAGAGCTAAATTGAAAGGATAGTAAAATAATAAATGCAAGAAAAAGAAACAGTTATAAAAATTACTAATTTAGTAAAAGAATATAAGATGTTTAACAGAAAAAAAGATAGACTTATTGATGCTATGTTTCCTTGGACTCACAGATATACAACCTTTAGAGCAATGAATGAATTAAACCTAGAAATTAAAAAAGGTGAAGTATTAGGAATTCTTGGAAAAAATGGTGCTGGTAAATCTACTCTTTTAAAAATGATTACAGGAGTTGTAACTCCTTCTTCTGGATCAATTGAAACAAAAGGCAAAGTTAGTTCTTTACTAGAATTAGGTGCAGCATTTAATTTAGACTTAACTGGCTATGAGAATATTTATCAACATGGTACAGTTATGGGATTAACTAAAGAAGAAATAAAAGCAAAAGAACAAGAAATAATTGATTTTGCAGATATTGGTGATCATTTAAATCAACCTGTTAAAACTTATTCTTCTGGTATGTTTGCAAGACTTGCTTTTGCATGTGCTATAAATGTTAATCCAGACATCTTAATTGTTGATGAAGTTTTATCAGTTGGTGATATGGCTTTCCAATTAAAGTGCTTTAAAAAGTTTGAGCAATTTAAAGAAAGTGGAAAAACAATTTTATTTGTAACACATGGTGTAGCTGATGTTTTACGTAATTGTACAAGAACAATTATTATAGATAAAGGAACTAAAATTTTTGATGGTGATGTTAAAGAAGGCGTTGAAATGTATAAACAAATCATCGTTGGAATTGATCCTTTTGAAGTTAAAAAGCAAAAAGAATTAGAAGCAAATGCTAAAATAGATGAGCCAAAAGAAATAAAAGGAAAAGTTAAACCTAATTCAAATGCTTTAAAATTAAAAGATGATGAAGACTGGAAATCACACTTTACTCAAAATCCTAAAATGGTTACTTATGGTGAAGAAGGTGCTGAAGTATTTGACTATGGTATGTTTGATGAAGAAGGCAACTGCATAAATATTTTTGATAATAATAAAGTGGTTTGCTTAAAATCAAAAGTACGATTTACGTCAGATGTTAAAAATCCAATTTTTACTATGACAATTAAAGATTTTCATGGAAAAGATATTACTGGTACAAATACTGATTTTGAGAAAAAGGTAACTGGAGAATTCAAAAAAGGCGATGTAGTAATTTGTGAATTCAAACAAAAAATTCCAGTTGTGCCTGGAAAATATACACTTTCTTTTAGCTGTACAAGATTTGATAAAAATGGAAATCTAAAAGTTTTAGATAGAAAATATGATGCTTTATTAATAGAAGTATCAAGTGATAAGCCTTATGTAGGCATGATTAGATTAGATTCTGATATTTCAATTACAAAGATTTAGAGGGGGACTATATGGAATTTGACGATCAAATTTCAACTATACGAAAGAATATAATTAATTGGTATGAGTTTAAAGCCGATAGTAAAATTTTAAATTTATCTAATGGCTTTGATTTTGATGTTTCAAATGCTAAAGTTTATTCTAAAAATAGCAATAAAGAAAAATTTGATTATGTCGTTGTAATAGGATTAAACAGTGAAGAAGAGGCAAAAGAAAAATTTGATTTAGCTCAAAAAGCAATTAAAGAAGATGGTACAATAATTCTTGCATTTGATAATAAATTTGGTATTAAGTATTTTTCTGGAGTATCAGATGATGCTGGTTTATATGATTCAATTGTTTCAAATAAATTAGTTAGTCTAGCTTATATGAAAGATTTACTAAAACAAAATAAATTTGAATATAAAGTTTATTATCCATTACCAGATTATAAAGTTACAAATGTTATTTATTCTGATGAGCGTTTGCCAGATAGTGAAAGTATCATGTCTCGTAATTTGATTTGCTTAAGAGATGAGCAATATCAAGAGTTTTCTCAAAGACATGCTTTAATTCAATTATTAAATGCAGACAAAGAATATTTTAAACTATTTTGTAATTCTTACTTTATAGAAATTAATAAAAAGCCAATTGTTAACGATACAAAATATGTTAATTTTGAAGTATATCGTAAAGAAGACTATAACATTAAAACTATTATGAAAGATGATTTTGTTTATAAATCAAGTAATAGTAGTTTAGCTGATAATCATATTAAAAATGTTATTAAAAATATAGAACTTCTTAAAAAATATAATATTAAAACTTTAGATAGTTATGAGAAGAATACTATCAAAAGTAAAATGGCACCAAAGGAAGCAATATCTTTAGATAAAGAATTAATTAGACTTGGAAAAGATAGTAAAGATAAAGCAATTAAATTATCTGATAGATTCAAAAAAGAAATCATAGACAAGCTTCCAATTTTAGATGGTGTACCAGAAGAAAATATTTTTACAAAATACAATATTCATATTTCAGAAGATCGTATGCAAAAATTACATTTTGTTAAGGATGGTTTAATTGATTTAATTACACAAAATGTATTTTATTTTGATGATGATTTTCATGTATATGACCAAGAATGGTATGAAGAAAATTGTCCAATCGAATTTATTATTTACAGAAATATTTTTTATAATCATGAGCTTGGAGAAATTATCTCTAAAGACGAACAATATGAAAAATATGGAATTAAAGAATATTTAAAAATCTTTTTAGAGTTAGAAACAAATATATTAAATAGTATTCGAAATGAATACATTTGGAAAAAGCACGTAGAAGCAATTACTAAAACTGGTAATAGAACAATCAATTTTGTTGAATTAAAAGAAAAATATAATAAATTAGTTCAAGAAAAAAGTGAACTTTCTATGAAGATGGATATTACATCATATCAACTTCAATTAGAAAAAGAAAGGTCAGAAGTTTTAGAGAATAATTTACGTGTTATAGAAAAATCTTTATCATGGAAAATAACTAAACCATTAAGATATTTATCTTGGGTTGTTAATTTCAAAAATAAAGTAAGTATGCGTGATAGAATTTTTCCACCAGGAAGTAAAACAAGAGTTAAGATAGATAAAATCTTTCCACCTAAAAATGAAGAAGCTTTAACTGATTATGATTTTTGGATGGCAAATAATGATATCACTAAAAAAGAATTAGAAATACAAAAAGAAACAAAATTTAAATATGAGCCAAAGATTAGTATTTTAGTACCTTTGTACAATACTAATGAAAAGTTCTTTAAAGAATTATTAGATAGTCTTCAAAAACAATCATATTCAAATTGGGAATTATGTTTAGCTGATGGTTCAAATAAGCCTTTAGAGAAAATTAAAAAATTAATCAAAAATGATCCACGTTGCAAATATAATTATTTAAATGCAAATAAAGGTATTTCAGAAAATACAAATGAAGCTTTAAAACTTGCAACAGGTGATTTTATAGGTTTATTAGATCATGATGATTATTTAACATATAATTGCTTATTTGAAGTAGTAAAATGTATAAATAAAAATCCAGATGTTGAATTTATTTATACAGATGAAGATAAATTTAATCAAGCAACAGAAAAACGTTGTGACCCACACTTTAAGCCTGATTATGCAGTTGATACATTAAGATGTAATAATTATATTTGTCACTTTAGTGTATTCAAAAAAGAGTTAATGGATAAATTAGGTGGTTTCCGTTCAAAATATGATGGAGCACAAGATTATGACATTATTTTAAGAGCAACAGAAAATACTGATAAAATATGTCATATTCCAAAGGTTCTATATCATTGGAGAGTACATCCAACTTCTACTGCATCTACTGCAGATGCTAAACCATGGGCATTTGAAGCTGGAGTAATAGTTGTACAAGACCATCTAGAAAGAATGGGATTAAAAGGAAAGGTAACTCATGGAGATACTTTAGGAACATATCAAATTGATTATGAAGTAATTGGAAATCCAAAAGTTACAATTATAATTCCTAATAAAGATGGAATAGATATATTAGATAAATGTTTAAAATCTATTTTAGAAAAAACAACTTATTTAAATTATGAAATAGTAATTGTAGAAAACAATAGTGAAGACCAAGCAACATTTGATTATTATGAAAAAATAATAGAAAACGATAAAGTTAATGTTGTTTACTATCCAGAAAAAGGTTTTAATTATAGTAAAATAATCAACTATGGTGTTAAAAATTCTAGTGGTGATTATGTAATTCAGTTAAATAATGATACAGAATTAATAACACCTAACTGGCTTGAAAAAATGCTAGGCTTCTGCCAAAGAGAAGATGTTGGTGCTGTTGGTGCTAAACTATATTATCCAGATGACACAATTCAACATGCAGGCTTAATGATAGGAGTTTTACAAATTGCAGCCCATGTATTTAGAGGATTAGAACGTAAAAAACATGGATACTTTGCAAATGATAGTAAAATCCAAAACTTAAATGCAGTAACTGCAGCATGTATTATGACTAAACGTGAGATTTATAAACAAGTTGGATACATGGATGAAACTTTTGCAGTTGCATTTAATGATGTTGATTTCTGCTTAAAAATTAGACAATTAAATAAACTAATAGTTTACAATCCATTTGTCGAATTCTATCATTATGAATCTAAGAGTAGAGGTGAAGATACAGCACCTGATAAACGTGCAAGATTCGTAAGTGAAGTAAATAGATTTTTAGGAAGATGGAAAGAATTCATCGATAAAGGTGATCAATATTATAATCCAAACTTACGATTAGATAATGATCAATATGCAATAAGAACAGATAAAGTTGAGTATAAAGATGATTAATTTTAAAAACATAAATAATCAAATTAAATATTATTATAAAAAATATGGTTTTTGGCCAACTATTAAAAAATGTGTTATTCGCTTACTTTCAAAAGATAGTTTTGTAGAGCGTAGTAAACGTTATTATAATTATTGGCTTAAGGAAAATGTTCCAACTCAAGAAGAACTAGAAGAACAACGTATACATAAATTTAAAAATGAACCTAAGATTAGTATAGTTGTTCCAATGTATAATACTCCTGAAGAATATTTTTCAGATGTTATAAAATGCATGAAAGAACAAACTTATTCTAATTGGGAACTATGTTTAGCAGATGGTAGTGAAGAACAAAACCATGAACTAGATAAATATTATCAAGATGATGAAAGAATTAAATATAAACATTTAGAAAAAAATGATGGTATAAGTGGTAATACTAATGAAGGTTTAAAATTAGTAACTGGCGATTATGTAGGTCTGTTAGACCATGATGATGTTATCCCTAATGAGTGTTTATATGAAATTGTAAAATGTATAAATGAAAATCCAAATGTTGAATTCATTTATACAGATGAAGATAAAATACTTGATACTTGGGATGTTAAAACTAGACATGATCCGCACTTTAAACCAGACTTTTCACCTGATACATTAAGCTCAAATAATTATATTACACATTTTGTTGTAATGACTAAAGACTTAATGGTTAATAAACTAAAAGGTTTCAGAAAAGAATATAATGGTGCACAAGATTTTGATTTAGTATTACGTGCATCTGAAGAAACTGATAATATAGTTCATATTAGTAAAGTTTTATATCATTGGAGAGTTCATGAGGGTTCTACTGCAAAAGTTGCAGATAGTAAGCCATGGGCATATGAAGCAGGTAAAAAAGCAGCTCAAGATCATTTAGATAGATTAGGCCTAAAAGCTCATGTTGACCATAGTCATGATATTCCAGGTGTTTATAAAATTCAATATGAAGTAATAGGTAATCCAA
>JAEEGL015105071.1_pt1 | contig 20481 bp, 17 predicted proteins | sample 9134231 | NCBI WGS metagenome assembly JAEEGL01 (sample SAMN16246548, study PRJNA631951) | gut metagenome | biome: gut microbiome; feature: rumen; material: fiber-attached | host: Bos | place: Iran: Karaj | collected 2018-10
CTTTTTCGATCAGGGCGGAAAGGGCGCGCTGGATCGTGATCTGGCTTATGTCCGGACAAGCGTCCTGGATCTCCTTTTTGGTGATCCTGCCGACGTGAAGCCGGATAATCTCACGCACGCGATCTGCCTTCGTGGTTGTTCCTTTGAGCAGAAGGAACGCACGATCATTGAAATCACGGTATGCCGCAGCGATAACACCTAGCATATACCGAACGAAAGGAGCATAATCGGACCGCTCTTCATGCCATCCGGATGAGCTTTCAGCAAGGGCTTCATAATAGCTTTCCTTTGTATCGGAAATCAGCTTTTCGATGCTGATATACTTGCCGACAGTATACCCTGCCCTGTAAAGCAGGAGCAGAGTCAGAAGCCGACTCATGCGGCCGTTGCCGTCGTTAAAGGGATGGATGCACAGAAAATCAAGGATAAACATGGGGATCAGGAGCAGAGGATCCTTCTCCGGATCGGCGGATGCTTTCACAAAAGCATAACAAAGACGGTCCAAGGATTCGGCGGTCTCCCATGCGGGAACGGGTCGGAAACGAATCTGCTCGCTGCCGTCGGAAGCTATCTCCGTGATATAATTGTCTGCGTTTTTAAAATGTCCGCCAACCGAAAGACCGCTGAAGCGGTAAAGATCACGGTGCAGCTGAAGGATCATGGATGGACGCGGGGGGATATAATCGTGACTCTCATGGATCGTTGAAAGGACGTCGCGATACCCGGCGATTTCTTTTTCACTGCGGGTGCGGGGCATTGTCTTGTCCTGAACGAGCTTTTTCAGACGGCTGTTCGTTGTTACGACGCCTTCGATCCTGTTGGAGGATTCGGTGCTCTGGATCTTGGCAATCTCAAGAAGTTGATCCAGAGACGAAGCGTCGTTTTTGAACAGACTTTCCTGCCTGCCGCGAAATTCGTGAATAACGGTCAACAGGGAAACGATATCCGGCGTCAGGAGAGCTTCGTACGCCAGATCAAAGGAGTAATTTCTCATAGTTCTATCTCCGCTGCAGTCTTGTGAAAAACCGATGCAGGTTTTAATAATACTATATAGCCAACAGAATCATTTGTCAAGTTTAATTTCATCATTTTGAATTGAAATGATGAAATTGAAACGGGAAAAGAGAACCCCGGCCTTCGCCGAAGGACGAAGGCCGGGGAGGAAGCGCAGCGTTTATTCCGGAAGGAAAGAGGGGTCGCCCGCGTCCTGGGGACGCAGCACCGCGCCGAGAGCGGGAAGCGTGCGGGAGCGGTAACGGCCGGGCTCCTTGATCGAAGTTCCGGAAAGGAGTCTGGCGGAAGCGACCGTATCGCCCTTTTTCAGCTTCATCACCTGGACGCCCTGACTGTCGCGGGTGGGCTTCGAGGAGAGGAGCGAGCTCTTCACCGAAAGAGCTCTGCCGGAGGCGGAAAAGAGAACGACCTCGGCCTCTCCGGTCAGCGCGATCACCGCCGCGAGGGGGGACTTCGCCGAATAGGCGCCGGTGAGCCGGCGGCGGTTGGTCTTGGTCTGGTAAGCGGAAAGATCCACCCGGGCCACCTTGCCGTTTTCAAAGACGAACAGGAGGAAGCCCTTGTAATCCAGAGGATCCACCATGGCGAAGGTCGACTCTCCGGGATCCATCCCCAGGGTCTGGGGCAGGAAGTCGCCGAGCAGGCTCGCCTTGCTGTCCTCGAAGGCGGAGACGGCGGTCTTGTAGACCTGCGCCTTGTCGGAGAAGACCAGAAGCTCGTTTTTGTTGTTGGATTCGAAAGAGGCGAGAAGCGAATCGCCCTCCTTGAATTTCTGCTCGCCGCTCATGCGCAGCGACTGCGGCGTGATCTTCTTGAAATAGCCGGAACGGCTGAGGAACAGGGTGCAGGGATAATCGGGCACTTCGCGGGAAAGCTCGGTCTTCTCCATCGTGTCCTCGTAAAGGATCTCGGTCATGCGGTCCTTGCCGTATTTCTTCGCCACGTCCTCCAGCTCTTTGATGATGATCTTCTGGATCTTCTTCTTGCTCCGGAGGATGTCTTCGGATTCGGCGATGTCCTTTTCCAGCTCCTCCAGCTCGGAGGTGCGCTTGAGGATGTATTCCTTGTTGATGTTGCGCAGACGGATATCGGCGATGTAGTTGGCCTGGACCTCGTCGATGCGGAAGCCGATCATCAGGTTGGGGATGACCTCGGCCTCCTCCTCGGTTTCGCGGATGATCCGGATGGCCTTGTCAATATCCAGAAGGATCTTTTCAAGGCCCTTGAGGAGATGCCTGCGCTCCTTCATTTTTTCCAGATTGAAATAGACTCTGCGCGCCACGCACTCGCTCCGCCAGGAGGTCCATTCGGTCAGGATCTCTCTGATGCCCATGATGCGGGGCGTGGAGGCGATCAGGACGTTGAAATTCGCGGGGAAGCTTTCCTCCAGCGGGGTGGAGGAGACGAGCAGCGACATCAGCTTGTCGGGATCGGCGCTTCTTTTCAGGTCGATGGTCAGCTTGAGGCCGGTTTTGTCGGTCTCGTCGCGCACGTCGTTGATCTCCTTGAGCCTGCCGGCCTTGAAAAGCTCCACGATCTTGTCCTTGATAGCCTCCACCGAGGTGGTGTAGGGGATCTCGGTGATTTCGATCAGGCTCTGCTTTTTGTCGTATTTCCACTTGGCGCGCAGCCGGAAGCTGCCCTTTCCGGTCTCGTAGATCTCGGAAAGCGCCTTTTTGTCGTAGATCAGATAGCCGCCGGTGGGGAAATCCGGCGCCTTCAGGGTGGAAAGGATGTCGTGATCGGGATCCTTGATCAGGGCGACGGTGGTTTCGCAGAGCTCTCTGAGATTGAAGGAGCAGATGCTGGAGGCCATGCCCACCGCGATGCCGGTGTTGGGCGAAAGCAGGATGTTGGGGAAGGTGGTGGGAAGCAGGGTCGGCTCCTTCATGGTGCCGTCGTAATTGTCCACGAAATCCACCGTATCCTCGTCGATATCCCGGAAAAGCTCGGCGCAGATGGGATCGAGCTTCGCCTCGGTATAGCGGGAGGCGGCGTAGGCCATGAAACGGGAATAGACCTTGCCGAAATTCCCCTTGGAATCCACCAGAGGGTGCAGGAGCGATTCGTTCCCGCGGGCCAGACGCACCATGGTTTCGTAGATGGCGGCGTCGCCGTGGGGATTCAGGCGCATGGTCTGACCGACGATGTTGGCCGATTTGGTGCGCGGACCGGTGAGAAGGCCCATCTTGTACATGGTGTAAAGAAGCTTGCGGTGCGCCGGCTTCAGCCCGTCGATCTCGGGGATCGAGCGGGACACGATCACCGACATGGCGTAGGGCATGAAGTTTTCTTCCAGCACCGAGGTGATCTTTATGTCCTGCGTTTTCTGCGGCATGCTCTCTCCCTCCTCTCAGCTGATGTCGGCCAGGTCGATGAACCTTGCGCCGTTTTCGGTGATATAGTCGCGCCGCCCCGCAAGATTGTCCCCCAGGAAGAGGTCGAAGGCCTCCACCGTGGGCTCCGCGTCCTCGGGCACCACGCGGATCAGACGGCGGGTCTCGGGGTTCATGGTGGTCTGCCACATCATTTCGGGCTCGTTTTCGCCGAGGCCCTTGGAGCGTTGGATGGTGTAGCGCTTGCCCTCCAGCTTTTCAAGGATCTGCGCCTTTTCGGCTTCGGTGTAGGCGAAGAGGTTTTCCTCCTCCTTTTTGCCGCGCACCACGATCTCGTAAAGCGGAGATTCGGCGATATAGACGTATCCCTTTTCGATCAGGGTAGGCATCAGACGGTAGAACATCGCCAGGATCAGCGTGCGGATGTGATAGCCGTCCACGTCGGCGTCGGTGCAGATGATGATCTTGTTCCAGCGCAGAAGGTTCAGATCGAAGGAAACCATTTCCTTGGCCTTGGTCTTCACCTCGACGCCGCAGCCGACGACCTTGATCAGGTCGGTGATGATCTCGCTTTTGAAGATGCGCTCGTATTCGGCCTTCATGCAGTTGAAGATCTTGCCGCGCACCGGGATGATGGCCTGAAAATCCGAATCGCGCCCCTGCTTGCAGGCGCCGAGGGCCGAATCGCCCTCCACGATGTAAAGCTCGCGCTTTTCGGGATCCTTGCTCCGGCAATCGACGAATTTTTCCACCCGGTCGGCGATGCCCATCTCCCCGGTGAGCTTCTTCTTGATGTTCAGACGGGTGCGCTCGGCGGTCTCTCGGCTCCTCTTGTTCAGAAGCACCTGATCGCAGGCGCGGTCGGCCTCGGCCTTGTTTTCGATGAAGTAGATCTCCAGCTCGCTTTTGAAGAAGGCGGTCATGGCCTCCTGGATAAAGCGGTTGGTGATGGCCTTTTTGGTCTGGTTCTCGTAGCTGGTGTTGGTGGAGAAGGTGTTGGTCACCAAAGCCAGACAGTCAGCCACGTCGGGGAAGGTGATCTTCGCCTCGTTTTTGGTATACTTGCCGCTCTGGCGCAGATACTGGTCGAAGGCCGAAACGAAGGCCGACCGCACGGCCTTGTCGGGCGCGCCGCCGTGCTCCAGCCAGGAGGAATTGTGCATGTATTCCAGAAAGGGCGTGTTTTTGGTGAAGCAGAAGGCGGCCGAAAGGCGCACCTTGTATTCGGGCTTGTCCTCCCGGTCGCGGCCGCGCCGCTCGCCCTCGATATAACGCACCGAGGTGATGGCGTCGTCGCCCGCGGCCAGAGTCACGTAGGTTTCGATGCCCTTTTCGTAATAGAACTCCTCGGTCTCGAACCGGTTCTTTTCCGTCTCGTTGTGCAGAACGAATTTCAGCCCCGCGTTGGCGGCCGCCTGACGGCGGAGGGTCTCCCGGTAGTATTCCAGGGGGATGTCGATGTCGGTGAAGACCTCGATGTCCGGCCGCCAGTGATGGACCGTGCCGGTGAGCTTCCCCGCGTAGGGCTCCTTGAGCATGCCCTCCTTGCCTTTGACGGCGTTTTTGCCCTTCTTGAAATGAAGGGTATAAAGGAAACCGTCGCGCCGGCTTTCCACGTCCATGAATTCCGAGGAATACTGCGTGGCGCAGGAGCCCAGCCCGTTGAGACCGAGGGAGTATTCGTATCCCTCGCCCGACAGGGTGTTGTATTTGCCGCCGGCGTAAAGCTCGCAGTAGACCAGCTCCCAGTTGTACTTTTTCTCGTTGGGATTCCAGTCCACCGGCACGCCGCGGCCGCGATCCTCCACGCGGATGGATTTGTCCAGATACCGGGTCACGTCGATGACCGAGCCGTAGCCCTCGCGGGCCTCGTCCACCGAGTTCGAGAGGATCTCGAAAAACGCGTGCTCGCATCCGTCGAGGCCGTCGGAGCCGAAGATGACGCCGGGGCGCTTGCGGACGCGATCGGCGCCCTTCAGGGCGACGATGCTCTCGTTGCCGTATTCCGCGCCCTTCGGCGCGGGTTCCTTATTCTGAGCCATTCCGGCCCTCCTTACTGATCGAACGGGGCGCCCGCCGGGACGTCCGCGCCGTTTTTACCCACAACAGGTCGTTTCAATCTGTTATACTATATACCAAATATGGGATTTTGTCAAATCGTCTGACAAAACGTACGGGCCGGGCGCCGCCGGCGCTTCTTTTCGCGTGGAGCGCCCGCCCGGAAGGAGAGAGGAAAGGGAGGCGAAAAGCCCCGATTTTCCCGCGCGGCGCTTGACAATTTCCGCGCCGGAGGATATACTTTCAAAGGATAAAGACCGCTTCGGGAGAGGGATTATGTGGTTTACGGTATTCATTCAGGCGGTGGGGATCGTCGCCATGGCGATCAACACCCTTTCTTACCAGCGGCCGACTCAGAAGGGGATCCTCAGGATGCAGCTGGTCAGCTCACTCCTGTTCGGATTTCACTTCGGTGCGATCGGCGCGATCACCGGAAGCATCCTCAACGGGATCGGCGCCTGCCGCGCCGTGGTGTACGGCAACCGGGACAAGAAATGGGCCAGAGGCCGGTGGTGGCTCCCGTTTTTCATCACGCTGTATCTCACCGCGTACGTCCTGACCTTCACGGTTTTCGGGAAGGAAGCCACGCCGTGGAATCTGGCGCTGGAGTTCCTGCCGGTGATGGGCATGACCGTCAGCAATATCTCCTTCCTTCTGGACAATGAAAAAAAGCTCCGGGCGCTGGCGCTGATCAATTCGCCGCTCTGGATGGTCTACAACGGCATAAACCGGTCCATCGGAGGCACCGTCACCGAAATCATATCGCTGATTTCGGTCGTCATCGCCATCATTCGCTTCGATATCAGAAAGGGCGGGAAGAAGACCGCCGGAGAAGAGGAGAAAGAAAAATGAATCATCCGGAATACTCCTTTGCCGAAGGCTTCCTCAGGGAAACGGGAACGATCTCCGAAAAAATCGCCGCGGGGCTCCTCACGGCTGCGGCGGGGATGCCTTTGGATTTCACACAGAACGGCCTTTTCGCATCGGCCGAGATGCGGCTGCTCCCGGTGACGACCAAGTTCGACGCCGGCCTCATCGTCGATCATGAACGCGTGCCGGAGGAATTGCGGAGAGAGCTGGCTCCCTGGGAGACCGGGCGCCTGATCGACGCCACCCGCACCGACGAGGAGAGAAAGGCGGAGAGGGAAAAGCTCTGCTGGGGCGGCGGCTGGGGCGGACACGCCAATCCCGCCTACGATATGCTCCTGAGCCTCGGCACCGCGGGACTCAGGGAGCGGATCGCGCTTTACGAAAAGCTCAATCCCGGAAGGGAAGTCTTTTATCGCGGACTGAAGACGGCTCTGGACGCGCTGGACCTTCTCGCCGCCCGCGCTTCGCGCGAAGCGGCGGAGAAAGCCGGAGAGGCGGAGGGAGAGGAAAAGGAGAATCTCCTGCGGCTTTCCCGGGCGCTTGCCCGCGCGCCGAAGCTTCCGGCCGGGGACTTCCATGAGGCGGCCGCGGCCTTTTGGCTGGTCTTTACCTTCGACGGCATCGATTCTCCCGGCAGATTCGACCAATTCATGTTCCCGGCGTATCAAAGAAGCGATCCCGGGGACGCGCGGCGCGTGATGAAAGCCCTGTGGGAGGAGTTTTACCGCACCCGCACCTGGAACCTCTGCCTTTCGGGCAGCGATGAAAACTGGCGCGACGAAACGAACGACCTGACCTATATGATCCTGGAGATCGCGGCGGAGGCGAAATACAACACGCCGAACGTCACTCTCCGCGTCCACAGAAACACTCCCGACAAGCTCTATAAGGCGGCGGCGAAGACGCTGGCCACCGGGATCGGCATGCCCGCGCTCTACAACGACGAGACCGTGGTGCCGGCGCTGGAAGCCCTGGGGATCCCCGCGGTGGATGCGCACCGGTACTGCATGAACGGGTGCAACCAGATCGATATCATGGGGAAATCCCACATGGGTCTGGAGGACGGAGAGGTTTCTCTGATCAAATGCCTGGAACTGGCGCTCTGCGGCGGGAAAAGCCTTCTCACCGGAGAGAGGCTCGGCCCGGAAACGCCTTTGAGCTTTGAAAGCTTCGACGAGGTGATGGACGCCTACAAGAAGCAGGTGGAGCACGCGTCCGATCTTGCGATCGCCATGGCCAACAAGGCGCAGGAGGTGCGCGGGCTCCGCGCCCCCAATCCGCTGCGCTCCAATCTGATCATGGGATGCGTGGAAAAAGGCGCCGATTACCGGGCGGGCGGCCCGCTCTACAATCACGGCCAGATCCTGACCGAGGGGCTCGCCGACGCGGCCGACGCCCTGGCGGCCATCCGGCATCTGGTGTTTGAGAAAAAAGAGATCTCCATGGAGCGCCTGCTCCGGGCGATCCGCACCGATTTCGAGGGCGAGGAAGTCCTCCGGCAGAAGCTCCGCTCCGACGTGAAGTTCGGCAACGACGACGACCGTACGGATCTGGTCGCCGGGGAGATTTACGAGCATTTCTTCCGGTATCTCCTCACCAAGCGCACCTGGCGCGGCGGGATCTACGGCGGCGGACTTTCCACCTTCAACCGCACCGCCGCTTACGGCTCCCAGACCGGCGCCTCGGCCAATGGGCGGAAAAACCGGGATCCTCTCCTGGCCGACAGCCTCGGCGCCGAACCGGGCTGCGACGTAAAGGGACCCACCGCCGCGCTGCTCTCGGCCGCGAAATACGACCAGACGCTGGCGAAGAGCGGCCTGGTCATGAACATCAAATTCGACAAATCGCTTTTCGTCACCGAGCGCGGAGAGGAGAATTTCATTCGCCTCTGGAAGACCTATTTTGAAAAGGGAGGCCAGCAGCTTTCGGTGAACGTGGTTTCCCGCGACGAGCTTCTGGACGCGAAGGAGCATCCGGAGCTGCACCGGGATCTGATCGTCCGGGTGGGCGGCTTCTCCGAGTATTTCTGGAAGCTGCCGGAAGAGCTGCAGGACAACGTCATCGAAAGAAGCTCCTTCGCGGTGTAAGCCTTCCCCGCGCCGCAAGGCGGGATACGAAACAAAGGAAAGGAGGGGACGCGCGTGAAAAGAAAGAAGAGACTGAGCCTGACCGTGGAGGGCGGGATCCTTTTCGGCATCCTGATGCTGGTGGCGGCGATCGCCCTGATCGTAGCCCTGCTTTCCGACCCGCCCGGCCCCTCGTACGAAAGAGACACGGGTTCCGGCAAGGTCTGGGCGGAGGTCTTGACCGACGCGGACTACGCGCGGCTCGGAAGGCTCCCGGAAACCGGAGGAGAGCCGTAAGGACGGTTTGTATTCGAAAAAGAAAGAGCGGGACGGCGCGCCGTCCCGCCCGCCGCATCGACCCGGCGGCGATTTAACCTGTCGATAAAAAAGGAGTGTCCCATGTCTCCGGATACGAGTAATCGCACGGCTCTTCCCTCGGTCGCGTCCCTCGCGGTGCCCATCGCCGTGGAGACGCTTCTGCGCAATCTCATCAACACCATGAACGTCTTTCTGCTCTCGGGCTATTCGGACGAGGCGGCGTCGGGGGTGGGGGTCGCCAACCAGGTCATCAACATCGTTCTGATGTTCTGCATGTCCCTTTCGATCGGCGCGGGAGTGATCATCAATCACGATCTCGGCGCCGGGAGACGGGACAAAGCGTCGGTCTCGGTCATGAACTCGCTTTCGGTGGGCTTCCTGTTCGGGGCGGGAGTGAGCCTGCTCCTTTTCCTGATCGCACGGCCGCTGATGACCGGCGTCGGCCTCACCGGAAAGGTCTACGGCTACGCCGTGGAGTATCTGACCACGGCCGGACTCAGCTCGGTGTTTATCGCGCTTTCCCAGGTGCTTTCCACCATCTTCCGCTCTTACAAAAACGCGCGGTTTTCCATGTTCGTGATCACGGGAGCGAACGCGCTGAACCTTTTGTGCACCTATCTTGCGATCCGGTTCGAGGGGAGCCTGCCCTTCGACGCGGTGACCGGCGTCGGCCTGGCCAAGCTGATCTGCGAGGGGATCGGCGTTCTGATCCTGGCTCTCTTCATGATCCGGTTCGGCTACGGGTTTTCCCTGAAAAACGCCGTCAGGTTCGACGGGAAACGGGTAAAGGAGCTTTTCGCGGTAGGAGCCTCCTCCTCGGCGGAAAGCCTTTCCTACAACATCGGCACCCTTCTGACCACCGGCTTCATCGCCCGCTCCAGCCTCGGGAGCCTGGCTCTTTCGGCCAAGGTCTACGTGGCCACCGTCAATCCCTACGAGCAGGTCGTCGGCGCCTCCGTCGGACAGGCGGGACAGATCATCGCCGGAAAGCTGATCGGAGCGGAGGAATACGACGAGGCGCAGAAAAGGATCCGCTCTCTCTGGAAATACCTGGTGTTCTTCAACCTCGCCGGCTCGCTTCTGCTCTTTGCGTTCCATAAGCCCATCATCGGGCTGTTTACGGACGATCCCGCCGTGATCGCCATGACCACGCCGCTGTTCCTTCTGGAGATCGTCATCAACTTCTCCCGTACGCTGAATCATTGCTTCAACGGAGGGAACCGCGCGGCGGGCTACGTGCTCTGGCCCGCGATCGTGGCGCTGGTCTCGCTCTGGACCATCTACGTGGGATGCGGATATCTCTTCTGCAACGTGCTGGGTCTCGGCATCACCGGCATCTGGATCGCCATGGCCACCGACGAAACGGTGCGGGGACTCTTCACCTCCGGGACGTGGATGCTGAAAAAATGGCAGAAAAAATACCGCTCCTCCCCGGGGAAGAGCGGCGGGGATCAGGCTTTGGGCTCCTGATCCCGGTAATCCTTCATGAAATCACGGATGATCCGGTCGGCCTCCTCGTCGCTGATCTCTCCGGGGGAGATCCCGTGGCTTTTGGCGGCGCGGATCAGACGCCACAGGAAAAAGGCCGAGGCGGCAAGAACGCCGAGGCACAGAAGAAGATACGCCCACCAGGAGATCCCGCTTCCGCGGGAAAGGGTCAGAGCGGCGTAAAGATAAGCGCCTGAGGAAACGAAGGACAGGATACGCAGATATTCCGAAAGGGCCTCCCGCGCCTCCGGAAGAGCGGAGGAGGGAAGCGGCAGTTTCAGATCGAGTCTGCGAGCCCTGAGCGACGCGAAAAAAAGACAGAGCCACAAGACCGCGGAGATGACGGGCAGATAGAGGAGCATCGGCTTTCCGACGCCGTTTTCCAGGACGTCGGGAAGCGCAGCGTAGCGGGACAGGGTCAGGATCAGTCCCAGAAGGGTCATGCCCGCCGCGAGGATGAGGGCGGCCTGACCGGGTATCCGTTTACGCATCGTCTCCGCTCCTTTCCAGGCGCTCGAGCTTTTCCGCCCGGCGCAGCGCGCCGGTGATTTCGTCCAGATCGCCGTTCAGGACCGAATCCAGCCGGTAAAGGGTCAGATTGATCCGGTGATCGGTGACCCGGCTCTGGGGGTAATTGTAGGTGCGGATCCGCTCGCTCCGATCCCCGGTTCCCACCTGGCTTTTGCGCTCGGAGGAGATCTCGGCCTCCTTTTCAGCCCGCGCGCGGTCCAGGAGACGGGACCGGAGGATCTTCATGGCGCGGTCCTTGTTTTTATACTGGCTCCGCTCGTCCTGACATTCCACCACCATTCCGGTGGGCAGATGGGTGATGCGGATGGCCGATTCGGTTTTGTTCACGTGCTGACCGCCCGCTCCGCTGGAGCGGAAGGTGTCGATCTGCAGATCGGCGGGATCGATCGCCACGTCCACCTCTTTGGCTTCGGGCAGCACCGCCACCGTCACGGTGGAGGTGTGGATCCGCCCGCCGGATTCGGTTTCGGGCACTCTCTGCACCCGGTGGACACCGCTTTCGTATTTCAGATGCGCGAAAGCGTCTTCCCCTTCCACCAGGAAGGAGACCTCTTTCAGACCGCCGAGCTCGGTTTCGTTCCGGCTCAGGGTTTCGAATCTCCACCCCTTCCGGTCGGCGTACATGCCGTACATCCGGAACAGGACGGCGGCAAAAAGAGCCGCCTCGGCGCCGCCTGCGCCGCCGCGGATCTCCATGATGACGTTTCTCCCGTCGTCCGGATCCTTCGGCAGGAGAAGCGCGTGCAGCTCCTCCTCGAGCTCTCTGATCTCGGCGCGGGCGCTTTCCCGCTCCTCGGAGGCGAGGGAACGGATCTCCTCGTCGCCGTCCTCCAGAAGCAGAGAAGCCTCCGCCGCCTTCTTTTCGGCGGCGAGCAGCCTGCGGCAGACCTCCGCGGCGGGGGCGAGCTCCTTCTGTTCCCGGAGGAGCTTCGCAGACAGAGCCGGATCCCGGAAAACCTCGGGGGAGGAAAGCCGGCGTTCCAGCTCCCGGAAGCGCAGCTCCACGTCTCTGATCTTGTCCTGCATCCTCAGCGGGTCCTTTCGGCGCCGTCGATGAAGGCGACGGTGCGCTCTATGGAGGTGCGGGCCGCCTCTCCCAGAGGCTTGCCCGCGTTGCGATGATCGAAGCTCAGGCAGAAGGCGTCGGCGTCGTCGCGCAGCGTTTCGGCGTAGCGGCGGGAGACCGGCAGGATTTCGGTCAGGAATTCCTGAAACGCCTTTTTGCCGAGAAGCTTCGCTTCGGCTGCCGCAACGAAGCGGGTGAGATGCGGCAGACAGTAGTATTCCTGCTCCGCCGCGAGCTCCCTGAACGCGGGATCGACCTTCCACATGTGAACGGCGTTGGTATAGAAATGCTTCATGACGTTTTCCACGTGATCGCAGACGTAGCAGGTGGAGGAGCTCTTCCGGAGCATGCCGGCGTATTTCGCGGGATTCATGCGGGGATTCGCGAACGCCTTGCCGGAGACGAAGTCCTCCGACAGGACGGTGTGCAGGAGCTCTTCGACGTGCGTCGTGGTCATCAGCCCCAGAGACAGACGGTTTTTCATATGACGGAGCCCGTTATAATGCTTTTCGCAGAAGCCGAGCTCGTTGGAACGGGCCCGCTCGTGCGGGGTCATCATCGCGCCGCCCAGGGCATAATCCAGAGACTGCTCCTCGGTGATGCGGTAGAGCCGGCAGAAGGGGCAGCCGTCCTTTTCCCGGAAGGCTTCGTTGATGGGGATGGTGTAGATCGTCTCTTTCATGGGATCGACTTCCTTTTATCAATCTGACGCCCGGACACTCAGACGCCGCGGTCCCGGCGGGGCCGCCCGATTTTGTTTTATTATATCATACATCGCCGGCCGATTCAAGCGCGGGGGGGGGGACCGCCCGGCGCAGGCCCCGAAGGAGAGAAAACGCATGGATCAACTCATATTCTTCACCCGGGAGGACGCCTGGTCCTTCGCCATGGGGGAACTCGGAGCGCTCTCCGGCATCCGCGCGGCGCCGCTCGCGCCCGGCGCGGGGATCCTTTCGGGACAGGGAGATCTCGCTCTGCAGGTAAACGGGATCAGGCCGCTGTTTATCCGGCATATCCACCCGGTGCAGACGCACCTTGAGAAAGAGGAGGAGCTTCCCAAGGCTGCGGGCGAGCTGACCGCTTCTTTCGAAGGCGCGCGGATCGCCGTGCACGCGGTCGACCTCACCGGAGAAAGACGGGAAGGAGCGCTGCTCCGCCTTCTTCTGGAAAGCCCCGCTCTCGCGCGGTTTCTCTGCGGTCCCGAGGCGGATTTCGTCCTTTCGGTCACGCGGGCGCAAAGCGGCTTTTATCTGGGCTTTTCGGAAAGCCGGACGATGCTTTCGCCCCGCGCGGGCGGGATATACCGCTACGCCATGACGCCGGAGACGATCAGCCGCGCGGCCTTCAAGCTGACCGAGGTCTTCGACCGGATCCCCCTTGCGCTCCCGGATTCCTTTGAGGCGCTGGACCTCGGCGCGGCGCCCGGCGGCTGGACACGCGTGCTTCTGGAGCGCGGGGCGCGGGTCACGGCGGTGGACCCCGCGGAGCTGGATCCCCGGGTGGAATCCGACGGCCGGGTCCTCCATTACCGCGGACTTTCCCAGGAATATCTGAAGGAAGCGGGCGGGAAAACGTTCGATCTTCTGGTCAACGATATGCGCATGGACGCCTTCGAAAGCGTGCGGGTCACCCGGGAAGCCCTTCCGCTTCTGAAAAGCGGCGGAGCTCTGGTGATCACCCTGAAGCTCCCCGAAAAGGGGAGCCTGAAAAAAGCGCGGGAGGCGCTTTCGCGCCTCGGCGAAGAGACCCGGATCCTTTTTGCGCGCCAGCTTTATCACAACCGGTCGGAGATCACCTGCGTCGCCGAAAAACCGTGACCGGAGAAGGGAGAGGCCTCTTGACAAGAACCGTTCTGATCGGGAAAGTGCGGGTGGAAGGCTATGCGGCCCTCGCGCCGATGGCCGGATTCGGAGACGCGGCCTTCCGCAGCGTCTGCCGGGAGGAGGGAGCGGCCTTCACCGTTTCCGAAATGGTGTCGGCCAAGGGCCTCATATACGGCGGCTCGGCGGAAAAGACGCGGGAGCTGATGACGCCCTTTCCGAATGAAAGCCCTTACGCCGTGCAGCTCTTCGGCAGCGATCCCGCGATCCTGGCGGAAGGGGCGCGGATCGCCTGCGACGCGGTGAAGCCCGATATGATCGATCTCAATATGGGATGTCCGGTGCCGAAGGTGGTCTTGAACGGTGAAGGCTCCGCACTGATGAAGAACCCCCGGAGGATCGAAGAGATCGTCCGGGCGGTATCCGGCGCAGTGCCGTGTCCGGTTACGGTGAAGATGCGGCTCGGCTGGGACGGGAGTTCGGTGAACGCTGCGGAGTGCGCGAGGGCGGCGGAGGCGGCCGGCGCGGCCTTCCTGACGGTGCACGGGCGCACCCGCGACGCCTTTTATACGGGAAAGGCCGATCCCCGGGCGATCGGAGAAGTGGTCGGGGCGGTGACGATCCCGGTGGCGGCCAACGGCGACGTCTTTTCCGGCAGAGACGCAAAGAGACTCTATGAGGAGACCGGCGCGGCGCTGGTGGCCGTGGGACGCGGCGCTCTGGGAAATCCTTTTATCTTCCGCGAGATCGAAGCCGTGATGGAAAACAGGGAGTTTACTTCTCCCTCGATTCATGATAAAATGGATTTATTGAAGAAACAGGTCGAACGCGCCGTGGCCCGCAAGGGAGAGTATATCGCCATGCGCGAGGCGCGTCCGCACGCCATGTACGCCGTCAAAGGCCTGCGCGGCGCCTCCCGGCTGAAGGAAGAGGCGGCGCGGATGGAAACGACGGAGGATCTGGAACGTTTCGCGGAAAAGGTCGTTTCTCTCTGAAAAGAGGGAAGGATGAAGAAGCCGAAAGGGGGGAAAACGGAGGATGGAGAAAAACGAAGAACAGCTTGTCGCCAGGATCAAAGCGGGCGACGAGACAGCCTTCGCCCGGCTGATGGAAGAAAACCAGAAGATGGTCTTCAACGTGGCCCTGCGGTACACCAGAAACTACGACGACGCATCCGACGTTTCCCAGGAGGCGTTCATCAAGGCCTACCGGTCGATCGACAGTTTCAAGGGGGAATCGAAGTTTTCCACCTGGCTTTACCGGATCACGGTGAACGTATGCCTGGATTTTGCGCGGAAAAACCGGCTTCACATGCAGAGCATTCAGGATATGGCGGCGGAAAACGAGGACGGAGAGCCCTTCGAGCTGCCGATCCCCGACACCACCTACGATCCCGGCGCTCTGGCGGAAAAGAAAGAACTCAGGGAAACGATCCTTTCGGCCGTAGACTCCCTGCCCGCCGCGTCCCGGGAGATCGTGGTGATGCGGGACATCAACGGCATGAGCTACAATGAAATCGCCGAAGCCCTGCACATCGAGTTGGGCACGGTCCGGTCGCGGCTGGCGCGCGCGCGGATCCGGCTGCGCAACAAGCTTGTAAAAATGATCTGAGAAAACTGCGAAAAACGGGAACCAACGCCGTTTTTTTCGCGTCATACATGCGAAATCGAAAGAAAGGAGGCCTGTGCGTGGAAGAAACGAAAAGAGCCGGGATCTGCCGGGAATTCATCCTGATCATGCAGGCGTCGCTGGACGGTGCTGCGCCGGTCGAAGAAGAAAAGGCTCTGGAAAGTCACCTGGAACACTGCGGGGACTGCCGGAAGCTCTATCACGAGCTGAAGCAGATCCGGGAAGCCGTTTCCTGCGTCGCCGCAGAGCCTCCCTCCGATCTGGGAGAACGGGTCATGGCCCGCCTGCAGGAGGAAAACCGCAGGCTTTCGGTGGAAAAGGTCCGCAAGAGCAAGAACCGCAAGAGGATCACGGGCTTCGTTCTCGGCGCCGCGGCCCTTCTGGCCCTGGCCTTCGTCGGCGTCGAAAAGCTCGGCCTTCTTTCCATGCAGGGCCGCACGGCGGACAGCGCCGTGAAAGAAAGTCTCGTGGAGACCTCCAACGCCTACGAATACGACACCGTCGCCATGCCGGAAGCGGATTCGGCGGTTGAGTACCGGAACGAAAGCGATGCCGAAGAGTCCGGCACCAAAGGAATAGCCTATCCGGCGAAGGACGGCGAGTCCGAATCGGAAACCGATCTGAACCGGTGGGATATCGCGCAGGGGGTCATGAGGATCGTCAAGGAGGCGGGGATCAAAGGCCTCTACGGCGAAGTCGTTTTCGCGCACGTGGAAAAACACCCCGATGCGGTCCCGCTGGCAACGTCGCAGGACGGCGCCTGCGCCTTTTACGCGATCGACGATTTTGCGGAGTTCATCACGTCTCAGAAAGTGGTGCTTTCCGATATCCAGTACGAGCTGACGGAGGAGGAGATCCGCGGATGTGGGCTTTCCTGCGGCGGATCGAGGATCCTTCTGATATTGGATAAAGGAATGCCGTGAACGATATTCTGTCACAAGGAGAGAGAAAGATGGCAAACGAGATCATCAAAGGAGCGTCCTTCCACCACGTGGCTCTCAGAGCCGACGATTTCGCAAAGACCCTCGCCTTCTATCAGGCGCTCGGCTTCAAGATCTTCAAGCGCTGGGGCGAAGGGGATCAGAGCGCCGCGATGCTGGATATCGGAAGCGGCGAGTATTTCGAGGTCTTTGCCGGCGGCAAAGGCGAAACGCCGTACGGCCGGTATTTCCATCTGGCGATCCGCGTCGACTCCTGCGACGAGGCGTTCCGCGCGGCGCTGGCCGCGGGGGCGAAGGTGAAAAGCGAGCCCAGAGACGCCGACATCCCGTCGAAACCGGAGATCTATCCCGTCCGCATCGCCTTCGTTTACGGCCCGGACGGCGAGGAGATCGAGTTCTTCGAGGTCAGGGAGTAATCCCGGCTTTGGAAAAAAGAATCAAAAAAGCGCCGTGCCCGCGGGCACGGCGCTTTCGTCTTTCGGATCAGATCGCGGAGAACTTGTAGCAGGTCGTGTAGTGGTACACGTCGCCCGGACGCAGGAACGGGGAGGGGAAGTTCGCGTGGTTCGGAGCGTCGGGGAAGTTCTGGGTCTCCAGGCAGAGCGCGTGGCGTCTGTCGTTGGCGGCGCCGCCCTTGCCCTTCGCACCGGTGAGGAAGTTGGCGGTGTAGAACTGCACGCCGGGCTGATCGGTAAAGACCTGCATCCGGCGGCCGGCCGTCCGGTCTTCCACCACGGCGGCTTCCTTCATCACCCGGTCCCAGCCGAGGACGAAGTTGTGGTCGTAACCGCCGGCCCAGGCGATCTGCTGATGCGGATCGTCGATGCCGTCGCCGATGCGGGTGAGCGTCCGAAGATCGAAGCAGGTGCCGTCGACCGGCATCAGGTTGCCGAGAGGGATGCTGCCCTTGTCGGTTTCGGTGATGTAGTCGGCGTTGATCCTGATGAACTCGTCGTCGATGCCGTTTGCCGCGGAGCCGGAGAGGTTGAAGTAGGAATGATTGGTCAGATTGACGACCGTGGTCTTGTCGGCGGTCGCTCTGTATTCCAGGGAGAAGCCGTTATCCTCCGACAGCCGGTAGGTGATGGTCACGTCCAGCTTCCCGGGATAGCCTTCCTCCATGTCGGCGGAGGTGTAGGAGAAGATCAGGGCGTCGCCTTCGATCCGGGAAGCCCAGATCTTGGCGTTGAAGCCCTCAATGCCTCCGTGGAGCGCGTTTTCGCCGTTGTTGATGGGAAGCGAGTAGGTTTTCCCGTCCAGGGTGAACCTGCCCTTCCCGATGCGGTTGCCGTAACGGCCGATGGCGGCGCCGAGATAACCCTCGCCCTTTTCGTAGCCGGCCACGTCGTCGTAACCGAGGACCACGTCCGCGAACCCCGTTTTGCCGGGAGCCTTGATCACACGGATGATGCAGCCGTAATCCAGGACCTCGACCTCCATGCCGTTCTTGTTCGTGAGAGTAAAAGAATGCACCTCGCGTCCGTCGGACGTCTTGCCGAAGAGACCGTTTTCTCTGATTGCCATGGATAGACCTTCCTTTCGCATCTGATGTTTCGCCGCCCGGAAGGGCGGTCCTTTTCTTGTTCTGCCTCTATTATACACGCCCCTGCGGGGGTTGACAAGGAGAATCGGCGCGCGCCGCAGGTTATTCCGCCTTTTTGAGTGTGACGAGCATCACGGTATACGGCCGGACGCGCAGGACGTGCGCCCCGCGTTCGCCGGTGAAGACCTCTTCCGAGACGGTTTCCAGCGCATGCTCCGCGTCGAGGATCCTGTACGCGACCTCCACGCCGCCGCCGGAGGAAAAGCCGGTCCAGTCGATGCGGACGTCCTCGGCCAGGTCCTCCGGACCACGCCCGTCGAGGGATTCCCCGTCGCGGTAACGGGAGACGAGGATCGCGGCGTTTTTCCCCGCACCGTCCTTTGCGGCGAGAACGTGGAGCTCCTCATTGTCTGCGGCGGAGCGGACCTCGGTCCCGAGCCGGTAAAGATCCCGGAAGCCGATCATCGACCAGTAGGGCGGAAGAGGATCCTTGGAGAAATAGTCGAAGAGGCCGTTCCATTTGGTGTCGAGCCGCGCGTCGTAGTACATGAAATGATCCAGAGGCGATTTCTGCGCCTCGATCATCGCGCCGGCCACGAAAGCGGCGCCTTTTGGGGCGCAGATCGTGCGGTAGGAATAGAGGATCTCCTCCTTCGGGGTCCAGTTCCGGACGTAATTCCATTCATTGAGGATCAGCTCGGTCCCGGTATAGCCGTATCTGTCGCAGAGAGCGCGCGCCAGACGCGCGTCCTTTCCGTAATCGGCGGGTTCCCGGGCGTAGCGGTGGAAGGAAAAGAAATCCAGCGGCGCCGGGTCCTTCGGATCCCGCGTCAGATAGCGGAAGAAGCCGTCGAGGAAATGCTCCGAATGCACCGAGGTCACGGCGGGGCCGCCGATCTTCAGATGCGGAAAGCACTTTTTCAGGTGGCGGGCGGCGATATCGAAGAGAGGATAGAATTCCTCGTCCGGAGCGTCCCAGCACTGGGGATGAAGGTCGGGCTCGTTCCAGATCTCCCAGTATTCGATGCCGTAGGCGTGGCCGTTCGCCCATCCCTCGTTCATGTGGCGGATGATATGCTCGCACACGCGCGCCCATTTTTCGTAATCGGCGGGCGGAAGCGAGCCGTAGCGCTTGGATTCATGCTCGATCTTGTTGCCGAGACGGTAGAAGACCTTCGTGCCGGCGGCGAGGATGCTTTCCATGTATTCGTCGGTCAGATCGAAATCATAGGAGGCGGGGTCGTTTTCATCCCTGGAAAAATCGGGGAAGATGTTGATGACGTCCACCGTGTGCTGTCCGCCGTAGGTGGGACAGAAGGCGGCGTCGTGGGTGCGCGCGAAGGGGAAGCCGGCGTCCCGGTAGGTTTCGAGATTGCCGAGGCCGCGGCTGGAAGAGGGGCCGTTGTTGACGCTGTGCATGGGCTTTACCGGACCGACCGGAGAGGAAAAATCGACTGAGATCCTTTGCATGGATCGTTCCTCCTTTATCGTCTTTGGGGAGCGGTTTCGCTCCGGTTTTCATTGTACCCCCCGGGATCCGGAAAGTCAAGCGAAGAGAACCGCATCGCGTTTTTCTTGACATCTTTCCGCCGCGGGATTATAATAAAAGAAACCGGCGCCTGGATCCCTTTCGCAGATTCCTTTTTCGGAAAACGCAAGGCAAAAGCGACGGAAAAAAATCGGAAAAGAGGATATTTGAAATGAAACAGAAACGCGTGGCGGCCATCCACGATATTTCCTGCTTCGGGAAATGCTCCCTGACGGTGGCGCTCCCGATCCTGTCGGCCGCAGGCATCGAGGCGACAGTGCTTCCCACCGCGGTGCTTTCCACCCACACCGGCGGCTTCACCGGGTACACCTTCCGGGACCTGACCGAGGACGTCCGGCCCATCGCCGCCCACTGGAAATCGATCCCCATCGGCTTCGACGCGATCTATTCGGGATATCTCGGATCCTTCGAGCAGCTGGCGCTGGTGGAGGAATTCTACCGGGATTTCAAAGAGAAGGACACGCTGATCCTGACCGACCCGGTGATGGCCGACAACGGGAAGCTCTACGCCTCCTTCTCGCCCGATTTCCCGAAGGGGATGGCAAAGCTCTGCGGCAAGGCCGATCTGATCATGCCCAATATCACCGAGGCGACCCTGATGCTGGAGGAAGACTATCCCGGAGACGAATACGACCGGGCGTATATCGAAAAACTGCTGAAAAAGCTCGCCGGTCTGGGACCGGAAAAGGTGGTCCTCACCGGCGTCAGCTTCGAAGAGGGCAAGCTCGGCGCGGCGTCCTACGACCGGAAGACGAATGCGTTCGGATATGCCTTCGCCGACAAGGTCGAGGGATACTACCACGGCACCGGCGACGTGTATGGCTCGGCTCTGACCGCGGCGATCCTCCGGGGAAAGCCGCTGGACGAAGCCATCGGCATCGCGGTGGATTTCACCGTGGAGGCGATCCGGCGCACCAGGGCCGCCGGGACCGACATCCGCTTCGGCGTCGATTTTGAGGAGAGTCTGCCGAATTTCATGAAAAACCTCGGAATTACTGCGGATTGAGCTTACAAATTGTGCATAAACTTGTGGAATAGTGGACGATCCCGGGGAAAACCGCGGAGAAACTGCGATTCGAAAAGAAAGGCGCGGCGCCAGCCGCGCCTTTTTCATGCCGAAAAGCGCCCCTCGGGCGAGAGGTTCAACATAAAACAGCGAGGGTTCCCCTATGAGGGCTTCCGAAGGAAGGGGCCGGCTCGGTCGGCGCTTTTGAGCTTGCGCTCAAAGGTCTCCACCGGAGACCCGCGCCCC